>Ga0136618_10000794_pt1 | contig 11477 bp, 11 predicted proteins | sample AntDrymUQ3302106_2_FD_104805 | JGI IMG/M metagenome (GOLD analysis project Ga0136618, IMG submission 104805) | Polar desert sand microbial communities from Dry Valleys, Antarctica - metaG UQ330 (21.06) | ecosystem: Environmental > Terrestrial > Soil > Desert | place: Antarctica: Dry Valley... | reverse complement strand
GCGCCGCTGACGATGCGCGCCCAGGTGGAGCTGCCCGGCCTGTCACCCGGGGATGTCACCGTCCAAGCGGTGTACGGCCGGGTCGATGACCTCGAGCAACTGCACGACATGACTACCAGCCCGATGCGGTTCGAAGGCAGCGACGGCGACCAGCACTCCTACGTCGGAGAGGTGCCGCTGACCCGCAGCGGCCCGTTTGGCTACACGGTACGGGTGCTTCCCGCCCACCCGGCCCTGACCGGACCCGCTGAACTGGGCTTGGTCGCCACCGCCTAGTTCAGGCCTGCGGGCCTGAGGCGAAGGTGATGATCGTCCAGCCGAGCAACAGGCGGTCGCCCTCCTCCATCCGACGGGCAACACCAGAATCCAGGCGGGTCCACTCGGTGGCCGAGGCCGACGCGATGTGCGTGCCATTCAATGATCCGAGGTCGAGCAGGTAGACCTCGCTGCCACGGACCTGAATGGCCGCGTGGGCGCTGGAAAGGACGTTCTGGGTGTCCTCGATGGCGATCGGCCGGGCGCCGCCGTTGGCTACCAGATCGTGCTGCTCGGGACGGCGGCCCAAGACCAGGTCGCTGTCGATGGCGAGACTCTTGCCGTCGTCGAAGAGCAACTGGGGGGTCGACGTCGAGGGGGACCACATCTGCGTGGAGGCCCCGCCCGAGTCGTCCGCGGCGGCGGTGGCATGACGATCTTCGGGTTCCGGGTCTGGCACGACGGGAGCGACCGCGGCCGCGGCGGCAGCCGAGGACGGGGCGGCGGCCGAGGACGGGGCGGCGGCCGAGGACGGTCGGGCGGCCGAGGACGGTCGGGCGTCGAACGAGCGCTCGCCTGCCTCGGCGATCAGCAGTGCCCCGCTACCCGGCACGACCCCGGCGGTTAGGTCGGTGAGTTCGGCCAGCTCCGCGGAACTACCGGCTGCTGCAGGTCCTCGTGGCGGCGTACCGACGGCAATATGCCCGTTACCGTCGAAGGAGGTGGCCAGCCAACTTCCGCTCGCGGGGCGTCCTTCGACCTCGTCATCCCCGTCGTGGACCCGGCCGTCGCCGCGCCAAAGGGCAGTCCAGCCGGATCCGTTGGGGACTGCGACAGCGAATGAACCCCCGTCCTGTGCGGCCTGCGCGGCCACCGCCGTGAGGATCTTCGCCGTTCCGGCTCCGGTGACCTGGGCACACGAGAGGAGAACTTCGGCGAACTCGCGATCACAGTCTGGACCGACCCAGACCACACCGGCGCCTCTGGCGACTAGACCAGGCCCCGATTGGACCTCGCAGCGTTGGGACATGCCACGCACTCTAACGACACCCCGGCAGGCACGGAATCCCGCTGTGAGCCAGCCCGAGGTCCCGACACTTCTCGCCTCCGCGCTCGCTCCGCTCGATCACCCCGCCTGGTGCTCCGCAGCGGTCGGTCCGCTCAGCGCTCGCTTCGCTCGCTGCGATGCTCGCTCCCTCCTCGGGCATCACTCGCTGTGGGCTTCGGCCCCGCTGGTTTGATGGGTCAGTGGGCCGGCATCCAAACTCTGCGGAATCGGCGGGCCGGGTCGGCGGCACGGCCGACATCGTCATCGACATGGACGCTGTCAGCGTCGTCCGCGGCAGCACCACGCTGCTGGACGAGGTTTCCTGGACCGTCGAACTAGACGAGCGCTGGGTGATCCTGGGTCCCAACGGCGCGGGCAAGACGACCCTCCTGCAACTGGCCGCGGCCCTGCTGCACCCGAGCAGTGGTCAGGTTCGACTGCTCGGTGAGCCGCTTGGTCTCACCGACGTCTTCGAACTCCGCCCTCGGATCGGGTTCGCCAGTGTCGCCGTCGCCGCCCGCGTCCGGCCGACGGAGGTGGTGCGCGATCTCGTGGTCAGTGCCGGGTACGCCGTACTGGGGCGTTGGCGCGAGCGCTATGAGCCCAAGGATCTCGATCGAGCTATGCATCTGCTCGACCTGATGGGCGTTGCCGGCCTTGCCGACCGGGCGTTCGGGACGTTGTCCGAGGGAGAGCGCAAGCGGGTGCAGATAGCTCGAGCGCTGATGCCTGATCCGGAGATCATGCTGCTCGACGAGCCGGCCGCGGGATTGGACCTCGGTGGCCGCGAGGATCTGCTGATCAGGCTGTCCGCCATCGCCGACGATCCTGATGCCCCGACCCTGATCATGGTGACCCACCACGTCGAGGAGATCCCCATCGCATTCAGCCACGCAATGTTGCTGCGGGACGGTGCAGTCGTGTCCGCCGGGCTGATGAGGGACGTCGTAACATCGGCGAACCTCTCCGAAACCTTCGGGCTCCCACTGCGGTTGACCCGCTCCGGAGATCGATACTTCGCGCGCCGCAAGCGAAGCGCGCACACCGATTCCTGAACCAAGGTAAGCGATGCCTTGCTGAAGTGAGGCTTGCCTAACTAGGGTGCTCTCTACCAAGGGTCCCGACCGGGATCAACCAACCTCTGGAGGTCCTGTGCGCAGCACCCTGCGGTCCGGCCGGCGTCGGACCACTTCCGTGAGCACGGCCGTGGGCAGTGCGCTGCTCGTCGTACTCAGTGCCTGCGGTGATGGTGGGGCCGGAGCTGACGGCGCCGGCGGCGACGGTGCCGGCGACGAGCAGGTTTGTACCTCGGGCGAGGTCAGCTACGGCGAGCTCGACGAGGAGGTCGCCGCTGCCGAGGTCGACGAGGATGGCCTCGTCGTGTATTCCGGCCGCAACGAGGATCTGGTCGCGCCGCTGTTGGAGCAGTTCACCGAGGAGACCGACATCGAACTGTCCGTGCGCTACGGCAACACCGCGGCGATGACCGCCCAGCTGCTCGAGGAAGGGGACCAGAGTCCCGCGGACTTCTTCCTTTCCCAGGACGCCGGTGCCCTTGGCGCTCTCGGCAACGCGGGATGCCTTGCGGCCCTGCCCCAGGAAACACTGGATCTGGTCGGGGACAGCTACCGGGCAGCCGATGACAACTGGGTGGCCCTGACCGGCCGGGCGCGGGTCATCGCGATCAACCCCGAACTCGTTTCCGAGTCAGAGCGCCCGACCACCATCGAGGACGTGCTGGACGAGCGCTGGTCCGGTCAGGTCGGAATCGCGCCGAGCAACGCTTCTTTTCAAGCCTTCGTCACCGCGATCCGGGTACTGGACGGCGAGGACGCCGCCCGCGAATTCCTCGATGGGCTGGTCGCCAACGATGTCCAGACCTACGAGGGGAACGGTGATGTCCTGGCCGCCGTCGACTCCGGTGAGATCTCGATGGGCCTGATCAACCACTACTACCTCTACGAGCTGGCCGCCGAGGTCGGCGAAGAGAACCTCGTAGCCGAGAATCTGTTCCTGCAGGATGGCGGCGCGGGATCGCTGGTCAACATCAGCGGGGCAGGGGTCGTGAGTGGCACCGACCGCGGCGAGGATGCCCAAGCGCTGCTGGACTTCATGCTCTCGGAGACTGGACAGACCTACTTCGCCGAGCAGACCTACGAGTATCCGATGGTCGATGGAGTCGAGTCCCCGGAGGGGCTGCCGAGTCTGGACGATCTGGCCGCGCCCGATCTGGACCTGTCCGACCTGGACAGCCTCGGTGAGACCCTGGCGCTGATCAACGAGGTGGGCCTGACCTGACCCACACCCTCACCCGCACCCGGCACGGTCGGCGGCGCCTGCCCGCGCTGCTGACCGTGCCCGCATGCGTGGCGGCAGTCGTCGCTGTGCTGCCACTGGGCTACCTCGTGGTGGTCGCTGCGCGGGCCGACCCGGCGGTCCTGCTCGCCCAGGTCGTCCGGCCGCGCAGCCTGATGCTGCTCGGCTCCAGTGTCGGGCTGGCGGTGACGGTCACGGCCGTGTCGGTGGTGCTCGGCGTGGGTGCCGCCTGGCTGATCGAACGTGGCGCGTTGCGGGGCCGGCGGGTCTGGGGAGTCCTTGCCGCGCTGCCGTTGGCGATCCCCTCCTACGTCGCGGCTTTCAGCTGGATCTCGGCAGTGCCCGAAATCGCCGGATTCACTGGAGCGGTGGTGGTGCTGAGCCTGTCCTGCTTCCCCTACGTCTACCTGCCGACGGCTGCGGCGCTGCGCCGCCTGGACCCGGCGATGGAAGAGGCTTCCCGATCGTTGGGCGTCAGCACGTTGGCCACGTTCTGGCGGATCACGCTTCCGCAGCTGCGCCCGGCAGTGGCTGCCGGCGCTCTGTTGGTCTCGCTCTACACGCTGTCTGACTTCGGGGCGGTCTCGATCCTGCGCTACGACACCTTCACCCGGGTCATCTTCACCTCGTTCAACGCCAGCTTCGACCGCACTCCGGCCGTGGTCCTGTCCGGCATGCTGGTTCTGGTCACCGCGGTGATCGTGATCGCCGAGGCGCGTACCCGGGGTCGGGCCCGCTACGCTCGCTTGGGATCTGGTGCAGCGCGACTTTCGACCTGCATTCCGTTGGGGCGGATGCGAGTCCCGGCGTACGGGTCACTCGGTTTGCTTGCCGCGGCCTCGCTCGGGCTGCCCCTGCTGACGATGGGCTACTGGCTCTCCGTCGGGCGGTCGGGGGAGATCGACCTGCCCAGGATCGTCGAGGCGGTCGGCGGGTCGTTGGTCCTGGCCGGAGGCGGGGCGGTGGTGACGATGCTGCTCGCCCTGCCAGTCGGTCTGCTGGCCGCGCGCTACACCGGGCGGATCCCGGGATTGTTGGAGCGGGCGACCTACCTGGGCCACGCCGTACCGGCCATCGTGATCGCGTTGTCGTTGGTCTTCTTCACTGTGCGGTATGCGATCGACCTCTATCTGAGCGTTCCACTGGTCCTATTCGCCTATGCGGTGCTCTTCCTGCCGCTGGCAGTCGGATCGGTACGGGCCTCAGCTGCACAAAGCCCTCCGGTGTTCGAAGAGGTTGCCCGGTCGCTGGGTCGCGCGCCGAGGCAGGTACTTCGTACGATCACCCTCCCGTTGGCCGCGCCGGGGATCGCGGCGGGTACGGCGTTGGTGTTCCTAGCGGCGATGAAGGAGCTCACGGTGACCCTCGTACTGCACCCCACCGGCATGGACACCCTTGCCATCCGGCTGTGGAGCGAGACGTTCACCCGGTCATATGCTGCGGCCGCGCCGTACGCTGCGTTGCTGATGCTGGTCTCCGCGGTCCCCACCTACCTGCTGGGCCGTGACCGGCGGCGTACCGGCGGTCTTCCTGACCCGACTCAGGGGGCCCCTGCAACGTCAGGTACCTACCAAACTTTCCCTGATCCGGGTTCGTACGCCTACGACCAGGCAGGAAAACGGTGAGCGCTCTCAGCGTTACCGGTGCCGTGAAGTCCTTCGGGCGCACCGCAGTCCTGTGCGGACTGTCCCTCGACGTCGCGCAGGGGTCGATCGCTGCTGTGCTGGGACCGTCTGGGTGCGGCAAGACCACCCTGTTGCGGATCCTCGCCGGGTTCGAGACGCCCGATGCCGGTGAGATCCGGATCGGCGGACGGACTGTTGCCAGCCCATCGGCGTGGGTCCCCCCGGAGCGCCGCACCATCGGGTTCGTCCCGCAGGAGGGCGCGTTGTTCCCGCACCTGAGCGTCCGGGGCAACGTCGGTTACGGGCTCGGCCGCTCGCGCGACCGGGCCGCCCGAGTACTGGAGGTGCTGGATCTTGTCGGGCTCGCGCACCTCGTCGAGCGCATGCCGCACGAACTGTCCGGCGGGCAGCAGCAACGGGTGGCTGTTGCGCGGGCGTTGGCACCTCGCCCGGCACTGGTGTTGCTCGATGAACCGTTCAGCTCGCTGGATGCCGGGCTGCGCGCCGATGTCCGGGACGTCGTCCGGGCAGCCCTGTGCGCCGACGGCGCGACCGCCGTTCTGGTGACCCATGACCAGGAGGAGGCGTTGTCCTGCGCTGACCTGGTGGCGGTCATGCAGCGCGGCAGGATCGTTCAGGCCGACGACCCGATCACGGTCTATCGCGCGCCCCGCGACCTGGACGTGGCCGCATTCGTGGGCGAGGCGGTGCGGGTGACGGCGACATTCTCGGGCGGCTTCGCCGAGACGGAGGTGGGTCGACTGGCACTGCGCGAACCTCGACCGCCCGACGGTGTGGGCGTGGCGCTGATCCGTCCGGAACAATTCGTCGTCGTCGACCGCGATGGCGGCGCAGCACCGAAGTCCGACTCCGGACCGGCCGTTGCGGCCACCGCTGGCCAGCAGTCCTTTCTCGGGCATGACGCCCTGCTTGCGATCTCGCTCGCGTCCGGAGCCGTGGTGACCGCCCGCACGCTGGATCCTGGTCCGGCACGGGAGCGACCGATCTGGCTATCAGTGCGGGGCCCGGTCAACGGCTACGTTCGAGAGGGGTCTAGCCAGCGCTGGTAGGGGGAAGCCGATCCCGGTCCGGTGGCAATCGCGGCGACTAGGCTCGGGTGTTGGCCCAGAGGATTGCCCAAGCAACGGAGGCTCGTGTGCCAGGTGGAGAGTTCGTCACCCTCGAGGTGGCTGACGGGGTAGGGACCATCCGACTCGCCCGGCCGCCGATGAACGCGCTCAATCGACAGCTGCAGGAGGAGATCCGCGGCTGCGCGCTGGAGAGCGGTGCCCGTGAGGACATCCGGGCGGTGATCGTCTACGGCGGGGAGAAAGTCTTCGCCGCCGGTGCCGACATCAAGGAGATGAGCTCCCTCACCTATAACGACATGGCCTCGCGAGCGCATGAACTCTCCAGTTCTTTCAGCGCCGTTGCGGCGATACCGAAGCCGACGATCGCTGCGATCACCGGCTACGCCCTCGGCGGCGGATACGAACTCGCGCTGTGCTGCGATTTCCGGATCGCCGGAGACAACGCCAAGGTAGGCCAGCCCGAAATCCTGTTGGGCATCATCCCGGGAGCCGGTGGCACACAGCGGCTATCGCGTTTGATCGGACCGGCAAAGGCGAAGGACATCGTCTACACCGGACGCTTTGTCGGGGCCGAGGAGGCACTCGCGATCGGCATGGTGGACGTCGTTGTCGCCCCAGATGACGTCTACAGCACCGCTGTGCAGATGGCCGCGAAGTTCGCCAAGGGTCCGGCAGCCGCGCTGCGAGCGGCGAAGGCCGCCATCGACGGCGGTCTGGATGGCGATCTGTCCAGCGGACTCAAGCTGGAAAGCACCCTGTTTGCCGCCTTGTTCGCCACCGAGGACCAGAAGATCGGTATGGAGTCCTTCGTCGAGAACGGGCCTGGCAAGGCCGAATTCACCGGGCGTTAGCTGTGCTGCGTTGACGGGGGTGAGCCGAGCTGAGGTCGAGGCGGCTCGCGGTGATCCCAAGCAGGCCAACGTGCTCTACCACAACTGGGAGAGCCAGACCTACGACGAGAAATGGTCCATCTCCTACGATGAGCGCTGCATCAGCTACGCCGCGGACCGGTTTGTCACGATCGCCGGACGGGCTGGCTGGCCGTATCCGTACGCACTCGAACTCGGTTGTGGCACCGGCTTTTTCCTGCTCAATCTGATGCAGGCTGGAGTCATCGGGCGGGGCAGTGTCAGCGACATCTCACCGGGCATGGTGGCGGCGGCCTTGCGTAACGCCGAGCGCCTCAGCCTGCCCGTCGATGGCCGGGTCGCTGACGCCGAGTCGATCCCCTATGACGACAACAGCTTCGATCTCGTCGTGGGGCACGCATTCCTACATCACCTGCCTGACGTCGAGCTGTCCCTGCGCGAAACGTTGCGGGTGCTCAAGCCGGGCGGTCGTTTCGTCTTTGCCGGGGAGCCGACGAAATGGGGGGACAAGGTCGCCCGCAGGCTCGGGCAGGTCACGTGGTGGGCCTGCACCAGTGTCACCCGGCTCCCCGGTGTCGAGGACTGGCGGCGACCACAGGTTGAACTCGACGAGTCCTCCGAGGCAGCGGCGCTGGAAGCAGTGGTGGACCAGCACACCTTCGTTCCGGCCGACCTGCGCCGGATGGCCCTGGCGGCCGGCGCTGTGGAGGTCGGGGTCGGCACCGAGGAGTTGACCGCTGCCTGGTTCGGTTGGCCGGTACGCACGTTCGAGGCGGCGGTGCCGGCGGGCAAGCTCGGCTTCAGGTGGGCGAACTTCGCCTACCGTTACTGGCAGCGCCTGTCGGCGTTCGACAGCTCGATCCTGTCCCGATTCGTCCCGGCAGGGCTGTTCTACAACGCCTTGATCACCGGCGTGAAACCCCAACCGCCGGAGCGGCTGGCGGGGACTCGGTAGCTCAGTCGTCAGGATCGCGGGACTGCTCGGCCCCGCGTGCCTCGGCCCCGGTCTGACCGACCCCGCCATCGTCCTGCCCGGCGGTGCGCCCGACGAAGCTGCCCGCTTCACCTGTACCCGTGGTCGAGGCGCTGTCCCCGCCGTCGGATTCCGGGTCGCCGCCAGTCGGTCGTCCGGTCGCCTCCGCCTCGTCGTCGGGTACGTCGGACTCTGCTCCGGATTGCCTGTCCATGGCCCTCCTCCAACGACCGGCGGCACGCGCGGGCCGCTCGGTCGCCACGTTACCGTTGCCGTCGTGGCGAATCGGACTACCACCGGCACGCAGGGCAGGACAGCGTTCAGGTTGGTCTCAATATCCTCGCTGCGGTGGGTCCTCCGGCACCGTGCTTGGACTCCCTACTACCTGATCCGATATCTGAGGCTCATCCGGTTGCGGTTGGGGCAACCGTCGATCATCTTGCAGGGCATGGTGTTTCTGGGCCGTAGGGTCGAACTCGACGCCCGGCCGGGGTATGGCCGGATAATCCTCGGCGATTGGGTGCATATCGGAGACGGCACCGCCCTGCGGGCCCATGAGGGCACGTTGCGGGTTGGCGAGAAGGCCGTCTTCGGCCGCCATGCGATCGTCAACTCGTACCTCGACGTGGAGATCGGGCCGAGCGCGCTGATCGCGGACTACGTCTACATCGGGGACTTCGACCATCGGTCCGACGACGTGGACCGGCCGATCAAGGACCAGGGGATCGTCAAGACGCCGGTCCGCATCGGTGCCGGGAGCTGGCTGGGGGTCAAGGCAACCGTGTTGCGCGGCTGCGCGGTGGGTGACGGCGCGGTCGTCGGTGCGAATTCGGTGGTGACCCGTCACGTTCCGCCGTACGCGGTCGTTGCCGGGGCCCCAGCACGAGTCGTCGCCGATCGCCAGGCGGCCCACGCCATTGCGGAAAAGACCCGCGCAGCGCTGGCTGACATCGAGATGAAGACCGCTCGTGCTGCCCGTGCTCATGCCGCCGATGGCCGCGACTAGCGTGGGGTGGCATGCGGATGAGGCTCGAGAAATAGTGGAAGGCCACGGTGGTGATCTCGCCCTCGCCGCGCTGCGTCGATACGGGGTCGAGGAATTGTTCACCCTCTCCGGTGCCCACGTGTTCCCGCTCTACGACGCCCTGCACACCTCCGGTCTCCCGATCCACGATGTCCGCCACGAAGCCACCGCCGTGTTCGCCGCCGAGGCGACCTCGAAGCTGCAGCGTCGCCCCGCAGTCGCGGCGCTGACGGCCGGGCCCGGTGTCACCAACGGGATCAGCGCAGTCACCACGGCCAGGTTCAACGGGTCGCCGGTCATGGTGATCGGCGGACGGGCACCCCAGTACCGGTGGGGTTCGGGGTCTCTGCAGGAGATCGACCACGTCCCGATCCTCGCCTCGATTACGAAGCACGCTGCGACCAGCACCAGTGTCGAGGCGATTCCGGCCGACGTGGACCGTGCGTTGCAGGCCGCCTTGACCGGCCATCGCGGTCCGGTCTTTCTCGACATCCCGATGGATGTCATCTTCAGCCGGGCCGAGGTTCCCGCCCCTTCGGGAAATCCGCCATCGCGTCCGGAACCCGATCCCGAGTTCGTCGCAGAGGCCGCCCGAGTCCTGGCCGAGGCGCAGCGCCCGGTTGTTCTGGTGGGAACCGATGTGTACGCCGACGGCGCCTGGAACGAGCTTGCCGAGGCCGCGCGCGCTCTGCGGGTTCCGGTATTCGCCAATGGGATGGGCCGTGGATGTCTGGCCGCCGATGACGAACTCAGCTTCGCCCGAGCCCGTCGGACCGCCTTCCAGCAGGCCGACGTCATCGCGGTGGTCGGCACGCCGTTGGACTTCCGGCTTGCCTTCGGCGACTTCGGCGCGGCCCGGGTAGTGCACATTGTCGACGACGAGAGCCAACACGCTGCACACCTCAAGGCATCAGTCCGGGTGAGCGGAGATCTTCGGTCGGTCCTCAGCGGGCTCGCCCAGTACAGCGGAACGCGCGCCGATCATGAACCCTGGTTGATCACGCTGCGCGAAGCCGAAACCGCCGCTCGGACCAAGGAGGGCGCCACCCTGGGAGCGGACTCCGACCCGATCCAGCCCAGTCGGGTCTATGGCGAACTGCGCAAGGCGCTGGACCGTGACGCCGTGGTCATCTGCGACGGAGGTGACTTCGTCTCCTACGCCGGGAAGTATCTCGACTCGTACACGCCCGGGTGCTGGCTGGATCCCGGTCCGTACGGCTGCTTGGGTACGTCGATGGGATACGCGATGGGTGCCCGATTGTCCCGCCCCTCGTCCCAGGTCTGCGTCGTGCTCGGGGACGGGGCCGCCGGATTTTCCTTGATGGATGCGGAAAGCCTTGTTCGGCAGAAACTCCCGGTCGTCATTGTGGTCGGGAACAACGGTATCTGGGGGCTGGAGAAGCACCCGATGCAACAGCTGTATGGCTACGACGTCGCCGCGGACCTGCAGCCCGGCCTGAAGTACGACCAGGTTGTCAGCGCGCTCGGCGGGGCCGGGGAGACGGTGACCGAGGCCGACGGCATCGCCCCGGCGCTGGTTCGCGCGTTCGACGCCGACGTGCCCTACGTCGTCAACGTCCTGACCGACCCAACAGACGCCTACCCGCGGTCCTCCTCCCTGGCCTGAGCCAACTTCGGTGAGACGACAGCGGCTGCACATCGGACCCCGGCGAACGGAATTGCCGCCATTACAACGCGACAAGACCGCCATTAGTGGGACGGAAACCGCAGCGGTCGAAGTAGAACGGACGCAGCTGGTCATCGAAGTCGACGTGCAGCCACTCGCAACCGGCCGCCCGAGCCTGCCGGACGGCAACGCTGACAAGCTCGATCCGACGCCTGCCGCCGCACGAGCTCGGTGACCAACGTGTCAAGGATGAACGCATGGACCGTCCCGTCCCAGACCACATTCACGAAGCCGACGAGAGCGCCGTCGTCCCAGGCGCATACCCAGCCGAGACTGTGCTGGTCCACCGTGGCTAACCAGTCGTCGGCCAGGACGGGGTGTTCGAATCCCTCAGCGTGCAGTTGATTCAGGGCGTCGTTGTCGAAGTTGCCGCGCCATTCGTAGCTGATCACCCGGACACCGTTGGTCGTCGACGGCGCGATCGCCGGACCTCCTGCACCGAGGTAGCGCGCCCCCAACCCCGACATAGCGACCGAATGTGCGGGTCAGACGCGCTGTACCTCGCGCCTGGTTGGGCGCTCCGGTCGGGATCACAGGAGTCTCGCGTCGAGATGGCGCCAGGGGCCATCGACGTGTTCGTACTCGCGGG
>Ga0136618_10000793_pt1 | contig 11484 bp, 11 predicted proteins | sample AntDrymUQ3302106_2_FD_104805 | JGI IMG/M metagenome (GOLD analysis project Ga0136618, IMG submission 104805) | Polar desert sand microbial communities from Dry Valleys, Antarctica - metaG UQ330 (21.06) | ecosystem: Environmental > Terrestrial > Soil > Desert | place: Antarctica: Dry Valley... | reverse complement strand
TGAGCCCGGTCCCGGAGACCACCTACGGTCATCCGCGCCGCTCGTGGCCGGGACCTAGCTCAACGATCGCTGCGCCTTCGGCGCCCGAGGGCTCGCCGCTGGGCCAGGCGCACGACATGGACATCGCGGCGGCCGACGTCCCGCACCGGATCACGACGGGCAGGATCAGTACCTCACCAGCTCTGTTCGCCGACCACCTGCCGGGTGGCGATGTTCAAGCGGTTCCAGAGGTTGACCGTCGCGATGTCGAGCACGAGCGCGCCGAGCTGGGTCTCGTCGAAGTGCTCGGCGGCAGCGTCCCAGAGCTCGTCAGGCACCTGCTCGGCACGGTCGGCGAGGCGGGTCAGCGCCTCGGTGAAGGCGAGCGCGACGCGTTCGGCTTCGCTGAAGTACGGCGTCTCGCGCCAGGCGGCGACGCAGAAGACGCGCTCCTCGCTTTCGCCGGCCTTGCGCGCCGCTTTGGCGTGCATGTCGACGCACACGCTGCAGCCGTTGATCTGGCTGGCGCGCAGATGCACGAGCTCGCGGCTGATCGGCACGCGGGCGCGGTTGATGGACTGCGATAGCGCGTTGAGCCCGTCCATCGCGCCGGCGACGGCGAACGCGGGGTTGGTCATGCGGGCGGTCATCAGCATGGTGTTCTTGCTCCCTTGTCACATCGGTGGGTTCACGTCGGTCACGTCTTTGACCGAGCGAATCGCGAGGATGTGACGAGATGGACGTATTCGAAGCGCATCGCGCTCATCTGCACGCGGTGGCCACGCGGATCCTGGGCTCGCGGGCCGAGGCCGACGACGCGCTGCAAGAGGCGTGGATCCGCGTCGAGCGTGCCGACAGCAGAGAAGTGGACAACGTTCGCGGTTGGCTGACGACGGTCGTAGCGCGCGTGTGCCTGACGATGCTCGACGCGCGCAAGCGCCGCCGCGAGGAGGCGCTGGAGGCTGGACGGCTGCCCGACCCCGTCATCACGCGCGCGGACGCCGCCGCGCCGGACCCGGAGAGCCGGACGATGGCCGCCGACGCGGTCGGCGCCGCGCTGCTCGTCGTGCTGGAGACGCTGCAACCGGCCGAGCGCCTGGCCTTCGTGCTCCACGACGTCTTCGCGGTGCCGTTCGAGGACATCGCCCCGATCGTCGGCCGCTCGCCGGACGCGGCGCGCCAGCTGGCCTCACGGGCCCGGCGTCGTGTGCAGGGCGCGGACCGCGACGCGCCGATCGCTGACCGCAAGGTCGTCGACGCGTTCATGACCGCGGCTCATGACGGCGACTTCGAAGGACTGCTGGCGGTGCTGGACCCCGACGTCGTCCTGCGCGCCGACGACGGCAGCGGCGCGTTGCAGCTCGTCGAGGGCGCTCGAACGGTGGCGACCCGCGCCCGGTTCTTCTCGGCCCAACGCGTGGCGCACCCGGCGACCATCGACGGCGCCGCCGGCTTCGTCGCCACCGAGGCCGGCCGACCGGTCGCGGTGCTCGCCTTCACCATGTCCGACGGCCGGATCACGGCGATCGACGCGCTGCACGGGCCGGCCCGGCTCGCCTCACTGGGCCCCGAGGTCTTCGTCGCGGGGTAGACGACCGGTGGTCTGGTCGCTGTCGACGGTCGCCTCGGGGACACTGCCTCGGTGGACAACGCCTGGATCGCCGACCGCCTGGAGGCGTTCGCGTCGCTGCTCGACCTGGGCGACGCGAATCCCTACATGCCGCGCGCCTATCGCCGCGCCGCCGAGACGATCCGGGGCGCGGTGGTCCCTGTCGCCGGGCTGGTGCAGTCCGGCCGCGTGCGCGACCTGCGCGGGATCGGCCCGGGGATCGAGAGCCGGCTGCGCGAGCTCGTGGAGACCGGCGAGATCGCCGAGCTGGCGGAGCTCGAGCGCGAGCTCTCCCCCGAGCTCGTCGGCCTCGGCCGCTACCTCGGGCTCGGGGCGACCCGCTCACTCGAGATCGCGCGGGCGCTCGGCGTGCGGACGGCCGGCGAGCTGCGCGAGGCGGCGGCGTCCGGGCGGCTGCGGACCGTGCCGGGGATCGGGCCGAAGCGCGAGGCGCAACTGCTCGACGCGCTCGCGCGCGAGGGCGAGCCGCGACCGCAACGCGGCCTGCTCCTGAACCGCGCCTGGGAGCTGGTCGGAGGCGTGGCGGCCGCGCTCGGCGGCGAGGCGGCCGGCGACGTGCGGCGCTGGCGCGACTCCTGCGAGCACCTCGCGGTGGTCTGCGCCGCGTCGGATCCGGCGCCCGTGCTGGCGCGCTTCGCCGCGCTGCCCCAGATCGTCGCGGTGCTGGAGCAGGCGGAGCGACGCGCGGTCGGCGTGACGGTCGATGGCGTGCCGATCGAGCTAGTCGCCGCCGAGCCGCAGCGGTTCGGGACCGCCCTGGTGCGGGCGACGGGCTCGTCCTCGTACGTGGCGGCGCTCGAGCCGCTGCCGGCCGGGCCCGACGAGGCTTCCGTCTACTCGGCGCTCGGCCTGCCGTCTTGCCCACCGGAGCTGCGCGAGGAGGCGTTTCGCGGCGAGCCGCCGGCGCTCGTCGCGCCGGCCGACGTCCGCGGCGACCTCCATTGTCACACGACGTGGTCGGACGGCCGCGCGAGCGTCGAGGAGATGGGCCGCGCGGCACGCGAGCGCGGCTACGACTACGTCGCGATCTGCGACCACACGCCGGCCGTCGGCGCCGTCCCCGGCCTGGACGCCGACGACGTCCGCCGGCAGGCCGAGGAGATCGTGGCGGCGAACGAGGCGCTGGCGCCGTTCCGCGTCCTGCGCGGGATCGAGTGCGACATCCTCCCCGACGGGCGGCTCGACCTTCCCGACGACGTGCTGGCGGAGCTCGAGTGGGTCCAGGCCAGCGTCCATGGCGGGCAGCGGATGCCGCGGCGCGAGCTGACCGAGCGCGTCGAGGAGGCGCTGCGCAACCCGCACGTGCGCTGCCTGAGCCATCCGACGGGCCGGATCATCGGCCGGCGGCCGGAGAACGCGCTCGACCTCGAGCGGGTGTTCGCGGTCGCGCTCGAGGAGGGCGTCGCGATCGAGGTGAACGGGCTCGCGCCGAGGCTCGACCTCAGCGGCGAGCACGTCCGCGACGCGATCCGCGCCGGCGTGCGGATCGTCTGCTCGACCGACGCGCACTCGGTCCGCGGGCTCGCGAACATGGAGCTCGCGGTTCGGACCGCGCGCCGCGGGTGGGCGACGGCTGCTGACGTCGTCAACACCGGCCCGCTCTCGTCGATCCTTAGGGCTTAGCGCACCGTCGACGGTTGCGGCGGCGGGCGAACGATCGATAACGAGCCAAATGCTACGTTGATGTACATGACCTCCGTCGGCGTCGCCGAGCTGCGGCAGAACCTGAGCAAGTACCTGCGCCTGGTAGCACGAGGCGAGCGGCTCGTGGTGACGGACCGCAACCGGCCGGTCGCCGAGCTGGGCCCGCCCCCGAGCACCGGCGACGCGCTCGACCGGCTCATCGCTGAGGGTCGCGTCTCGCGTCCCGCTCGCCGGGGACTGCCCGAGCCACTTCATCTGGCCGGCGACCCTCACGCACTCAGCCGCGCGCTCGACGAGATCCGCGGCGACCGCTGACCAGTGCCTCTGTTCTATGTCGACGCGTCCGCGCTCGTCAAGCTCGTCCGCGCGGAACCCGAGTCCGCGTCATTGCACGCGTTCCTCGACGACGCCGATCTGGTATCGAGCGAACTCGTCCTCACAGAGGTCCCGCGAGCGATTCGTCGTGCCGCCGCACATGATCCAGGCCTGCCGCTCACGTCGTTGATGGACCGCAGCGGCGGGCTACTGGATGTCGTCGCGCTCCTCCCACTCGATCACGCCCTGCTCGCCGCCGCCGGCGCGTTCTCTGAGCCCGCTTTGCGCGCGCTCGACGCAATCCACGTCGCGGCTGCCATCGACCTCTCCCCCATCGACGCGTTCGTCAGCTACGACCAGCGCCAGAGCGCCGCTGCCCGCCTCGCCGGCTTGCGGACCGTTGCACCAGGCGTCCTAGGCTGAGACCGACGCACGCCCCCGGTCGTGCGGTCGTCTACGCCGAGCTGCCCGGCGGCCAGCACTCCGTCGACCGCTTCCATTCGATCGCTTCGAGTCGTTGTCGACGGGATCGAGGCCTTCGCTGCCTGGGTGCGCTCCACGCGCCCGTTCGTTGTGGATACCGGGATCGCGCGCCCGGCAAGCGGGCGGTAGTCGGGCGATAGGTCGGGTTCTCCGCAGCGTGGCGCAGCGTGGCGGTCACCGTGGCAAGCACACGCTCGAACTCGCGATGAGGGCTGCGCGAGCGCATGCGCCGGAACCGCTCGACGCTGCGGTCGTCGAGCTCCCGGGCGCCGTCGACGAGTGGCGGGGAGTCGCGGTGGTGGAGCCGGCCGCGGCGGAGGCGGACCCGCGCGCCGCGGACGCCGACCCCACCGTAGGGCGGGAGAGTACGGCTAGCCGCACCGCGATGAGACGGGATCCCCCCTGGGATCGAAGGGCGGCGCTATCCAGAGTCCCGGTGAACTTCACGTTCGATAAAGACTGAAAGGGTGTTCCGCAGGTGACGCGTCATCTCGCCCGTCTCGCAGACATATCGTTTCGCCGCCGCGGCCGCATGGTGCTGGCGTGGATCGCCGCCACCATCGTGATCATCGGCTTCGGCTCCGCCCTGGCCGGCGAGTACAACGCCGACTACAACACGCCGGGATCGGAGTCGAAGGCCGCCGGTGAGCTGACCGAGGAGCGCTTCGGCGGCTACTCCGGCCAGGAGATCTACGTCGTCTGGAAGGATCCGGCCGGGGCTCAGGAGGCCGGAGCGAAAGCACGCGTCGACGCATTCCTCGCCAAGGCCCAGCAGGTCGATCACGTGGCTGAGCCGACCGAGGTCCGGGTCTCGGAAGACGGCACCATCGGGTCGACCACGCTCCCGCTGACCGTCGCGGGCTGGGACGTTCCGAAGGAGGACGGGGAGAAGCTGATCGCGGCCGCGGAGGAGAACAGCGGCGAGGGGCTGCAGATCGCGCTCGGCGGGGATCCGATCTACGCCGCCCAGGAGGCGGCGAGCCCGGAGGGGCTTGGCTTCCTCGGCGCGGCGATCGTGCTCTTGATCGCGTTCGGCTCGGTGGTCGCCGCCGGCCTGCCGCTCCTGATCGCCCTCTTCGGCCTCGGCATTTCGTCCGGCGGCCTCATCCTGCTGCTCGCCAACATCGTCGACGTTCCCGACTGGACGACGGCGGTGTCGGGCCTGATCGGGATCGGGGTCGGGATCGACTACGCGCTGCTCGTGCTGACCCGCTTCCGCGCCGCCCTCGGCGACGGCAAGGACCGCCACGACGCGGTGGTGGAAGCCGTGACCACGGCCGGGCGCAGCGTGATCCTCGCCGGCGCCACTGTGGTGATCGCGGTCCTCGGCCTCGCCCTGACCGGCCTGCCGTACATGTACGGCGTCGCGATCGCGGCCTCGCTGGCCGTCCTCGTCGTGATGCTGGCCTCCGTGACGCTTCTGCCTGCGCTCCTCTCCTACCTGGGCCCGAAGGTCGACCGCCTGCGGCTGCCCTTCATGCGCCGCAAGGCGAAGGAGTCGGGGAGCGGCGAATTACCCGCCGCGCGCTGGAGCCACGCCGTCCAGCGCCGGCCCTGGCTCGCCGCGATCGCAGCGACGGCGATCCTGCTCGCGCTGGCGGTACCCGCGCTCGACATGCGACTGGGCTTCCCCGACGCCGGCAACGACCCGCCGGGCACCATGACCCGACAGGCTTACGACCTGAACACGGAGGGCTTCGGACCCGGCACGAACGGCCCGCTGGTGATCGCCGCCGAGCTGCCCGATGCGTCCGGCAAGGAGAAGATCGACACGCTCGCGGAGACGCTCCGCGCCGAGCCCGGGGTCGCATTCGTCGCGCCACCTCGCATCAATGACGAGGGCGACGCGGCGATCCTCACCGTGATCCCCACGGGCTCCCCGCAGGATGCGGCGACCGAAGAGCTGGTCCACCGACTGCGCGCGGACGTCGTGCCGCAAGGCCTCGCCGGCTCCGGCATCAACGCCGAGATCGGCGGCGTCACGGCGGCGCTGGAGGACCAGAGCGAGTACATCACCAACCGCATGCCGCTGTTCATCGCCGGCGTCGTCGGCCTCTCGTTCCTGCTGCTGCTCGTCGCATTCCACTCACCGCTGATCTCGCTCAAGGCCGGTCTGATGAACCTGCTCTCGGTCGGCGCCGCCTACGGCGTGATGACGCTGGTGGCAAAGGGCGGGGCGGTCGGCCAGCTGATCGGGATCGATCACGAGGTGCCGATCGCGCCGTTCATGCCGGTGATGATGTTCGCGATCCTGTTCGGCCTCTCGATGGACTATGAGGTCTTCCTGATCTCGCGCATCCGCGAGGAGTACCTCAAGCACGGAGACACCAGCCGAGCGGTCGCGGACGGGCTTGCGAAGACCGCGCGCGTGATCACCGCGGCGGCGGCGATCATGGTCGTCGTCTTCCTCGCCTTCCTGGCCGCGCCGGACGTCTTCCTGAAGCTCTTCGGGATCGGCCTTGCCTCGGCGATCTTCCTCGACGCTACGCTCGTGCGCATGGTGCTGGTCCCTGCCGTGATGCAGCTCTTGGGCGACCGCAACTGGTGGATCCCGAGCTGGCTCGAGAAGGTCCTGCCACGGCTGGAAGCCGAGTCCGTCGGCCTGCGCCCGGCCGAGGGGCGAGCCTAGACGGGCGGTGCATGAGCAAGGCACTGGGAGCGGCGACCTTCCGCACGCCGGCGGAGGCATATGACCGCTATATCGGGCGCTACGGCGGGGAGCTCGCCCGCGCGCTGATCGCCGCCGCCGGGGTACGGCCGGGCCGGCGCGCCCTCGACGTGGGCTGCGGTCCGGGCGCGCTCACAACCGAGCTCGTCGCCGCGCTCGGCGCCGCGAACGTGGCGGCGGTGGATCCGTCGGTGCCGTTCGCCGAGGCGTGCCGCCGACGCCATCCCGGTGTCCGCGTCGAGCTCGGCTCCGCCGAGGCGCTGCCGTTCGCCGACGCCAGCTTCGATCACGCATTCGCTCAGCTCGTCGTCAACTTCATGACTGATCCGCACGCGGGTGTCCGTGAGCTGCGGCGGGTGACGCGTGGCGGCGGCACGGTGGCCGCGGCGGTCTGGGACTACGGCGGCGAGATGACGCTCCTGCGGCGGTTCTGGGACGCAGCCGTGTCGCTCGATCCTTCCGCCGCCGAGCTCGACGAGGGTCGCAGCATGCCGTTCTGCACACCCGGCGAGCTCGGCGACCTCTGGCGATCGGCCGGCCTGGCGGCGGTGAGCGTCGGGCCGGTCCTGGCCACCGCCCAGTACGACGACTTCGAGGACCTCTGGGAGCCGCTCGAGCGCGGCGTAGCGCCTTCGGGCGCGTACGTCGCTGCGCTCGCGCCCGCACAGCGCGCTGCTCTCAAGCGGGAGCTCCGGCGCCGCCTCGGCGTCGGGGACGAGCCGTTCCGGCTCACGGCACGCGCCTGGATCGCCGTCGGCAGGGCGCCCTGAGCCCGGCCGAGGTGACGGGCCGGTTCACACCGAGCGCTTCAGGATGACGATCGCGGGCTCCCAAGGGGCGAGCTTGAACTTCGCGTGGGATCCCGCGCCCGCGGTCGACTGCAGCCTGGAGGGCGGCGGATCGCTCATCGAGTCGTGGCAGTTCCGGCGCGGGAAGGACGTCGTGATGGTGTTCAAGAAGCTGGGACCGGGGTGGCGATCATGACGCGGGCCGGCCGCGGCCCGGGCGACACGGCGTTCGCCGCCCCGGGCAGCGTCACCCGCGACGCGACCGGGTCCGTACAGACAAGGACGGCGGCGGCGGGGGTCTGCACCCCGTTCGCCCTGCGGGGCTTGCGTGTGGCGTGAGCTTCCCGGTGCGCCCGGACCTCGCCCTCAGCTGGTCGAAGGGAAAGCTCACCCTCCAGTCGTCGAGCACCGCGGGGCAGCTGACGAACCCGGCGCTGGCCTGCGGCATGAACGAGTCTGGAACTTCGACGTCTTCTCGTTCCGCTATGCCAACCTCGTCAAGCAGCATGGCCCGCTGTCCATGGGGCGGATCTTCAACTCGAAGCGCAACCTGAAGATCGACCTCAAGGATCGATTTCTCCAGCCGGCCGACGTGCCTGCCGGTACTCCACGCTGATCGAGAAGCTGGCCGGCACCTCCACGGTCACGCTCAAGCGACTCAGGCGCTAGCGGTACCAGCGCATCCGTGGCATCGGGTCGGGCCCGCGCCTGGCAGGAGCGCCCGAGCGCCGGTCGGCGAGAGCAGTGCCGTTGCGCGGCGCCTGGCGGCGGCGGCGAGAGAACAGGTTCGTGAACATATTTGCATCCTACTACGTATCTTCTTAGGACGCAAGTTACCGGGAAGCGTCTTTGGGTAGCATTCGGGTCGTGGCCGACCGTGATGGCGTCGATCTGATCATCGAGCAGTGGCAGCGCGAGCGCCCGGAGCTCGACCCCACGCCGATCGGGGTCGTCGGCCGTGTCTCGCGGCTCGCGCGCGAGCTCGAGCAACGGCTGGAGCCCGTCTACGCAGAGCATGGCCTCGAGCCAGGCTGGCACGACGTGCTTGCGACGCTGCGACGCGTGGGCCCGCCCTTCAGGCTGCGCCCGTCGGAGTTCACGAGCGCGTTGATGCTCACGTCCAGCGGCACGACCAAGCGCCTCGACCGGCTCGAGCAGGCCGGTCTGATCATGCGAGACCCTGATCCCGACGACCGCCGCGGGACTTTGATCACGCTGACCGCGGCCGGTCGCCGGCTGATCGACAGCGTCACCGAGGCACACCTGGCGAACGAGCACCGGTTGCTCAGCGCGCTGACCGAGTCCGAGCGCGGCCGGCTCGCCGACCTGCTGCGCAAGCTGCACCTCGGCCTGCCGCCGCGCTGAGCGGCGAACGGGGTGGCTCAGCGCCTCACCACGGTTCCGATCCTTCCGCGGCGGCAGCGGCCGCGCGGTGGGGAGCCTGCTCGCGGCGGATCAGGTCCGGGTTGGTCCCCCGCGCGTGCACGAGCGCGAGGGTCAGCGCCTGCAGCGCGCCGGCGCCGGCGAGGAGAGCGGCGAGCGTGTGCTCCAGCGCCTCGGGCTCGGAGACGGTCACGCGACCGGTGGGCGTCAGCTCGGGCGCGAGGCGCTGCGCGGCAGCGTCGGAGAGCACCGCGGCGACGGGCATGCCGATCGCCGCGGCCGCCCGGGCGACGTGCTCCGTGCGCCGCAGGTGGCGCTCGCCGTCGGTCTGCCGGGCGAGCGCGAACAGCACCAGCGCGTCGCTGTTGTCCTGCCCGCCGAGCTGGCCGTGCAGCACCGTCTCGAGCTCCAGCGCCAGCGTGGGCAGCTGAGCGCCCTCGGCGAGCTTCAGCGCCAGCTCGCGGGCGCTGACCAGGTCGAGCCCCGCGCCGGCGCACAGGATCACACGCCGGTCGGCCAGCCGTTCGGCGATCGGGTCCGCCGCCGCCTGGTCGAGCGCGCTCGCGAGCGCGTCCGAGGCGCCGCCCGGCGTCGCGCCCGCCAGTCCGAGCCGGCCCGCGAGCGCGGCGCCGGCGACGATCGCGGACGTGTAGCCGACCGTGTGGCACCAGGAGCGGTCCGTCAGCGGTGTGACGAGCGCGTGAGCGGCGGCGCGGGGAACGGCGCCCTCGGGCTTGGCCGTGATCGCGGCCGTGTGCGCGCCCGCCCGCGCGGCGGCCTCGAGCGCGAGCAGCGTCGCGCGCGTCCCGCCATCGTGGGAGATCGCCAGGCAGAGCCCCGGCTGCGGGTCGAGCGCGGCGCTGAACGCGGGCAGTGCCCGCACCCTGATGCGCTCTGCGGCGGGCAGCGCGGCGGCGAGCAGCGCGGCGATGCCGTGGGCGGCGTGCTCGGAGGTGCCGCAGCCCGTGACGATCACCGGGCGGCCCGCATCGACCGTGTCGCGCACGGCGTCCGCGATCGCGCCGAGCGCGGGATCGTCAGCCCCGAGGATGGTGGCGGCCAGCTCGGGCTGGAGGCCCATCATCTCCTGCATCACCCAGGGCGGACCGGCACGCAGCTCGGGGAAGTCGGCGGTGTGCCACTCGGGCTCATTCATGTGTTCATCACCACTCCAACCGTATCCCCGAGCGTCCCGCGGCGCATCCACGCAGCACCGCTGCGCCTAGACTGCCGGCGTGGCGATCCGCAACGTGCCGCTCGAGTCCGCCGGACCGCAGGTCGCGGACGTGATGCTGCGCGCGCCGCGCACCGTCGCTCCCGAGACGACCGTCGCGGAGGCACGCGAGCTGTTCGAGAACCCGCGCGTCCGGCTCCTGCTCGTCGCGCGCGCCGGCGCCTTCCTCGGCGCGATCAGGCGCGAATCGCTGCCCGGTGTCGGGGCGGACGATCAGCCGCTGGACACGCTGGAGCGAGCCGACCGCGCGGTGGTCTCGCCGCACGACCCGGTCGTGCGCGCCGTCGAGCTGCTCGACGCACACGGGACGGACCGCCTGCCGGTAGTCGCCGACGACGGCGCAATCGTAGGGCTCGTCTGCTTCAACCGCCGACGCGGTCACTTCTGCGTCGACGGCTGATCTGGCGCACCGCCTCAAGAACGGGCCGCCTGTGGTCGACACACTGGGTGTGAGCAACGATGTGCCGGCGAACGACGGCCGAGCGACGCTGTGGGACGGCACCGCCAATGGTGCTCCGTGCTGACAGTCGATCGCAGGCCCGTCGAGGCCCCCAGCGCGACCGGGCTCGGTGCCAAGGTGCTGATCGTCGACGACAACGCGTCAAAGCGCCTGGCCATACGGTCGATGCTCGCAACGCAGGACTATGAGCTGGTCGAGGCCGACTCCGGCCGCGCCGCGCTGCGCGCCGTGATGCAGCACGACTTCGCCGTGATCCTGATGGATGTGCGCATGCCGACCATGGACGGCTATGAGACGGCCAGGCTGATCCGGCAACGCAGCCAGTCCGAGCTGACGCCGGTCATCTTCGTCACCGCATATGAGCAGGGCGAGACCGACACGGTGACCGCGTATGCCAGCGGGGCGATCGACTTCATCTTCACGCCGGTCCATCCCGACGTCGTGCGCGCGAAGGTCGCGGCGGCGGCAGTCCTCTTCCTGCAGTCCCAGGAGCTCGAGCGCTCGCTCGAGTCGATCACGGCCCTCAACGTCGAGATGCTCGCGCGCCTCGCCGCGGCCGCCGAGTTCCGCGACGACGACACCGGCCAGCACACCCGCCGCGTCGGCGACCTGTCGGTTCTGATCGCCGAGCGTCTCGGTGTGCCCGACCAGCGGGTCGAGCTGATCCGGCTCGCCGCGCCGCTGCACGACATCGGCAAGATCGCGATCCCAGATGCGGTGCTGAGCAAGCCCGGCAAGCTGACCGTGGCGGAGTTCGAGCAGATGAAGACCCATACGACGGTCGGCGCCCAGATGCTCGCGGGCAGCGCGTTCGCGCTGCTCGAGATGGCCGAGCTGATCGCGCTGACCCATCACGAGAAGTGGGACGGCAGCGGCTACCCGGCCGGCCTGGCCGGGGAG
>Ga0136618_10000792_pt1 | contig 11485 bp, 10 predicted proteins | sample AntDrymUQ3302106_2_FD_104805 | JGI IMG/M metagenome (GOLD analysis project Ga0136618, IMG submission 104805) | Polar desert sand microbial communities from Dry Valleys, Antarctica - metaG UQ330 (21.06) | ecosystem: Environmental > Terrestrial > Soil > Desert | place: Antarctica: Dry Valley... | reverse complement strand
TTTCCGAATGAGATTGCGTTTGCCCGAATCGAAAAGGAATTGGGCAGAAAAATTAACGAAGTTTATGCAGAGTTCGATGTCGAGCCGATTGCCGCCGCGTCTTTAGGACAAGTTTATCGCGCCAAACTTTTCACCGGCGAAGAAGTCGCCGTCAAAGTTCAGCGTCCGAATTTGAACGGAATTATCAAAGGCGACATCGAAATTTTACGAAAAGTTACGAAGTTTGCCGAACGATTTCCGTCTTTGAACGAAAACGCGGATTGGGCGGGAATGCTCAGGGAGTTTGACGAAACGGTTCACGAAGAAATGGACTACTCGGCTGAAGGTCGCAATGCCGAACGTTTTCACGAAAGCTTCAAAGAATGGACAAACGTCCACGTTCCGAAAATTTACTGGAACGCGACAACCGAAAAAGTGTTGACGATGGAGTTTATTCACGGCACGAAAGTTACGGCTTTGGACGAACTTCGAGCCAGAAATGTTTCGCCGGAAAAAGTCAATCGTCTTTTAATCAGAACTTATCTGAAACAGCTTCTCGAAGACGGATTTTTTCACGCCGACCCGCATCCGGGAAATTTGCTGGTAATGCCTGACGGCAGATTAGCATTTTTTGATTTCGGAATGGTCGGGCGTATCTCGCCGCAATTACAGTCGAAAATGATTGACGCATTTTTCCATGTCGTCGCCAAAGACCCGGCGGGAATCGCGCAGGATTTGATTGACCTCGATTTTATGAAGCCCGGTTCAAATCCTGAAGTTGTTAAACCCATCGTTGAAAAGATGTTTGAGTTTCATCTGAATTTAAAACTCAAAGAAGTCAATTTCAAAGAATTGACATACGATTTAGCGGACGTAATGTATGATTATCCGTTTCGTCTGCCGTCGAATTTCACCTATATTATGCGGGCTTTGATGACGCTCGAAGGCATCGGAATCATCACCGACCCGGAATTTAATTTCTTTGAAACGGCGAAACCTTACGCCAAAGAATTTATGTTCAAACGCGAAGGCAAGGATTTGCGAAAACTCTTGACCGACAAACTTTTGGGACGCGATAATCCTGACGGCAAAGTCGATTTAGACAGAACCTGGAAATTGGCGAAGATGGCGTTTAAGACGGTTTGGAATACGAACAAATAAGTTTATAATCCGCAATATGAATGTGAATATCGAAACAATCAGAACTAAAGATAAATTATTGATTTCCATTCCGATTAAAGATATGAAAGCGGAAGAGATTGACGATTTTCTTTCGTTGTTTAAAACAGAGTTTGCCGTTCGCAACAGTGAGATGACTGCCGCGCAAGCTGAAGAAATTACCGAAGAAATAAAATCCGCCTGGTGGAAAAAAAATAAGTCGCGTATCGAAAAAATGATTTCGGAAAATGAATGAAATTATCGTAACTGATGCGAACATCATTGTTTCGGCTTTGATTTCCGACAGCCGTCGAATCAGGCGAATTTTAGCGAGAAAGGATTTACAGTTTGTTTCGCCGAAATTTATCATAGTCGAACTTTTTAAACACGCTCCCAGAATTCAAAAGGCAACAAAACTCTCCAAAGATGAAATTTTGGAATTGCTTTCCTCGATTGTCAATCGCATAAAATTCTACGAAGAAGATTTGATTTCGGTAGGCAGTTGGACTGAAGCGTTTCGCCTTTGCCGCGACGTTGACGAAAAGGATACGCCGTATATCGCTCTGACTTTAGAGCTTGACGCTCAAATTTGGACAAGCGACGAAGAATTGAAAACTGGTCTGAGGAAAAAAGGATTCGCTGACTTTTATAATCCTTGATATAAATTACGAGCGAGCAAAACTGATTGACTCAAAACTTGGAAGTTAGAGAAAATGGCTCTTAAGACAGTTTGGAATACGAACAAATAAAGTTTGAATGCGAATCAACATTCCGCACATTGAAAATGATTTTTTAATCAAGGAATTCGACCACGAATTTTGGAGAAAGGGGCAAGAAGTTTTAATTGAAAGTTATTGGTCGGGCAAAAAAGCGGCGAGCGGGCGACACGCGAAAGCAAAACTTTTATGGTCGGATTCTGCCTTTTATGTTCGTTTCGAAGCTAATCAAACCGAGCCCTTGGTCGTCAGCAAAGCACCCAATCTGAAAAGTAAAACGAAAGGTTTGTGGGACAGAGATGTCTGCGAGATTTTTGTCGCGCCGAATCCAAAAGAATCAAACAAGTATTTTGAGTTTGAAATCGCCCCGAACGGCGAGTGGATTGATTTAGAAATTCACCGAATGTCTGACGAGCGCAAAACCGATTTGGATTATCAATCGGGAATGGAATCGGCTGCGAAAATTGAAATCGGTAAAGTCTTGATGGCGATGAAAATCGAATGGAAAGCTTTCGGCAAAACTCCGAAAGTGAAAGATATTTGGAAGGGAAATCTTTTTCGCTGTGTCGGAAGCGGCGAAACTCGAGGTTATCTGGCGTGGTCGCCAACGAAAACCGAAATGCCGAACTTTCACATTCCAGAAGCATTCGGCGAATTTGAATTCCTTTAAAACGGAAAATGGAAAATGGAAAGTGTAACTTCAAAGTTTTTATATTTTCCGTTTTCCGTTTTCCGTTTTCCATTTATCGGTGCTTTTACATTGCTAGTCCGCCGTCGGCTTGAATGACTTGACCCGTAATATAACGCGCTGAATCGGAAAGCATAAAGCAAGCGATTTCGGCGACTTCCTGCACGTTTCCGAGCCGTTTGAGCGGAATCATTTCCAAGATTTTCCCGCGATGTTCTTCGTTCATCTCGCTTGCCATATCGGTTTCGATTAAACCGAGAGCTAAGGCGTTGATCGTAATTTTACGACTCGCAACTTCCTTTGCCAGAGCTTTGGTCAGTCCAATCATTCCCGCTTTCGATGCCGAATAATTGGATTGTCCGAGCATTCCGATAATGCCGCTGATTGAAGAAATATTCAAAATCGAACCGCCTGTTTCGTTTCGCATCATCGGTCGCAAAACGGCTTTCGAGAAATTCCACGCGCCCTTCAAATTCGTGTCAATTACAGAATCCCAATCATCTTCCTTCATTCGCAAAATCAATTGGTCGCGCGTGATTCCGGCGTTGTTTATCAGAAAATCAACCGTGCCGAATTCTTCTTTTACCTGTTTGACGAATTCCGCCGATGCTTCCGTATTTGCAACATCGCATTGTGCGGCAAAACATTTCACACCGAGATTTTCGATTTCCGCTTTCAGTTTTTCGGCTTCGTCTGCGCTCTTTGCATAATTAAACGCGACATTTGCGCCCCGCTTGCCGAGTTCGAGCGCAATCGCTCGTCCGATGCCGCGAGTCGCGCCCGTGACGATTGCCGATTTTCCGGTAAATTGTTTTTCACTCAAAATTATTTTCTCCAAAAGTCAATTTCTCTTATCATCGTCAGCTCTTAAAAATTGAGAAGTTCAGTTGCGAAATATCTCGCGACTGAACTTCTTAAAATTAGCTCCGTGGTTTTGGCGATGGCGAAACAGTTGGAACAGGTGTCGGCACTGGTGACGGATTTGCACTTGGCGGCAGCGCAGGCATTTCCGTTTTTGAATAGCGCGGAAGAAGTTCGTCGCGCATTGCCAGCGCGTAAACCGCCGCCGCGATTACGACGGCTGATTTTTTTACGTCGTCTTCGACGATTCGTTCGTAAGTGTCGAGATTGGTGTGCCAGGTGTGCGTTCCGTATTCTATCGGGTCTTGCTGAACGCCGATGCCGGGAAGTCCGGCTTGGTTAAAAGATGTATGGTCTGAGCCGCCGAGTCCGCGACTTTTCGTGCTGATTGCGCCGAGCACTCCGTATTCGGCAAACGGCGCGACGGCTTCGCGCAAAACGGTTGCCGCTTCCGGCGTTCCGAACACCGACAGTCCGCGGGCGCGTCCCGTTCCTGAGTCGATGTTGAAATAACCGCCGAATTTTTCATAGCCGGGTTTCGGATTTTCAAACGAGCCGAAATGTTCTTTGACATACGCCTGCGAACCCAAAAGCCCTTGTTCTTCGCCAGACCAGAGCGCGACGCGAATCGTGCGGCGTGGTTTGACGCCGATTGTTTTTAAAATGCGAGCTGCTTCCATCATTATCGCGCAGCCGATGGCGTTGTCGGTCGCTCCGGTGGCGGCGTGCCACGAATCGAGGTGTCCGCCGAGCATAATGACTTCATCCTTTTTGTCCGTGCCGGTGATTTCGCCGATTGTGTTGTAAGAAGTTGTGCCTTCGGGAAAATTTTTGTTGCGAATATCGAATTCGAGTGACACGGCTGTTTTGTCGTCCAAAAGGCGCGAGATGCGTCCGAAATCTTCGTTGCGCATCACGACGGTCGGCACGACTTTAGTCACATCGTAAGTTCTGTTATTGAATGCGCGAATTTGTCCGTGTTCGCGTCCGGCATCGTTGATGCGGACGGCGGCGCGGTTGTCGAGCAGGAATTTATCAATTTGTTCATTGATTTGTACGGGATTTAATAGTCCGGTTTTCGGCGCGACAGGCGTGGTTGGCGCGGTCGGGTTTGGATTCACAAACGGCTGCGGAGTCGCACTTGGGTCGAAGCGGCTTTTCAAAGTTTCATCGGCAATTCGTTTGGTCGGCGGCTCGAAATTTACCTTTACGACGGCGGGCTTGCCCATCAAAATCATATTGCCGGCGATGTTTGCTTTGATGCTGTTGAAATAAGCGGTTAATTCTTCCTGTGTCGGACGCGGCGGCAAATTAAATTGAAACGCTTGCCCGCGAACCGCGCCGTTTGTGCCGGGTGTCCACGCCAGTACTTCAAACACGAGCGAATCCTGCGCGGGCGCGGTCAAAAAACCGGAAGCGCGTTCATTTACCCAGCCCGGATGACCGAAATCCCAAGCCTCGAGACGCGCGTTGTCAAAACCCCAGGCGAGCATTTGTTTGATTGCCCAATCAGCCGCCGCTTTGTGATTCGGCGAGCCGGTCAGACGCGGACCGTGAACATCGGAAAAGTAATGAAGCGTTCGCATAATTTGCGAATTTTCCATTCCCTCCTTGCGAATCTGCGCGGATATGTCAGTCTGTGGCTGTGCTTGCTGAGCGCGGGTTACCGGCAAGTTTTGAAAAAACAGATTAAAAAACAAAAGTAAAATTGCTGCGGGTTTTATGGTTGATTTTCTCATTTCTTCTCCTAAAGGATAAATTTTTATAATTATTAAGAATACACTGCTCGACTATTGTTTTCTATCTTTGCTCTTTCACTGTGCGTTCAATGCAGAGCGTTGAAGCGCAAAAAGCTGATTAACGCCCGTTTCGGCAAGTTCGAGCATTTGGTTCATCTGCTCGCGGTCAAACGGCTCGCGCTCCGCCGTGCCTTGAATCTCGATAAATTTCCCCGAACCTGTGCAGACGATATTCATATCGACTTCGGCGTTTGAATCTTCTTCGTAACACAAATCCAGAATCGGCGTGTTTTCAATCATTCCGACGCTGATCGCCGCGACTTCCGAGATAATCGGGTTTTTCTTGAGCTTCCCCTTTTGCAGCATATTTTTTACAGCCAAACCCAAAGCGACGCACGCGCCGGTAATCGAAGCACAGCGCGTTCCGCCGTCGGCTTGAATCACGTCGCAGTCAATAAAAATTTGTCTTTCGCCAAGCAGTTTCATATCAACGACGGTGCGCAAGCTTCGCCCGATAAGACGCTGGATTTCCTGAGTTCTGCCCGACGGACGGTGGATTTCACGATTCGTGCGGGTGTGCGTCGCCCGCGGCAGCATCGCGTATTCCGCCGTTACCCAACCTGTTCCTTTGTTACGCAGAAACGGCGGAACTCTCTCTTCGACCGTTGCCGTGCAGATAACTTTTGTGTTGCCGACCTCAATCAGAGCCGAGCCTTCGGCATACGGAGAAAAGTTCGGAGTGATTTTGGTTAATCTAATTTGGTCGTGTGTTCGATTATCAATTCTTGTGTAATTCATAAATAGTGAATCGTAAATGGTGAATAGTGAATCGTAAATAGTGAATCGTAAAATCAGGTTTTTCTATTCACTATTTATGATTCACTATTTACGATTTTATCTGCTCCGAAAATTTCGATAGCTTCTAATTTTGCAGGCTTTACGCCCAAAAATTTCTCGGCGACGCGGGCAAACCTGTCAGCCGCGTCCGTAACATAGAAGTGGTCTAAATCATCGCACAAACGTCTCGCAATTTCACGTTTCGGCGGATTTTCATTGCTTAAATCTTTTTCTTCTAAAAGTTTCTTGACTTCTTCGGCGGTTGCTTCACCCGAATCAATCAATATAACATCCGCGCCGACGGTTTCCTGTATTACGTCGCGTAAAATCGGATAATGTGTGCAGCCTAAAACCAGCGCGTTGACGTTTTTTTGAATAATTTTTTGCAGGTATTTTGCAGCAATGGAAAACGTTTCCGGCTCGCGCAGCCAATTTTCTTCCGCCAGCGGCACGAAAAGCGGACACGCCGTTTCGATGATTTCTGCTGTTTCACAAGCCTTTTTTATTGCTTCCGAATAAGCGCGGCTGGTAACGGTTGCCTCAGTGGCAATCACGCCGATTTTTGGTTTGTCATATTTCTCTTCGGTTACTGCAACGGCTTTTCTCGCGCCGGGTCCGATTACGCCGACAACATCAATTCCGACGGCGCGGCGAATTGCCGGAAGCGCGAGCGCGGATGCTGTGTTACAGGCAACAACGAGCAGCTTGATGCCGCGTGAAGCCAAAAATTGCGAGTTTTCAATCGCATATCGTTCAACAGTCGCCAGGGATTTCGTACCGTAGGGAACACGCGCCGTATCGCCGAGATAAATAAAATGTTCATTTTGCAGTTTTTCATGCAAAGCGCGGTAGACGGTCAAACCGCCGACACCGCTGTCAAAAATTCCGATTGGTTGATTTCTAAACAATAAAAAGCTGCTCCCGATTGAAATTTATAAGATACGATAATTTGTGTTTTATGGCGAGACGGTTGATTGTAAAATAAATTTTTGCGCTTAAAGCGGATTCAGGAATCTGCTTTTTAGAATGTTTATAAACTGCCGAGTCATTGGGATTCGTGCAGAAAGATAATTTTATAGCCGCTTTTTGGGGAAAAATAACAAAAACATTGTATCACAAAGGGGAAAAATTGCTTTGAGATGCAAAATTCTTAATAGAATAAGTAAAGGTTTCTGTATAACTTACCAATTCGAGACGGTTTTAACTGCCTTCGCCTTTTGAAAAGATTTGCCGAATATACTAGGATAACCTACAAAGTTTTTAACTTTGACTTGAATTTTTAATAAACAGAGGAATCAGTATGAAAAAAATTATATCTTTAACTTTCGTCGCCGCTTTAGCAATGGCTTTTGTCGGCTGCGATTCAATGAAGGAAACCAATTCAAACAAGGCAGTTGTGGTCAATAACAATGCTGCTAATATGGTGGCGAATTCCAATATGATGAACGGCAATGTCATGATGAATTCAAACATGACAAGTATGAATTCAAATATGATGATGAACGGAAATTTGACCAGAGCCGATTATGACCGTGACAAAGACAGATATGCCGCAGAAGCTAAAGGTGCGGGCAGAACTATCGGCACAGGCGCAAATGACGGCTGGCTGTGGACAAAAACCAGAGCGGCTTTGGCAACGACTGCCGGTTTGAGAGATTCAACCATCAATGTTGATGTTGATAACGGTGTTATTACGCTGAGCGGAACAGTCGGAACAAAAGAACAGCAGCAAATGGCTGTTAAAGTTGCTAATGAAATTGAAGGCAAAACCAGCGTCAAAAATAACTTAAAAGTCAGTGCTGGCGATTCGATGACCAATCAGATGACCGGTTCAAACAGCAATATGAGAATGACCAACTCGAATAAGTAAAATATTTCGATTTTGTCGGTTTGATAAAGACCTGTCGTTTTTACAAGCGGCGGGTTTTTTTCTTTCAAATTATTTATTCACTCCGATTTGAGTTGAAATTGCTTTATGATTGGCTTCTTGGGGGTTGTTAAACCGTCTGGTTTGCGATATATTTTCAATTCGCCTCGGTGCGGAGAGATAGCATAATTGGCTAATGCAGTAGTCTTGAAAACTACCGCCCGTAAGGGCTTGCAGGTTCGAGTCCTGTTCTCTCCGCCATTTTTATTTTGGATTTTAGATTTTGGATTTTGGATTTCTTTCCAAAGTCTTTTTTATTTTCACCCGCGCAAAATTTACTTTTCGTAAAATTTCTGTTGATTTTATTTCGGGTTTTAGTATAGCCTTAGATAAAACTGAATGGCGATTCATTCACTGCAATTTTAGGTTTTGGATTTCGGATTGAAATAAGGTGGAAGGCTGATTGATCAAAATAACAAAGAAATTTTGAGACTATATCTCAATCAATCTATCATAATAATCAGTGTTTCATTGTTTCCTTCCACAATCCAAAATCCAAAATCCAAAATCCAAAATCGAAATATGCGTTCTAAAAATTCAAATGCTGCGGCTCGCGCCGTCGTCGCTGACAAACGCGAAGCGATTTTGCAGGCGGCAATCAAGATTTTTGCCGGAAAAGGTTATTTTAACTCCAAAGTTGCCGATATTGCAGGCGAAGCGGGAATTGCCGACGGCACGGTCTACCTTTATTTCAAAAGCAAGGAAGAAATTCTGCATTCGATTTTCGACCGCGCGATGGAAGAGTTTATATCGGAAGGCAAAAGGGAAATTGCCGAAATCGAAGAAGCCGACAGAAAATTGCGCCGAATCGCTGAACTACATTTGGAAAAGCTCGGCGCAGACCGCGATTTAGCGATTGTTTTCCAGGTTGAGTTGCGCGGCTCAGTCAAGTTTATGGAAGAGTTTTCAGCCGCCGGTTTTGCCGAATATCTGGGAATAATTCATCAGACGCTTGAGGACGGACAGCGGTCGGGGATTTTTCGCAAAGATTTAAACGCCACCGTTTGCTCGAAAATACTCTTCGGTGCTTTGGACGAGATGGTTACAAACTGGATTTTATCGAAAAAACCTTACGCGCTTGCGCCGCTCGCCGATGAAGTTCTAAAGGTATTTTTCGGTGGTGTTTTAAAGTAATTCAGGATTGAAGATTCAGGATTTAGAATTCAGGATTCAGGATTGAAGATTCAGGATTTAGGATTCTGCAAACTCATTTTCAAATCCTGAATCCTGAATTCTAAATCCTGAATCCGAAACGATGCAAAGCAAAGCTGAAAATCAAATAAGACAAACGGTTCAACTCGTTTCGTTTGATTCGGACGAGCCGAAAACGCTGGCTGAGTTGTTTCTGAAAGCCGCCGCGAAACACAACCGCGCCGATGCTTTGAATTACAAAAAAGACGGCGCGTGGCACGCAATTTCTTCGACGGAAATGATTTCCCGCGCTGAAAATATCGCGCTCGGAATTTACTCGCTCGGCATTCGCAAAGGCGACCGAATCGCCTTGCTCGCGGCAAATTCGCCCGAATGGACTTTGACCGACGCGGGCTGTCAGTTTGCGGGAACGATTGATGTGCCGATTTACACGACGCTTGCGCCGAATGCGGTCGAATATATTATCAAGGATTCAGGCGCAAAAGTTTTTTTCCTGCAAAACAAAGAAGCGTTTGAAAATATCAAAGAAATTTTGCCGAATTGTTCCTCAATCGAAAAACTCGTCTTTTTTGATTTCGGCGGCGTTGAATCCGCAAATGCGCTGTCGCTCGAAGAATTGGAAGCAAAAGGCGCGCAGCTGAAAGCGGAAAAACCGAATTTAATAATTGAATTGAGAGATGCGGTCGAGCCGAACGACATCGCCACGCTGATTTACACTTCCGGCACGACGGGCGAGCCGAAAGGCGTGATGTTGACTCACGCTAATTTGATTTCAAACACCATAAATGTAGGAAGGGAATTTACCTTCGCGCACACTGACAAACCACTGTCGGTTTTGCCGCTCTCGCACGTTTTCGAGCGTTCAGGAATGTATGTTTATATTTTGAACGGAACGGCGGTGCATTATGCCGAATCTATCGAGAAAGCGGCGGACAATCTGCGCGAAGTCGCGCCGACAATTTTTGTCGGCGTGCCGCGAATCTTCGAGAAGGTTTATGCGAGAGCAAAAGTCAAAGCCGCCGAGGAGAGCCAGGTCAAAGAAATGATTTTTGATTGGGCAATCGAAGTCGGCAAGGATTACGCTTACAGAACCGAATTTCGGCAGCCGATTCCGCGTCTTTTAGCCGTCAAACACAACATTGCCGACCGCCTCGTCTTTTCAAAATTGCGTGAGTTTTTCGGCGGCAAGCTGCGTTCCTGCATCGCGGGCGGCGCGGCACTCTCAGACGATATTTGTTTGATTTTCAACGGCGCGGGAATTTCGATTATGCAAGGCTACGGTTTGACCGAAACTTCGCCCGTCGTGACCACCAACTCGCCGCTCGAAACTCGCTTGGGAACGGTCGGCAAACCGATTCGGAATGTAGAAATTCGAATTGCCGAAGACGGTGAAATCGAAGTTTCAGGTCCGAATGTGATGCTCGGCTACTACAACAAACCCGAAGCGACAAAAAAAGCGTTTACCGAAGACGGTTGGTTCAAAACAGGCGACATCGGGAAAATAGACAAAGACGGTTTTCTGAAAATCACCGACCGCAAAAAGGAACTATTTAAAACTTCGGGCGGAAAATACATCGCGCCGTCGCCGATTGAACAAATGATAAAGGCTTCCAGATTTGTCAGCCAGGTCGTTTTAATCGGAAATAAACGAAAATTTCCGGCGGCGTTAATCGTGCCGAATTTTGAACAGCTTAGAAACTACGCCAAAATTAAAAATTTAAGTATCGAAACAAACACTGAATTTTGCTCGCACCCGCTCGTCATTGATTTGATTGAAAGACAAATTGCCGAACTCACCAAGAATCTTTCGCACTATGAAAGGGTAAAAAAAATCGCTTTGCTCGAAGACGAACTAACCGTCGAAAGCGGCGAGCTGACACCGACTTTGAAAGTAAAACGGCGCGTAGTTGACGAAAAATATAGCGGGATTATCGAGAAGATTTATATTGATGCGGAAAAAAAAAGTCGTGAATGAAAACTCATTCACGACTCGAATTTCTCTGATTAAAAACTTTAATAAAGAATTTTTTGTGTGATGCCGCCGCTCAAACCGCCGGCTATATTTCGACCGGCTCCGGTGATAACCTCAAAAGCTATTTGCGCGATGCTCTTCTTGGATATATCAACTTCGACAATATCATAAGGCTCGAGCATCACGTCCTTTTGCTTGCCTTTATTGATAAGGTCATAGTTAACGGAAATATTTTCTCTGTCCTTTGAATTAGCCTTGAGGCGAGAAATCCTTATTTCCTTTGTTTTGGCTTCACGTCTGATGCCGCCGACCATTGCGATAGCTTGTTTTAGCGAAAGTCCGCCTTCGGGTATGCGAAGCCCAACCGGTTGAACAACTTCGCCTGTAATGTAGACGGGCGAAGCTCTTAGCACAACAACAATATCTCCGGGATTGATTACCGGATTCGCTTCTTCA
>Ga0136618_10000791_pt1 | contig 11485 bp, 10 predicted proteins | sample AntDrymUQ3302106_2_FD_104805 | JGI IMG/M metagenome (GOLD analysis project Ga0136618, IMG submission 104805) | Polar desert sand microbial communities from Dry Valleys, Antarctica - metaG UQ330 (21.06) | ecosystem: Environmental > Terrestrial > Soil > Desert | place: Antarctica: Dry Valley... | reverse complement strand
AGCTCGGTGGCCACCTCCCGGGCGGTGCCGATCCCCGCGACCCGCACGGTGAGCCGCCACGCCGGGTTGACCTTGCTGTACAGGCACTCGACGGCGGTGAGCGACGAACACGATCGATCGGCCCACGCCGCCGCGGAGGCGTACCGGCGCGACGAGCCGCCCGGCTGGTGTGCTGGGAAAGCCAGCTGTCCGGTATGCCGAAGGCCCCGACGGTGGCGATGATCCGGGTCAGTGCGACGTGGGGGACGAATGAACACCTCCCGTGGAACCCACCGGAAAGCCGCCTCGACGCGGAGAGAGCACACGATGTTCTCGGCGCGAAGCTGGTCGGTCAAGTCCGAGCGCAGTTTCTCGACGGACCTGGTGGGCAAATCGTCGCTGAGGGCGGTCATTCGTTCGACCCTAGAGGAGGTGCCGGGTAGGCCGGGCGGAGGGCACGGCGATCTGTAGGACGCAGGCTGCAGCACCCTATCCGGCGACTGATACGAAATGCGCGGAATGTGACGATTAAGCAGCTGAAGTCTTCTTTCTCCGCAGGTCCCGGCTGATGGGACGCGATATCATCTCGAAGCGCTGTTAGGTTGTCAGGATGGCTTTTCCGATGGCGTCTAGGCGCTCCTGGATGTCGGCCATGATCTTTCGTGCTGCGGTGATCTCGTCGGAAACTGGGCGCGGGATCAGCGACCTGAGATTTGTTGCGACTTGGTCTGGATTAGTGAATCCGACAAGTACAACTGCGTTGGGCGAACGGTCGAGGCAACCCCACAAGGCCACGCGGATCAGGTCTTCGCTGCACGGGCCGACGATGGCTCGTACGCGGTCGAGTCCCGCGTTGATGGTCTTGATTGCGTCAGGTTTGAACCAGCGTTTGCGTAGCCTATGGTCGCCGGCCCCGAATGCGCGCTGGACGTCGGCGTCGTATGTCCCGGTGAGCAGTCCTTGCCCGAGCGGTTTGCTGATGAGGATGCCGACGTTGTGTTCATCGGCGAAGGAAAACACGCCCTCGGATCGGTGCGACGGTGTCAGAATATTATCTCTGACCGCCAGGACGTCGGGCTTCACCTCGTCGAACAATGCGCGGAACCGCGCGATCTTGTCGCCGCGCTGATCGGGTGGGGTGGCGATGCGGTCCAGGGCGAAGCGGTGCGGGCCGCGCATTCCGATGGCTCTGATGAGGCCCTGGTCACGAAAGGTTCGCATGGCGTCGATCGCGGGGCGGAGCCAGCGGTCGTCGATGCCGAAGTTGGGGTGGTGCAGGGCGTAGATGTCCAGGTGGTCGGTTTGTAGATTGTCGAGTGACTGTTCGAGTTGGCGGCGCATGTGACGGGGTTCGAAGCCGTGTTCCGCGGTTCCGGTGAAGTAGCCGACCTTGGAGGCAAGGACGATCTCATGGCGCGGAACCTGGGCGACCAGCTGGCCGAGGAGGCGTTCCGATCGGCCGTGGCCGTAGACGTCGGCGGTGTCGTAGAGACGGGCACCGTGCTGCCAGGCCGTTTCCAGACCGGCGAGGGACCGTGCCTCGTCGGCTCCGGTGGACCATCCCATCGGCATGCCGAGGTTGTTGTCGGGGCCGCCGATGGCCCAGCAACCGATTCCGATGGCGGGCACGGTGATGCCGGTGATGCCGAGTTGACGGGTCGGGATCGGTGGGCGGTTGGCGTCGTCGGCAGTGTGGAGTGAGCTCATGCCAGCCTGCTCTGGTCGAGGATGACGGCGAGTTCGTCCTGGATGAACTCGTAGAGTTCGCCGGGCCGCGCACAGACGAATACCGGTACGGCGGCGCCGCGGGCGCGGGAGTGACTGTAGAGGCCCACGACGGCGATGTCATCGAACCGGTAGAAGCTGAAGACACGATCACCCGCTCGGTAGAATACCTCGATCTGGGCGCCGTCGGGTTGGCGGAGGGTCTCGTAGGCGCTGTGGGTGGCGGTGATGCGGGTGCGCAGTTCGTCGGGAGTGGTGTCGAAGCGGTCGGCCAGGATGCCGACGGTGAGTTCGTCGTCGGGGTCGGCCAGGAAGACACGGACTCGGCTGTTGGGTCTGGAGGCGACCTGAGCGAGTTCTCGTGCATGCAGGTTGCGCCATGTCTGGCCGTAGGCCACGACGATGTCGAGTTCGGTGACTTCGGCGAAGAGTTGTTTCCATTCCAGCTCGCCGAGGTATGCCGCGCCGATCCGGAGCAGACCTGCACCCTCGAAATCGCGGGTCAGATTCTGCTGGAGTTGAGTCCGAGTTGGAGCGGGTTTGCTCGTTTGATCTGCCAGTCGGGTCCAGGCGATCTCCCATCGGCGATCGCTCATGGAATTGCCGCAGGCGCGGACGAGCCCGAGGACGAGGGGCTTGCGGGGCAGGCGGCGGCCGGCGAGGGCGTCCTGGACGGTGCTGCGCGGGAGTGGGATCTTGTTGCGCTCGCCCCACTGCTGCAGGGTCCGATAGGACGGGTTGCCGGCGCGGAGGCGCACCGCACGCAGGCATTCGGCGAAGTCGGCGATGGTGGTCGCGTCGAGTGGGTCTATGTCGTCTGTCGGCGATGTCATCGATCTCGGTGGCGGACCGGCGGATGTCCCATATTGTCCGAGACCTTACCTGTCTCGGCGCGGTTGGTCGCGTGTTGGCGCAGGTAACGGGCGTGCGATCGGTTGGACAGTCCGGGTGTGTCCGGCGGTCTTGTCGGCCACGGTCTCTCCCAGGTGTGCTTGTGTACACGGAACATCCTGGTGGGGAGCACAGCATGCACGCGCTGCACAGCACCAGTACCTTGACGACCTCGGGCTGGCAGACGACTTCGCCGGTTCACGGTCGGCTCGTCGAGGCAGTTCGCGCCACCTCGCTGGATGGCGTCGTCGCGGACCACACGATGGCTGCGTTGCCGGGGATCGCCGAGACTGACCTGATCAAGCTGGGCAGGCTCGTGGCGGACGCCGTGCCCGGTCGGTTCAGCCTCACGGGCGGCCTGGATCGCCGGCTCCTGTTGGCCGAGCGGCCGGCCGCGTTGGGCGGCTGGGTGGTGGCTGACCTCTCCGGGCAGCGGCACAACAGCCGCGAGTGGCCAAAGTGGGTGTCTGGTCGGGTGAACGTCGCCGAGCCGGATCGTTGGCTGTCCGTCGCCGAGCTATCGGAAGATGCCGCCGACCGGTTGGCACGCCCGCAGGTCTTGCTGACGTCGCTGTATCACCCGGAGTGGTTCCCGTTGCCGCGCTTCCCGTTGGCGATCTCCGACCTCGCGCGGGCAGCACGGTTGACCCTGATGGGTCAGGTGCACCTGATCGATATGCAACTGGGTGCCTCGCTAGACAATATCACCCAGTGGGTCCACGATCACCAACCGGACATCGTGGGGATCTCGGCCACCTTCGGCCAGCACGACCTGATGAGCGACCTGCTCGACCGGCTGGACCAGAGGCCGAACCCGCCGATCGTGCTCGCGGGCGGCAGCTTGACCGTGCGCAACGAGGCCCTGTTGCTGGCGCGGTACCCGCGGCTGCTCATCGCCCGCGGAGCCGGCGAACCGACGATCGCCGACGCGATGGCGTACTTCCACGGCGACCGCGAGCTCGCGAGCATCCGCGGCATCGGCTATCGCGGAGCGCCCCGTCGCGGGGCCATCGCGGACGGCCCCGGAACACGGCACACCGCGGTTGCACCGAACCGGCTCCAGGGCGACTTCTTGCCCGAGCTCGACCTGTTGGACGCCACCTTCGCGTGCAACGGGGTGGCACAGTTGGAGATCTCCCGCGGGTGCACCAGCCACTGCTCGTTCTGCCCGCGCGGGCACAAGGGCTCCTGGTCTGGAGGTAGCACCGACCGGCTGCCCTGGGTGCTAGCCGAGATCGGGAAGGTCGCCGATCGGCATCTTTCGATCTCGCGAACCCTGTACGTGGTCGACGAGGAGTTCATCGGCCGCGGGCAGGACGCCGTCACGCGCGCACTTATTGTCGCGGGCACGATCAATGACGCGGGGTTCGCTTGGGAGTCGTCCTGCCGCATCGACCAGGTCGTCCGCCCGGACCGCGATCGTGCCTGGCACACTGAGCGGGCATCGATGTGGCGCGGCCTGCTCGGCGCCGGTCTGCGGAGAATGTTGTTCGGCGTCGAATCCGGCGTGACCTCGATCCTCCAGCGGTTCGCGAAGGACACCACCTGCGAGCAGAACTCCCTGGCCATCCGCACCCTGTCGGCCCTGGGAGTGCCGACGCGCTTCACCTACATCACCTTCGACCACCTGATGACAACCGACGAGCTGGCCGCGACGCACGCCTTCCTGGCCCGCACCGATCTGCTCCTGCGCCCGTTGCCCGAGCTCACCGTCGAGCAGATCGTGGACGGCGTTACCGACCCGGAATTCGTGACGGAGCACGCGACGGGCAAGCCGTTCTACACTGAGGTCTCCTACATGCTGGTCTCGATGGAGTGCCTGATCGGCGCCCCGTACACCCGCGCCGTGCAGGCCCGCGACCTCGCCGGTCAGCCAGACCCCACGATGGGGCGGGTCGAAGCACAGTTCGCCGACTGGCGGATCGGCACCTGCTCTCGCCGCGCGCAGATGTGGGTCGATCGCCACTTCCCGCTCGACTACACCCTCAAGAGCCTGGAAAAGATCCTCGACGGCGTCGCCCGCCGTCGCGTGCGCACCGCACGTGTGGTGATCAAGCAGGGTTCGTTCCGGGTGCTCGGGGGGATGCTCGACCTCATCGGGACCTACGCCTCGGACACATCCGATTCGGGCCTGGATGCCGCGGTGCTGGCGCTGCTGGACACCGAGATCGGCGAGTTGGCCACGACGTTGTCGATCGCGGTCGAGCAGGTCCTTCCGACCCTGCCGGCATCGAACTGGCGCTTGCTGGATCGTGAGTTCACCCGATGGTGTTCCGCCGAGGGATGGCGGCTCATCAACGCAAACGACCCATGCGGCACCTGATCTCGGGCAACGCCCCGGCCACCAAGGCCGGTGCTGGGGCTGGTGTGTTGCCCTGCCTATCCGCCGTCACCACAATCGTAGTCGTGCCCTCCATGGGTCACGGTCGCTACCGGGAGGAGCCGCGAACGTGCCTGGCCGATTCATCGCGTTGGAGGGGACGGACGGAGTCGGCAAGACCTCCCTCGCGGGTCGCCTCGCCGACATCAGCTACGAGACCGCCAGCGCCCGGCTCGGCGGGCCAGCCGCGACCATCCCGCCGGACATGGGCGTCGGCACGTTGGTGTTCGTTCCGCGCCGGCAGATCTCGGCGACCTCGACCTACACGGCCACGTTGATGGAGCACATGTCCACCATGCTGTGGCACAGCGGCGACGCCCCGGACCTCTCCGATGCGTTCTGGGTGTCGCTGCAGGCGGCGTGGTTCACCGCACACACCGAGACCGTCGTGGGACCGCTGCTGGACGCCGGGTTCGACGTCGTCGTCGATGGCTGGCTCTACAAGTTCTTCGCCAAGCTACTGCTGCAAGGCTTCACCGAGCCCGACCTCGCCGTGATCTTCGACCGGGTACGGATGCCGGACGCGGTGCTGCTCCTACAGGCCGACGTGGGCGCGGTGTACGACCGCCGCAGTGACTTCCGGCCCGCCGAGTTGGGGATGCACGCCGGCTACGGCGATCTCGATGACCTGGGCCGCGACACCTTCGTCGACTACCAGACCAGAACCGCGCTCAACCTGCAGATGCTCGCCGACCGGCACGGTTGGCGCACCGCCCACCTCGACCCTGACGAACCCATCCCGGCCACCGCGCATCGGCTCGCGCCGATCATCGCCGAGCTGTGCATAACGCCCGCACCCGCATCGGTGGCGGGATCGGCGAGAAACGGAGAGGTCCCACGATGACGGCGACCAACATGCTCGCCGCGCACGGCGGGACGAAAGCCCTGGATATCCCGCAGCCGCACTACCAGTGGCCCGCCGTCACCACCGGGCTGGAGGACGCGGTCCGTGCTCAGTTACACCGGTCCTTGTCCGACCGGGACGCATCCGGGGTGATCGGCGAGTTCGAGGCCGCGTTCGCCCGGTTCGTCGGGGCGCCGCACGCGGTGTCGTTCGCCTCGGGCACATCGGCCATCCACGCGATGAGCCGCATCATCGGCCTTCGACCAGGGGATGCGATCATCGCGCCGGCCTACACGTTCTTCGCCACGGCCACCCCGTTCGCCTACGACGGCATCGAGGTCGCGTTCGCCGACGCCGACCGGCACGGCAACGTCACCGCGGCGACGCTGGCAGAGAAGCTGAGCCCGGCGGTCCGGGCGGTGATCGTCACGCACATGTGGGGCAACCCGTGCCCGATGGACGAGATCGTCGAGTTCTGCCGCACCCACGAACTGCTGCTGCTGGAGGACTGTTCCCACGCGCACTTTGCCTCCTGGCGGGGCCAGCGGGTCGGCACTTTCGGGGACATGGCGGTGTTCTCCACCAACCAGAAAGCAATCACCACCGGCGAAGGCGGCGTTCTGGTCACCGCGAACGACCGCTACCGCGAGCTGGCGTTGCTGTTCGGGCACTACAACAAGCGCTGCCAGAAGGAGATCGACCCGGCTGCGGAGTACTACCCCCACGCCTTCACCGGCATGGGCCTCAAGCACCGCATCACCACCCTGGGCGCCGCGATCGGTGTGCACCAGCTTGACCACGCCGCCGACATCGAGACCCGCCGCCGCGCGATCCTCGCCCGGTACACCACCGGTCTGGCCGGCAATCCGGTGATTGCTCCCGCCGTCGTGCCCGAGACGGACGGGCGGCACGGCCTCTACGTGCTGGGGCTGCGATTCCACCCGGAGAACGCCTCGGTCTCCCGCGACGAGTTCGTGGCGCTGTGCCACGCCGAAGGCGCTACTGAGGTCGACGCGCCCGGCTCGACGCGCGATATCAGCACCGAGCCGCTGTTCGCTCGCCGCGACCCGTTCGCGCCGTGGGTGCCCAGCACGTCACCTGCCACCGAGCTTCCTGGCGTGGCCACGTTCCAGGAGACCTTCATCAAGATCCCGCTGTGGGGATATCAGGAAGGCGAGCCGCTCGTGGCCGGCTATCTCGATGTCCTTGCCAAAGTTTCCGCTGCGGTCGCAAGGTGATCGCCGGGGCCGCCACCGAGCACGTCGGCGCCGACGCGCGTCATTCGGTGCGCGTGGACACCGACGGCGACTTCGTGCTTGATGAGGTCCTGGCACTGCCCGGAGTTGGGCCCGCGCGAAGGATCAGCGCTGCCGCGGCGACCCAGGCCGCCCTGTGGCGGCTCGATGCCGACGGCGGCGGACTGGCCGTCACCCCGCGGCCCGGCGACCTTGCCGAGCATGACGTGCCGACGCAGGATGACGGGGTCCTGCTGCACAAGATCGAAACCAGCGGGTTGTTCCGGACGCCGGTCCGCGAGCACCTCGCCGCGCTGACACCCGCGGTCGGCGCGGCCTGGCTGGCACTGGCCGCCCGCTGGACCGACCTTTCCCAATACTGCGGTGACCTGCGCTTCCTCAACGCCGCCTGCAAACTCACCGGCGCCGTCTGGCTCCATCGCCAGCGCACGAGCGGCGATGACGTCCAGGCTGGCGGTGCTTGGCGCGAGCCTGGCCTGACCGGTCAGCTCGCCGCCGTCGGGCGCCTGCTGGGCGGTGCTACCGATCAGGTCAGGTGGAGCCTGGCACACCGGATCCTCCTCCCCGAGCCGGCGGCGTCGAGCGGACAGGCACTTCCAACGGTCCGGCTCACCAGCCAGGGTCGAGCGCGGATCGTCGTGCTGGCCGGTGCCAAGTCTCGCAGCGCCGGCCGCTTGGTGACCGCGGCCGCCATCGCAGGGCTGCCCATCGAGGCTGTGTGCTGGTACGCACCCTCCCTTGGCGGGACCGCGGTGTCGTCGAACTACTCCAGCGCCTGGTATCCGCCGGCCCCGCCCGACCTCGCACCAGCCCCCACCGTGCCGGACAGCATCCCGGCTACCACGGCCGTCACCTGGGACCAGGTGGCAGCAGCGATCCGAGCTGCGGATGCCGACCTGGTTCTGCTGGTCGGCATGCCGGTCGTCCCGGCCCGCGTGCTCGACACAGCTCGGCTGGGCGTCCTCAACGCCCACAACGGCGCTCTGCCCAGTCACCGCGGCATGGACGCGGTCGGCTGGGCACTGCTGCACAACCAGCCGACCGTCTGCAGCCTGCACCTGGCTCGTGCTGTGGTCGACGCCGGGGAAGTCGTTGCTGCTCATCCCGTGCCAGTCGCGCCGGTGGACACGCTGGCGGCCAGAGTGAAGACCACCCAGCTCCGGCTCCTGCTGGCCGGCGCCGCGAACGTCGCCGCTACCGGCGCCTTGCCCGACCTGACTCCGCAACCCGCTGTTGGCACTCAGTTCTACCGCCTGCATCCCCATCTGAAACGGCTGCTCGACGCCTCGCCCTACGCCCACAACGACCACCCCCAGTGGACGGTGATCCAGCCATGATAAGCCCACCGCATCCCAGCTTCGCCGCGCTCGGACAGATTGACTGGGACGACACCACCTCGATCCTGCGCGGCTGCACGCCCCTGTTCGACGCCCTCGCGAGCGACCCCACGCTGCTGGCCACGCTCGTCGCGGGCGTCGCCGAGGACTCCCATCTGGCCGACATGTGCGAGGGGTACGACTTCATGCACAAGCTGGTCCTCTACGACGCGGCCGACCTCGGTGTGCGGCTTCGGCTGCACGTCTACCAGGCGGGGTTCTTCGACCGGCCGCACAACCACCGGTGGAGCTTCGCCAGCCACATCCTGCGCGGCGGTTACATCCACCGCATCTTCGGCCGCGACGACCAATTCAGCGAGGACACCGACCCGACCAACCTCCAGGCCATCCACGAACGCCTCGAACAACCCGGCTCGACCTACGCCCTGCACCACACCAGCGTGCACACCGTCCAAGCCGAGGCCGACACCATCTCCCTGCTCGTCCGCGGTCCGTCCGCCAAACAGCGGTTCCTGATCCTCGACGCCACTGCAGACAGCTTCTTCTGGGTCTACGGCGCAGCGCAAGAATCACCCGAACAGCGCGCCAGCAAACGCTTGACCCCTGACCAACTCGCCAACACCATCACCCGCATCCAACGCCTCATCGCGGACCTCGATCCGACGAGCCGATCCGCATCTCTCGACGGAAGGTAGAGACACCGTGACCGACGACGACGCATGGCAGGGAATGCTGTTCGGCGCCACCTCAGGCGAGGGCGAGACCGCCGAGGACGGCCCGGTCGACGAGCTGCGCCTGTGCGCGCTCAACGTCAACAGCCCCAACCGCAGCCGCGCGCAACGCATCGTGAACTGGCTTCTGGCCACCAAGAGCAACACGCTGGTGCTGACCGAGATGCAGCCCTCTAACGGGGGCCGCCACATCCTGGCCTGCCTCCAGGCGGAGGGATTCACCACGACCTGCACGCCCGGCTGGAAAGACACCCGGTACCTCGCCGCCGTGGCCACCCGAGGCGTCGAGGCCGTTCCGGTGCAGCCGGCGGGGTTCGATCCTCGCGTCGCTGCTGTCGACCTCATCACCGACGCCACCACTGTGCGTCTCGTGGGCCTCTACGGCCCTGCTAACGGCATGACCGCGGAAAGCGGCCACCGTCGCCGCGAGTTCCAGAGTCGATTCCTGGATTACCTCGCCGAGATCAACAACTCAGCTTTGTGTGTGGTGGGCGACCTCAACGTCGTCGAACCCGACCATCGACCCCACCTACCGGCCTTCGAGGACCACGACTACGCCTTCTACACCGGCCTGCTCGCGCTCGGTCTCCGCGACGCCTACCGCGATCTCAACCCCTCGGGCGGCGACCATAGCTGGATCAATCCCCGCTTCGGCAGCCAACGTCTGGACCACAGCCTGGTCAGCGTTGGAGCAGGGGAGATCCGAGTGTGCGCTTACGACCACACCACCCGAAGCGACGAGCTCAGCGATCACGCCGCCCTGCTCACCACCATCGGGCTGCGAGCCGACCGTGCGGCGACGAACGGCCATCGCCCTAGGTGAGCAACGGCCGTCCGTGGTGACTTGCTAGCCCACCAACGCCGGAGTGTCCAGGCGGGCCAGGAGCTTGTCGCGGAAGCGCGCCATGTGCGGATCGAACCGGTCGTGCGCCCACTCCGCCGGGTTGTCCAGGGCGAACCAGCGGACCTGGTTCGCCTCTCGGGGGTCCGCCTCGATCCGCATGTCCTGATCGGCGGCCAGCACGAACCAGAACGACACGTCCGTGTGACTGTGCTCGCCGCGTGTCTTGGTGACGGTCAGGAACAGCGACTCGTCCCCGAACCGCGAGTGGAACTCACCCTCGATCTCGAGTTCCTCGGTCGCCTCCCGCAGCACCGTGGTGCGCGGGTCCTCGCCGTCGTCGACGTGGCCACCGGGGAACAGCCACAAGCCCGCTTTGACGTGGTCGACCAGCAAGACGGTGCGCCGCGCATCGTCGAACAGTGCGAAATAGACACACAGATGCTTGTCTGGCGTCGCTGGTCGGGCGATCCGGAACAGCGGGGCGCCCGATCGAATCCACTGCAAGGTGGTGGCCTTGTCCTGTGCCTCGTGCTCGTCAAGAGGCACTACACCAGCCACCAGGTCGTGCACCACTTCACGCGGATCCTGACCTGCCACCGTCATCTTCGAAGCCCTCCAGGACGAGCACGCCGCACTCCACAGCCGCTGCTTCCAACAGCGACACCTAACCATCGCCCGAGGGCGCGTGGCGGACCTTAGCAGCGGTCTCTCCGGGGCTCGAGGAGCCCACGCCGGCCCCTGGTTGCATCGGCGCGGGGGGCTCACCCGGCCGTGCCAGCCAGTCAAGTGGCGGCGACCTCCATGGCGCGGAAGCCCTTGCGCAGGGCAGCAGCGCATCGCTACGTACACAGTGTCTCACCTGCGGCAACGTGGCGCCCACCGCGACCGCGCCCCCAGTCTGTTTCGTGACTGTTGCGCAAGCCGTCCGACCTGACCCTGCATCTCTCCCTGCTCCCTCGTCTTGGCCGCCTTGCTCGTCGTGTGGCGGAGCAGGGGCAGGGGCTCCTCGCGCCATCGAGCGGCGACGCCGAAGGCGCCCTGCGGCCAGCATCGGTGCGGCGCGGGACCGTCGTCGGCGCGCTGGTCGCGGTGGCTTCAATAAGGTCCGGTCGTGGTGACCGGAATCAGTTGACGGGCAGATGGTCGGTGGCGCATTCTCTGATGCTTCAATGGGGTCCGGTCGTGGTGACCGGAATCAGTGAGTAGCTCATGCAACGTGGGCGGCAGGATCATGGGCGCTTCAATGGGGTCCGGTCGTGGTGACCGGAATCAGGCGCAGATTCCTGTCGAGACCCCGGCGGGTGCGCAGGCGCTTCAATGGGGTCCGGTCGTGGTGACCGGAATCAGTCGATGAAGGGTGATATCCTTTGTCTCATGGTTAGCGGGCTTCAATGGGGTCCGGTCGTGGTGACCGGAATCAGCACCTATTGGGTTGAGAGCCTCTTGTCATGGATGGTATAGCTTCAATGGGGTCCGGTCGTGGTGACCGGAATCAGGT
>Ga0136618_10000790_pt1 | contig 11489 bp, 10 predicted proteins | sample AntDrymUQ3302106_2_FD_104805 | JGI IMG/M metagenome (GOLD analysis project Ga0136618, IMG submission 104805) | Polar desert sand microbial communities from Dry Valleys, Antarctica - metaG UQ330 (21.06) | ecosystem: Environmental > Terrestrial > Soil > Desert | place: Antarctica: Dry Valley... | reverse complement strand
GCCGGACCGGATGAAGGCATCGAGGTCTGTTGAGCTGAGTCGGACGTGCCGACCGAGTTTGGTGAAGGCGATCCGGCGCTCGGCGACGAGCCGGCGGATGAACCGGGGCGAGGTGCCGAGCCTGTCAGCTGCCTCGTCGACGGTCATCATCCGGTCGACTGGCGGCGTAGGTGATGGGCCGCCGGTGGCCGTCGCGACCGCGTGGGCTTGGGCTGTCGTCACGACGGAGTGAGCGCGCTCTCCGCGCACCTCCCGCATCGACAGGGAGCGCGTACGCCAGCTTCGAGAAACGCGGCCCGCCGTCTATCCACAGATTGACGAGAGCCCCTGGACGCGGCTACGTCGCAACCGTACGAATGCACTACTGCACACCGAAGGCTCGCGGTGGCAGACGATCAAGAGCGACCAGGCGCACGCCGTGTTTCGGTCGCTCCTCGAGCGACCCAGCGTGCGCTCGCGAGCACCTCTTCATGGGGTGGCACGAGCGTGCGAGCGGCGGAGGTGGCGGATGCACCGGTTCCAGCGGATTGGGCGACGGACGTGGATCGCGACGGGCGGGCTGCTCATCTTGATCGCGATCGGCGCCATCGCATACGTGGTCGGCGGGCCGACGCCTGCGAGGGACGGCGGAGCGACCGGAGAGCACGGAACTCCGCCCACTGGCGTCCCTGTGGTCGATTCCTCGACCGCCAGCGTCGACCGACCAGTCCCATCCCCCGACACTCCGACCCACCGGCCGCCACCACCGGCCACGGGCGATGCCGACGAGTACGCAGTCGCCGTGGCGGAAGTCATGCTCAGCATGAACCAGCGTGACCACTCCCCCTCGGACTACTGGGCTTGGGTCCGCGACGCCCGCGATCCAGACGCGACCGACGTCATCCCCGCCATGACGGAGGACTCGTTCGAGAGCGCAATCGCTCAGCGCATCCCCACGGAGGCCATGTGGCAGCAGATGCAGGACTCCGGCCAATGGGCGGAGTTCGATCTCGAGAACGTCTGGGAGCCCCAGTACATCCGTGACAAGTACGCGAGCGGGGCAGCGCCGGCGGGTGCGCTCATGCGCAACGTGGCCGGGACTCAGACGTTGCACTTCATCGATGAGGACGGCGAGCCGGCATCGCGCGAGCAGACACGCACGATCTCGATCTTGATGGCCTGCGCACCGATCTACGACGCGTGCCGCCTCCTCGCCATCTCCAGCGGGGTTGTCGAGTGAAGGCGCTCATAGGACCGTGTACTCCGGGGGTCACGTGCGACAACTGGTGGGACTTCTTCAACCCAGGCGAGTGGCTCGAGGAGGCCGGCGAGTCGATCTTGGATCGCATCGCCACAGGGATCGGCGAGTTCGCGCAGCAACTGCTGACCGGCGTCTGGTGGGCGATCGGAGAGGCCACCACGCCGGACGTGAACGCGGACTTCCTTCGCCTGTGGTTCTCGAGGACCATCGCGATCTCGCTGCCGATCATGGTCGGATTCATGATCTTGCAGAGCGTCCTCGCCCTGCTCCGCACTCGAGGCGCCACGGGGCTCGGCCGGATGATCGTCGGGGCCGCTGTGGGCGTACTGGGATCGTTCCTCGCGTTGCCTGTCCTCGCTCTGCTTGTCGCCGCCATGGACGCGCTCGCGATGGACCTCGCGCAGCTCTCCCACGACGATGTCGGGTCCCTCGTGACCGATGTGATCGAGATGCTCGTCGACCCATCGAGCGCCATGACATGGGTGGGCGCAGGCATCCTCGGCTCGATGGGCGCGATCGTCGCCGGGATCTTCGCAATCCTCGGCGCGATCGCTGTGTTCATCGCACTCCTCGTACGCATGATGCTCCTGTACATCGTCGTGATCATCGGCCCATTTGCCTTCGCCGGGCTGGTCTGGGAACCGACGCGCCACTGGATCAGGACCTGGCTCACACTCGTCGTCGCCCTGGTGTTCAGCAAGCTGGGCGTCGTACTCGTCTTCGGGCTCGGCGTCTCAATGATTGGTTCATTGGACTTCTCGAACGATGGACCGCTAGCCGCCATCGGGCAGCTCGTAGCCGGACTGATGATGCTCTTCATGGCTGCGCTCGTGCCCTGGGCGTGCTTCAAGTTCTTCTCGTTCATCGGCGAGGAATCCGTCTCGGCCCTGCACGCAGGTACGACGTCGGCGGCACGCGGTCGTATGGGTGGGGTGGTGCGAGGTGCGGCGTCTGTCGGGCAGATCGTCGCAGGGGCGGCAGCCGGGCTAGGTGCAGCCGGTGGCGGCGCTGCGCTGTCAAGCGTGCGGGCGCCCCAGATGCCGACTCCGCCTGCCCAAGCCCGCGCGCAGTCAGCCACAACAACGACCGCGAGTGCCGCGGCCGGCGCGGCGGCGTCGCCCGCGGTCGTGAACGGTCACTCCAGCGGCCCGCCGTCGACCCCCACAGCCTCTGGCGCCGAGACTCAGGCACCCTCCCTGGGCGCAACCGCTGCTCGAGGCGACGGAGTCAGCGGCACAACCGGCCACTCAACCACCTCGAGGCTCGCTGCACGATCCGCAACACAGCCTGCCGCGAAGAGCGCGCAGCGGCATGCTCGGCCGCCGTCGTGAGGAGGGCTCTCGCGGCAGCCGGAGCCACGCTGCTTCTCGCGCCCATCGCCATCGCCCTCGTCGGGACGAGCTCCGCCGCCCATGTCCTGCCGATCGGCCTCGCGCGGATCTGTCAGCCGTCCAACGAGCCGATCGCCGAGCTCGACGGCGAGCAGTCGTCGCACGCGCGAACCGTCGTCAGCGTCGGTACGGCCGCGCAGGTGCCCGAGTTTGGGCTGGCAGTCGCGCTCGGGGCAGCCATGCAGGAGTCGCGGCTGTACAACCTCGACTACGGACACTTGGACTCGCTCGGGCTGTTCCAACAGCGCGAGCCGTGGGGCACCGAGATCGAACGACAGGACCCGGTCGTCTCGTCACGCATGTTCTTCACCGGCGGATCGTCTGCCGACGGGTATGAGGAGCCGGGCTTGCTCGACATCCCGGGCTGGCAAGAGATGACCTTCACCGACGCCGCGCAAGCCGTCCAGCTGTCCGCCTTCCCGGATGCGTACGCGAAGTGGGAGACCGCGGCCCATCGCTGGCTTGCCGAGATCCAGATCGAACTTCCCGCCGCCGGCCCACCGGGGAGTAACCCGGGTCAGGCGATCCTCGGCTGCACAGACGACGGCGACCCGATCGTCGGCGACCCGGCAGGCCTTCGTGCACGCGCCGCGGCGTTCGTGCACGCCATTGCGGCCGGTGAGCCTGACCCCTTTTACGGCGCCTGGGACTACTACCGGCGCTGTGCGTCGCTCGCGGCGCGGGTGCACTCGCACGCCGCCTCCGGTTTCCCATCGGCAATCGAGCAGTGGCAGCACTATGTGCAGTCGGGCCTCGCCCACCCCCACGACCCCAACCCACCGCCTGGTGCGCTGGTGTTCTGGGACTCGGAGCCGTACGGGCACGTCGCGGTCTACCTGGGCAACGGGGAGATCGTCACGAACGACCTGTACGACGGCTCGACCGGCCTCCACGGCGGGGTGTACTTCGCGCCGATGGCCGAGATCACGGACGGCACCTGGCATCTGCCGTACCTCGGATGGGCTCCACCCGAATACGCAACGCCCGTTGACCCCGGCGGACGGCCGTCCGCGCCTAGGACCACTCAAACCACCCGAGTTGAGCTACCCGGGTTTGTCCAATCCGACGACGCCGCGCTGCGCGCGCCGACCTCTCCCTCGGGCGGGGCGAACGCGATCAAGCGGTTCAGACACGTAGGAGGAACGCGTGCGCGCAGGAGTTAGCTGGATCACGGCCACCGACCCGGGCATCGTCCCAAACGACGATGGCCTCCCTGGGCTCGAGCAGGTGCGGGACATCGTCGGGGCGCTTCAACTGTGGGGGCTGGTCGCGTGCGTCGCGGCGGTCGTAATCGGCGGCGTTGTTTGGGCGTTGGGATCGAACGGTGGCAACCCGCATGCCGCGGGACGCGGCAAGATCACCGTGGTCGCGGCAGCCGTCGCGGCACTGCTCATCGGCGGTGCGAACGCGATCATCGCGTTCTTCGCCGAGGCCGGCTCGGCGATCTGAGGCGGCGGCGCATGGCGTCCGGCGTCACACAGCCACGGACCGTCCGATTCGGCCGGCGGCCGGCTCGAGGTGTACTCCTCGGGCTGAGTCCGCTGCGCCTGGGCGCTCTCACGACGGCGCTCTCCATGGTCACCGCCGCGGTCTACTCCACTGGAATCCGTGGGGTGGTGATCACAGCACCGTTCTGGACCGTGCTCGTTGCATCGGCGCTGGTCCCGGTCGGCGGTCGTGTCGTTGTGGACTGGCTGCCCACGGTTGCGCACTGGCTGTTGCGGCTCGCACTCCGGCAAGACCGGTATCTCTCGCGCCCGTTGAAGCCGAGACCGGTTGGCACTCTGGCGCTGCCGGGTGACGCCGGGGCGCTGCGGGTGCTCGAGGACGACACGTCCGGCGCCGCGATGATCCATGATCCACACGCGCGACGCCTGACAGCGGTTCTCCGGGTCGAGCACCCGGCGTTCGTCATGCTGGGTACCTCGGAGCAGGCAGGGCGTTCGGGGCGGTGGGGTCGGGCGCTCGCCGGACTCTGCCAGTCGGGCCGGATCGCTCGCGTACAGGTGCTCGAATCAGCGGTCCCCGACTCTGGTCGCGGCGTCGCGGACTGGTGGTCCGCGCACGGCGTCGCCAACGATTCGGCTCCCGCATCGGCGTACGCCGAGCTCGTCGCCGCCGCCGGGCCAACCGCTGAGCGGCATTCAACCCTGTTCTCGGTCAGCCTCGACATGCGTGCCGCGAAGCGGGCGATCCGCGCCGAAGGTGGCGGAGTGGCGGCGGCTGCAGCAGTCCTCCGCCACGAGATGACCACGATCCACGAGGCCCTGCAGGCTGCTGATCTCAGCGCGAGCGCGTGGCTCGACAGCCGACAGCTGGCCGGCTTCCTCCAGGTGGCCTTCGACCCCGCTGTGGCTGCGACGGTCGATCAGAACGCCGACGGTCCATCTCTGTCGGCCGCTGGTCCGATGGGCGTGCGCGAGCACTGGGACCACGTCCAGGTCAACAGCGCCTTCCACACCGTCCTGTGGATCAGCGAGTGGCCGCGGTCCGAGGTACCGATCGACTTCCTGCACGCGTTGCTGGTCAGGCTGTCTGGGGTGCACCGGACTGTCAGCATCGTGTACGCGCCGCTGTCGGTTCGACAGGCGCTGGCACAGATCCACAAGGAGCGGACCGGCCACGCGACGGACGCGGCCCTGCGCCAACGGACGGGGCAGCTCGAGGACTTCGCCACCACGCAGGAGTGGGCCGACGTCGAGCGACGCGAGCGCGAGCTGGTTTCCGGCCACGGAGACCTTCGGTTCGCCGGGCTGATCTCAGTCTCCGCACCCTCGCGACACGACCTCGTGGCCTCGGTGGCGCGGGTCCAACAAGCCGCGATGCAGTCCGGCTGCGAGACCCGGGTCCTGTACGGGCAGCAGTCGCAAGCATTGATCGCAGCTGCGCTTCCGTTCGGCCGTGGCCTATGAACGACCCGCGATCGGACCGGCTCCAGGTTGCCGGTTGGACGCCAGCCACGCCGAGTCGGCGCGAGCGTCAAGCGCAGCGGCGAGCAGCTCGCGCGATGGTACGGAAGGCAACCGAGCTCGATCGAACGACCATCCGCGAGGCCCACGACCACGAGCGCCGATCCCGGCGCGACGTGAGGTACCTACCGGCCGGAGGAGAGCCGGGACCGGCAGCGCTGCGTTCGTTCCGACGCTTCACCGTTCCGGCTCACCGTGCCACCTCCGCCACGCTCGCTGGCGCCTATCCCTTCCTGGCGGAAGGCGGCCTGGGCTCGGAGGGAGTCATCGTCGGTCGCGATCTCTACTCCGGCGGCACGTTCTGCTACGACCCGTGGGTCCTCTACGCGCGCGGACTGATCACGAACCCGAACGCGTTGATCGCCGGCGTCATCGGCTCCGGCAAGTCGACTTTGGCCAAGGCGATCACCATGAGGTCCATCGCGTTTGGCCGACGCGTGTACGTGCCGGGTGATCCCAAGGGTGAGTGGTCGCCCGTCACGGCGGCGGCTGGCGGAACCGTGATCAGCCTCGGTCAAGGTTTGCCCGGTCGGCTGAATCCGCTCGACGAAGGGCCACGCCCAGCGCGGGTCGGCGAGCTCGCGTGGCGCGACCTGGTCTGGCGGCGGCGGCGGTCACTCGTGTCCACCATCGCCGAGACCGCCCTCGGCCGACCACTGATGCCAACCGAACGCTCCGCGCTCGACGCCGCGCTGCTGGGGGTCGACGAGCACTCGGTGCCGACCCTGCCCGCAGTCGTGCTTGCCCTCCTAGATCCGACCGAGGAAGCTGCTCGAGCGAACGGTGATCAGGTGCAGGTCCTCCGGGACGATGGGCGCCAAGTGGCTCACGCGCTGCGTCGTCTCGTCCATGGCGATCTGTCGGGCCTGTTTGATGGTCCGTCAACAGTTCGGTTCGACGGCTCCGCACCCATGATCAGCATCGACCTCTCACGCATCGCAGCGAACGACGACCTGCTCGCGATCGTCATGTCGTGTGCCTCGTCCTGGATGGAGGCAGGCCTGACAGATCCCACAGCGCCACCGCGATGGGTGGTCTACGACGAGGCCTGGCGCATCATCCGTCACCTCGCCCTCCTCCGCCGAATGCAGGAGCAATGGAAACTCGCACGAGCGCTCGGCATCGCCAACCTCATGATCATCCACAGGCTTTCCGACATCGACGCCGTCGGTGAACACAGCTCCGAAGCTCGAGGTCTCGCCGCCGGGCTGCTCGCCGACTGCTCAACACGAATCGTCTACCGCCAGGAGTCCGACCAGCTCGACCGATCCGCGGCCGCGCTGGGGCTGACGACACCGGAACGTGAGCTGCTCCCGACGCTGTCGCGTGGCGTCGGGCTGTGGCGAGTCGGTCAACGGTCGTTCGTCGTCCACAACATGCGGGCCGAAGCGGAGCGCACGCTCTTCGACACCGACGCGCGCATGAGCGCGACTCTCAATCCCGAGTAGCAGACGTCCTCGTTGCGCGCTCTGTCAGATCGGCGCAACGCCGCGAGCCGACCCGGGCGCAAACGTCCGGGCGTCGCGTCGGATGACCCCGGCCGACGGCTCGCAAGAAGGTCCGGTGACCTCAACCTCAAAGGAGTACTCGTGGACGACAGCGACCACTCAAACCTCGCAAACGATCACTCAGGCGTAGGACCGCCGAGCGCGTCCTCGGCTGAAGGTCGCGCGTGGACCCTGCTTTCGGACACCGACGCGGGTGGCGACCTCGACGTCGAGGAAGTGCTCAGCGAAGCGCTCGCCGCATTGCGCCCGCCACGCGAGCCGGCTACCGCCATCGCGGCAGATACCGGCCACCCATGGCGCGAGACGCTCCCGCACATCCGTGCGAGGCTCGATGAGGCCCGGAGCGACGAGAACGACAGGGCGGTCTGCGTCCGCGCCGCAAGGGCGACACACATCCTGGGACGGCTGGAGAGCGCCGCGGGCGCGACACAGAGCGACGGGCATGCCGGTCCTGGCCGGTCACCGGTGGCGGTGGCCTGGCCGAACGATCTGTTGGCTCGCCGGCCGTTGCCCCCCCTGCTGGACGACGCATGGTGGTTCTTGTGTGCGGCGCACGTTGCCGCGGATGCCCCAACCGAGACCCGTCTGCGCAACGCCATCGCCGTCTTACTCGACGGAAGTCCGTACGAGCTCGGGCCCGAACCACCGCAGACGATCCCCTGGCTCGAGGCGATCCAGTGCGCAGTGACGGCGTTGACCGCGCACGCGGACGCCTCGCCCGATCCGGTGGAGATTCTGCGCGCCGGCAGGACGACAGCCGCACTGGTCGCGCTCAGCGAGAGCCGGCCGGCATGACGTACGAGACGAGCATCACGAACACGAGCCGCCGGCTGGCGTCGTTGCTCACCCATGGCGGCCGAGTTCCAGCGATCGACCTTCCGATTGCTCTGGTCGCTCGCGACACGATCATGATCGCGTTCCTCGAGATCTACTCAGACGCGACGGCCGGAGCAGCCAAGGCCCGGAGCCTGCGTCACAACCACGAGTCCCTCGCGGCTGCAGTCGGCGCGCATCCCGTCGCTGGGCTTCGAGCACTGGCGACATCCGTACGTCCGGCCCCGTTCCCCGACGCCCGGCCAGGACCTCCGGTCAGTGCAGCCGCCGGCCTGTGGGCAGACGCAGCTCTCCAGGCAAGCACCACCCAACTTGCCTGGGGAAATCGGGATCGGGACTCCGACTGGCCGACACGCGGGGGATGGTCGGTCGTCGCCGAGTGCGCGTCGATCATCGAAGCAGTCGGACTCCTCGATGCCGATCTGGACCTCGACAGACGGCAGCACCTCACACCGCTCGTACGAATGGCGGCTACCGACGTCCGGCGCCTGGCAACAAGCGCTGACCTGCCACCACTCGACGCCCTCCCGGCAGCCATCGAACGCCCGGTGCGGGTGACTAACGCCCGCGACGCGGCTGCCGGAATGGACCGCCTTGCGCAGCTGATCGACAGGGCAGACCACCTCGGCCCTCTCGGCATCGGCGTTCTCGCGCAGACCACTGCGCGCCTTGCGACCCGACTGGCTTCACTCACGGGCCGGGCCGACCTCAACGACCATGCTCGAGTCCTTGCCCAGGCAAGTGGCAGAAGCTCGCACCTCGTCTCGACAAGGACGGCATCACCGGCGGCGCTCGTGCAGGCGCAACAACTCGCGTACCTGCTGCGCTTGGCCGACGAACGCGCCGGGATCCGATCGAACATGTCACCCGCCGCGGATTGGGAGCCAGTCGCGCACCGAGTACCAGTGGTCACGCGAGCTCTTGAGCGGGCAGCGAGCCGCGAGCTCCACCGCGGTGCCTGGCTCGTTGCGGTGCCGACCCGAGGCGACCGCTTCCAATGGCAAGTGACGTCGGACGATCTAGAGCCGCCACGGTTGGTGGCAGCGTTGCGCGCCGCGGAGCGCCACGCCCGTCTCCTACCGACCGTGGCACGCGACCGGCCAGCCAGCCGCGTTGTCGACCTGACGCTGGTTGAAGCCGCCGAGTCACGTCTGCACCGACGCCCGTTGCGCCCTGTGCTAGCTCCTCAGCGCGGCATTTCTCGATAGGCCGACCGATGACGAAGTCGTCCGATGACTGGTGGGCCAACCTCGCTATCGGAGGTGCCGGCATCGTGACAGCGGGGGCCGGGTTGGCGTGGGCAGGCGCGGCAGTCGCGGCGCTTGTCACCGGCCACCCCGTCCCACACTTCGAGCTCGCCGCGGTCGCCGGGCTGCTCGCATCACCGGGCGATCCCGCCCGCGTGTGGCAGCAGGCGATGCCCGGGCCGGCCCTGTACTGGAGCGTCAGCCTGATCGTCGTCATGAGCGTTGCCGTGGTCACCGGCGTGGCGTACCGGTTGATCATTGATCATCGGGGAGGGGGGCGTACACACGGCTCGCCGCGCCAGTCACGGCCAGGGACCGCGACTCGAGCCGAGATACGGGCGGCGGCTGGCCGTCGTTCCCTCATCAGGCGCGGCAACACACTGCGTCCCAAGCTCCGTCAGCCACGACCCGCCGATCTTGGCTACCAACTTGGACGGGCGCGAGGAGTTCGAGCGTGGGCGACGGTCGAGGACTCGATCTTGATCGTCGGCCCACCACGGTCGGGCAAAGGTCTGCACCTGGTCATCCCAGCGATTCTTGACGCTCCAGGCGCGGTGATCACCACCTCCACCCGACCAGACAACCTTGCCGTCACCATCAGCGCGCGACGGCGTACAGGACCTGTGGCGGTGTTCGACCCGCAATCGCTTGCGCCGGGGTTGCCCGACGGCAAGCGCTGGTCGCTCGTACGAGGATGCGAGGACCCGCAGACCGCGATGATCCGCGCACGTGGGCTCGCGGCAGGGACCGGCATGACCCGGGGCAGCGTCGAGGGAGGAGATTTCTGGCAGGGGCAGACCGAGGCCGTGCTCAGGGGCATGCTGCACGCTGCCGCACTCGACGGTCGACCTGCGGCGGATCTCTACCGCTGGTCGCTTGACCCTGTCGCCGCCCGAGAGGCAGTCGCCATCCTCGGCCGCGACTCGGCAGCTACCACGGGTTGGGACGCCGCTCTGGACGGCGCCGCCACCGCCGATCCCCGCACCCGCGACTCGATCTGGCTAGGCGTGCGCCAGGCACTCGGCGCTCTTGCCGACCCGCGAGTGCTGGACTCCGTCACTCCAGCCAGCGGACAGCACTTCGACCCAGCGTCGTTCCTCAGCGCGCACGGCACCCTGTACCTCCTGGGCACCGCATCCGGCGCAGCCGCTGCATCCGCGCTCGTCACAGCGTTCGTCGAGGACGTCCTCGAGACCGCGCGCCGGCTCGCCGCAGCCTCAGCCCGGTCACGCATCGACCCACCATTGCTGCTGGCGCTGGATGAGATCGGCAACCTCGCGCCGCTGCCGTCGCTTCCAACACTGATGTCTGAAGGCGGCGGCACCGGGATCACCACGCTCGCTGTGCTGCAATCCCTCGCCCAGGCGCGTGATCGCTGGGGACCACAGGCCGCAGGCACCATCTGGGACGCAGCAATCGTGAAGATCATCCTCGGTGGCGGCTCGAACGCACGTGACCTTGCCGACCTTGGCGCCCTCATCGGTGAGAGAGACGAGGACACACGGTCGGTAGGACGGGACGCGTTCGGTGGTAGGTCCACGACCACGGCGAAGCGGCGAGTGCCGATCATGGACACCGCGACACTGCGAACGTTGCCATTCGGAACCGCGGTGCTCCTGCTGCGGACAGCGCCGCCGATCCAGCTCGCGCTTCAGGGGTGGCCGGCGCGCAACGACAGGACGGACCTCGACCGAGATCGCGAAGCCATTGAGCAGATCATCCGCACACACGCGAGTGCCTGATGAGATCAGGGCGGTCGGCATCCGCGATGGATGCTCGGCATGCCGCGTACCGACTGCGCTACCAGCGGTTCATGTCGTCGCCTCGATGGCGGGCGCGTCGACATAAGTGGCTGCGCGAGTACGTCCGCCGCTTCGGGACCGCCCCGGTCTGCGCATGCTGCAGGCGTGGTTGGACGTTGCGCGACGACCTCCACCATCTGTCGTACGACCGGCTCGGGAACGAGCGGCACGAGGACCTCCTGCCCATGTGCCGGACGTGCCATCGAGCGTTGCATCGGATCCTCGACACCTCGCCGCACTGGCGTGCAATGCCAAGATCGACTGCGAGCTTGGCGATCATCGAGCGCCTCAATGTGCATGCGCGGCCGAACCACTCTCTGTGGTGAACGGCGGGATGCCCGCCCCCGCCAGTGACCACATGGAGGTCCACATGAGCAACCGATTCCCTCTGAGCGTCGCCGGCCGGATCGCCACTGACCCTGAGCTGTCTACTGGCCAGAGCGGCAGCAGGACGGCATTCCGCTTGGCGGTCGACGATCGCGTGCGAGACCCCAGCGG
>Ga0136618_10000788_pt1 | contig 11495 bp, 12 predicted proteins | sample AntDrymUQ3302106_2_FD_104805 | JGI IMG/M metagenome (GOLD analysis project Ga0136618, IMG submission 104805) | Polar desert sand microbial communities from Dry Valleys, Antarctica - metaG UQ330 (21.06) | ecosystem: Environmental > Terrestrial > Soil > Desert | place: Antarctica: Dry Valley... | reverse complement strand
TGGCGACTGGTCGGTGTTGACGAACAGACAGAGCGGGCGGGCGGGGTCGCTGCCCGGGATGCACGTGCGGTACATACCGACCTCGACCCGCACGGTGCTGGCCTGCCCGAACGTGTTCAGGTAGTCGCGCGCCTGGTTGTGCACGTAGCCCGACGCCGCGACGAAGGAGGCGGCCCGGTCGCGGCGGTCGCGCTGGACCGAGGAGTGGTTGAGGGCGCCGGCGGCGAGCAGCGCCACGAACAGGGCGGCGAGGAGGGCCGTGGCACAGGAGTCCGAGGCAATCGGGCGCGGAAGGTCGGGCCGGCGCCGGCGGACCAGGACGGCGGCGAGGGGCGCCAGCGCCGCGAGAACCGTGAGGTTGAACGCCGTGGCCAGCAGCAGGGCGGGCACGAGCCCGCCCGGTCCGCGCCCCGAGATCGGCAGGACCTGCAGCGTCACCCCCTCGGCGAGGGTGGCGACGGCGAACGCCGGCCACTGCCAGGCGCCGCGCATCCGCCAGCGCAGTCGCGTCAGCTCCGCACGAGGCATCGGTCATGAGAGCGTACGATCTCCGGGGATGGACGTCCGCCACCTGGGCACCATCGAGTACCGCGAGGCGCTCGCCCTGCAGATCGATCTGCGCTCCCGGGTGCAGGGCGGCGCGCTCGACGGGGCGCTGCTGCTGCTCGAGCACCCGGCCGTCTACACGCTCGGCCGCCGATCGGCGCCAGGGGAGCTGCCGATGGGGGAGGACTGGTACCGGGCCCAGGACATCGACATCGTGCGCACCGACCGGGGCGGCAAGCTGACCTACCACGGGCCCGGGCAGCTCGTCGGCTACCCGATCGTCCGCGTGACGCGCATCCCGGACCACATCCGCGCCATGGAGCGCGCGATCGTGCAGGCCCTCGCCGCGGAGCACGTCGAAGCGCGGGGGCGCGACGCCGAGGGCGCCCAGTGGACGGGCGTGTGGGTCGGGGAGCGCAAGATCGCCTCGATCGGCGTCCACGTCTCGCGCGGGGTCGCGATGCACGGCTTCGCGATCAACGTCGACAACGACCTGCAGCCGTTCGAGTGGGCCGTGGCCTGCGGCCTGCCCGACACGCAGATGACCTCGGTGTGCCGGGAGACCGGGCGCACCGGCACGCTGCCCGCCCTGCGCGATCGCGTGGCCGCGGCGCTGCTCGCAGAGCTCCGCGGGGTACCCTCGAGGACGTGAGTACCCGGGAGCACGTCACCCGCTCGCGCGCCAACCCCGGCGGCATGGACGTCACGCGGGTGCTCGGCGGCGAGGTGCTTCCGTTCCGCTCGCGCAAGCCGAGCTGGTTCAAGGTTCCGGCGCCCGGAGGCGAGTCCTACCGCCGGCTGCGCGCGGACATCGCCGCGGAGGACCTGCACACGGTCTGCCAGGAGGCTGCCTGCCCCAACATCGGCGACTGCTGGGAGCGCGGCACCGCGACGTTCATGATCCTGGGCGACACCTGCACGCGCCGGTGCGGGTTCTGCAACGTCAAGACGGGCAGGCCGACCTGGAACGACCCGCTCGAGCCCGCGCGGGTCGCCCGCTCCGTCGCGCGGATGGGTCTGCGCCACGCCGTCATCACGAGCGTCGACCGCGACGACCTCCCCGACCTCGGCGCCAGCGTGTGGTGCGGCGTCATCCGGTCCATCCGCAGCCAGGCGCCGGCCTGCAAGGTCGAGGTCCTCACCCCCGACTTCCGGGGCGAGGAGATGCCGCTGGCGCGCGTGATAGCCGAGCGCCCCGATGTCTTCAACCACAACGTGGAGGTGGCGCCGCGGCTGTACCCAGTCGCCCGCCGCGGGTCGACGTGGGAGCGCTCGCTGCGGGTGCTGCGCAACGCCCACCTGCTCGGCGAGGGTGCCGTGGCCACCAAGTCCGGCTTCATGGTCGGCCTCGGCGAGACCTTCGGCGAGATGGTCGACGCGCTCGGGCAGTTGCGGGAGCAGCGGGTCTCCATCATCACCGTCGGGCAGTACCTGCGGCCCACCGAGCGCCACCTCCCCGTCGTGCGCTACTGGCACCCGGACGAGTTCGCCGCGCTGCAGGCTGCCGGGATGGCCATGGGCTTCGACCACGTAGCGGCCGGGCCCCTCGTGCGCTCCAGCTACCACGCGGACGAGCACGTCGCGCAGGACCGGCCCGGTGTCGGGCCGCTGGCCGCGGTTTCCGCGCATTGATCCCGCTCACGGACCGCAACCCGACGAGCACGTTCCCGGCGGTCACCCTGGCGCTGATCGCGGCCAATGTCCTGGCCTACTTCCTCTTTCAGCACGGGACGGTCTCGCTCGGCGACCCCAGCACGCCGGAGTACCTGTGCAACCTCGGCGAGTACGCGGCGGTGCCGCGCGAGCTGACCGACCCCGCGTTCGAGCTGGGCGCATGCGGCGACGGCGCGGCGGCCTCGCGCTGGATCACCCCGCTCACCTCGATGTTCATGCACGGGGGCTTGCTGCACCTCGGTGGCAACCTGCTCTTCCTGTGGGTGTTCGGCAACAACATCGAGGACGCCATGGGGCGCGTGCGTTACCTGAGCTTCTACCTGCTGGGCGGTTTGGCGGCGCTGGCGCTGCAGGTCGCGGTGGACCCCGGCTCGAAGGTGCCGACCCTCGGCGCCTCCGGCGCCGTCGCCGCCGTGCTGGGCGGCTACATCCTGCTCTATCCGCGCGCCCGGGTGTGGACGTGGATCTGGATCGTCGTGCTGCCGATCCCGGCCGTGATCGTGCTCGGCCTCTGGTTCGTCCAGCAGCTCGCGTTCGGCTACTTCGGGCTGACCGACCCGACGGCCGGCAACGGCGAAAGCGGCGGCGTGGCCTACTTCGCCCACATCGGCGGCTTCGGCTTCGGCCTGCTCACGGTGCGCGCCTGGATCAACTCGGGGCGAACCGTCCGCGGCCGGCGGCACGCTTCCCGCTGACATGAGGGCGCAGCGCGTCATCGGGATCCTGGCCTTCCTGCTGTGGGCGGCCCTGACCTTCCTGACCTTCTTCGTGCTCTTCACGGACGGGCCCGACGTGCTCGTGTTCATCGCGCTGGTCATGGTGCTGACGCTCGGGGCCGGGATCTTCGGCGCGCTCAATGAGAAGCGCGGCGGGTCACGATGAGGCGGGCGCTGCCGGCCCTGCTGGCTGCGCTGGCGCTCTCGGCCGGGCCAACCGGCTGCGGCGGGTCGCGGCCGGCGCCGCCGCCGAGACCGCCGGCGGCCACGGTGCAGCCGGGGGCGGCCCTGGATCTGGGCACGGCGCCGAGCCCGCTGGCCGTGCGGCTGGGCGACCCGCGCGACGCCGTCCGCCACCGGTTCCGGCACCCGCCCCGCGCCGGGCTGCTGTTCGACCTCGACACGGGCCAGGTGCTGTGGCGACGCAACCCGACGCGCAAGCTGCGGATCGCCTCGCTGACGAAGATGATGACCGCGCTCGTCGTCGACCGCCGCGTGCCCGCAGGCGCCAAGGTCCCGATCACCAAGGTCGCGCTGCGCTACCAGGGCTCCGCCGTCGGGCTGCTGCCCAGGGGGAAGCGCATCGACGTCTCGACGATGCTGCACGGCCTGCTGCTCCCCTCGGGCAACGACGCGGCGCGGGCACTCGCCCAGCGCGCGGCCGGCGGGTCCATCGGCCGCTTCGTGCGCCTCATGAACGCCCGCTCGAGCCGGATGAACCTGACCTGCTCCCGCTTCAGCTCACCTGACGGCTTCCAGGACCGGGGCAACTACTCGTGCGCCGCCGACCTCGCAGCCATCGGGCGGGCCGTGCTGCGCTCACCTCGCCTCGCGCCGATCGTCGGGCGCGCGCGGGCCGTCCTGCCGTTCCCGATCAAGGGCGGGAAGATCTACCTCGCCAACCACAATCCCCTGCTCCGGACGGGCTACCGGGGCGCCACAGGGATCAAGACCGGCTACACGAACGCGGCCGGGAGCTGCCTGGTGGCCACGGCTCGCCGCGGGCCCGTCAAGCTCGGAGTCGTCCTCCTCGACTCGCCGGACATCGACCGGCAGGCACGCGCTCTGCTGGACCGGGGCTTCCGCTTCGAGCTGAACCGGTAAGACTTCCGGTATGCGCCGGGCGTGGATCGCGGTCGTGCTCGCCTTCGCCGGCTGCGGCTCGAAGGCGCCCGCGCCCGTGCCCAAGCCGACCCCGACGGCCACGCCGGCCCAGCTGCCGGGCGGCGGCCGGGTGATCTTCGACGCCCCGAAGCGCCGCGTGGTCGCGTTCTACGGCTCGCCCGACGACGAGGAGCTCGGGACGCTCGGCATCGGGACGCCCGCCCAGGCCGCGAAGCGCCTGCTGCGCGTGGCCAAGCGCTACGAGGAGCCCGGCCGACCCGTCCTGCCGGCGATGGAGCTGCTCGCCTCGGTCGCCACCGCGGCACCCGGAGACGACGGCCTCTACCGGCGGCGCGCCACGAACGGCACCATCCGCCGCTACCTGCGCGCCGCGCGCTCCGTCGGCGCCGTGCTGATCCTCGACATCCAGCCGGGACGGGCCGACTTCATGCCGGAGGTGCGAAGCCTGCGGCGCTGGCTGCGCCAGCCCGACGTCAGCCTCGCCCTGGACCCGGAGTGGCACATCGGCCCCGACGAGCTCCCCGGCCAGGTGATCGGCTCGGTCGACGCCGCTGAGGTGGTGCGGGTCGGCCGGTGGCTGGACAAGCTGACCGCCGCGAACGACCTGCCGCAGAAGCTGTTCCTCGTCCACCAGTTCACGGAGGACATGGTCGCGCGGCGCGAGCGGCTGAGGCCCTTCAAGCACCTCGGGTTCGTCCTCAATGTCGACGGCTTCGGCGGCGCGGAAGTGAAGACGGCCAAGTACCGCGCCTTCGCCAAGCTCGTCCCGTTCGCCTTCAACGGCTTCAAGCTGTTCTACCGCGAGGACTCCGGCCTGATGAGCCCGCGCCGGGTTCTGCGCCTGCGACCGGCTCCGGACGTGGTGGTCTACGAGTGAACGGTGCCGACTAGGACATCCGCCGCTTGGCGAGCGGCAGGTACATCGACCGGGGCACGTAGCGCCCCGCCAGGCCCGCGGCCTTCCACTTCAGGCTCGGGACGACGGTGCGCCGGCCGCTCGCCATGCCGTCCACCGCCTGGCGGGCGACGTTGCCCGCATCGAGGTAGGCGAACTCAGGAGCGAGGCTGCCGTCGACGCCGGCACGGTCCTCGAACTCCGTGTGCACCGGGCCGGGAAGCAGGGCCGTGACCGACACGCCCGTGCCGTGCAGCTCCGTGTGCACGCCCTCGCTGAGGCTCGACACGAACGCCTTGGTGGCGGCGTAGGTGGCCATGAAGGGCATGGGCTGCACGCCGGCGAGCGAGGCGACGTTGAGCACCGCGCCCGCGCCCGCCTCGACGAGGCCCGGCAGGACCGCGCGCATCAGATGGTGCAGCGCGGTGCAGTTGAGCTCCACCATCGCCTGCTCCTTGTCGAGGTCGGTCTTGTGGAAGGGCCCGCTGCTGCCATACCCGGCGTTGTTGCACAGCCCGACGACGTCGCGGGTGGCGAGCGCGGCGACGAGACGGTCCCGGTCAGCACGGTCGGCGAGGTCGGCCGGCTCCACCGAGGCGGTCACGCCGTGGGCGCCGCGGATCTCCTCGGCCAGCGTCTCGAGCCGGTCCGTCCGGCGCGCCACGAGCGTGACCCCGTAGCTCCGGCGCGCCAGCTCGCGCGCCAGCTCGGCGCCGATGCCCGAGGATGCCCCGGTCACGACGACGGTGGTGGTTGCGGAAGGGAATGGAAGCGCCATGGTCCGCGTGATCCTGCCCGGCTATGCGCGTCTGGACACACGATCGATCCTCCTTCCCGCTTCCCGAGGGGCACAAGTTCCCGCTGGGCAAGTACGTCCTGCTGCGCGAGCGGCTGGAGGCGGAGGGTCACGAGGCGCTCACGGCGCCGCCCGTGGCGTGGGAGGACCTGGCGCGCGTGCACGACACCCCCCTGCTGGAGCGCATCCGCTCCGGGACGCTGAGCGTGCGCGAGCAGCGAGGCCTCGGCCTGCCGTGGTCGGCGCAGCTCGTCGAGCGCGGCCGGCGCTCGTCACAGGGAACCGTGCTCGCCGCCCACGAGGCGCTGCGCTGCGGCGTGGCGATGAACCTTGGCGGCGGCACGCACCACGCCGGCCGGGCCTTCGCCCGCGGCTTCTGCCTCTTCAACGACGTCGCGCTGGCGCTCGACGCGCTGCGGCGCAGCGGTTTGGCACGGCGCGCGGTGGTGGTCGACTGCGACGTGCATCAGGGCGACGGCACCGCCGACTTCCTCGGCCCGGACCCCGACGCCTTCTGCCTGTCGCTGCACGGAGCGCGCAACTACCCGTTCAAGCGCATCCCGTCCGACCTCGACGTCGACGTGACGTCCGGAACCGGGGACGCGGGCTATCTCGCCGCGCTCGGGCCGGCGCTGGAGACCGCGCTCGCCGCCGGGCCCTTCGACGTCGCGTTCTACCTCGCCGGCGCGGATCCCTGGGAGGGCGACCGCCTCGGCCGCCTCTCCCTGTCGAAGGCCGGCCTGCGCGCCCGTGACGCGTTCGTCCTCGACCGCCTGCGGGCGGCCGAGCTTCCCGTCTGCGTCGTGCTCGCCGGCGGCTACGCCCCGGACCTCCGCGACACCGTCGACATCAATGCCGCCACTGCGGCCGAGGTCGCCGCGCGGGTCAATGGCAACCATTCTGTGCCAACCCCTCGCGTGCGAGAAGTGGAGCCAGCCGGGATCGAACCGGCGACCTCCTGCTTGCAAAGCAGGCGCTCTCCCAGCTGAGCTATGGCCCCTTCCCCGTCAGACTAGAGGCGACGACGCGCGGGGGGAGGGCCTACAGCTCGAGCGCGGCCAGGTAGGTTCGCGTCTCCTCGGGAGTCCGGCCGCCGTGGTGGCCGCGGAAGTCCCGGGCGAGGTCGGACGCCCAGCGCAGCCAGGCCATGTGGCCCGGCGGCGGAAGCACGCAGACGGTGGCGAGGCGCTCGAGCAGCCGCGGCCCCGGGTCCGGACCGAAGGCGCCGTCGGCGAGCAGGTCGGCGACGGCATGGACCTCGGCGTGATCGCCCAGCGCGGCGACGGTGGACTCCACGTCCGCCTCCGGCACGTGCAGGAACACGTCGCGCGCCGATCCGGCCGGGCGCAGGTCGAGGCGCGCCAGCGGCGGATGCAGCTCGTCGAGCCACAGCGTCTGAGCGGGATCGACGTCGATCTGCCCATGATCGGCGGTGACCAGCAAGAGCGTGCCCGGCGCGCTGACCTCGGCGAGCGCCCCTTCGACGGCGTCCAGCGCGTACCGGACGGCGTCGTCGAACGCGGCCGACGAGGGGCCCGCCAGGTGCCCGGCGAGGTCGATGCCGTGGAAGTAGACGTACGCGTAGCCGCGCTCCAGCGCCGACACGGAGCGGATCGCCTCCCGCACGGCCCCTTGGAGCGACGCGTAGGGCCGCAGGTCGGCTCCGCGGGTGGCGGCGACGTCGTACGTCGAGGGGCTGAAGGTGTCCGGCTGGTAGACCAGCGGCACGACGCCCGCGGCGGCCAGGCGCTCGTAGAAGCTCGGCTCGGCGGGCAGCAGGTCGCGTGCGTCGAGGTGCTCGGACCGCAGCGTGTCCGCCTCGCGGTCGCCGGCGAAGGCGAAGCGCAGCGGCGTGATGACGCGGCCGACCGCCGGCTCGAAGACGTTCCACTCGTACAGGCCGTGGCGGCCGACCGGCAGGCCCGTGTGCATGGTGGTGACGTGCGCCGTCGTGGTCGACGGAAACTGGGAGTCGAGGTCGCAGACCGCGCCATCGCGCAGCAGGCGGCGCAGCACGGGATGGTCGTCGCCGTAGCGCTCGAGGAACGTCTTGCCGAAGGCGTCGAGCAGCAGGACCACCACGCGGTCCGCGCGCTCCGGGAGGCCGGGCAGCGCAGTCCCGCCCGCTCCAGTGAGCAGGCGCTCGACGTACGGCGGAATCTCGGCGAAGCCCGGCGGCATATGCGCCGGGGAGCTACCCGCGAGCTCGTGTCCCGATTCGGGACACTAGAAGAACATGCCGCCGCGCTCGAGCTCCTGCTGGCGGGCGCGGGCGGCGATCATGTATTTGCTGACGCGGTCCGCTTTGGCCTGCATTCGCACGTCTTCCGCGGCAACGGAGCCCTTCTCGGGCTTGGCCGCGGCCTTCTTCACCTTGGTGCGAGGACTCTTGGCAGCGGGGCGAGGCGACATGAATGGGCCTTCCTGGCTCCTCGAGGTCGATGCGCGGAGTACCGAGGGGCGAAGACGCTGCGCGCAGGACTGCCCTTACACGTTAGCGCTCGGAGCGCTCACGAGCCGCGCGGCGTCCCTTCCGCGCGGCCCTGAGCAAGACGGCCGGCGCATGACCGGACGGATCCGGGGCAGGTGGGCCCGCCCGGGCCGGTGCGCCGGCGCCCATGGAGGCAGAACCTCCACGAGCAGGCCGAACCATCATCCCTCGCTGGATCCGGTGGCCTGATCCTGTGATCGGCAGCCGGGGTGCCTCACCCGCGCCGCGCGGCTCCACCGTCCATCAGGCGTCCACTCCGGCTACTGATCGAAGTCGAAGTCGCGCGGCGGCTTCTGCTCGAACCAGAGCCGTTCGTGCTCCGGCGTCTCCTGCAGGAAGTCAGGCGTCTCCTCGAGCAGGTCCTCGCCCTCCTCGTCGGGCGCGACGTAGTCCGACGACGGGGCGGTGCCCGCGTCGCGCGCCTCGACGGCGGTGAACTCGCTCGTGCCCGGGGCAGGCGCGGGGGGCGGCGACGGAAGGTCGGGCTCGTCCGGGAGCCATGGGTCATCTGCGGGAGAGGCGGCGGCCGGCAGGTCCGGCGGGGCGACCGGAGGCTCGGACGGCGGCGGCGGCGGAACGACGGAGGGGACCTCGGCGGCCGTGGGGCTCTCGGCGGCCTCGGGCGCTTCCACGGCCTCGGCCGGCGGGGCGGCCTCCCTGCGAACGGGACCGAGCGCCTCGTGCTGCAGGCGGTCGACCTCGTCCTCAGCGGCACCGGAGCGGCGCTTGAGCTCGAGGTGCTGACGGATGGCGTCGTCGAGCGTTCCCATAGGCCTCGTCTACAGAGCCTACCCAGCCTTCACGACGCGGTTCTTTCCGAGCCGCTTGGCGCGGTACAACGCGGCGTCCGCCGCCTGGACGAGGGCGTCCTTGTCGGGGCCCGAGGACTGCGGCAGGGCAGCGGCTCCGACGGACGCCGTGATGCGCACCACCCCGTCCCCGCCCCGGACCATCGGGACCTCGAGGCTCTCGATGCGTGCGCGCAGGCGCTCGGCGAACAGGGACGCCCCCTCGAGGTCGGTCTGGGGCAGGGCGACCGCCATCTCTTCCCCGCCATAGCGCGCAGGCTCGTCGATTTCCCGCGACGTGTCGAGCAGGATGCGCGCGACCTCGCGGAGCACCTGATCGCCCTGGAGGTGGCCGTAGCGGTCGTTGACGTTCTTGAAGTCGTCGAGGTCGAGCATGATCAGCCCGAGCGGCTGCTCGAAGCGCTTGGCGCGCTCGACCTCCACCGCGATGACCTCCTGGAAGCGGCGGTGGTTGAAGAGGCCGGTCAGCTCGTCGGTGACCGCCTGGCGCTGCACGGTCTCGTGCAGGTCGACATTCTCGATCGACACCGATGCCTGGCTCGCGAGGTAGTTGAAGAGGTCGCGGTCGGCGCCCGTGAAGGCCCGGCCGCGGCGCGCCACCGAGACGAGGCCGGCGACCTTGGTGCTGCTGTCGGACGGGCGCAGCGGGTGCGACAGCGCGTGCGCGTCGTCGCGGGCGACCTCGGCGGCCTCGCGGCTCTGGAGCACCTCCTCCTCGACCGCGTCGAGCACGGCGTCGAGGTCGGCATCCTCCCCGACGCTCGCGCGCTGCTGCAGCGGGCCTCCGGGCGCCTCGCGTGCGCTGGCTCGTCCGGTCGCGGCCGCCACGCCGTCGACCGCCGTCGACACGACGATCTCCAGGAGCGCGTCGCGGTCCAGGCCGGTGGCCAGCGCCCCGCCCACCCGGCGGATGGCGTGCTGCAGGCGCTCCCGCTCGGCGGTCAGCTCCTCGAGCCGGGATTGCAGCTGCCTCGCCATCGCGTTGAACTCGCCGCCCAGTGCGGCGAACTCGTCGTCGCCCTCGGTCGGGACCTTGACGTCGAGCTCTCCGCTGCCGAGCCGGCGCGCGGCGTCCAGCAGGCGCTGAACCTGCATCTGCAGCGACCGCGAGAGCGTCAGCGCGAACAGGCAGGCGAGAACGAGGAACGCCAGCAGCAATCCGCCGAGCTCGATGCGGCTCGTCTGCGTCGCCTTCCGCTTGCTCTGCGCGTCGAAGAGCACGCGCACGGTGGCGCTGCCCTCGCCCTCGAAGGCCGGGGCGGTGAGGGTCGTCAGGCGGTAGGTGCGGTCTCCGAGCCGGTGGTCCCCGCCCTCGGGCAGCTCCTGCCCCGCCGCCACCGCCGGGAGCGTGGAGGCGAGCACCCCGGAGGGGCCGGAGACGATCGTGTCGAGGGAGGTGAGCGCCTGCACCGCCGCGGCGAACTCCCGCGCGGTGGTGACCGAGGTGCGCAGGGTCCCGACGGGAGCCCCCTCGGGGTCCTTGAGCGTGGTCGTCGCGCCGGCGACGGCGTCCTCGAGCCCTGACGCCTGCCGTCCCCTGCCGTCGAGCTCGAGCACGACGCGCGCGGCGCGCACCCGTCTGGCCTCCGCCGCCAGCCGGGCCTCGAGGGCCTGGTCGCTGTGGCCGGCGATCGCCGCCGCCAGCGCGGCTGATCCGGCGATGTCGCGGCCGGCCGCCGCCGCGCGGGCCTCGTGCTCGCCGAACAGCAGCTTGGCAGACGTCGCGGCCTGCGAGAGTTGCGCATCGCTCTTGCCCCGCTCGGAGTCGGCCACCAGCTTGAACAGCGCCAAGGTGACGATCACCATCGGGAGGACCACGATGACGATGAAGAACCAGGTGAGGCGGGCGCGGAAGCTTCGCGAGAACATGGGGCACCGAGGCGCCGGGGCAGCGTAACCTTCCCGGCGGGCCGGTACGGCAGTACAATCGGCGTTTCACGGTGCGAGCAGGAGGCCTGCACGTCCGTGACCCGGGGCTATAGCTCAGTTGGGAGAGTGCCTGGATCGCACCCAGGAGGTCGCCGGTTCGAGCCCGGCTAGCTCCATCGCCCGGGATACGCGGGTGGCCACTCGATGAGCGGCTTCCCGATCTCCCAGTGATGGCCGAACGGGTCCTCGATCCGTCCGAGTTGCCAGCCGTGCTCCTCTTGCACCGGCATGACCTCCGTGGCGCCCAGGGCCACGGCCCGTTCGATCGCGGCGCGGGGATCCTGGACGATCAGCAGCAGCCGCACGGTGCTTCCGCTCAGCGACTCGGGGCTGAAGTGCCGGTTCGGCGGTGACTCGTCGGACACCCAGAAGGATGCGTTGCCAACCGAGAGCTGGGCGACCACCTCCTCGTGTTCGGCTGTACCGCCGACGCGGTAGACGACCACCGCGCCGAAGGCCGCCGCATAGAACTCCAGCGCCGCGCGGCCGCGGCGCACCGAGAGCTGGGGGGAGA
>Ga0136618_10000787_pt1 | contig 11504 bp, 8 predicted proteins | sample AntDrymUQ3302106_2_FD_104805 | JGI IMG/M metagenome (GOLD analysis project Ga0136618, IMG submission 104805) | Polar desert sand microbial communities from Dry Valleys, Antarctica - metaG UQ330 (21.06) | ecosystem: Environmental > Terrestrial > Soil > Desert | place: Antarctica: Dry Valley... | reverse complement strand
GTTGCTCGGAGATTTTAACGCTTATCAATTTAACGACGGAATCGGCGACACTATCGGCACAATCAAAGGCACGCCCGCGCTAAAAGAATCGGTAATGAACTTTTCGGAAGATTTAGTCAATCCCGATATGACAGACCTCGTTGATTTAATAAAAGCCGAGCAGAGATATTCATATAGTTTCGACGGCAATGCGCAAGTTCTCGACCACATTCTGGTCAATCAAGCAATGAAAAAACACATTGGCGGTTTCGGTTACGCGCGGCTGAATGCCGATTTTCCCGAAACTTACCGCAATGACGAAACCAGAGTCGAACGCTTCTCCGACCACGATGCGGCAATTGCGTATTTCACCTTTGATGAAAAATAAACTTCAAAGTAAGAAAACGATTTGTGATATATTTTATTCGTTATGACGACAATCACGATTTTGCCGGAAGAAAAAAAATATCGCGCTGTTGCAGGAAGAAAACAATCAGTCGGACGTACGGCGGGCGCGGCTTTGGACGCGCTGACCGCACAGCTTGACGAAGAGGAAAGCGGAACGCTTTTGATTATTCAGAGCCAGCGTCCCGACAGATTCTTTAGCCTTGACCAGAAAAACCGTCTTGTCAAATTAATTGAAAAACGCCAATCGCAAACTCTGTCGGAAGAAGAAAAAACCGAACTCGAAAATTTGGTAGAAGCAGAACTCAACGGCGCACGGCAAAGGGCAGAGGAGTTACTCGGCGGTTTGAAACCGTGAATCCGAATTACGTATTAGTAGCGAGCCGCGCCGGACACATTTGCGAATACTGCCACGCGCCCGAAGCAGTCTTTAATCTTCCTTTTGAAGTCGAGCATATCGTTCCGGTTTCGCAGCGCGGCGGTAAGAGTGAAAACAACTTAGCATTGTCTTGTCGCTCCTGCAATCTTTACAAATCCGATTCAGTGTCAGCCTTTGATGAAATGTCTGAACAGAAAGTCAGATTTTTTAATCCAAGACAAGATGTTTGGTCGGAACATTTTTCGATTGATGAAAATACAGGTGAAATAAAAGCCTTAACACCAATCGGGCGGGTGACGATTTTAAGTTTTCGAATAAACCGCAAAGCACAATTAGTCGCCAGAATTCAGTGGTTAAAACTTAAACTTTTTTGATAGGAAGTTTGAAATTTTTGAATTTTATTTCTTTCCCGTTTGCCAAATTCGATAAGCCTCAGAACGCGGCAAGCCGAATTCCTTCGCCGCTTTTTTAAGCGCGAGTTTTCGGTCAATTCCTTCTTTTTCCAATTCAGCAACGCGCTCGACGAGAGATTTTTCATTTGAAATTTGAAATTTGAAATCTGAAATTTCTTCACGATTTATCACCAAAACAATCTCGCCTTTAACATCTGCTTGTGAAAATTTCTCAGCTAATTCTTCCAAGTTTCCAAGAATGATTTCTTCGTGTATTTTTGTTATTTCGCGCACGACGGCAGCTTTTCGGCTTCCCAAGATTTCCAGACAATCAATCAAACTTTTCGATAAGCGATGCGGCGTCTCGTAAAAACAAATCGTTGCGGGAATCGCAGAAACTTCCGACAAACGCTTGCGTCTATCCGTTTTCTTTGAAGGCAAAAAACCGCCAAAAAAAATCGAATCGGTTGGCAAGCCGGAAACGATTAAAGCGTTGACGAATGCGACCGCACCGGGAATTGGCGTAACCTTCGCGCCGATTTCGTGCGCTTTTTGCACGACGCGCAACGCCGGGTCGCAAATCGCCGGCGTTCCCGCGTCTGACACGATGGCGATTGATTTTCCCTGTTTTAACAACTCGGCAAATTCTTCCGTCCGCGCGTTTTCGTTATGTTCGTGATAGCTGACAAGCCTTTTTTTGATATTAAAATGATTGAGAAGTTTTCCCGTGTGGCGCGTGTCTTCGCAAGCGATAAAATCAACCGCTTCCAAAGTTTGCAAAGCGCGAGAAGAAATATCGGCGAGATTTCCGATTGGCGTGGCGACCAGATAAAGTGTTCCGAGCATTGTTTGATTCAGAAATACGAAATAGTTTTGTTAGATTTTTAATTTTTCTTTTGGCGAGCCGATTTTTTGGAACGGGTAAAACTTTTAAGGAATCAACCACCAAAAATTTCTTGCCGTCGGTTTCGCGGATGATGACGACAAAGAGAACACAATTTTAACATTTTGAAAATCATTAAACAAAAATCTTTACTTTTCCGAAATTGAAGCGTAAATTTTCATCACGGAAATAATATGTTTAAATATTTATTTATAATCGGTTTGGTTTTTGTGAGTTTTTTGGTGCAAGGTTGTAATCCAGTAATTTCTCAAAATTCAAAAAGCGAAATCAAAAGCGAAACGCCGCAATTGCGAAAAGACGAAGTTCCAAAACAACAAAAAGTAGAATTCAAAGGCGTAAGTTTCAGTTATGATCCACAAATTTTCGGCAAAGTTAAATCAGAAGAAGTTGCTGAAAGACCTTTGGAAGACGAAACACATAAACCAAGCTATGTAACGCCTAAACAGCGTCTTTTTGCTTTTGAACTGGCTACCGATTTTAGCGAAATGTATCTCACCGTGTCCCTGATTAATGATTTCCCGCGAATGTATGCCATTGATCCATTAAGCGTCAAAGGAGCGATAAAAGATAACGAAAATCTGCGAAAAGTATTAAAGGATAAAAATTTCCGCGTCGAAAATCAAATACCTTATCTGCCTTTTACAGATGCGAGTCAATCATTTCAAGCTAAAGTTAAACATTGTAATTTTCAGAACGGGCAGGGCATTTTATTTTTGACATTTTGGGAAACCCAATATGAACTTCCCAGTAACAGACAACTCCGATATGTTTTTGAGGGATTAACAAATGATGGGAAGTATTACGTTTTAGCACAAATGCCTGTCAGCGTAGCTTTTTTACCAGAAAATGACACAGAGGAATTTGAAGGCTATAAAATTCCTTGGAGCAAATTAAAAGATGAAGCTGAAATGAAGCGTTTTGAGGAAGTTAAAAAAGAAATTGGTAAGAGACTGGAAAACTTAAAGCCAAATGAATTTGAGCCGAATTTGAATTATTTTGAAGAAATGATTTCTTCGCTGAAAGTCGAAAAATAAAAAGGACAGCCGCTAAAACTATCCTTTCACGAAATTAAACTAAAACTCAATTACACATTAAAACGAAAATCTACGATATCGCCGTCCTGCATAATATATTCTTTGCCTTCGAGTCTCGTTAGACCCTGTTCACCGGCAGATTTTCTGGAACCGCAACGAACTAAGTCCTCGTAAGAAACAATCTCGGCGCGAATGAAGCCGCGTTCGATGTCCGAGTGAATGACGCTTGCCGCTGCCGGTGCTTTTGTGCCGATGGGAATTGTCCATGCACGGACTTCCTTTTCGCCTGCCGTCAGATACGACATCAAACCGAGCATTTTGTAAGCCGCTTTTATCAGTTTATCAACGCCGCTCGAGGTCACGCCCAAATCATTTAAATATTCTTTGCGTTCGGCAGGTTCGAGCGCGACGAGTTCGGCTTCGAGTTTGGCGCAGATGACGACGACTTCCGCGTTTTCCTTCGCCGCGTGTTCGCGCACTGCGCGGACGTGCTGATTTTCGTCCGCGTTCATCAATGTATCTTCGTCAACATTCGCCGCATAAATCGTTGGTTTCGTCGAGATTAAAAAAAATTGCTTGGCGATTAATTGTTCTTCTTTTGATAATTCGACCGCTCGCGCCGGTCTGCCTTCTTCCAAAACAGGTAGGATTTTATCGAGAACTTCGATTTCCGCTTTTGCCGCTTTATCGCCCGCGCGTGCGCCGCGCTGGGCTTTGTCGCGGCGCTTTTCGACTGACGCTAAATCCGCCAGAGCTAATTCGATTTGAATCGTTTCAATGTCTCGAATCGGGTTGACCGAGCCTTCGACGTGAACGACGTTTTCGTCTTCAAAACATCGGACGACTTGAATAACAGCATCGGTTTCGCGGATATTGGCAAGAAATTGATTACCCAAACCTTCGCCTTTCGACGCGCCGCGAACAAGTCCCGCAATGTCAACAAACTCCACAGTTGCGGGAACTTCCTTTTGCGCTTTGACTAAATCAACGAGAATCGGCAAGCGTTCGTCAGGCACGACGACAATCCCGATGTTCGGCTCAATGGTCGCAAACGGATAATTCGCCGCCAGCGCGGATTCCTGTGTAGTCAGCGCATTAAAAAGTGTAGATTTTCCGACGTTCGGCAGTCCGACGATTCCAGCTTGTAACATAATTCAAAATTTAAGATTTAAGATTCAAAATCAAAACGGATATTGTAACCTTTAACTTTAATTTTGAGAAATAGGCAGAATTAAGGGAAAGTCGGTTTGATAAGTTCTGAATTTGAATTTTGTGTGATTGAGAGTAGTCAGGATAGATTTAATTTCAGGTTTCAAGTTGATTAATAATCAACTTGAAACCTGAAACAACGGAGTTAATGTAGCGCGAAGCCGCTCACCAAGCCCGCTAAATTTCAACATACAAGCCAATCAAGAAAGTCGTTGTTTCGCCCTCACGTCTAATAACTTATTGTGCGTCGTTTTCGCAGCACGGATTTATAATTTTTGCATCAGGCATTGTTAACGTGTAATTAGAATGCTGAACTCTCAACCGCTTGCCGTAGAAGTCCATTGTTACGGCACGCCCAATATATTTCAATCCTTCGCCGTAAAACTTTAAAACCTCAGGATGCGGTTTGAAGCGAAACATTATTACCCAACTGCCGCCGTAAAGTTCACTGCGTTCATAACTGTATGCTTTGCGTTCCAAAGAATCGTAGCGCATCTTGAGACCTTCTTCTTCAGTTAGCGGAAACACATTTTCGGGAGTCAACTTTGATTTGTCGGCAATTGGCGGAAGGTCGGTGTAACCGTTTTGAATAATAAAACATTCTGCCAGATAAACAGCTTCCTCTGCCTCAAGCTCTCTAAATTGCGGTTGCGGATAATCACAAGGATTTTCAAAAGTAGGTTCTACAGGCGTTACCGACGAAATAGCATCCGACAAAGATTGTTCGCTAGTTGATTCAATTCGTGAGAGATACCAAAGACCAACAACGCCTACACCAATAAAAAACGTAAGAACAGCGAGCGTTAATTTTAGGGAAAGTCTTTTCATCTCGTTTCAAATCATAGCACGTTTAATTTCAACCGCAGACGCGCAACTCTTAATTCGGCAGGTAAGCATTCGGAATAGGTTTGTCCGTCGAAGTTCCAAACGCGATGCCGTTAAATCCGTTTGTGCTTTGCAGCAGATACCAACCGCCGTTTGACGGTCGAAAGACTGCAATGTCGGATTTGTTGTCGCCGTCGAAATCGCCGGTTACCGGCAAATCGCCGCTCGCGCCAAACCCAACGGCGGAAAATCCGTTTGTGGTTTGCAGCAGATACCACGTACCGTTGCGGAAAACCGCGAAATCCGTTTTGCCGTCGCCATCATAATCGCCTTGCGCGGGCAGGTCCGTGGAAATTCCGAAAGCGACCGCGACGAAAGTTCCGTCGGAACTTTTCAGATAATACCAACTGCCAGTCGAAGCTCGCCAGACGGCAATGTCGCTGCGTCCATCGCCGTCATAATCGGCTTGCGCCGGTTTATCGCCGTTTTGTCCGAACTGCACAAAAGTAAAAGTTCCGCGGCTGTCGCTGTTGGCGATATACCAAAAGCCGTTTGACGGGCGAAAAACGGCGATGTCGGTTTTACCGTCGTTATTATAATCTGCCGGAGCCGGAATGTCGCCGTTTGCTCCGAATTGCCGCACGGTTAAAAATCCGGCTTTGGTCAAAATATACCAAGTGCCTTCTGCGGGGCGAAAAACCGCTGTGTCCATTTTACCGTCGCCGTCATAATCGCCCGGAGCGGGAATGTCAGTGTTATTTCCAAAAGCAACTGCGCTAAAAGCAGAATTTGAACTTTTCAAAACGTACCAACTGCCGGTGTCGGGGCGATAAACGCTGATATCGGTTCTGCCGTCGCCATCGAAATCAGCCGTTTTATTTTTGGCGATTGCCGGTCCCGCAACTGGAGCGTCGGAAATGTCACCGTCAATGTTGAAAGTTAAGCCGCCCCACGTTTCGTTGTGCGGTGCTTGCCATTGTTTGATGCGCTGATTGTTTGACCAAAAATTAACCGGCACGACCGGCGACGGCGGTCCGTAATACCAAACAGACGGAACATTGTCCCAGCGAGCGAGCCAAACCGCGTCCATTCGGCTTGCCGGCGGAATATTTATCCAGTCGCCCGCGGCGTTCGTCGGTGAACCATAAACGCCAGAAATATAACCTCGCTCTTTCAGGCGGTCAGTCCAACCTTTCAGAAACGCATTGACCGCCAGCCGACAACCGGGCGTGCCGCTCGTTTCATCGTAACGCTCCATATCGTAATAAAGCACCGTGCCTTGCGTCAGTCCGAGATTGTTCGCGTCGGTGATCGCAATATCGGCTTCGCCGCGTCCTTGCGTTTCGGCAGTTGCCGGATCGGAACTGTGTTTGGCGGAATTCGTGCTGACCGAGCAAGGCGCTTGATAACCGACAACGGTCGGAATCAAACCCCAACCCATCGCCGAAACTTGGTCAACCCAAGCCGCCGTCAATTGCGGTTGCTGGCAGCCGCGATTTCTGCCCGATATGTAAATGTTTGAATCGTAAAACGGCGAAGTGTTCCACCAAGTTTGCATTTGCGAAACAGGCGCGGCGGTACATTTGTCGAAACCGCGGTTTAGGCTGATGCGCGTCGAACCGTTCGGCGGTCTGGCAAATACGGAATTTTGCGCTTCAAGTTGGGCGTTTTCTTTTTCGAGGCGGGCGAGATTTTTGATTGCGGACGGCGTGATTTCGTTTGCGCCGTCGAAGATTTTAGTTTCCTGAACACAGCCGGTTTTTGTGCCGGAGCAATTACCTTCAGTTTTCAAAATCCAACTTCCCGATTTCTGTTCGGCAGAAGCATCGTCATTACGACGAATTTCCACCGAGCGTTGCAAAAATTTCCAAGTTCGTCCGCCATCTATCGTTTCGTAAATGATTATTCCGGCAAAATTAGAACTCGTCGTTGTGGAAATAAATAAATTCAAATCGCCGGTACTGAGAATGCCGATATAAATATTTCCCAAATTGGCTACGGACAAATCTTCGCTTCTCAGTCGAATCGGTGTTTTCGTCCAAGAATTTCCGCCGTCATTTGTTTTGGCGAGTTCAAGATGCACATTTTGTTCGTCGGCTAAAATCGCCCAACCAATATTTTCATCCAGAAACGAAACGGTGCTGATTGTTTCCGAGAAACTTTTCGGCAAAGTAATCTCGCGCCATGTCGCGCCGTTGTCGTCCGTTTTGAAAAGCGTGTCGCCGGTAAAAGCAATACCTGATTTTTCGCCGAGTATCTGAATGTCTTTGATTTGCGAACTCGGCGCCGCAGTTTCGACATTAGGTTCGGAAGAAGAAAATTGAAGTTCACGAACGTTATCTCCGCTTGGAAAATTGAAGATTGAATTTTCTTGGGCTTGTGCAGCAGCACAGAGGAAGACAACGAAGAAAACGGCTGACGATAAAACGAGCAAAACTTTTCGCATTTTAAACCTCACAGAATTTTAGGATTTTGGTTTCAGAAAAACTAATGATTTTCGGAGAAAGTATAACTTATTTAGATAGCTTTTTCCAGAAGATTAACGCGGGCGGAAAAAGCCTCGTAAATTTTGTCCTGAACAAAAATTAAGGTAATTTATATCTGGCTGACACGCGCTCCGCAATGCAATAAAAATATGTTTCTGTCTTTCGCATTAATTTTGCTCATCACCGCCGGCGGATTGAGTTTGACTTATCTTTTCGCCGAAGACGAGCCGCTTTTGTGGCGTTTGTGCGCGGGAAATGTTGTGGGGACAGCAGTTTTCGGTTTGATTTGTTTTCTGCTCGCGTGTTTTTTCGGATTCAATGGGGTAACCGTTTCGCTATCTTTTTTGATAAGTCTTTCGCCTCTAGTTTTATTTAATAGGGAAGCAAACCGCATAAAACTACTCGCTAATTGGCGCAAAGCTAAAGGCAAACTAGAAGGCGCCAACTCCAAAAAGATTTTCCGATTCGCTTACTATGTTTTCTTTTTTGGTTTATTCTGGTTGTTTTTTGAACGCGCAATGGTTGAAACGCCAAACGGAATTTTCACCGGCGGTTCGCAAAATTTAGGCGATTTGCCATTTCACTTGGGCGCGATTTTCTCTTTCACCGACGGGCAAAATTTTCCGCCTGAAAATCCTTCCTACGCTTTCGCCAAATTTTCTTATCCGTTCATGGCGGATTTAGTAACGGCGAGTTTCGTCGCGCTCGGGGGACGAGTGCGCGAGGCGATGCTTGTCCAAAACGTCTTTTTAGCTTTCTCTCTGCTCGTCATTTTAGAACGCTTTACTTTCAAATTAACCGGCAGCCGCTTAGCGGGAAAAATCGCGCCGGTGCTTTTATTTTTTAGCGGCGGGCTTGGTTTTCTGTGGTTTTTCAAAGATTTCTGGCAGCAATCGCAGGGATTTTTTGATTTTATTTGGAATTTGCCGCGCGATTACACAACGGGCGATAAATTTCGCTGGGGAAATTCATTGATAACGCTGTTTGTAACACAGAGAAGTTTACTGCTTGGAATGCCGCTGACAATTATTGTTCTGCAAAAACTCTGGGAAATCTTTAGTAGGGACGAGAGACGAGGGACGAGGGACGAGTTAAATTATAAAACAGACCCTCGACCCTTGCCCCTCGTCCCTCGTCCCTGTTTTTTACTCGGTTTGCTCGCCGGAACTTTGCCCTTAATTCACGTTCATAGTTTAGTTGTGCTGTTCGTGGTCAGCGCGTTTTTATTTTTCCTTCGATCGGGCAGATGGCGCGAATGGATTGCTTTCGGCGCGGGCGTTTCGGTTCTCGCCGTTCCCGAACTCATTTGGGCAATGACGGGCAGCGCGACGCGCTTGACGGAATTTATCGCGTGGAATTTCGGTTGGGATTTAAGAGGCGAAAATTTTCTTTGGTTTTGGTTAAAGAACTTGGGAATCTTTATTCCGATTTTGATTTTCGGGATTTATTTAATTTTTAACGCAAAGACGCAAAGACGCAAAGACGCAAATGAAGAGCATCAAGCGCAGATTCAAACAAACAAACGCCAATCCAAAAATGACACTTACCACTTACCACTTACCACTTACCACTTATTATATTTCTACCTCCCGTTTTTGTTGTGCTTCTTCGTCGCAAATCTCGTCAAACTCGCACCGTGGGAATGGGACAATATCAAGGTTTTAATTTATTGGTTTGTCGGCTCGCTTCCGTTCGCCGCGTTTTGTTTGGCGTGGCTTTGGAATAAAGATAAAGCCTTTAAAATAATTGCCGTCGGTTGTTTGGTCGTGCTAACTTTTTCGGGCGCATTAGATATTTGGCGCGTCGCGTCAAAACAAATCAATTACAAAGTTTTCGATAAAGACGCGGTTGCCGTCAGTGAGCAAATCAAACAAAAAACCGCACCGAACGCTCTATTTTTGAATGCGCCGACTTATAATTCGGCAGTCGTTTTGTCGGGCAGACGCTCGCTTATGCGATACAGCGGACATCTTTCTTCCTACGGAATTGATTATAATGAACGTGAAACGGAAGTGAAAAAAATCTATTCGGGCGACCCGGCGGCGGAGAGTATTTTGAAAAAATACGGCATCGAATATGTTTTAATCAGTCCTGAAGAAAAATCGAAATTGACCGTTAACGAAGAATTCTTCCGACGATATCCGGTCGCGGCAGAAGCCGGACAATACCGCGTTTATCAAATTAAGAAATGAAACCACATGTGAACAGCAGCCAGAACGCGAAGACGCGAAGACGCGGAGACGCGGAGATAAAACCTGAAACTTGGAATTTGGGAACTGAAACCAAAGACCAAAAACCAAAGACTATAGACCACTTATGGCTTCTCGGCTGTTTCGCCATAACCGTCGTCGCCGCGTTTCTGCGTTTTTGGCAATTAGAACTCAAACCGCTTCACCACGACGAAGGCGTGAACGGCTTTTTTTTAATTACGCTTTTCCGCGACGGCGTCTATAGATATGACCCAAGCAATTATCACGGTCCGGATCTGTATTACTTCGCGCTGGCATCTGCGAAAATGTTCGGCTTAAATACTTTGAGCATCAGGGGAAGCGTGGCGATTTTCGGCGTGTTGACGGTTGTTCTGGCTTTTTTCTTGAAAAATTACATCGGCAAAATCGGAAGTCTGACTGCCGCCCTGTTTATCGCGCTCTCGCCCGGAATGGTTTATATTTCGCGTTATTTTATTCACGAACTATTATTTGCTTTCTTTTCTTTCGCCATTGTCATCGGCGTTTTGTATTTTATAGAAAAAAGAAAAGCGGGCGTAGTTGCGATTGCGACGATGACGCTTCTGCTGCTCGTCTGTTTTCTGCCAACCACGCTTAATCTGGCAAATCTCATCGGTAAGGAAAATGCGACGTTAGTTTGGCTGGCGCGAATCGGTTTGTTCGCCGTCGAGGCGGTCTTGGTTTTCTTGATAATGCGGATGCTGCTCGCGTGGAACGAAGGCACGCCGATTTATCTGCTGCTCGCGTCGGCTTCCGCCGTTTTGCTTTTCGCGACCAAAGAAACAGCTTTTATCACCATCGGCACAATGTTGATTGCGTGTATTTGTGTTTGGTTGTGGCGCAAAATTTACAAAGCAGTCGTTAGCCAGCCGAAAGAAAACGAACTCGAACCGGTCGAATTAACTTGGGCGATTTTTCGTGAGCGTTTAGGTACGTCGAGCGATTTGCTTTTGATAATTGTCGGGACTGTCTTTGTTTTTGTCTACGTCGGCGTTCTGTTTTTCTCGTCGTTTTTCACTTATCCGGAAGGCATAAAAAAAGCGTTTGAGGCGTATGCCATCTGGACAAAAACAGGTTCGAAAGACCACACGCAGAACAATACACTGGCTTATGTAAGTTGGCTTTGGAAAATCGAATCGCCGATTCTAATTCTTTCATCAGTCGGGATTTTAATTGCATTACTGAAAGCGCGTCATCGGTTTGCGCTGTTCGCCGGATTTTGGGCGTTCGGAATTTTTCTCGCTTACACGATTATTCCCTACAAAACACCTTGGCTGGCGATAAGTTTCATTTTGCCGATGTGCGTCATTGCTGGTTACGGCATTAACGAACTCATCGCTTCGCGCAATATTTTATTGAAGATTGCCGGCGGAGTTTTGACAATCATCGCCGCCCTAGTTCTCGGTTATCAAACCTACGATTTGAATTTTCAAAGGTATGACAATGATACGATGCCGTATGTCTATGCCCACACAACGCGCGGGTTTCATAATTTAATCAATGAAATCGAGCGTTACGCTGAAAAAAGCGGCAAAGGCAAAGATGCTTTGGTTGAAGTTATCTCGCCCGATTATTGGCCAATGCCTTGGTATCTGCGCGAATATCCGAAGGCGGTTTTTCAGGGCAGTTTAATTGATACGAACACGGCGGAAATGATTGTCGC
>Ga0136618_10000786_pt1 | contig 11504 bp, 10 predicted proteins | sample AntDrymUQ3302106_2_FD_104805 | JGI IMG/M metagenome (GOLD analysis project Ga0136618, IMG submission 104805) | Polar desert sand microbial communities from Dry Valleys, Antarctica - metaG UQ330 (21.06) | ecosystem: Environmental > Terrestrial > Soil > Desert | place: Antarctica: Dry Valley... | reverse complement strand
AGCTCACTGCGCTCGACCGTCAGCGGCATCCGCGTTCCGTCCGCCTCCAGCTGCAGGCCTTCGGCCAGCGTGACACACTGCTGTGTCCGGTAGCGCCGGGACTCCGCGTCGTCGAGTGCGTCGTTGCCGTCGGCGTCGGCACGCTGCACCGCTTGCAGCGCGGGGATCTCGGCCAGGTCGACGACGTAGGTGACATCGAGGCTGTCCGGACCGACCACGATGGCGGCGGCGGTGTTGGTCGTGAAGTTGCCCAGCGGATGCGCCGCTGCCGGTCCGGCCAGCAACGCCACGGCGGCCAACGCGGCTAGCGCCACGGTCACCAGGCGTCTCATGGCTGCGCCCGGGTTGGCGGGACGCGCAGGTCGAGCCGATGGGCCAGCGCTACCGTCATGGCCGCGTCCAGGCCGGCGGGACGCGCAGGCCGAGCTGACGGGCCAGTGCGCCAGCGGACGGCTGATGGTGCGGTGAGAACCAGGGATCGGTGTCGCGTGCCTCGCGCAGCTGCTGGCGAGCCTGCTGGTCGCGACCGGCTCCCGCGAACACCTCAGCCGCGTGGTAGCGCAGCAGGGCGTCGCTGGTACCCAGTCGCAACGCACGGCGCATCAGCGGGAGCGCCTCTGTATCCCTGCCCGCCCGGTGCAGCGCCCAGGCCAGGGCGTCAGCGGCGTAGATGTTGTCAGGGCGGGCGCGCCAGGCTCGCCGACCCAGCCGTACGGCAGCAGCGGGACCGTCGCCGTGGTCGGCGGCGAACAGGGCCATCTCCAGGTCGGTGTCCTGCCCGGCGTCGCGCTGCAGGGCGGCGGTGGCCTCGACGAGGGCAAAGGCGTCCGCGGCCTCGGCTTCTCGCCCCTCCAGCGCCAGCAGCTCACCGAGCAGAGTCAGGGCGGCGGGCTGGGGCAGGCGCTCGGTGAGCGCGGTGAGGACCTTGATCGCCCGGGGACGGTTCCCATCCGAGGCCAGCAGCCGGGCGATGCCGACCTCGGCGGCGATCAGCTCGGGATAGATGCGCAGGGCGCGCTGGTAGGCGGCTTCGGCGGCCCCGTCGTCGCCTCGCTTGCGCAGCACGTCACCCAGCAGCGTCAGGGCCGCCGCCGCCGCCGGCCCCCGACTCGCGCCCGCGACGTCGGCCTGCTGCAGTGCCAGCACGGCGCCGTCCAGGTCGCCGTGCAGCTCGCGGAGATAGGACGTCCGCGACAGCGCGGGCAGGCCGGGATCGACCTCCAGCATCTGTTCCAGCCGGCGTGTGGCCGCGCGGTAGTGGCCGAGCTCCACCTCGGCGTCGACCAGGACACCGTGGGCCTCGGCGCTGAAGGGATCCTCGGCGACGATGCGGCCACCCAGGCGGCGGGCGGCGCGGAAGTCGTGCAGGGACAGCGACAGGTTGGCTCGTCCCAGCATCGTGGACAGGTTGCCGGGTTCCAGTTCCGCGGCGCGGTCCAGCGCGCGGTCGGCCAGGTTGTAGAAGGTCGGATCGCTGCTGTAGATCGCTCGATCGGTGTAGGCGCCGCCCAGCGCCTGCCACGACGGCAGATCTTGGGGATTGGCCTCGACCGCCGCCTCCAAGGCGGCGATGCGGGCCTGTGGCGTCTGCGGTCCCGGTCGGGCGATCGATGGCGCGCCGGCCGCGTCGGCGAAGACGAAGCGGCCCAGTGCCAGGCCTATGAGCACCGCCACCACCGCGGTCGCCATGAGGCGTCCGCGGTGGTGGCGCGCCGGAGCGCGCGCCGGCAGATCAGCCGGCGCGCGCCCCGTTTGCAGCGTGTTGCTCACTCGCCCTCGTGGGTGTCGATGCTGTCGGTCAGTCCGTGCCGGTTCTGGTAGCCACCGTACGGACCGGGGATGTAGGGGAACGCGTCAAGCTGCTCGCGCTCGTTGGCGTTGGCCCCGTCACCAAGGTCTTGGTTGGGGGACTCACCGTTGCAGTCGCCGAGCGGAGTCGCGCCCGCAACGGCGCGCAACTCGATGTCGATGACATCGTCGATCAGACGGCGCCCGTTGGGGAACCCGTCCGCGTCGCCACCCAGCAGACCGGCACGGCTCTGCGCGCGGACCGGGAGGGTGGGAGCGATGGAGGTATTCAGTCGCAGCATCTCCGAAGGCGTGCCGCCCTCGACCTGGTTGAGGCCTTCGATGCCGGTCAGGAAGATCTCGACAAGATCGTTGCGCGGCTTGTCGACGTCCGGGAAGCAGGTGAAGCCACCCCCGGGCGTGTACAGAGCGGCGATGGTGTTGTCGAGCGCCGTGTTCTGCACGTGGTCAAGGAACTGCGCGTCGTCGCGCGGTTCCGAGTTGTTGAAGCGGTTCTTGTCACGAAGCGGGATGACAATCTCGTTGATCAGGGGTTGGCCGAGACGCGAGACCTGTACCCAGGGACCGCTGTTGCGTTGGAAGCCGCCGTTGAACCCGCCGCCGCCGTTGCCCGTGAGCACACGGGTCTTGCGCCGGTAGGTGGTCGAGTAGACGCCGATGACGGGCTGGCCCTTGCTTTCGCGCAGCTCGTGCTTGGGCACCTGCAGGGCGATGGAGTGGACGTTGAACCCGAAGGTGCCGTTCTTGCCGGCCCTCGGCTTCAGCGGGATGTCGTGCGCGGCGTTGAACGGCCGCAGGCCGCCCAGGTCGAACACGGCGCCGATGTCGAACTGGAACGCCTCGTCACGCTGTCCGGCGAACACCTGGCGTCCACCAGGCAGGTCATGGATGCCCTGGTTGGCCAACGTCGAGTACCGCTTCCACAGCCGCCGGCCGACCTTGTTGGGCGGCGAGGGCAGGTTGCGGCCGAGCACCGTTCGCTCGCCGTCCTCCACCTTGGTCACCGTGTAGGTCTGGCGGATGTTGAAGTCCGGGTCGTTGATCGAGGTGATCGGCCCGGTCGCGTACAGGAACGTGTCCTTGTTGCGGATGTGCGTCCTGAAGCGGAACTCGTAGACGATGTCGTCGATGGCGTCACCGTCGTTGTCGATGTTGATCTCGTAGAGGACGTCCTCGCCGAAGTTGTAGAAGTTGGGTCCGCCCGCAGGCTCCTCGAACGGAATCCAGTTGGAGATGAGGGTGACGGTGTTCGGCTTGTCGGGACTGACGAACGCGTAGACGTCCGTGTTGTCCGCGACGGGGTCCTCGGTGATCAGTGGTGCTTCACGGTGGCTGGAGGCGCCGGCGCTCACGAGCATCGACAAGCCAAGTGCCACGGTAAGGCCCAGCGCGGCAAACGCGCGCCAGGCAAACGGTCGGGTTTGGGTCATTCGGTCCTCCTCGAAGGTGTGATCAAGGTCGTGAGCCAGCCGTCGCGGCGGGGGACCACGGGCCCGGCAGACCCAGGTCACGGGCGCGTCTCTAACACGCCGACGACGGTCCAGCGATCGTTGACGGGAGCGAGCACGACCCGCATCGGCGTCGGCCCGTCGAAGGCCACGCTGCGCATCTGCGCCAGGGATTCGGCTCCGAAGGCGGCGATGAACGGCTGGCTGTCGGTGACGTCGGTCAGCAGTTCCACCTGGCCTGCCGAGAACTCGGCTTCCATGCCGCACAGCGACTCGGCGAGGTCGCTGTCGCCCAGCAGGCCACCGGGATGCTGGGCGGCCCTTTCGCAGGCCAGGCGGTCGCTCACCCACTGCGCGGCAGCGTCGGCGGCTCCCTGCTCCGGCGGGTACGAACCATTGATGGAGCCCTCAGTGTAGGCGACCCGCCAGCCGTCGGACTCCGGGTGCGCTGCCCAGGTGGCGTTCGCGCGAGCCGGGACGAGCCCGACGAACTCGTCCAGCGTCGAGCGCAGCCGCAGTGCCGTGGTGGCTTGAACACCATCGTCGATCTCGCGCAAGCCCTTCAGGCGGTAGCCCGTGATAGGCGGCAGGTCGGCATGCGCCGCGATCCAGCCTTCCCGGCCACCGAAGTCCTCTTGGTCCTGCGCCGACAAGAAGGCATAGGACCTTGCGAAGTCTCCCGCCACTTCGGCGTCGAGGAACCCGGTGACGGCGTCGCGGGCCCGTGCCGCGACGGCCGGTGGTGGCTCCCGCTTCGCAGCGCCCGCGCCTGCGTCTGCTGTTGCACCGCCGGTCTGGGCCGGGACGGGCAGTTCGGTGGCCGACGACACCGGATCGGCCTGCGGTGACCGCGGCCGAGCGATCCAGCTGGCCAGGGCAACTCCCAGGAGCAGTCCCACGATCAGGACGCCGATCGTGCGTACGGTGCCCGTCGTCCTCGGTCCAGTCGTTGGCAATCCGCACTCCTCGTGTCGAGGTCTTGTGTCCTACCGCTGCGCTACATGAGGACGGCCCAGCGCGTGCGCCCCCGCACACGACGCGCAGGCCAGCCCGGCGGCCGTGGTGGCCGTCGAGACTCGCCTGCCCGATGCTGATTCCCCCTCTGCCGTTCGCCCCGGTTCGTCGCTAACGGCCCGAGGTGTTGGTACGCCGGCGATCGAACCGAGCCGGAAGTCGTGCTGCTGGCGGTTGTCAGCTTGTCGCATTGGCCACCTGCAAGGCCATCCCAGAAACCTGGGGGATGGTACGACACCCCCAAGTGGTGTGCCGGTTGGGGCGCTGCGCGCAGATTCCCTCTTGATGCAGCGAAGCGGTGGGCACATTCCCGTCCTCATGTAGCGAAGCGGTAGGCCACATTTCCGGTACTGCGGTGCCGCTCATGGCGGTAGGGTCATGGAGGTGGGGGCAACGGGGGTGAGTTGTGGGGGCAACGGGGGTGAGTTGTTGGAACGAGCTTGCGGCGCTGTGTGCCCGCCGGCCGGAGGCTGCTGCCTTGCGTCTGGCCGCGCTGGGGTGCCTGGACGGTACCTTGGACTTCGACGCGGCCTGCATCGGCACGCTTGACCCTTCCAGTGGCGTGGTGACCAGCGTCGTCACCCACGGCCTGCCTGCCGTGCGCGCCTGGCGCTTCCTAGAGGCGCAGTCACCGGGCAGCGCCGGCTGGTCGACGGCGCGCCTGCAGCTGGTGGCTGATGGCGTGGCCTGGGGAGCCATGGTGTTGCTGCGCCGACCGGGTCGAGACGAGTTCGCCGCGCGGGAGGCCGCGACCCTGGCGACCGCTGGTCCCTTGCTGGCGGCGGCACTGCGCGACGCGGCACCAGGACCGGAGTGGGAAGGCGAGCTGGTCAACCGACCGGGCACCCTCGTCGTCGGCGGGGACGGTCTGCCGACGGGCATGACCAACACTGCTCGTCACCTGTTGCGCGAGCTGGCTGGACTCGACGAGCCGTCCCCCGGTGTGCTGCCAACCGTCGTCAGTGTCGTGGCCTCGCGGGCCCGTGAACGCGGCCACCCTGTCAGAGCCCGGGTGCTCAGCCTCGGTCGGCGCTACCTGGCTGTGACCGCCGAGTGCCTACCCGGCAAAGGCCCCAGGGGCAACGTCGCCGTCGTGGTGGAGCCAGCCCGGCCCGAGGAGATCGCGGCGGCAATGCTGTACACGGTGCCCATCACGCCCCGCGAACGCTCGGTGGCGGCGCTGGTCATGCAAGGGCGGTCCACCGCGGAGATGGCCATGGCCTTGGGCATCAGCAAGTGGACGGTCCAAGACCACCTCAAGGTGATCTTCGACCGGCTGGGAGTGCGCAGCCGCCGGGAGCTGGTGAGCCACCTGCGAGGCGTCTCGCGCTCAAGTAGCGGGAACGCACCGATCTAACGTGCCGTGTCGGGACGGTGGCGCCGGGGCTCGTCCCCCTCCTCGACGGCGTCGAGCAGGATCACCGCGTGGTCCCGAGCTTCGCTGGTCAGCACCGGTGGGGTCGAAGGCAGCTCGGCGAACAGGTCGAGCAACTCGGCGATACGCAGCGCAGTGCCGGCATCGAGGGTCACAGCCATCAGGTCCTCCTGGTCTCAGCCAGCCACCTTCCCATCCCGACTACGCTGCACGCATGTTGTCCCGCCAGCTGGTGCAGTCCGGGTCGCCGTACGAGCCACGTGTGGGGTTCAGCCGCGCGGTGCGTGTTGGCGATCGAATCCTGGTCGCGGGCACCGCGCCGGTCCAGCCCGATGGGGGGTGCGACCCCGACCCCGGTGCGCAGGCCGAGCGCTGTTGGGCGATCGTGGCCGAGGCGCTGGCCGCCGCGGGCACGGGCATCGAGCAGGTCGTGCGCACGCGGATGTACCTGACCGACGCCACCGATGTCGAGGCCATCGGCGCGGTGCACGCCGCGGTTTTCGGTGACGTCCGACCCGCCGCGACCATGGTGGTGGTGGCTGCCCTCATCGATCCCCGGTGGCGGATTGAAGTCGAGGCCGAGGCCGTGGTCGACTCCGCCGACGGCGCCAATTGACGTCGTTGGGCGCGGCCGCCCAATCCCCGGGGCCATTCGGCGCTTCGAAGTGCTACGATCTGCTACAGCCCGGCAAAGAGACAAAGAGACACCGAGTGCCCCGGCAGATGGAGACCGAGTGCTATGGCGACCACCATCGCGCAGCGCGACCTACGCAACGACAGCGCCGACATCCTGCGCCGTGTGGAGGCCGGCGAGGAGTTCATCGTGACCCGCAACGGCACTCCGGTGGCGGAACTCCGCCCGGCCGCTCGCCGACGGGGGGTGTCTCGGCAGCAACTGACCGAGGCGTTTAAGGGTGTACCCACCGTCGACCTGCAGCAACTTCGGACAGATCTCGACAAGAGCGTTGACCCCACGATGCGTGATCCCTGGCAAGCGCGTGGCTGAAGGGGCGCCGACCCGAGGACTGCTTGACACCTCCGTCCTCGTTGAACTTGGCCAGGGCATCGACGATCCCGCGGCGCTGCTGCCAGAACGAACGGACATCTCGGCGATTGCGCTGGCGGAGCTGTCGGCCGGACCGCTGCTGACCGACGATCCCGATGAGCGCGGCCGTCGGCTGCAGCTCCTCCAGCGCGTGCAGGCGACGTTCGACCCCCTGCCTTTCGACGACCGGTGTGCCGCCGCCTACGCTCGCGTGGTCGCTACCACCCGGGAGTCCGGCCGGTCCCACCGCAGCCGCGTTGCCGACCTCCTCATCGCGGCGACCGCACTCGCCCACCAACTGCCGCTCTACACACGCAACCCCGATGACGTCGCGCATCTGGCCGGAACGTTGGACGTCGTAGCGGTCTGACTGGCGTTCCCGGCCATCGCTACACCGCCGCGAGGGCGATGACGCGCGCGTCGGAGCCGTTCGCCGTCTTGACCACCTCGATGCCGGCGGTGATGCGTTCCCGCAGCGCCCCGACATGGCTGATGATCCCGACCAGGCGGCCGCCCTCGCGGAGCCGGTCGAGTTCGGCCAGGGCCTGTTCGAGCGCTTCGGCATCCAGCGCGCCGAAGCCCTCGTCGACGAACAGCGTGTCCAGGTGCACACCACCGGCGTGGCGTCCGACCACGTCCGCCACGCCCAACGCCAGCGCCAGTGACGCTTGGAATGTCTCGCCGCCCGAAAGGGTGGAGGGGTCACGCTCGGTGCCGGTGTAGGCGTCGGAGACGATGATCCCCAGCCCCGAGGCACCACCCCCCTTGACTCGGGCGTCGCTGTGACGCAGGGCGTAGCGGCCGCCCGTCATCGCCAGCAGGCGCACCGAGGCCGCCTCGGTGATCTCCTCCAGATAGGAGGCGAGCACGTAGCGCTCCAGCGACATCCGTAGCGGGTTGCCGGTGCCGTTACAGACGTCGGCCAGGTGACGGAGGCGATCGGACTCCTCCAGCGCGGGTCTCAGCCGTTGCGATGCGTCCGCGTGCTGGGCCGCGAGCCGGGACAGCTCCTCGGCCGCGCCCGACACCGCGCCGTGGCGGCGGTGCGCGGCGCCGACCGCGTCGTCGAGCTCCCGGCAGACGGCCCGCAGTGTCTCCAGATCCGGCGGATCTTCGGCAGGACCGAGATCGACAAGCTGTTGACGGGCAGCGCGGCGGTCCTCGCCGTGGGCGGCGACCTGGCTCCGCAGGTGGTCGACCGCGTCGTCGCCGAGCAGCGCCGCACGGGCCTGGTCGGCGTCATCGAAGCCGCGCTCGACCAGCAGCCCGGCCAAGCGACGGGCGCACGACGAGGCATCGGCCTTTGCGGCGCTGTGCTTGGCGGCCAGCGCGGTGATGGCCTCGACGGCGGACAGCAGCTGCGCGACCTGCTCGGCAGCGCCGCGCGGGTCCGGGTCGCCTGGAAGGTCACGACGCAACGCCTCGGCTTGCGCTGCCACGGCGGCCTCGGCCGCGTGCTGGCGACCGCGTGCCGCGGCGCTGTCGGTTCGCGCGTCGCTGGCCTCGCTGCGTGCCTGCTGCAGCTGCTGGTCCAGGTCCTCGATGCGATCGCTGAGGCCGGCGGCACGGCTGGCGAGATCTCGGTCTGCTTCGAGGTCCGCCGCGGCGGTGGCCGCCTGCCGTCGCGCCGCGGCCGGGTCGTCGGCGGCGGCACCGGCTACGGCCGTCCTGGCGGCCAAGGCCCGGTCACTGGCGGCGACGACCTCGGCGACCCGGTTCGCGGCCTGGCGACTGCGCGACGCTAGGGCGGCGGCAACATGAATCTGGTAGTCGTCGATGCCACCGATGCGGTCGCCTGCGGGCGCCGGGTGCGTCGTGGAACCGCAGACGCTGCAGGCCACGCCGTCGACCAGGGCGGCGGCCAGTTCGCCGGCCATCCCGTCGATCCGTCGCTGGAGCAGCTCCAGGTGCCGCTCGTTGGCGTCGGTGGCCTCGGCCTGGGCGTCGCTGAGCTCTTCCAGCGCCGCCGCGTGCCGGCGTCGCAGGCCGACCAACTCGGCGGCGGCGGCCGCGGCGGCTTGCAACTGCTGCACCTGTGCCCCCCTCGCCGCGCTGCGGTCGGTCGCGCGCCGGGCGGCGTCGTGGTCGCTTACAGCCCCGGCCAGCCCCCCTTCAAGGCGCAAGGGGGCGGCGTCGAGTTCCTCGCACCGTGCCTGCAAGTCGTCGGCGTCGCGGGCGGCCGCCACCGCCGCGGTTCGTGCCTGTTGCAGCGCCTCGTGGCGCCGCAACAGCGCCTCGATGTGCGTCGCGGCGTCGCGGACGGCATCGCGTGCAGCCCCGGCGCCGTCGACGCTGATGCCTTCCGGACGCGTGAGCGCCGCCAGCGAGTCACACAGGTCGTTGAGTACGACCGGCAGGTCGGCAGCGGCTGACCCAAGCCGCGCGGCAGCGATGTCGCAGCGCCGGTCGAGGTCGACGAGATCGGCGCCGGCAGCGGCGACCGCTTCGAGCAGCGGCGCGCAGGGGGCGGCCCGTTCGGCGGTGCTCAGCTGCTGGCGTGCGGTGGCGACCTCGTCGGCTTCGGCGTCGAGGCGTCGCAGCGTGGTCTCGGCCTGGGACCGCCGGCGGCAGCGGTCGGCTCGCAGCGTGGCCTCGGTCAGCTGCGCGTCAGCGTCACGGGCTGACGCTTCCGCCCCGAGGGCGTGGGTGCCCGCCTCCTCGACGAGCTCGGCCGCGGCAAGGGCCAGACGATCGAAGCGCGGCTGTATCCCGCCCGACAGATGAACGGTGCCCGCGTCGCTGGCGGCTTGGGCGGCCTCGGCTTCGCCATCGGCAGCGATGTCGGCCCAGCGCGCGATCGCCTGGCGCCACAAGCCGTCGAGGTCGGCGCGCCGCGCCGCGACGGCCGCGTCGGCCTGGCGCGCGCGTTCCAGCAACTGCTGGGTGTAGCGATCGAAACGCTTGGTGCGAAACAGCGTCGACAGCAGTCGCCGGCGGTCGGACGGATCGGCACGCAGCGCGTCGGCGAACTGCCCTTGCGGCAGCACCACGACCTGGGCGAACTGCTGACGATTCAGCCCGATCAGGTCGAGCACCGCACGGCCGACGTCTTCCACCCCTTCGGCCACGGGAATCCACGTTGCGTCCTGGCGCCGCGCCAGCGTGGCCTTGGGCTTCTGCTGCGTCGTGCCCGTGCCGCTCCTCTTGGCACGCTCGTGCTGAGGGACCCGCGTTACGCGGTAGTCCTGGCCACGCAGGCAGAACTCGAAGGCCACTCGGCTCTCAATCTGGGGACCCGCGTGGTCGCTGCGCAGCCGGTCGATGCCGCGATCGCTGGCGGGACGCCCGTACAACGCGTAGGTCATCGCATCCAGCAGCGACGTCTTGCCGCCGCCGGTGGGACCGTGGATCAGGAACAGGCCCTCCTCGGCGAGGGTGTCGAAGTCGAGCATCACGCCCCCGGCATACGGCCCGAACGCAGCGATCTCCAGCCGCCGTGGTCTCATGCGGCCGGCTCGCGGGCGGTGTCGTCGATGACGTGGGCGCAGACGGCGAGATCTTCGTGGTCGAGCGGTGCTCCGGTGACGTGGGTGACGAAGTCGCCGACCAGGTCGAGATCATCACGGCCGGCGACTCGCTGGCGATAGGTCTCGGCGTCGCCGCCTGCTGCGACCGGCGGTTCGTGGCTCAGCGACACCGCCCAGGGGAAGCGGGAACGCAGCTGCGCCATGGGGTCACGTGGCAGCACCTGGTCGGTGAGCACCGCCTGCACCCAGCAGGCTTCCGCGGCGGTCCAGGCTCGGCTGGTCAGCAGCTGGTCGAGCGGCCCGCGCACGCAGGCGAGGGGTCGCCCGGCTGGCAGGTCGGCCCACTCCAGCTGCAGCCCGCCGTCGGCCGCGATGTCCACCAGCCAGGCGCCCTTTTCCTGCTGTCGCTCCGAGAACGAGTAGGGCAGCGGCGAGCCGGCGTACTGCATCCTGCCGTGGGCGAAGGACTGGCGACCGTGCAGGTGGCCCAGCGCCACATAGTCGAAGCCGCCGAGACAGCCCAGCGGGACCCGGTCGGCGCCGCCGAGGCGCAACACCCGTTCGCTGTCGCACGGCTGCCCGCCTGCGGCGAAGGCGTGTGCCACGGCCACCGACCGGCGCGGCGACCCCCCGGCGGCCAGGTCGTCGCGCGCCCGGTCCAGCGCCAGGCGCAGCACCTGCGCATGCGTGCGGGCGTCGGGGTCGCCGAGCTGGTGACGAGCAATCTCGGGTTCCAGGTAGGGGATCGGGTAGATCGCGAGGTCCGGTCCGCCGTCGTCGGCCGGCACCATGACCGGCTGCCCGGCCGTTCGCACGTCACTGCGGATGTGCACGCCGGCGGTGGCCAGCAGCGCGTCGGCGAACCGCAGGCGGGCAGCAGAGTCGTGGTTGCCGCTGATGGCCACCACCACGGCGCCGGCGCTCCGCAGGCGCGCGAGGGTTTCCGACAGCACGGCGACGGCGTCGGCCGGGGGGATCTGCCGGTCGTACACGTCGCCAGCGATCACCACGACGTCGACGGACTCGGCAGACACCAGTTCCACGAGCGCGTCGAGCGCCGTTACCTGCTGGTCGAGCAGCGGGGCGCCGTGGAATCCGCGCCCCAGGTGCCAGTCGGCCGTGTGCAGCAATCGCATCTGTGGCACGGTACGAGGGGAGTGCGACAGATCCGGGCAGGTCTGACGGGCTATCCACCGGCTGCGGATCAAGCGGTTGGGGCTCAACCGGCCACCGCGCGATCCTGGCTCAGCCGCGCAGGCTAGCCACGTTCAGGTCTGCGACACCTACCTCGTCGTCCGGGTCGAGTTGCGTCAGGAACTCCCGGCAGCGTTCCGCCTCGTCCATCT
>Ga0136618_10000785_pt1 | contig 11511 bp, 12 predicted proteins | sample AntDrymUQ3302106_2_FD_104805 | JGI IMG/M metagenome (GOLD analysis project Ga0136618, IMG submission 104805) | Polar desert sand microbial communities from Dry Valleys, Antarctica - metaG UQ330 (21.06) | ecosystem: Environmental > Terrestrial > Soil > Desert | place: Antarctica: Dry Valley... | reverse complement strand
GCGGGCACCGGCTGGTGGTCGCCGCTGCTCGCATCGAAGGGTCAGCTCTCGATCTACGACGCTGTCGAGGAGCCGCTCGAGAAGGCCCGCGAGCGCCTGGTGGCGCACGGTCTCGCGGCCCATATCCACGTGCGCGACGCCTGGGCCGAGCCAGACCGTTTGGTTGACGCGCTCTTCTGCGGCTTCTGGATCAGCCACGTTCCCCGCGATCGACTGGTCGAGTTCCTGACCATCTGCCGGGCCTGGCTGAAGCCGGGCGGCCAGTTCGCCTTCATCGACTCACGGCGCGACCAGGACTCCGGCGCGGCGGGCCACGCCGCGCCGACCGACGATCTGTCGACACGACGCCTGGCCGACGGCCGCGAGTTCACGATTCCGAAGGTCTATTACGAACCAAACGAGCTCGAAGCCGCCCTGCTCAGCACCGGCTTCACCTCAGCCTCGGTCACAACAACGCCGAGGTTCTTCCTCCTCGGCCAGGCGGCGGCCTGACCGCAGCCGGGACCGCCCTGGAGCGACGTCACTCCTATACTCCGGCGCATGTCGCTGAGGGACGCCACGATCGCCACCGTTGGCTCAGGAGTGATGGCCGAGGCCATGATTGCCGGCCTGCTTCGGAGTGAGGCTGTAGCTCCCGATCGGATCATCGCCAGCCACCCACGGTCAGATCGTCGGTCCGAGCTCATCAGCAGCTATGGCATCCGAACGGTCGAGGACAACGCCAGCGCGGTCGAGCACGCGGACGTGGTCGTCCTCGCCATCAAGCCGCAGATGCTCGTCCGCGTTGGGCGCGAGATCCGCGCGGCGATGACGGACGGCAAGCTGGTCATCAGCATCATCGCCGGCGCGACCACGCGCGCCCTTGCGAACGTCCTTGGCCACAGCCAGATCGTGCGCAGCATGCCCAACACGCCCGCGCAGCTGGGCCGCGGCATGACCGTCTGGTACGCGACACCGGAGGTCACCGACATCCAACGCGAGCAGGCGCGCGTCCTGCTCAGCACCCTCGGAGTCCAGCTCGAGGTCGACGACGAGAAGCTCGTCGCGATGGCGACCGCCGTAAGTGGCACCGGCCCCACCTACGTCTTTCTCGTCATGGAGGCGCTCATCGACGCCGCCGTTCATCTCGGTTTTCCGCGGCACATGGCCCACGACCTGGTGGTCGAGACGCTCGAGGGCAGCACGCTGTTCGCCAAGTCGAGCGGAATGCACCCGGCGCAGCTTCGCAACATGGTCACTTCGCCGGGCGGCACGAGCGCCGCCGCGCTCCACGAGCTCGAGTCGGGCCGCCTTCGCACCGTCCTCAGCGAAGCTGTCTGGGCTGCCTTCCGGCGCACCGAGGAGCTCGGCACGAGTCTCGAATCAGCTACGTCTACGGCACCCGATAACCAACCAGCCTGAAGGTCACCTCTGTCTCCGGCGCGGCGCTGAAGGCAAAGGCGAGCTCGACCTCGCTGCCCGCCGGCAGGAAGTTGATCTCCTGCTCACTCGTTTCGGGCTCACCGTCAACCGTTGCGCTCGCCTCGATGACCACCGCCTCTGCCGCCTGGTCCCCGTCGTTGTTCACCGTCACCGGCACGATCCAGCCAAGAGCACCATCGCGGGCCTCTGCCGGGCGCATCACGATCGTCGGATTGGGTGGTCTCGATTCGCTCACACCCTCGATCACCAGTACGCCGACGAGAACAGCGATGCTCAGGACGCTGACGACGATCACCGCCCACTCGACTGCGTTGCGTTTCATCAGCTCTTGCCCCCTTCATGCTCGCCGCCAACCATGAGTCGAGCGACCGCCGCACCAACCGACGCGACAACGGCGAGCATCACCGTCATGCCGACGACTGCCTGGACGCTCGCCCCCTCTGTTCTCCCGACCGCCCACAGCAGCAGCAGCGCGACGCCGAGACTTGCGGCGTAGGCGGTCACTGTCTCTGACCAGGGATGCTCGAGAGGTCGCTTCCCTCTCGCGCGTCGGCGGCCGCCGAAATCGGCGAGGAAGACGAGCGCGAAGGTCATCGCCAGCGTGGTCCCAATGACCAGCAGCAGTAGCAACGGTGACGCCGCGATGCCGAGGGTCACCGCCTCCTCTGTCGGGGCGATGTTGAGCGCAAACAGGAGGGCGCCGCCAGCCCCCACGAGGAGCCTCTCGAACGGACCGGTCGCACCCTTGGCGCTGCTCTGTTGCCCGCCAAACTCAACCTGGGCCAGTGAGGCTCCGAAAGCGATCGGTATTGCTTCGAGCCCTACCTTTCCCGCCGCGTCGCGCAGACTGGTGGTCGCGTCGATCCGCCCGAGGACGAGAAGGGCAATGAATGCGACCACGATCCCCAGCCCGAGCGCCGCGGTCGAGTCGATCACCAGCTCACCGATGGACCGATCCTGCCGAAACCCGGCAACGGTGTTGTAACCCACGACGACCGCGTAGGCGACGCCGAGCAGCAGCAGCAGCTTCCACCAGGGCAGGATGAAACCGTGGGACCAGACCTCCATCGTGAACAGGAGCGGCAGGCCGATGATCAGACCGCCACCTGCCGCGCGGGTGTAGTCGCGCACACTTTCAGTCAACGTCTCGTTCATCTGCCGGTCTATATAGCAAACCGGAAGACTGGGCGAGTGGGGCTGACGCGTTGTGGAGATGCCTCGCGCATATCATCGCGTCCGATGTTTCGCCTCAATCTGGCCATTGGGCTCTGCCTGCTGCTCGTCGCCGGCTGCTACCAGGAGCCGATCGCGATCACGACGCTGCCGCCGACCCCAATCCCACGCGTCACGATCCTGCCGACGGCTGACTTGAGCCAGCCCGCAACCGCTACCGCCTCGGCGCCGATCGCCTCACCGGTTGCCACTCCCACATCGACCGCGTCGCCTGCGCCACCTCCAACCCCAGGCCCGAGCGCGGGCGGGTCTCCGTCGGTGGGCTGTGTCAACGGATGGACCAGTCCGCTCCCAGGGTCGGTGGCGTACGAGGAGGGGATCGCAATACTTGGCGGCGCGATGGGCCGCGTCGGCCCGTGGACGGTGGCCGAGATGCGCTACTTCACTGGCCCCGACTCACCCGGTGTCATCGAGCCTCGCTTCGACGTCGTCGAGCGCTGGTACATCAAGGCAGCCCCGACAGACGATCCTGCCTTCCGCGGCCGTTGGCTGATCGAGAAGCGGACCGATCAAATCCTGGGCATTTCCGCGGTCGCCCCTTGGGAGAGCCTCGACTACGAGTCGCCCGACTGGACGGGCTTCATCGGCGAGGGCCCTCCGCAAACCTACATCGGGCTGCCCGGCCAATGGTCGGGGATTCCGTTTGACTTCGTGACCGGTGAAAATGATGGCGGCCAGCCCGGTCTCCCATCCGAAGTGGTCGATTGCCTGCTGGGCACCTGATCGAAAGCTGACGGCGCCTGCGCGCCGGACAGCCTCCCGGAGGACGATTGCGCGTCGACCTGCTCACAACCCTGGACTGCCCGCACGCCGAGCGGGTCGAGGCCATCCTTCGTTCGGCCCTGTCCGAGGACGGCCGCGAGGGTCGGGTCCACCGGGTATACGTGACTGACCTCGACAACGCGGCAGGCCTCGGCTTCCACGGCTCGCCGACGATCCGCATCGACGGCCGGGATGTCGTGCCCGTGCCGGCGGACCTGCCGATCAACCTGGGCTGCAGGCTCTACCGACAGCCGAACGGCACCCTCGGCGGCGTCATCCCGCGGGAGACGATCCTGGCCGAGGTCGAGCGCCGGCGCGCGGTACTCGCGCAGGCCGAAGCCGCGCAGACACACGTCCGGGACCTGCCCGGCCGGTTGTCGCGCGCCTTCTTCCTGTGGGCGTCGCGTCGACGCGCACTGGCGGCAATGGCCACTGCCTTCCCGCTCACTCGAAGCATGGTCCGTCGCTTCGTGGCTGGCGACACGCTCGGCGACGCGCTGGCCGCGCTGGAACTGATCCGCGACCAGGGCATGACCTGGACGGTCGACGTTCTCGGTGAATCGGTCTCGTCCCGGGAGATGGCGATGGCCTCGGCAGACAGCTACATCGAGACGCTCGAAGCCCTGGCCGAGCGTGACCTGGACGCCAACGTGTCGCTGAAGCTCACCCAGATGGGGCTCGAGATCGATCGCGACTTCTGCCATGAGAACGTCGGCCGCGTGATCGCCAGGGCACGCGAGCTCGGCGCCTTCGTGCGCATCGACATGGAGGATCACACCAAGACCGACGTGACCCTTGACTTCGTGCGCTCGTTCCAGGGCGTCCATCGGGAGGTGGGCGCGGTGATCCAGTCCTACCTTCGTCGCTCGGCCGCGGACGTCGACCAGCTCAACGCCATGCAGGTCCGCGTCCGGTTGTGCAAGGGCGCTTACGACGAGCCGAGTGATGTTGCCTTTGCGTCCAGGGAAGAGGTCGACGACAGCTACGGCCGGCTGATGGAGCGACTGCTCCTGGACGGCAGGTATCCGGGCCTGGCAACTCACGACGACCGCCTCATCGACCACGCCCTGCACTTCGTGGCCGAGCACGGCATCGGGCCCGAGCGCTACGAGTTCCAGATGCTCTACGGAATCAGGCGTGATCTCCAGGAGCGCCTGGTGGCTATGGGCCAGACCGTTCGCGTATACGTCCCGTATGGCACGCAGTGGTATCCGTACTACATGCGCCGCCTTGCGGAGCGTCCGCAGAACGTGCTCTTCATCCTCGGCAGCGTCCTGCGCGAAGGGCGCGGCGGCACACGGGCCTGACGCTGATCTAACCTTCAGCGCACGGGCGGCTATCCCTTGGCCCGTCGCCTAACGGCCCCCGCGGTCCTCGATCTCCCAGGCGTGGTCTAGCGCGTGCCACGCTGAGCGACGGATCGCGAAACGCGCCGGCCAGCGCACGCCGCCCCGGGGCCCGCGATCCGGGACCTCGCCACGCGCCCGAGCGCGCACCGCGTCGACAAATGCGGCCTGGACCGTGGCGGAGTCAGCGGCTTCGCCACCTGGGACGCGGCCGCCAACGGCGTTGGTATAACCGATGTCTGCGCCCTTGGCGTGCTCGCGAATCTTCTCGAGCTCGCGGCCGCCACCGCGCGGACCTGCGGGGGCCAGCTTCTTCCCGCGCGCCCCCTGTGCGGCCTTGTCGAAGGCGCGCCACGCCGCCTGCTGCAGCCGGACGAGGCGCGCCAGCTCGTCGGCAGATACGTCGCGTCGGTCCACGTCAGGAATGGCGCCCGGCGCGCCAAAGTCGGTGGTCGCGTCGCCGCCGTACCTGTCGACCACATCCAGCTCGTCGACATTGGCAGGCGGCTCCAGGTCCGCGCCTAGCTTGCCCATTGCCTTGACATAACGAGAACCGGAGTCAACCAGGGACTGGAGTGCTTGCTCCTCGGTCTTGCCTGCCCGGCACCAGCCCGGCCAGTCGACCGCGCAGGCGAAGGTCCGCCTCTTGCCGACCTCGAGATAGACCTTTATCTCGTGGCCCCGCAGCTCACTTCAGACCGTCGAGCTGGTCGGCGTGCTCCTCCAGGTGGGCGACGACAAACCGGCCCACCACCGCCTCGACATCCATCTCGCCGCGCGTCACGTGCTGCCCCACCGCGTTCCATTCCGGGCTGGTACGGGCCGCCAGGTAGCGCTTGAGCTCTGCGATTCCCTCGTGCAGGCGTCCGTGGAACAGCTTCACCGCCGCGTGCCGTCCCAGGTCGATGCCCGCGATTCGCGCCGCGTCCTCTTTCGTTCGCCCGAACGGGACGGGGTCACCGTTGTAGCCGGCGATGATTGACTTGACCTCGCCGTGCCAATAGGGCACGAGCTCGGCCATGTGCGCCCAGACCTGCCCTGCCTCCCAGCGCTCGGTTCCGCCGGGATCGGGCTCGGTCAGTCCGGCCGGTGTCAGCGCCGCGAGAGCGTCCAGCCGTTTCTCGACGTCGTCGAGGCGGGCGACGAAATCTGTTCCGTCGAGCATTCGTGACTGGGTGGATTCGTCCATCATTCGTGCCTCAGTCGGGGAATGCCTCAGGGCCGCGGTCGGATAGCTCCTGCGCCTGCTCGTCGGCGTTATCGGGCGGCAGCCACGAATACGGGTACGAATCATCCTCGAGGCGCTGCGCTTCGCGAGTCAGGTTGAGCGGATGAAAGGTGTCCACCATGACCGCGAGCTCCTCGGTGCGCTCCTTGCCGATGGAGGCCTCGACCGTGCCTGGGTGAGGGCCGTGTGGGATTCCGGCGGGATGCATCGTGAACGAGCTGATCTCCACGCCGCGGCGGCTCATGAAGTTGCCGGCCACGTAGTAGATGACCTCGTCGCTGTTGATGTTGGAGTGGTTGTAGGGCGCGGGAATTGCGAGGGGGTGGTAGTCGAACTTGCGCGGCACGAATGAGCAGACGACGTAATTCCGGCCTGCGAAGGTCTGGTGGACAGGCGGCGGCTGATGGACGCGCCCGGTGATGGGTTCGAAGTCGCCGATATTGAATACGTACGGGAAGAGGTAACCGTCCCAGCCGACGACGTCGAAGGGATGGTGGCGGTAGTGGTATGCCGTTATCCGGCCGCGTACGCGGACCCAGATGACGAATGCCCCAGCCTCGTCGCGAGCTGGCATCTCCTCGGGCACGCGGATGTCGCGCTGGCTGAAAGGGGAGTGCTCGAGCAGTTGGCCCCAATCGTTGCGGTAGCGCTTGGGCGGCACGATCTCTGATGGCGATTCCAGGTACAGCATTCGCTGCTCAGTGTCCTTGTCCTGGCTGAGCCGCCAGGTCGTGCCGATGGGGATGACGATGTAGTCGCCCGGCCCGTAGCGAAGCGGCCCGAAGTTGCTCTCGAAGACGCCTGTCCCCTCGTGGACGAAGAGCATCTCGTCCGACTCGCCGTTGCGATAGAAGGTGCCCTCGGGCAGCGGATCCGTTGGCCGCACGATCCCGATCAGGACGTCGCTGTTGAAGAACAGCGCGAGTCGCCCGTCGACGATGTTGCCGCCGGCCGTGACCGCGGCGGTCTTGACCAGCCGGTGGCGGTGCAGGCCGTCGTCGATTGCCTCGCTATGGATGTCGCGTAGTCGCTCGATCTTGTGCGTCCGCGTCGGCGGAACGAGGTGGTACATCAGCGAGCTACGGCCGGTGAAGCCCTCCATGCCGAAGAGCTCCTCGGCGTAGAGGGACCCATCGGGAGCGCGGTGCTGCGTGTGGCGCTTGTGCGGGACGTTGCCCCGACTTACGTAGAACATCGTGCCTCTTGCTGCGTGTCCGCAGTCTATCGAGGCCGATGCCGAGCGTGCTCTTAACTCCCCTGCTCCCGACCAGGAGGACATCTCGAGGAACTTGACGCGCGGCGACTATCGGCTTGGTCGCTCAATAACGGGAGTAGTCAGCTCGCCGAGGCGGTCGACCCGCAGGGTGACGCTGTCGCCCGGCAGCAGGTAGCGGCCGAAGCCCGATTCGTCACGGATCTCGAGCAGGCAACCGGTGCCAACGGTGCCAGAGCCGATCACGTCACCGGGCACCAGCCTCACGTCCGCTGAAGCGCGGGCGATCATTTCGCCGAAGCTGAACTGCGCGTCGCTCCACCGTCCGCGGGAAAGCTCCTGCCCGTTCACCTCCGCCGTGGCAACGAGGTCGTAGCCCTTCGTCGCCCGGGCGTCCGCGAACTCGTCGGGCGTGACCAGCCAGGGTCCGATGGTTGAGGCGAAGTCCTTGCCCTTCGCCGGCCCCAGTCGCACGCTTGTCTCGTCGCGCTGGAGGTCGCGTGCCGACCAGTCGTTCAGGATCATGAATCCGCCGATCGCTTCCTCGGCTCGTTCGGCCGGCAGATCGCGCGCCGGAGTATCGATCAATGCCGCGATCTCCAGCTCGTAGTCGAGCTCTGTCGATCCGCCAGGCGCCCAGACCGGATCGCCCGGGCCGCGAATCTCCGACACGTTGCTGAAGTAGAAGATCGGCAGCCGGTACCAGGCCTCGGGCACGGGCTGGTCCCGGCGCGCCCACATCGTGGCCACGTGGCGCTCGAAGGCATAGAAGTCGCGCAGGCTGGTGGGTCGCAGGATAGGTGGGCCGAAGGTAAGCGCCGCCGCCCCGGCAACGGCGTCGTCGTCTTCGTCAGACTTCTCGAAGCCCTCGAGTACCTCGGCCAGCGCTTCCACGCGAAGGCCGCGTCCGAGATGTTCGTCGAGCGTCGTAATCGGCTGCCGGAACAGGCTGCTGTTGTGTGCCAGGCGATCGTCGCCGCGCGTCGCACGGCGGCGAGCAGACTCCAGGTCCAGCCACTGCGTGGCGTCGGGGTCGAGCGCGGCGTGGAGTCGATATGGCGCGCCGGCCGGTGCGTGACGTTCTCGGGCGTGAGCGAGCTTCATGGGCAACAGAGTCTACGGACGGGTTGGCTGCTCGAGCGCGTGCTCAGTGGCAGGTAGCGGTACCGCTGTCGGTGAATGCGCCGGGCGCCGGGACCGGCATGAACTCCCACGCGTATCCGCCGGGCTGCAGCAGGAGGCGCAGCGCACCGTAGGTCGTGTTGTCGCGCACCTCGAGCAGAGCGCTTTCGGTCTTGAACGCGTACAGCCCAGCGCCGCCTGTCCCGACGACGAACTCACGGATCCCGCGCGCCGCGTCTGGCGTGCCATTCACGTCTGCCGGTGCGAAGCGCTGGTAGCCGTGGTCGTGGCCACTGATCACGAGGTCGGCGCCGGCGTCGAAGAGCGCCTTGTAGATGTCCGACATCCGGCTCGAATTGCCGTGCGCAGCCGTGCTGAACAGCGCCCGATGCCACATCGCCATCACGCATCTGTGCGGCTCTGCGGCCAGGTCGGCCTTGAGCCAGTTGAGCTGCGCGACATAGCACGCGCTGCCGTTGACGCACTCGCTGTTGAGTGAGTAGACCCGCCACGTCCCCGATTCGTAGCGGTACCAGCCCTGCCCGGGGGACCCGGCATTGGCCCCGAAATATGCGAAGTACGGAGCCGCGGCGGGGTTGTTGTAGTACTCGTGATTGCCAACCACGGGTCGCGTGTCGGCCTTGAAGGTGCCCCAGGTCGGCTCGTAGCAATTGGTGAAGAACTGGGCGCTGCCATCGGGATAGACGTTGTCGCCCACCGTGAATGCGCTCATCGCGCGGTCCGTGGCCAGCGCACTTGCCACAACCGCCGCCGTGTCCGAGTCGCGCGTGTGGCTGCAGCTCGCGATGTCACCGGCACCGATCAGGGTTCCGTCCGCCGGATCTCCCAGGACGACGAACGCGTCGACATCCACTGCGGCACCGGCGCTGGTCACGTTCAGCGTCAAGGTGTGATCGCCGACCGTGGGCCAGCTCGCCACGTAGACCACCTTGCGGCTCTTCGTGGCCGCTCGATGTAGATCGACGTTGGTAGCTGTTCCGCCGTCAACGGTGACGGATGCCTGGCCCCGATTCGGACCCAGGCGGGCGACCCATGCCACCTGACGGCCGGTGAAAGTGAAGGTCGCGCTGTCGCCCGCGGTTGTCGTTGTTGCGCGACGCCGTCCGAATGCGGCACTGTCGCCCACGGTCTGCCATCCGCCTGCGAGGGCCACGGCGCGGTCACCCTCCTGCGCTGTGCTCATCCAGCGCGGCGCGGATTCGGCCCACTCGCCAACGGCGTTGGCGGTGTCGATCGCGCGGACGCGGAAGCGGATGACCGCCCACGGCCGGATCTTGACCGCGATGGAACGCGTCAGCGGCCTGGGGAGCGTGACGGGCGTCCATGCGTCGCCGTCGAGGCTGCGCTCCAGCTCGTAACGAGCGATGCCTGCGCCGTCGGGCGCGGCCATAGGCCAGCTGACGGTGATCGGGATGGCCTGAGCACCGGTCTGGCTCAGGCGCGTCAAGCTGATGGTCGGGGCGGCGGCGGTCGGGGAGAACGCTTTCGCGTCGGCCGTATCGAGCTCGCCGAGGCGCACGGCTGCCGCTGCGGGCTGAGCCGCAATGACCAGCACCGCCGCAATGGCGACCAACGCTCGGACCGCGTGTCCGCCCATCCCCGGTCCTCTCATCAGCGTCATCGTATGCGGGTCGCCCGTGGACGGCAGGGCCGGAAGGTACCGGCTGGGCCCGCTGATCGGAGACAAAAAGGCCGCCGGCCGCAAGGGCCGACGGCCAAGTGTGGTCCTAACAGGTGTTACTGGATCAGCGTCCCAGCCGGAGTTACCACGTACCACCTCCGACCAACGCCCTGGCCATTGGTCTGGCCGGCGGTATCAGGCGTGTAGTAGTAGAGCGGGTAGTCCCCGTACTTGGCCTGCTTTCTGCCGTCCGCCCGAGTGGCCGTGGTCAGCTTGGCCTGGTCGATCCCGGTGCCCGCGGTTGCCGATCCGGTGACCGTCAGCGGCGGCCGGCCCAGCCGCCGGTTACCACCAGCCATCACAGGTTGCCGCGCAGCTCCTGTTCGCGCTCGATCGCCTCGAACAGCGCCTTGAAGTTGCCGACGCCGAAGCCGCGCGAGCCGTGTCGCTCGATGATCTCGAAGAAGAATGTGGGCCGGTCCTGGATGGGGCGGGTGAAGATCTGCAGGAGGTAGCCCTCCTCGTCGCGGTCGGCCTCGATGCCCAGCTCCTCGAGCGTGTCCATGGGCACGCCGACATCGCCGACGCGCTCAGGTAGAGCCGCGTAGTACTCGTGCGGCATGCTCAGGAACTCGACCCCGTTCTCGCGCAGCTGCCTGACCGTCGCGACGATGTCCTCGGTCCGCAGCGCAACGTGCTGTGTGCCCGAATCGAGGTACCAGTCAAGGAATTCCTGGATCTGGCTCTTCTTCTTGCCGCTGGCGGGCTCGTTGATCGGGAACTTGATCCGGCCGTTGCCGTTGGTCATGACCTTGGACATCAACGCCGAGTAGTCGGTGTGGATGACCTTGTCGTCGTAATGGATCAGCTGGCTGAAGCCGAAGACGTCTCGGTAATAGTCGACGTAGCGGTTCATGTCGCCCAGCTCTACGTTGCCCACGCAGTGGTCAACCTCGATGAGGGACATGCCCTGGGCGGCGGGTGCTGGGTTCTTGACCTTTCGATAGCCAGGTGCGAAGACACCGTGATAGTCGTTGCGATCGACGAACGAGTGGATCACGTCGCCGTAGGTGCGGACGGCCGACTTGCGCAGGATGCCATCCTCGCCGCCGTCGAACTCCGTTGGCTCGAGGACCGATTCCGCACCGCGCTTCGTTGTCTCGCGCCAGGCGGATTCGACGTCGTCGACCGCAAACGCGATGTCCTTGACGCCGTCGCCGTGGCGATGGACATGCTCGGCGATCTCGCCGTCGGGAGTCAGTGGCGCGGTGATCACGAACCGGATGTCGTTCTGCTGGATCACGTACGAAGCGCGGTCGCGGACCTTTGTCTCCAGGCCGGAGAACGCTGTCGGGGTGAACCCCCACAACGCTCGGTAGTAGGCCGATGCCTGGCGGGCATTGCCGACCCAGAACTCGACGTGATCGATGCCCTTGAGCGGCAGGAAGTCCTGCGCCTGAGCGTAGGCATCCTTGTTGATGATCGCGCCGCTCTGGTTGATCGCGGCGCGGGTGAGTGTTTCAGTCATCAATCGATCTCCCTT
>Ga0136618_10000784_pt1 | contig 11517 bp, 12 predicted proteins | sample AntDrymUQ3302106_2_FD_104805 | JGI IMG/M metagenome (GOLD analysis project Ga0136618, IMG submission 104805) | Polar desert sand microbial communities from Dry Valleys, Antarctica - metaG UQ330 (21.06) | ecosystem: Environmental > Terrestrial > Soil > Desert | place: Antarctica: Dry Valley... | reverse complement strand
GCGCTCCTCGGCGGCGGACCTGACCGCCTGCCGCGCTTCGGCGTAGTCCAGACCGGAGCCGCGCAGCAGGTCAACGGCAGTCGATTGCACCTGTCCGACGATGATGCTGACCGACATGTTCCCCGTGCGCTCGAGCACGAAGGTGGCCGTCGCCGCCGCCCGGAGCGCCGGAGCCCGCACGTCGACGCCGCGGTCAGGATCCTCAAGACCCGCGTCGAGTGCCCGTACCGCGGAGGCGAGCTCCCGCAGCGCGTCGCCGATCTCCGGCGGCATCGTCTCGTCGAGCTCGACGCCGCTGATGGCCCCACGGGCGAGTACGCGGACGTTGCGCACCGCAAGGTCGATCTGGGCCGCGGCCTGCGCGTAGAGCGCGACGTGCCCGCGGTCCCCGCGGCGCTGCGGCGCGTACCGCGTGGTCATGCGCCCGACATCGACGGCCTCATGGATTCGTGGCGAATCGATGTCGCGCGCCCGCAGGAGCGCCTGCTCGGCGGCGACACGATCCCGGTCGATGAGCGCCTGTGCGATGTCCTCGAGCGTCGCCGCGAGCTCGCCGAGGACCGGGGTGGCGGCGCGTCGCAGCAGCGCCACGGGATCGGCCGGGAGGAAGAGGGCGTTGATCAGGAGCGCCACGCCGCCTCCGGCCAGCGCGTCGAAGAACCGGTCGAAGGCGAAGCCGTCGCTCGGGGACTGGATCGTCACCACGAGTGCCGCCGAGATCGCGGCCTGGTTGACCAGGATCGGCCCCGATCCGAGCAGGATCGCGGCCGTCACGGCGAGCAGCACCACGAGCCCGAGCTGGAGAGTGCCCGTTCCGATCGCCAGGACGATCAGATCGGCGATCAGGATGCCTGTCGTGACTCCGAGCGTGAGCTCGAGCGCACGGCGGCCTCGCTGTCCGTACGTCACGCCGAGGGTGACGATCGCCGCCACGGGGGCGAAGAAGCCGTCCGGGTGGCCGAGCACCTCGACGGCGACAAGCCAGGAGAGCGTCGCGGCGACCGCCATCTGGGCCACGGAGCGCCCGGCGACCATGAGCCGTTCGGCGCGCGTGCGCGCGGAGATCCTCGAACGCTCGGCAGCAGTCTCCAGCAGGGGAAGAGGGCGATCCACGGCTCGCTCGGCCTAGGATCGGGACGACGCGAGCCGACGGCGGATCCGGACGTCGCCGATCAGCGACCCCGGTGGGCCGAGCGTGACCACCACGAGTGCTGGGAACCACCAGCCCCACAGGCCTTCGCCGGCCCCTCTGACGCACAGGAACAGCAGGCCGAGGAAGCCGACGCCGTGGATCGGGCCGAGGACCGACACGAGCCCCTCGGCGTCCGAGACCGCAGCGATCACCAGGACGATCAGCAGCGCGGCGTCGAGGAGCGCGACGATCCGGATGACGTCGAGGCGGCGGCGGACGCCGGCGGCGTTCTCGGGCATGTCCTCGAGGCTAGTACCCCCTCATGCCGCTTCGGGGTCGGCCTCCTGCTCCGGATCGACCACGGGCGCGGACATCTCCGAGACGACCTGCAGGCGCGGCACACCTGCCGCCGCTGTGTCCAGCCGCGCACGGACCGGTCCGGCCGCGCTTCCGACCACCCGCCGCTCGGCGGGCCCCATCCCGAGCCATCCCGCCCTCAGCTCCGCAAGCCCCTCGCGAGCGGTGTCGAGGCGCTCGGACGCCAGCTGGAACGCGCCGTCCGCGATCGCCTCCTCGGCTTCCGTGACCGCGATCGAGACCTCGGCGAGCCGCTTGAGATGGAGGTCCATGCCGCCGACGATACGCCGGCTGCCGGACGCTGAAAGGGTGCTGACCGTTCCGACCGCTCGTGCTTCTAGCGTGCCTCCTCCCGAATGTCAGCGACCCACGTCCTCCGACCCCGCGAACGCCTTGCGGCCTGGCCCGCCGACCGGCCGCTGCGTGCCTGGCAGCTCGAGGCCGCCGAGGCGGTTCTCGCCCACGACGGGCCGTCGTTCATGGCGTCCGCCACACCCGCCGCGGGCAAGACGACGTTCGGGCTCCACGTGGCCCATCGGATGCTGGTCGAAGGGCGCGTCAGGCGGGTTGCGATCGTCGCTCCGACCACCCATATCTGTCGCCAGTGGGCCGCGGACGCCGCGCGCTACGGCTTGGACCTCGAGCCCAACCGGCCCAACGGGGAGGGTCCGGAGCCGGGTGACCGCCATGGCGTCGCGGTCACCTACCAGACCGTCGCGGCCGGTCCTGCCGTCCATCGCCGCAGCGCCCGGTCCACCCTGATCATCGCCGACGAGCCGCACCACATGGGCGAGCAGGCCGCCTGGGGCCGGCGGATGCTCGAGTCCTTCGCCGGAGCCCGCTTCCGGCTGCTGCTCTCGGGTACGCCGTTTCGCTCGGACGACACGCCGATCCCGTGGGTCGCCTACGACGTGGACGGAGTGTCCACCGCGGACTACACGTACACCTACACGGACGCGCTGCTCGACGGCGTCTGCCGCCCGGTGACCTTCCTCCCCTACGACGGTGACATGGAGTGGATGAGCGACGGGCGCCGTCGCCGGGCCGACTTCGGCGTGGCACTTCCCGCCGCGGAATCCGCTCGCCGCCTGCGCACCGCCCTCGATCCCGAAGGGGACTGGATCGCCGATGTCCTGCGCGACGCCGACACCCGGCTGCGCGAGCTCCGTGGTGCTGACCACCCGGAGGCGGGGGCCCTCGTGGTGGCGGCGGACAAGGAGCACGCCGAGCGGCTGGCCGACCGTCTCGCAGACATCACTGGTACGCGACCTCCGGTCGTCACGTCGGACGCTTCCGACGCGAGCGATCGCATCGCCCGCTTCGCGACGGGGAGCGACCCGTGGCTCGTGTCCGTGCTGATGGTCTCCGAGGGGGTCGACATCCCGCGCCTGCGCGTGGGGGTGTACGCCACCGCCGCGCTCACGGAGCTCTTCTTCCGCCAGGTGGTCGGGCGCTTCGTCCGTCGCACGCTCACTCCTTCGCGGCAGATGAGCTACGTCTTCCTTCCCGCCGATCGCCGCTTGAAGGCGCTTGCGGTTCAGATCGAGGAGGAGCGCAATCACGCACTCCAGATCAAGCCGGAAGCCGAGACGCCGGCGGTCGAGCGGGCGGAGCCGGTGACGGACGACAACGGCTTCCACGCGCTCTGGTCGAGCGCCCGCCCCGATGACGACGTGATGCGCACCACCGAGCCGGGGGACCCGCTGGCACTGTTCGGGGCACCGTCGCCCGCGGGCTCCAAGCCGTCCGCGGCACTCGCCGCCTTCACGGCGCAGCCCGCGGCGCCCTCCCGTGCGGGGGCCCGGACTCCCTCCGAGCGCCGCAAACATCTCCGGGAGGAACGCCAGGCGCTCGTGGCCGCGATCTCGCGCCGCGGGGGCGAGCCGCACCGGGTCATCCATGCGAGGGTCAACCGGGCGACGGGCGCCAGAACCGTGGGCTCCGCCACCGCAGAGCAGCTCGAGCGCGGAAACCGGTTGCTGGAGAAGGAGGCCCGCGGCGCCTGAGCGCCGTACGAACAACGTGTCGCGCCACGAGCTGTTCTACCTACCGGAGTGGAACCCGGGTACCGTTGCGATCCTGTCCACGGGCGCCGGGCCTGCTCACGCGATCCCGGTGTCGACGGGGATCCGCGCTCACGATCGCCGGATCGTGATCGCTCTCGCGCTGCGCCGTGAGTCGTTGGCGCGGTTGCGAAAGGACCCGCGCTGCGCGCTGACGATCCTCGCTGAAAGTGACGTCGCGATCACCGCCCACGCCCGCGCCCGGATCCTCCAGGATCCGATGGAGATCTCAGACAAGGTTGCGGCGCTCGTGCTCGAAGTCGAGTCCATCCAGGATCACGGCCAGCCTCGCTTCGAGATCGAGGCCGGAGTGCGCTGGCGCTGGACGGATCCGGAGGCCGAGGCGCGCGATGCCGAGATCCGCCAGGCGCTCAGCGCGCTGGCCGCGGACCTCTAGGTACCAACCGACAGCGTCACTCCGCGGCGACGGTCGTGTCGCGTCCGGTCGCCTTGGCGGCAGCCAGCGCGTCGCGGCAGCGCAGAAACAGGAGCTCCTCCGGCTCCGAGCCGTCCCAGCGTGCGACCCCCGCGGATGCCGTCTGCTCTCGTGGCGTCGCGGAGCGGAGCCGGTCGAGCACGTCGCACGCCTCCCCGAGTCCGCACCGGGGCAGGAGGATTCCAAAGCCCTCGCCGTCCAGGCGGGCCATGAGGTCGACTTCTCGCAGGACCGTCGACCAGGCCGCCGCGGCCTCCTTGAGGAGCAGGTCACCTTCGCGCTCCCCGCGCGCCAGGTTGAAGGCGCCCAGGTGGTCGATGTCGACGACCGCGAGACAGACGGCGGTCTCGCCGCGGCGTGCCCGCGCGAGCTCCCGCGGAAGCTCCCGCTCGAAGATCCGCTTGCTGGCCAGACCGGTGAGCGAGTCAGACAGCGTGAGCGAATCGACTCGCGCCCGGAGCCCGGCTCGCTCGATGGCCGCGCCCGCCTGGGCGGCCACGAGCTTGAGGATCCCGGAGGTCACGTCGTCGAGCTTCTCGATGGGCTCCCGCCAGATGACGATGAGAACCCCCACCACCTTGCCGAGGCGAACCACGGGCTCAAACAGCGCCGAGGCGGCCTCGGTGGCCTGCACCAGCGGGGCGGCGAGCGACGGGTGCGACCGGGCGTCGGCCACGAAGTAGCTCTCCGTCCGCATGAAGCTCCGGCCGGGGCCGGAAGCCTTGTCGCGGGCCTGGATGGTGACCGGAGCTATCTCGACGCCGGCCATCGCCGTGGAGGCGTAGTCGCGCCCAGAGGGTTCGAGCAGGAAGGCGACCGGCGCCTCGGCTGCCTCACAGGCGGCATCACACACGGCAGGCCGCGGATCGCCGTCGGCGGCCATCCCCTCGGCCAGCCGTCCCAGGGCCGCCATGCCCCGGGCCTGAACGCGCAGGGAGGCGTTCAAGCGCCGCAGGTCGCGCCGGCTCGACTCCCGCTCGAGCTCGGTGCCCACCACGCGGGCCAGCAGGCTGAGGAGCTGCTGATCCTCGGTGGTGAAGTGCCCGCCGCGAAGCGCCACGGCGGCCAGCGAGCCGATCCGGGCACCGTTCGAGAGCTCCACGGGCACTCCGAGGTACGCGGCGGCTCGGGTCTCCTGCCGGAAGGCGAGTTTGGCGTAGAGAGGGTGGTTCGCCACGTCGTTGCAGCGCTGGGGTCCTCGCTCGTCAGCCATGTGGAAGCAGAAGGACTCGCTCAGGGCGATGGCCTGGTCGGCGTGGAGATCGAAGGCCTGGCCACCGCGGACGTCGACGATCCGGTGGATGTCCTGGCCGCGGTCCAGGTGGGCCAGGAAGACTCCGGCGTCGGGCAGGTGGCGCTCGAGCAGCTCGAGGACCGAGCGGGTCGCCTCGGCGGACGACGCGTAAGTTGCTGCGGACACAGCGGCGACCTGGCTGGCTCGTGGGTCCACATCCCTGTCATCGGCCACGAGCTCTCCGCTTGCAGCGGATCCCTACTATCGGGCGGAATGCGACTTGCCACCTTCATCGTCTCAGGTACCACCGAGCCCACGGCGGGGGAGGTGCGCGGCGAGGAGATAGTCGCCTTCACGACCGGAACCGTCCTCGATCGGCTCGCCTCGGGAGACCGCACTCCCGCCGACGGTCAGACCCACGCACTCGCCGACGTGACGCTCCTCGCACCTGTCCCGCGCCCGCGGGCGATCTTCGGGATCGGGCTCAACTACGCCGCACACGCCGCCGAGCAGGGCAAGGAGCCGCCCGAGTTCCCGATCGTCTTCATGAAGCTGCCGTCCTCGTCCGTACCGCCCACAGGTCCGGTGCGCTGTCCCGGCGTGGTCAAGCGCTTGGACTACGAGGCCGAGCTGGCCGTGGTGCTCGGCCCGGACAACACGATCGCGGGCTATGCCGTCGCCGATGACGTGTCAGCCCGCGATCTGCAGGGTCGCGAGCCGCAGTGGACCCGGGCGAAGGGCTTTGACACGAGCTGCCCATGGGGGCCTTGGATCACCACGGCCGACGAGGTTCCCGATGCGGAGGCCCTGCGGATCTCCAGCCAGGTGAACGGCGAGATGCGCCAGGACTCGACGACCGCGGACCTCATCTTCGGCCCCGATGAGCTCGTGGGCTTCATCTCGGAGACCTGCACCCTTGAGCCGGGGGACCTCATCCTCACCGGCACTCCCAGCGGGGTCGGCATGGCCATGGACCCACCGCGCTACCTGGCCGACGGGGATCTCGTTCGCGTCGAGATCGAGGGTCTCGGGGCCATCGAGCATCCGATCATCGGCGCCTGATCCCGCTCTGATCAGGCGCGACCCACGACCAGGCCTGTCGAAGGGATGCACACCCTGCTCTATGGGCTGACGGCGCTCACCTTCCTGGTCGGCAGTCAAGCCGTCGGCCCTGATGCGCGCCCGACGTCCGCCGAGTACGGCTATCTCCTGGACCGTCCTGCGCTCGACCGGGGCGATCGGCTGATCATCGCCGAGCGATGCCGAAGAGCGGTGTTGGAGACCCCTGTCTTTCGGCGCCGCTGTTAGCGGATGATGCTCAGTGCGAGGTGAGGACGCGGTCGATCAGGCCGTACTCGACGCATTGCGGCGCCGTGAAGAAGCGGTCGCGCTCCATGTCCACGTGGACCTGCTCCTCGGGCTGCCCCGTGTGGCGCGCGTAGATCTCATCGACGCGCTTGCGGGTCTTGAGGATCTCGCGGGCGTGGATCTCGATGTCCGAGGACTGGCCCTCGAAGCCGGCGGAGGGCTGGTGAATGAGGATCCGCGAGTTGGGCAGCGCCGAGCGCTTGCCCGCCGCCCCGCCCGTCAGCAGCAGCGAGCCCATCGACATCGCGATGCCGACGCACATGGTCGCCACGTCGGGCTTGACGAAGTTCATCGTGTCGTAGATCGCCAGCCCGGCGTAGATCGAGCCGCCCGGGGAGTTGATGTAGAGGTTGATGTCCTTGTCGGGATCCTGAGACTCGAGGTGAAGCATCTGCGCCACTACGAGATTGGCGACCTGGTCGTCGACCGGCGTGCCGAGGAAGATGATGCGCTCGTTGAGCAGGCGCGAGTAGATGTCGAACTCGCGCTCGCCGCGCGCCGTGCGCTCGATGACCATCGGGACCAGGGGCATGCGGTGAGGCTACCGAGTCGGGTCAGGCCGCCGGTGCCGGGACCTGCATCCGCAGCCGGGCGAGCACCCGGTCCATGCGACCGGCCAACTTGCCGGCCGGGATTCGCAGCGTTTCGGCGATGTCGTGCGGAGCGGTGCCGTCGATGAGCATGGAGAGCAGTCCGAGATCCTCGTCGTCCACGCGCGCCGCGCTTTCGTGCAGCTGCTCGCGAGCCACGGGCGGCAGGACGGTCTCGCCCCCCGCGACACGTCGCACGATCTCGAAGAGCTCTCGCACCGGAGCGGCCTTGGAGGCGATCCCGTCGGCACCGGCGGCTCGCGCCGCGAACCCGAGCCAGGCGTCGGCGTAGGCCGAGTAGATCAGGACCTTCGGCGCGGGGACGTGCGCCTTGATCTGGCGGCAGAGCCGGAGCCCGTCGCCCCGGGGGAGGTGATAGTCGAGCAGGACGAGGTCGGGCTGTGTGCTGTACAGCATGTGCTCGGCCTCGGACGGGTCGGATGCGCTGCCGACCGGAACGATCCCGGGCTCGGCTCGCAGGAAGGCGGTGAGGCCCGCTATGAGCGCCGGGTGGTCGTCGATCAGGGCGACTCGGATCATGCGAGAGCTCCTTGCAGGGTGCGCACGGTGTCCTCGAAGCCTCGGCCCGGCCGCTGAATCGGGGCTAAAGTCTCGATCAGATTCGCGACAAGAAGAGCCGACAGCCCGTCTCAGACGCGACCGTCGAGCCAGTCCCGCATCGAGACGTGCCGAGCGGCGTGAACTCCCGAGGCGAGCTCGCGGCGGAGCTCTCCCAGCAGGCCAAAGCGCTCGGCCACGACGTTGTGCTGGTGAATGGTCTCCAGGTTCTCCTGACGGGCGGAGACGAACGCCCCGTCGTCGAGAGCGCCGAAGCGCTCGACCACTCCGCCGATCATCTCGCGAACGCAGTCCTCCACGAAGCGCGGCCGGCGGTGCGCCTTCTCGACCACGGCCTGCTCGTCCACGCGCTTCATGAGCTCGTAGACCTCCGAGGACATCGAGCTCTCGACGATCTCGAGCAGATCGCGCGCCTCGATCGGCGAGTCGCAGCCTTCCGCGCACCCGACGTGCAGCGTTCCCAACCCGCGCTGGTTGTGCGTGGCGACTGGCACGGCCTCGAGGATCCGGTTGATCTCCACGACACCGAAGCCGTCGCTCGCCAGGCGCTCACGCGCGCTCGACGCGACGAGGCCCTGAGCGCACGGACAGGCCGTCATGCCCTGGGCGGCGACGCCGACGAGGCGCCTCGTGCCGTGCTCGCCCGCGATCGCAGAACCGAAGAGGGAGTAGATCTCCTGAGTCGGAACGCCGGAGACGGGAGCCGGCCGATGCTGCGGAAAGCGCGCTTCGATGGTCACCTCGGCCCGCCTTGCGCCCTGGCGCTCGCGCACCTGCTCGGCGATGGCCTTGGCGAGGTTCTCGGCGCGGAAGCCCGCCTCGTTGAGGATCACCGCGCCGATGACCTCGTTGACGACCTCCTCGAAACGGGACATGTGGGCGCCCTTCTGCTTGGGCCCCAGATCGACGAAGCACTCGAGCCGAGCGGAGAACAGCTGCTCGACACCGTCCTGCCGGAGACGGATGATCTTCTCGACCCCGGTGACCCCCACGCGCGAGAGCGAGACGTGAAGCGTCGGCACTTCGGCCTGGATGTCCTCGAGTATCGCCGCCATGTTCCGGCATCAGCCTATCCAGCGGGCTCTACGGGGCCTTTAATTTGTGCTAAACCTCCCAACTGAATGGATGGCGCCTTGAAGCTCACACGGTGGAGGAGTGACTGATGGCCACGACGGCTGAAGGCCTGCTGACGGACGAGTCGCCCATCGCAGAGCTCGATGAGCTCCGGCCCCTGATCGCACAGGGCCAGGAGCGAGGGTTCCTCACGTTCGACCAGGTCGCCCGCTGCCTCGAGGAAGTGGAGATCACCAAGGAGCAGGTGATCGAGCTGCACGGCTACTTCGACGATCAGGGCATCGAGGTGCTCGGAGCCGATGGCCGCCCCGCCGTCGCCGGCAACGGGGACGCTCCCTCGCCGGGCGGACGTGCCACGGGGGTCGCGGCACCGAGTCGCAAGCCCGAGCTCGACCTGACCGTCGAGCCTTCGCTCGACTCCCTGCGCCTGTACCTGCGCTCCATCGGGCGCGTCCATCTCCTCACCGCCGATCGCGAGGTGGAATTGGCCAGGCGGATCGAGCGCGGAGATCTTGTGGCCAAGCAGGAGATGGTCGAGGCCAACCTCCGCCTCGTGGTGTCTATCGCCAAGGGCTATCTCGGACGCGGGCTCGGCTTCCTCGACCTCATCCAGGAGGGATCGCTCGGCCTCATCCGCGCGGTCGAGAAGTTCGACTACCGCCGCGGTTACAAATTCTCCACCTACGCGACGTGGTGGATCCGCCAGGCGGTGACCCGCGCGATCGCGGACAAGGGCCGGACCATCCGCATCCCGGTACACATGGTCGAGAAGCTCAACAAGGTCGTCCATGTCGAGCGCCAGCTCGTCCAGGAGCTCGGCCGGGAGCCGACGCCCGAGGAGATCGGCGCGCAGCTCGAGGTATCTCCCCGCGAAGTACGAGACATCCTGCGCATGGCCCAGCAGCCTGTATCGCTCGAGAAGCCCGTCGGGGAGGAGGACGATTCAGAGCTCGGGGACTTCGTCGCGGACGAAGCGACGATGTCGCCGTTCGAGCAGGCCTCGGTGACGCTCCGGCGCGAGAACCTCCGGCGCGCGCTCAACGCGTTGCCGATGCGCGAGCGCGAGGTGATCGAGATGCGGTTCGGCCTCACCGGCCAGCGGCCCTGCACGCTCGAAGAGGTCGGGCACGCGTTCAACGTGACGCGCGAGCGCATCCGGCAGATCGAGAACCACACCCTCAAGAAGCTCGAGCTGCTTCCGGAGGCCCAGCGCCTCCGCGAGGCCATCTGAGCTCGGCGCCTTCGTCGCTAGGATTCGGGCTCGCCCAGGCGGGATTCCCGAGCGGTCAAAGGGGACGGACTGTAAATCCGTTGGCTCAGCCTTCGCAGGTTCGAATCCTGCTCCCGCCATGCCGACCCCGGACCGGGCGGTGCGAACACCCCTTGTCGGTAGTCCATCCAGCCGACGACGGCGGCGTGCGGGAAGGTGAGCGCCGCGATTAGGGCCAGCCCGGCTCCGGCTATGGGGTCAGTCGCGGCCGGCACGCGCCATGCCGTCGCTGCGAGCAATGCCAGGCCGGCGAGGCTGACCACGGTGAGCGGCGTCGCCTCGCGAGTCCACGCGGCTAGGGCCCGTCCAGGCGGCAGGGCCGCCTGAACCGGGTCGGTGGCGATCAGCCGAGCGATGTGGCGTGGCGCGTGCCATACGAGCAGGTAGGTGCCGACCGCGAGGATCGCCGGGGTCACCGTGAAGAACGCGGCGAGCAGCGAGAGCTCGCCGACGTCGACCAGTCTCGCACGGGGCCGATCTCGAGCGGCGCGGACGGCGGTCACGCCGGCCGCCGCGACGAGCAGGACGACTGCGGCGAGGCCGGCGGCGCGCACCGAGTCGGGGAGCATAGGTACCGGGCCAGCCCCGACGGCGCCGAGGATCGCGTCGGCGCCGCGAGCCAGGTCGGCCGGGTGAGCAAGTGCGGGAAGCGCTATCGGCAGCGCGCCTCGAGCGGCGACGAACAGGCCGGCGTCGAGGCGGCCCGTGAACGCCGGACGTTGGTGAACGGTGCGCGCGTACCATCCGTCCCCGCTGCCCCAGTGCACGGCCGCGACGAGGAGGAAGGCGGCGAGTGTCGCCAAAGGGGCGATCGCCCAGAGTGCGAGGCCGCCGGCCACGGCGACGAGGTACCACGCGACGAAGGCCGGCCCGATCCTCAGGCCCAACCGCCGCGGGACATGGTGGTCGACCGCGCCGTGAGGTAGCACGAAGACGACGGGCCCGATCAGGAGCGGGACCCAACGCACGGAGGCCGCGGCATCTGGAACCAGAAGGGCGAAGGCTCCGACGGTCGCCAGCCCTGCCCAGCCCAGAGCGCTACATGTCCGCGCGCTCAAGCGCTCGGAACGGGCATCGGCGCGGGCATCGGCGCGAAGCGCGGGGCACCGGCCGCCATTGCGCGCAGGAAGCCCGGCCGCGCCAGCGAGGCGACTATGGCCGTCTCGTCGCGCAGGCTGCTCGTGTCGGTCATGAAGCGCGCGAACGCGCCGGCATCGACTCCTCGCGCGAGCGCCAGCAGGTGCTGGTCGAAGCCGGCCGGGTCGGCGGTCAGGGTACGCAGGAAGAGGGCGTCGAGCAGATGGTGACGCCGGTGGCCGACGTGATCTGGCGGGCGTGCGCCCGCCGCGATGGCACGAGCGACGCCCTGGACGTGGCGCTGCATGCGGACGAACGCATAACCGCTCGACGGCCG
>Ga0136618_10000783_pt1 | contig 11528 bp, 10 predicted proteins | sample AntDrymUQ3302106_2_FD_104805 | JGI IMG/M metagenome (GOLD analysis project Ga0136618, IMG submission 104805) | Polar desert sand microbial communities from Dry Valleys, Antarctica - metaG UQ330 (21.06) | ecosystem: Environmental > Terrestrial > Soil > Desert | place: Antarctica: Dry Valley... | reverse complement strand
GGGCGATGAGCTCGAGACCGTCGTCGGAGCAGGGCAGCACCACGGCTGCGCCCGGCCCGCGACGGCGGAGCCAATCGAGGGATCGCTCCTGGGAGATCGCCCCCGAGCCGACGTTGACGAAGGCCGTGCACCGGCGCGAGTACCGGATGGGATCGTTGTCGTCCGAGCGCGTAGACATCCGCCCCGGCCTCGGCGAGGCTGCGAGCCACCGAGAGAGCGATCGATTCGCCGCCGATGAGGACAGCCGGCGGTCTACGGTCTTCGCTCATCGGTTGGCGAGGTTACAAGGCTCCTTCCGTGCGCCCCCGCTGTCCGCCACGGTATGAGCTCGCACCCGTCGCCACCGCTCAGCGGCGGGTGCTGCGATCGATCAACCCGCCGCTGACCCGCCCGGCGCGACCAGGGAGGTGCTCTGCGAGCGCCACGCCGGTCAGGGCGGCGCGGCCACGGCGGGTTCCCGCCAGCCCGAGCGTCTCGAGCCCTGGGTCCTCGGTCGCGAAGCGCTCCTTGTAGGGCTCGTCTCCGAGCAGGAGGCGGTACTCCCGCATGCGGGCCTCGAACGCCTCGCGGACGGTGTGCGAGAGCAGCACGAAGCCCACCGAGGACTCCTCCCAGGCCGGGTCGCGGCCAGCCTGGTAGTACCACTCCGCGTCGCCGTAGCGGAAGCCGTACCACGCGGCGATGGTGCGACCGCCCACCTCGGCGAGCCAGAGCCGCAGCCACCCGCGTTCGAGCGCGCGCGCGGCGAACTCGCGGTGGAAGGCCCGCCGAGTCTCGCCGAAGGCGCCCGACTCGCGGCCCCAGCGTGCGGCGTGCAGGCTCAGGAAGGTCTCGAAGTCGGCGGGCAGCCGCTCCGGGTCGTCACTGAGCCGGAGCTCGAGGGCGTGGTCGCGGACGAGCTTGCGTTCGCGGCGCCGGACCTGGCCCCGGAAGTTGGAGCTCCGTGAGGCCAGGAAGTCCTCCCAGCCGAGGCCGGCGATCCGGATCACCGGGCTGGACTCACGACGCAGGACCGCGGCGGGAGCCAGGGCGGGCGCCCAGCCCTCGTCCCCGGGGAGCCGCTCCGTCAGCAGCAGGTCCGCTCGCAGCTCGCCCGACTCGAGCGTTCGGCGTAGCGCCCGGGCGGCGACGGCGCGGTCGTCGGGCGCGGCCACCGGTCCGAGCTGGTCGGCGGGCCCGTGTCCGACGAAGCGGACGATCCTCAGAGGAGACCGCGCGGCCTGGTAAAGGGGGAGGATTGCGGCGAGCGAGCCGTCGGGGTGGCGGGCCCTGAAGAGCCTCAGCGGCCGGTCGCGCCCGAAGTGGCGCCACCACGTCGAGGCCCACTCCCACGTGGCGAACAGGTTGCCCGCGCGCTCGGCCAGTTGTGTCCACTCGCCGCGAGCAGCCTCGAATCCGCTCAGCGGCTCTGCCGCCGGCTCGACACCAGTCCCGGTCGGCTCGCCCGCCCCGGGGCTCGAAAGCGCCCGGCGGCCGCGAGCGTCCATGGGACCGAGCATAAGCGACCTAGAAGGACCGTCTAAGTTCTTGGCCTCGTGGCGGAGCTCGTCGAGTGGATCTCCAGCGAGTTGCGGTTCGCCGAGCTGGCGCCGTCCTGGGACCGCCTCGCGGAGGGTCAGACGACGCCGTTCGCGCGCCACGCGTGGTTAGCGGCGTGGTGGCGCGCCTTTGGCGCGGGCTCGAAGCTCCGAGTGTGCGTCCTCTGGCGCGACGAGCGCATCGCCGGAGCGTTTCCGCTCCACCGCCGAGGGGCCCGGCTCGAGGCCATGGCGAACGTGCATACCCCGGTGTTCGAGCCGCTCGCCGAGGATCGGGCCGCGCTCGACAGGGTCCTGGACGCCGTTCTCGAGGCTCGGGTGGCCGAGCTCGAGGTCTCCGCGCTGCCGGCCTCATCGGCGGCCTTCACCGGGCTCGAGGCGCGCGCCCGCGCCGGCCAAGAGCTGCTCCTGAGCGAGCCCGTGCATACCTCGCCGCTGGTCGACCTGCGCGGCGAGTTCGCGACCTTTCGAGCCGAGAGCAAGCCGCGCTGGGGGGCACCGCTCGAGCGCTTCGGCCGCAAGCTGGAACGCGACCACTCGGCGCGCTTCTCGCTCGTCGAGCCCCCGGTCGATCTTGACGCCGAGCTCCAGCGCGGCTTCGAGGTCGAGGCGAGCGGCTGGAAGGGGACGCAGGGCACCGCGATCCTCTCGTCGCCGCAGACGGCGGCCTTCTACCGCGAGATCGCGCATTCGTTCGCGGCGATCGACGGCCTGCGTCTGTCGGGGATCTACTGCGGCGATCGTCTCGTTGCCTTCGACCTGACGCTGCTGCACGCGCGCCGCCTGTGGCTGCTCAAGACCGGCTACCACGAGGAGTTCCGCCGCTTGGCGCCCGGCCTGGTCATGCGCCTGAAGATCATCGAGCGCTGCTATGAGCTCGGGCTCGAGGGACACGAGCTGCTCGGCGACGACTCCGAGTGGAAGCGCAAGTTCGCCAACGGCGCACGCGAGCACCGGGTGGTGCGGCTCTACGGCAGGCGGCCGGACGGCGTCGCGCGCTACGTCTACCGCCGGGCGATCCGCCCACGCCTCGCTCGCGCCTACCGGCGCTCGCGACTCACGGCCGAGGCTCGGCGATGAACTCCGCCACCCGGCGGCACTCCGCCTCCCTCGTCGAGCGCCGCACCCGCTCGAGGCCCGACTCGACCAGCGCGGAGCGCAGCTCGGCGTCCGCGCCGATGCGCGCGAGGGCCACGGCCGGCGCCTCCGGATCTCCCGGTGCCACGAGCAGCGAGCTATCGCCCGCGGCCGCCGGCACGCCGCCCACGGCCGTGGCCACCACGGGCAGCCGAGCCGCGAACGCCTCGTAGAGGATCTGGGGCAGGCCCTCCGTCCACGACACGTGCAGGAGAGCGTGGCTTCGCCGGTAGACCTCGAGGAGGCCACCGTCGAGCGGGACGTATCCGAGCAGTTCGGCGTGGTCGGCGACCCCGAGCGCGGCGAGCCGCTGCTCGAGCTGCGCTCGCATCGGCCCCTCGCCGCAGACGACCAGGCGCCAGCGGGGGTCGCGCTCGCGCAGGCGGGCCAAGACGTCGGCGAGCATCAGGGGGTTCTTCTCGCTCTCGAGGCGGCCGACGCTAAGGGCCAGGAGCTCGCCGGCGTAGGAGCGCTCGTCGGCCTCGCCGGGCTGGGGCAGGTCCGCCTCGCGGACGAGCGAGATGACCGCCACGAGGCAGGCGCGGGCCCTGCGGTAGCGGCGACCGAGCTCCGGTCCGACGACGACGACCGGGTAGCGCCGGGCGAGCGCGCGAAACGCGCCCTCGATCAGGAGCGCGGCGACGTGGATCCAGTGGCGACCGGGGTGCCGGCTGCGTACGTAGCGCGGAAGGTCCTGACGCACCCCGAGCGCCACGCGCCGCCCGCGCAGCAGGGCGAGTCCGACGAAGGGCAGCGCGAGTCCCTGCGGACCGAGCAGCCAGACGACGTCGACCTCGTCGAGCACGCGCCAGAAGCGGCGCAGCGAGCGCAGCACCGCCGGAACGCTCACGAGCGGACGGGTCAGGCTCGAGTAGTGGGGGAGGGGCACGAACCGCAGCTCGGGAGGAAGCCGGTAGTGAGACGTTCCCGGCTCGGGCTCGAGCCGCCCGACGAGCACGGCCTCGTCGAAGCACGCCGCCACGCCGGCGAGGAAGACGGCGAAGGCCCGCGGCGCGTAGACCACGTCGTCCTCCCGGCGATAGGAGTAGTCGGTGTAGACGCCGAGGCGCACGGACGACCGCTTCAATGCGCGCGAGCCGTTCGCGCGCGGCTCGGCGAGGCCAGGCGCGCGAACGCGGCGAGCGGCGGGCCGAAGCGCGCACTACCCGTGAGGAAGCCGGCGCCCCAGGTGAGGTGCATGATCGGCAGCACCGCCGCGACTCCGAGACCGTCGCGCCCGTGTCCCGCCGCGGCCGCCCTCGCCGCCGCCGCGCTCACAGCGAGCCCGTAGATGCCAATGCCGATTCGCGCCGCGCGACGCCCGCCGCGAGGCCCCGCCAGCGCGAGTACCACCGCGAGGGTCAGGCCGGGCGGAAGCAGGTTCCCGCGCCGGAGGCTGGCGGGGTGGCGCCGCGCCGTCTTCGCGCGGTAGTTGCCGTAGCGGAAGTACTGACGGGCGAGCGAGCGCGGGCTGTTGCGCGGGACGTACCGAGCGGCCAGCGCGGGCAGGCTGACGATGCGCTCGCCCGCCTCCAGGAAGCGCGCCGCGAGCTCCGAATCCTGGTTGATCGGCCAGCCCTCGTCCCAGCCGCCGTGCGCGGCGAGCGTCGCCCGTCGCCACACGCCCGCGAACACTCCTGTGTCGAGCTCAACCTCGTCCGCGCCGGCGGGTCCGTCGCCCCAGCGCTTCGACGGTCCCGTACCGAGCGGCGACTCGAGCGCGAGCGCCACGCGACACGACCAGCTACCGGTGCCTTGAGGGACCTGCGGTCCGCTGACCCAGGCGACGTCGCCCCGCGCCAGGCGCTCAACCCCGCGGGCGACGTAGTCCGGAGGGTAGAGCGTGTGAGCGTCCATCCGGGCCGTGAACTCCCCTCGCGCCGCGCGCAGGCCGACGTTGAGGGCGGCTGCGGTGTGGCGAGCCGGGTTGTCGAGGACGTGCACCCGGGCGTCCTCACGCTGCAGCTCCTCGAGGATCTGCCGCGTGCGATCTGTCGATCGCCCGTCCATGAAGAGAAACTCGAGCTCGCCGTCGAACTCCTGCCTCTGCATGGCGGCGACAGTCTCACGGATGTGCTCCTCCTCGTTGAGGACGGGCACGAGGATGCTCGCTCCTCCGGGTGCGCCGGCGGCCGGCGACGCGCCGTCGGCACCGGCGCCGGCTTCGAGGCGGGAGGCGCGCGGGGACGGCTGTGCATGCGCAGTCATAGTGCTTCTAGCCTGTCATAATGCCCTCCGGGCCAGAGCGAGTGCCGAAGGGTTCACACGGCGATTTCCTGCGAGCTCTCAGGTTGAGGCGCGCCGATGCCGATGTCGTGGGAGAAGGCCTTGATGGACATGCTTGAGATCGCTCACCCCAACTCCGCGGCGCCGCTCGCGCCCACCCGCGCATGAGCACCTCCAACGGCTCCGGACCACCGGTCGCGGCGTGGCAGCGGCCTCGTGAGGAGGACTACCCTCTCAGTCGCTACGCCGAGACTCTGCGGGAGCGCCTCGGGCTGATCCTCGCGGTGCTCCTCCTGACCACGGCCGCGGCGTTGGTCTACGTCGTGGTTGCCGAGAAGGTCTACGAGGCCGAGACGGAGCTCCTCGTCACTCCCATCTCGAGCGACGATCCCGCCCTTGCCGGCCTCGGCGTCATCCGCGAGTCGAGCGATCCCACGCGTGACGTCGAGACGGCGGCGCAGCTCGTCACGAACGTCGACGTGGCGAGGCGCGTAGCCAGGGGCCTGGGCCTCTCCGACTCCCCGAGCGAGTTGCTGGAGCGGGTCGCGGTGGAGCCGGTCGCGCAGAGCAACGTCGTGACCATCACCGCGGAGGCCGACAGCCCCGAGCGCGCGGCTGCGTTGGCCAACGGCTTCGCGAGCGCGACGGTGGCCGACCGCACCGAGCAGCTGCGCGGACAGCTCGACTCGAGCATCGCCCGACTGCGCCGCACGGTTCGCGACCTCCCACGTGGGCAGACGACCACCGACCAATCGCCGGCCAGTCAGCTCGCCGCGCTCGAAGCCCTCCGAGGGGGGGACGACCCGACGATCAGCGTCGAGACGGCGGCGGAGGCGCCGACGGAGCCCGTGCGTCCCAAGCCGCTGCTGAGCATCGCCGCGGGCGTGCTCGCGGGGCTGGTGCTCGGCCTGGGAGCAGCGTTCGGCCTCCAGGTGCTCGACCCCCGCTTGCGCCGCGAGAAGCAGCTGCGCGACCTCTACAACCTGCCGATCCTGGCCCGCGTTCCGAATGCGGCCGGGCCGATGCAGCAGTCGGGCCCGCTGACCCTCCAGCGTCTGGGGCCGTCGGCGGCCGAGGCGTACCGCACGCTGCGCGCGACGATCGCCGCGTCGCGGGGCGGTCGAACCGGGCCGAGGTCGCTCCTCGTGACGAGTGCTTCGCAGTCCGAGGGAAAGACCACGACGGCGATCAACCTCGCAGCCTCCCTGGCGCTGGCGGGCAACCGCGTGATCCTGATCGAGGCAGACCTTCGCCGTCCCGCCGTCGGAGAGGCGCTCGGTGAGTCCGCGGAGCTCGGCACCGGGAGCGTCCTGGTGGAGCAGTCGGCCCTCGAGGAATCCCTGATCACGGCCAACGCCTACGGCAAGTACCTGAGGCTGCTGCTCGCCGAGGGCAGTGGCTACGCGAGCGGCTGGATGGCCGACCACCTGTTCCTCCCGAACGCGCGGCAACTCATCGACCACGCCAAGGCGCTCGCCGACTACGTGGTGATCGACTCTCCGCCGCTGTCCGAGGTGATCGACGCGCTGCCTCTGGCTCAGAAGGCCGACGAGGTCGTGGTCGTCGTCCGTCGCGCCAAGACCCATCTGACGAGGCTCATCCAGCTCGGAGAGCTGCTGGCACGGCACGGCGTGACGCCGACGGGGTTCGTCTTCGTCGGCGTCAAGACCCCGGGCAAGACCGGCTACTACTACGCGCCGGAACCCGCTCGCGGGAAGAAGTGGCGGTCTCAGACGCCGAAGGGCGGCAGCCCCGCTCCCGCGAGAGGCAGCAGCGCCGCTCGGGCGGTCAGCGTCGGTCAAGACGACGCGCGTTCCACTCGCTAGCAGCGCACCGCCTGTGACCTCCCGCCTCGCAATGCCGGTGGTGCGGTTGGAGCACCTCCTGGTCGCGGGCTTCGCCCTCGCGGTCGGGCTCCTCGCCGGAGTCGATCCGGTGCTTGCCCTCGTGGCGACGCTCGCGCTCGGATTCGTGCTCGTGACGATGGCGGACGTCACCGCGGGGCTGTGCCTGTTCGCGTTGCTGACCTTCGTCGACCAGCTCCCGCAGCTCGAGGAAGCGTCCCTCTGGTTGACGAAGTTCGCCGGCGCGCTGCTCGCGGCGTCGTGGTTCGCGAGCGTGGCGACCGCGGGACGGGTGAAGACCTTCGTGTCCGTGCATCCCGGCGTGGCCTACCTGCTGGCCTTCTTCCTGACGTGGACCGGCCTCAGCCTCGTCTGGTCGGAGAGCCTGAGCGACGGGTTCGAGGCCTTCGTCCGGTACTCGTTGAACGTCGTGCTCTTTCTGATCGTCTTCACGGCGGTGAGCGATCGCCGACGAGCGATCTGGGTCGTCGGGGCATTCGTGATCGCGGCGACCGCCTCGGCCACCTTTGGTCTCGTAAGCGGACCCTCCGTCGAGGGTGGGGAGGCCGGTCGGGCGGGCGGGACCCTCGCCGAGCCCAACGAGTTCGCCGCGGTGCTCGTCGCGGGTCTATGTCTTGCGGGCGCCTCCGCCGCCGCCGCGAGGCGATCGCCCGCGCTGCGGCTTGCCGCCTGCGCGGCGGCGATGCTCTGCGTGGCCGGTGTGTTCCTGAGCGTCTCCCGCGCGGGACTCATCGCGCTCGCGGTCGTGCTGCTGGCCGGCGTGGTGATCGCAGGCCGGTGGCGACCGGCCATGATCGTGCTCCTGCTCTGCGTGAGCTTGAGCGGAGTCGGGTACTTCGCCTTCGGCGCCGCCGGTGAGCGGCTGACGCTGGCCGACCAGGGCTCGGGCCGCATCGACATCTGGACTGTCGGGTGGCGCATGGTTCAGGACCGTCCGGTCACCGGCGTCAGCGCGGGCAACTTCACCGCGGCCGCTCCGCACTACCTGCTCGAGCCAGGCGGGATCCTCCGCGACGAGTTCATCATCGTCACGCCCAAGGTCGCGCACAACATCTACCTTCAGGTGCTGGCCGAGCTGGGGGCGGTCGGGCTGATCCTCTTCGTCTCGATCCTCGGGTTCTCCGTCGTCTCGGCCCACAAGGCCGCCGGTCGCTTCCAACGCGAGGGCGACAAGACCATGGAGGTGCTGGCGCGTGGAGTCGTTCTCGCGCTGCTCGGACTCCTCGTCGCCGACTTCTTCGCTTCGGAGCAGTACAGCAAGCAGCTGTGGCTGCTGCTCGGGCTGGGTCCCGCGCTGCTCGCTCTGGCGAACGGCTCGGGGCGCGAGGCTCCGCCCCGCGCCCGCACGTCGGCCGCGGTCCCGGTGCCGGCTCAGAGCGCCCTTTGACGGCCTCGACGAGACCCCAGCCGACTGCGCCGCAAGATCGTCGCACGCGAGTCCTGATGCTCATCGACGCGATCGGCGATGCCTCAGGCGGCGCGGAGCGCTTCGCCGTCGGACTCGCCGTGGCGCTGCCCCGTGAGCGCTACGACGTCACCATGTGCGTCACCCGTGGGTTCAGCGGCGAGCTGCCCCGGACCCTGACGGACGCGGGCGTCCGGATCTTCAGCCTCGATCGGGGCGATGGCCTCCGGCCCCAGGCGTTCGGGAGGCTGATCCGATACCTGCGCAGAGAGCGCATCGATGTCCTTCACGCACACATGTTCGGCTCCAACGTCTGGGGCACGCTGCTCGGGCGCCTCTGCCGGGTCCCGGTGATCGTCGCGCACGAGCAGACGTGGTCGTACGAGGGAGACGCGGTGCGCCGAGAGCTCGACCACCACCTCATCGGACGCGGAGCGTCGGCGTTCGTGGCGGTCTCCAGCGCAGACGCTGAGCGCATGGTCACCATCGAGAAGGTTCCGCCCCGGAAGGTGGTGACCATCCCGAACGCCTACATCCCGCGGTCGTCGGGGCCCGCCGGCGATCTGCGCGATGAGCTAGGGCTTTCCTCCGAAGTCCCGCTGATCGTCACCGGGGCGATCCTCAGACCGCAGAAGTCCCTGGACGTTCTGATCGACGCGTTCGCGCTGGTACTCGGGAGGGTGCCGGAAGCGCGTCTCGCGATCGCCGGCAGGGGCGCGTGTAAGGCCGAGCTCGAAGCGCGCGCAATCGAAGCGGGTGTCGCGGAGCGCGTTCACTTCCTCGGTCTGCGGACCGACATGGACGCGATCCTCGGCGCGGGCGATCTCGCGGCCATGAGCTCCGAGTTCGAGGGCACGCCCCTGTTCGCTCTCGAGTGCATGGCTCATCGGATCCCGCTCGTGTCGACCGACGTGGGGGGCATCCGAGACATCCTCGACGACGGGAGAAGCGTCCTGCTCGCTCCTCGGCGAGACCCCCGAGCTCTTGCCGACCAGCTCGAGCGGGCGTTGCTCGACGTCGAGTTGCGCAACTCGCTCGCGCAGGCTGCGCGCGACCGGTTGAGCGAGTTCACCATCGAACGGACAGCGGCCCGCTTCGAGGCCCTCTACGACCGGCTGTTGGCCGGCGATCGCCCGCGAGACGCGGAGCTGCGATGACCGACATCGTGGTCCTCTGCTTTCACGCGGTGAGCCACCGCTGGCCCGCGGACCTCTCCACTACGCCGGAGCGGCTCGAAGAGCTCCTCGCCTGGCTCGTCGGTCGTGGATACCGAGGCGCGACGTTCCACGCCGCCCTCTTTACTTCCCCCGCGCCTAGAACCGTCGCCGTGACCTTCGACGACGCATACCGCTCGGTCATCGACCTCGCGTTTCCGATCTTGGACCGGCTCGGTCTCCCTGGCACCGTCTTCGTACCGACCGACTGGGCGGGCACCGAGAAACCCATGGTCTGGCCGGGGCTGGATCGCTGGATGGGTAGTCCGTACGAGTCGGAGCTCATGCCCATGTCCTGGGGCGAGCTGGATCGGCTGGCCTCGGCCGGATGGGAGGTGGGATCGCACTCGCGCTCGCACCCGAGGCTGACCCAGCTCGCGGACGGCGACCTCCGCGCCGAGCTCGCCGAGTCTCGCGAGGCCTGCGAGCAGCACCTCGGCCGTCCCTGCCCGACGGTCGCCTACCCCTACGGGGACACCGACGAACGAGTCGCCGCGGCTGCTGAAGAAGCCGGTTACGCCGCCGCCGCTGCACTTCCGACGCGCTTTCGCCCAGGAGGGCGGTTTGACTGGCCTCGCATCGGCGTCTATCACGGCGATGGCCTGAGGCGGTTTCGGGTCAAGCTCTCGCCAGTCGTGCGCCGCCTCCCCGCCGGTCTCCCCCCTGGAGCACCGTGGACCGGGTCGCGACGATGAAGGGACGCTAGCCTCCCGCGCTGGCTCGCTACCGCGAAAGGGGGGCCGGTGCCTACGAAGCAGGAGCGCGAGCGGGACTTTCACAACGACGCCTACACGGATCTTCGCCGTCGGCGAGTCTGGGGCTTCTACGACGTGACGCACGCGAGCCACGACCGGTTCCGTGAGCTGCTCGAGGCGGAGGTGCCGGCGGGCAAAGAGGTACTCGAGTTCGGATGTGGTTTGACCACGCAGGCGATGTCACTGGCCCGTCAGGGCGCTCGCGTAACGGGGATCGACATCTCAGACGTCGCGGTCGAGCAGGCGCGCGCGAGCGCTGAAGAACACGCCGTCGCCGACCGGACGCAGTTCATGAGGATGGATGCGGAGGCACTCGAGTTCGATGACGACTCTTTCGATCTCGTGTGCGGCTCGGCCATCCTCCACCACCTGGAGCTCGGGAAGGCGTACGCGCAGATCGCACGCGTGTTGCGCCGCGGAGGTGCCGGAGTGTTCATCGAGCCGCTCGGACACAACCCCGCGATCAATCTGTTCCGCAGGCGAACGCCTGACCTTCGGACGCCCGACGAGCACCCGCTCGTCGAGGGCGATTTCGACCTCGCGCGCGAGTACTTCGGCGAGCTTGGTCTCAGCTACTTCCATCTCGCAGGCCTGCTGGCCATACCGTTACGCAAGCGCAGCGCGTTCCCGAGCGTCCTGAGCGCACTTGACGGCGTGGACCGTCGCCTGTTCAGCCTGGCTCCGCCGCTGCGCAAGCATGGGTGGATGGTCGTCCTGCGCCTCGCTGCTCCGACGAGTCGAACGCAGGCCCGCGCGGCCTGACGGCATGCGGGCGCGCGCCTTTGCGCCTCGCGAGGGGACGCGGCCTGACGTGAGGAGATAGAGCCACCGGGGTCTGAGCGGCGGGCTTCGCCTGATCAGGAAGGTCGTACGAGCGTGCGCGTCGGTCGATCACATCGATCAAACGTCTAGTTCCCAGACCGCCCTTCCGGCCCGTGGCGCGTGAGGAGAGAGAAGGAGCTAGCCCTCCGCCACCCACCCGAGGCGGATACTTCTCCTGCCTTTCCGCCCACGCCGGCGCTTTCTCATCGCGCTCGCCTCCGTCCTCCTCGTTGCCGTCACGGTGCGTGCCACGGCTTCGGCACCGATCGAATGTGCGCCTGACGCCCAGCGAGCCCTGCTGTTGTCAACCCCCGAGAACTGACCCACCCGCAACGGTCGAGACCGCGAGCTATACCCAGATGTTGTGGATGGGCCTGAAGATGAAGGCGGCGTACCTTCCCGGTTGATCAAGACCGATGCCGGTGATGGCCGGCAGGAAGGCACGCCATGGAGGATGTTCGCAGGCTCCCCGTCGGGGAGGACGACGAGGAGATCAAGGTCACGCTCGATGACCTCGCTCGGGAGGGCGCGCGCCGCATGATCGCCGCTGCGCTCGAGGCAGAGGT
>Ga0136618_10000782_pt1 | contig 11536 bp, 12 predicted proteins | sample AntDrymUQ3302106_2_FD_104805 | JGI IMG/M metagenome (GOLD analysis project Ga0136618, IMG submission 104805) | Polar desert sand microbial communities from Dry Valleys, Antarctica - metaG UQ330 (21.06) | ecosystem: Environmental > Terrestrial > Soil > Desert | place: Antarctica: Dry Valley... | reverse complement strand
GTTGACAGCACCGAAGCCCGCCGACCAGCACGCCATCAGCGCGGCGCCCTGCAGCGCCGTCTCGGTATCGGGGATTGAGGACACGTCAAAGACGACGGGAATGTCGCGGCGCATCGGTACCGACGTCTGCTCGGAGAAGATCTCGCCGACCCGGCCGCTGCCCTGCATGCCCTTCAGGCTGACCAAGAGGTTCTCGATCAGGTCGCGGTAGCGCTCGACGTTGCCGCGATCGAGCGCCACCTCGCGGACGGCGTCCGGGCCGTCCTCGAGGACCGCGACGAGGTCACGCAAGACGGGGATGCCGGGGTGACGCTCGTCGAGGACCTGCAGCGCGCGATCAAGCATCGTCTCCTCGCGGTCGTTGGGCGCTGCGTTGCGCAGGATCTTGATCAGCGCGCAGACCATCGTGTGACGACGCCCGCGAGCGTCGGCGAGCAGCTCCAGTCGAGCGGTCCCGGTCAGACGCGCCGCCGCCGCCGTCGCCTCGCCCGGGTCCAGGACGTTGAGGTAGCCACGTGACCGGCCGAGCGGGATGACCTGGCCACCGAGCGCGTTGACAAGGTCGACGTAATCGGGCTTCAGATCTCCCAAAATCAGCGGGACAGTCCCGTAGCCGGCCAGCCCGAGCGTCATTCGCCGCACTAGCGTGCTTTTCCCGTAGGCGGGCAGGCCGAGCACGAAGCAGCTCGGGTTGTTGATGAGCTTGGCGTCCTGAAACCACGAGATGGGGTCTCCGCACAGCGTCGCGCCAGAGACGAGGTTGCGGCCCAGCGGGACGCCGCTCATCGGCGAGCCGGTGCCCGCGGCGAACGGCCACAAGCCGCACGCCTGGTTGGTCGTCGAGCGCCACTCGTCGGGCGCCTGGATGTAGACCGAGGAGCCGCCGCCACGACCCTTCCAGCCGCGCGAGCCCGGCCGCCGTGGCGCCGGCGGCGCCGTCGGCTTCCTGGCCTTGCCGCGCGCCCTCACAGCGCCGCCCGCAGCTCGGCAGGAACCTTCAGGTGCTTCGACAGGACCAGACCGAGCGGTAGGCACGCGGCGAACGCCGAGTCCTGCGAGCCGTACACGGGCCGCAGCGTGATCCGCGCCGCGCCGGCCAGGTTGCGAATCGCTGCGTCGAGATCCTCAAGGTCAGCGTCGCCGCGAAGCGTCGTCGCCGTAACGAGCATCCCGAAGCTGACCAGCCCGTGGCCGCTCGCTTCGTCCTCCGCGGTCTTCTTTGCGGCACGCTGCTCACGCAGGGCACGATCCGAAGGCCGGTCGGCGGAGCGCACACGAAAGTCCGCGTTGCGCTTGTCGGCCTCAACCTGACGCGCGGCCGCCGCCGTGGGCATCGGCTGATAGAGGAGCGTCACGCGCTTGCGCGCGATGTCGCGGTGCGGCAACAACAGCCGCATCAGCACCGAGGACTGCACGGCGCTGCGCGGCGCCGCGCTCATCGACCAGGTCACCGACGTCGCGCCATCGTGGCGGTAGCTGCCCCAGCGCGCTTCAGCCGCGGCCGGCCCGACGTCGTCCCAATCGAGCTCGGGGACGGTCCCGGCCGTGTAGGCATCGTCGATCAGGTGCGCGGCGCGCGGCTCGTAGGCGATCCGCACGACCTCGCAGAGCTCCTGGCCACTGAGCGGGCGGCTGGCGCCGGCGCCGGTGCTGCTGAGGTCCTGCGTCAGGCCCGGCAGGCGCGACGCGAGGTCGCGCGCGACCTCGCCCTGCTCGCGACGCTTGCCGCCGTCACGCGGCGCTGCCGTGAACGTCAGGGCCACGTACGCCTTGATCGTCGCCGATCCGGCCGGGTAGGTGTGCATCACATCGTTGAGCATGTCCTGCGCGATCTGCGGCGCGCTCGGGTCCATCCGCGACGTGACTTCGCGCTGCAGGCGCGCGCCGCTGTCCGGTGCCGTCTCGACGGTCACCGATGCGGCGATCAGGCTCGGCTCGTCGGCCAGTGATGCCAACCACTCGCCCCAATGCGCCACCCAGACGTCGACGTCGCGCTGGTCGACGAGCGACGCGCCGTCAGGGTCCGTCACGAACACGACGGTGTAGTGGTTGGTGGTCGGCATGTGCAGCAGGGCGAACGGTCGGTCCCAGCCGTCGCGCCACTCGCTCAGGCTCGACCGCGCTGCCAGGCCCGGAAGCTGAAACGTGCCCCGAGGGTTGTTGCCCAGCGGACCGGCGCGGTACAGGTGCGCGCCCGCCGTTCGCGCGCGCCGCCAGCCGATCCGCACCGCGGCGCGCTGCAGCAGCGTCCGGCCGTGGCGATCGCGAACGATGAGCGTCGAGAGCACGAGCGCCAGCACGAGTCCGATGACGAGCCCCGACAGGATGCCGAAGACCTTGACGCTGATGATCACCAGGATGAGGCTCCCGAGCACCAGCCCTGTGCCGATCAGGCCGAACTGACCGATGCCGGCCGACATCGGCTTGCGCCAGTTGCCGTACGTGCGGATCTTCGCCTCAGCGGCTTCCACGTGGTCCCTCGTCTTCCGATTGGGTCTGTGACTCAGCTGCGCCCTGAGCGGCGTTCTTGGCGCCCTTCGCAGCGCCGGCCGCGGCCTGCGCGCCCGCCGCCGCGGCCATGCCGGCCGGACCGGCTGCCGCCGCAGCGCCGCTCGCAGCGCCCCCGCCCGCCGCCGCCGCGCTGCCGCCGCCTGCCGCGGCGCCACCACCGCCGGCGGACGCCGCGCCAGCACTGCCCGCGCCCTGACTCGCGGGCACTGGCGCGCCGCCGCCGTTCTTCGCACCGCCACCGTTCGCTGAGCCACCGCCGGGTGAGCTTCCGTTGCGACCACCTGGACCGGCACCACCGGCCATACCAGCCGGTCCGGCTCCACCCGGCGAGCCGGCCGTCGCGCCGCCGCCGCCGTTTGACGAGCCGCCCGCCACGCGCATCGCGCCCGTCGGCATCGCCGCCATCGCTGCCCCAGCTGCCATCGTCCCGCCGCCTCCGCCGCCGCCGCTGGCGACTGCGCCGACCATCGGCGTCACAAAACGCATCAGTGCGGGCAGGGCCACTAGCGCGAGAACCATCAGGACGAGCCCGGTGACAGCGGCCATCAGCTCGTCGCTATCGCCGCCGAACACGTCTGATCCGGTCAGCCGGAACGCCGTCGCGTAGACGATCGCCGCGGCGGGCTTGTAGAGGATGAACGCGATCAGCCAGGCGATGCACTTCTTGAACCACGACCTCCCCCACTCCGTGCTCGTGGCGGCCGCGGACAACGGCAGGATCCCGGCGAGGATGACGAGCATTCCGCCGCGCACGACCATCAGCGCGATCTGAATCAGCGACGCGACAAACGCCGCCAGGCCCAGCACGATCACGATGATCGCGCCCAACCCACTTACCGCGGTCAGGCCGAGCATGATCGTGATGTTCTTGCCGAAGTCGCCGTCCTCGAGCGAGTTGTCGATGATCCAGCGAGCGAAGCCGTCGGCAGCCACCGTCGCTAGCGAGATCGCTGTGAGGCCGGCTCCGGAAACGATCACGAGCGTCAGCAGGCCCTTGACCAGGTCGCGTCCAGGCTGCGCGCGCTGCTCCCAGGCCATCTTCCCGCCGGCGACGATCACAGCCACGACCGCGGCAACGGTCATGTACCAGAACAACGAGCCCTGCAGAAACCCGACCGCGTCAGACGGCGTCGTCCCGCCGTTCGTGGTGGTCAAGTTCGGCGTACCGACCTTGACCCACAACGTCCCCACCGACGCGACCGCCTTGCCGACGGCCTCCGTGACCGCCTCCGCGAGCTCTTCGATGACGCCGCCCGCAACGCTTCCGGCGATATCACCGGGAATGCCTGTGACAGCGTCGAGGCAGTCGCGCGGCGACGTGCACGGGACGCCAATCGCCAGGATGCCGTCAAACATCATGTTCCCTTCCACGCGACGACGGCCCCGAGATCGGCAATCGGAGTGATTGATCCGCGTGCCTGATCGAGGGCGACTTCGTAGAGCCAGTCATCACGGCGCCCGTTCCACAACATCGTGGTGTCCACGGCGAAAAGGCGACCGTCGTCGAGGCGGAACGCCAGCTTGATCACAGCCCGCTCAGGTTCGTAGGCACTGAACGCGTATCCAGCGACTTGGAGGCCGCTGCGGAGCCTCTCCGAGGGTTGAGCGGCGGCCGCCTTGATCGCGGCTCGCTGGGCTTGCGACCGCGCCGCGAGACGCCGATACGTATCGGCGGACGGCTTGTCGGACAACGTGGCCCAGAAGTTGACCGCTGCGTACAGCGCGCCGACGGGGGAATGGGCGAAGCAGCGACGGAAGCCCGCGACGGTCTTAGCTGGCCCGATGTCCTCTGGCGCGGTGGGTGCCGCCATCGTCCCGACGAGCTCCCATCGGGCTCGCGGCGCAGACTCCGGGACGACGTCGTCGCTCGGAAGATCACACACGTTCTGGCCTGTTGCAGGACTAGGAGCAACGCCAGTCGGGGGCGGCGTTGCCGCCGAGGGCGCCGCGGGACGCGTGTCGCCCTGCGAGCCACTCGTGACCGACAGGATGAGACCCAGGACGACCAGCAGCCCGACTACAACCGCGGAGGCGATGAAGCCCGGCTGGGTCCACGGGCTTCGCTCCTGCTCGCCAGAATCTGCGCTGCCGTTGGTGATCATGCGCGAGGCCTCCTGGCCGCTGAATTGTTTAGAGCAGTGCCGCGACCAGCGCCGAGACGCTGCCCGCCGCGATGAAGCCGAGCATCACGGCCTGGAGATCATCCGGTCCTGTGCGTCTCCGACACGCCACCCGTGTTCCGAGCACCATGACGAGCACGAACAGAAGCGCCAGCACACCAGAGGCCAAGTAGCTGCCGGCCTCGGCCACGCTGGGCGCGCTGATAGGCACCGTGGAGGGCACGCCTAGACCAGCGCACCGACTAGCGCCGAGGCCGAGCCGATGACGATGCAGCCACCCATCACCCAGCCGAGGCTCGCCACGCTCTCGCCGCCCCCGCCGCGGCGGTGCTCGATCGCCATCTTCATGCCGGCGACGAGGATGCCCACAACGCAGACGGCGACCGCGATCCACGCGGCCCAGCCCACGATCTTCGTGACGCCGCCCGAACCGGGAGGGGCCTGGCCCTGGCCCGGGTCGATCACGGCGATGATGCTCATAAGCGAGTGAAACATGACGTTGACTCCTTCAGGGAAACGGAACGGCGGATGGAATGCGATGCAGCGCGCGCAACTCGTCGAGGACTTTCACGATCGCCTTCGGCGTCGTTTCACCGGAAACCGGTTCGCCTTGACGCCACGGCTCAACCCAGGGCAGATGCCACACACGCGGCACCGCACCGGACACAACCTGAGCAAAGTCTTTCAGCGGCTTGGGAAGCTTGCCGGGCGCATCGGCGATCAGCACCAGACCGTGAAGCTCGACGGGAACGCTGCCCGACGCCCACTCGATCGCCACGAGCTGCGCTGCGCGTAGCCCGCGAGCGTTTGTGCGCGCAACGATCACTACCGGCGGGGGTGTCAGTGCGCTGCCGAGCTCCCCGCAGGGCCAAGCGTGGCCGCTTGCGCGCGACCCCTCGAGCAGCTGCTCGAGCGTCGTCTCGCCGGCGCCGCCGTGCGCACCTACCCACCACATCGCCACGCTGGCCGCGGACACGTCGACGATGCGGCGTGCAAGCCGGTCGCTGTCTCGTGGCGGTGACACGCCCGTCGACTGCGGGCGCGCCCAGGCCGGGAGCACCGGCGCGGACGCAACGGCCAGCTGCGGCGTCGCGTCCTCTTCGGCCTGTGCGCCGCGGTCAGGGCTTTTCAGCCAAGGGTTTGTGCCCGTCAAACCTCCACCTCACCTCTCATCCGACGATGATGCTCCCCGCCGTCAGAACTAGCACAGGCCAGGGGGAGTTGTCTACTAGACCATGCACACTACACACAGCCCATGTCGTCCTATACGGTCCACGCTCCAGTGCGTCCCCCGCTTGCCATGACCTACATCGACGACTTGTTCGCGAAATACCCGGTGGCGATGAGCGTCGACCAGGTCTGCGAAGTCCTCGGGCGGCCGCAGTCGACGATCTACAAGTGGCTGGGGGACGGGACGATTCCCGGTTCCAAGTTCGGCGAGTCCTGGGTGATCTACCGGGAGGAGATCAAGGCGCTGGTGGTGTCGGGGCGGAACGTGCCGCCCGACGTGGGCCTTAGGGGCGGAACCGCCAGATGACTCGCACGGCCGCATTGATCGCCGCCGCCGCCCTGCTCGTCGGCTTCGCGCTGGCCGGCGGGCTGACCCTGCTGGGCGCCAACGACACCGAGGATGACCCCCCACGCTCCAACCGCCCGGCCACAAGCGAGCGTGCGCCCGAAGCCGAGAGCGACGACGTCGGCGAGCTGCCCGCAGTCGAGGCTGCGGCGCGCCGCTTCTTGGCGGGCTACCTCGCTGTGACCTACGGCAAGCCGGGCGCGACGATCGCCGATATCGACGCTGCGGCCCCGCGCCTACTGGAGTCACTGAAAAACAGTGCGGCGCGCGTGACGCCCGCGCAGTCGCAACGCACGCCCCGCGTGCAGCGCGTCACCGTGATCGCCGACGGCGAGATCACCGCGCTGGCGACGGCCCAGATCAAGGACTCGTCCTCGCCCGCCTACCCGCTGTCATTTCACCTTCAGAAGGCCGCCAGCGAGTGGGTTGTGACTCGGATCGGCGGTCCCTAGTCACAGTGCTCGCGATGAGCAGCCGCACATGAAGCTCAGCTCGCTCGCGACGCTCGTCGCGTCCGTCGTGATCGGCCTACCCGTCGGCATCGTGCTGCTCCTCGGCGGCGACGAACCATGCGCCAGCGGCGCCGGCCCCGTCCCCAGCGCGGCCGCCGCCAACGGCATCCCCGCCAACTACCTCGCGCTCTACCAGGCCGCCGGCAGCCAGTACGGGATCCCGTGGAACCTGATCGCCGCGATCGGGTCGATCGAGACCGATCACGGCCGCTCGACGGCGCCCGGCGTCAGCAGCGGTCAGAACTTCCACGGCTGCTGCGCCGGCCCTATGCAGTTTCACAACGACTACGGGCGTGGCGGCGGCACCTGGGGTGCCTACGCGGTCGACGGCAACCGCGACGGCACGAAGAACATCTACGACCCGCGCGACGCGATCCCATCGGCCGGCAACTACCTGAAGGCCTCCGGGGCGCCCGGCGACCTGCACCGGGCGATCTTCGCCTACAACCACAGCGAAGCGTACGTCCAATCCGTGCTGGCCAAGATGCGCGAGTACGCGGGCAGCGCGCCCAGCGCATCGGCCGCCGCCACGACGACGACCACAACTTCGACGACCTCGAACGCCAGTCTCGACGCCGGCGCGCTCAGCGGGTCCTGCGCAGACCTCGGCGGGCTGACGGCCGGCACCGGCGACGGCCGCTTCACGATCGCCTCCGGAGCCAACGCGCCCGGGCGCCCGATCACCCCCCAGCTGGCGGCGTTCATCGGCGCGATGGCGACGTTCTACGACGGAACCATCGTCATGACAACCGGCACCAACCATGACAAGTACACCAAGAGCGGCAACGTCTCTGACCACTACAGCGGCAACGGCGCGGACTTCGGGATGGTCGCCAACGGCGGCACCGACGACGGTCCCGTCGGCGACGCGATCGCCGCGTCGGCCTTCCTCGCCGCCGGCCTGCCGCGCGACGAAGCGATCCGCCGCGCCCGAGCTGGTGGCGCACAGACGATCGTCAGCAACGGTCTGCGCATCCAGATCATCTGGAAGTCCGACGTCGGCGGCAACCACCACAACCACGTCCACGTCGGCATCGGCTCCTAGCCCCAGGCCATGAACTCATCATCGCCTCCACCCCACCCCCCGCGACGACCGAAGAGGAAGCCCGTGAAAGCAGCCTCGCCAACGGCCAGCGACGTCCCGCATTGGCCCAAGATCACCGCCATCCTCAACGCCGACGGCAGTGGACGCCTGACCGTCAACGGCGTGGTGCAGGACCTCGCCCCGGGTGACCTGGACGCTGCGCGCGGTCACGTGCTCGAGCGCGTCATCGCAACCGCCGACTCCGTCGGCCGCGCCGTTCGCCTGCAGAGCACCGACCCCGACGGCCAGTGGGAGCTCGCCGTGCACCCCGACGGCCACGTCGACGAGCTCGCCGCGCACCCGGTCGAAGACACCGCGCCGGCGGCGACCGTCACGCGCCGCAGGGAGCGCGCGCGCACCGGCTCGCAGCCGGTCGACCGCGCCGCGGCTGCCATCACGGGCCCCGCCCCGGCGGAGCCGCGCGCCGCGCGCCGCGCTGACCCGGACGCCATGCCCCACCGCGCGCCGGCTGCCCGCGCGCCGCTGAGCCGCGCTCAGCGCAAGTGGGCCGGCGACCCGCCCGTCAGGCGGCGCGTCGGGCATCGCGCGGCCCGCATCGCCGTCGTGCTCAGCCTGCTCGGCGTCCTGATCGCCGCCACCGCGTTTGTGGTCACCAGCGGCCCGGACACCGTCGTCGGCGGCTCTGACTCAGCCCCGCCACGCGCGATCTCGCAATCGCACGAGAACGTCGTTGCCGACGCCATCGCCGACGCGCAGCGCAGAGGCACAGAACGGCGCGCCGCAGCCGCGGCTGCCGATCGCCGCACGGCGCGCCGCGCCCTGCAGCGCCGTGTCAGCGCGCGCCAGGCTCGCGAGCGGCGCGCCGCTCGACGCGCGCTCCAACGCCGCGTTGGCGCTCGACAAGCGCGCGAGCGGCGCGCCGCTCGCCGCGCCGCCCCCCCGCGGCCGTCGACACCCACGCGGACACGGGCCACACCACCACCGCCGCCCGCAGCCGTTACCCCTCCCCCGCCACCGCCGCCCGCGCGCCCGCGTCCCTGCGGAGAATTCGACCTGTGCTGACGCCCTCAACCCCGGAGATCGCACCCATGCACCCGTACACCTCCCACCCGCCCCGGCCGCGGCGCGTCCGCGTCCGTCGCGCGCTCTACGCAGCGCTGTTCGCGGTCACTGCCACCGCCGTCGCTCCTGCTGGCGCGTCCGCGGCGCTGATCCCGCCGCCCGGACCGTGGCCGACCGACATCGTCGGCGCGGCCAACCCCCTGACGGGCACGCCATTCGTCGTCAACGGCGCGCAGGCCACCGCCAACGCAGACCTGAAGTTCTGGCTGCCCGTCGGCCGCGCCCGGCGCAACTCGCTGACGACAACGCCGACCAGGAACGTCGTGGTCGAAGGCCAGCTGCGCAACCGCGATAACCGTCGCTCGATCGCCGGCGCCACCGTCACCGTCGTGACGCAGAACGTCGACGCCCCCGAATGGACGACGCTCATCAACCTCGTCACCGACCGCAAGGGCCGCTTCGCTGCCCAGGTCGGCCACGGCTATCACCGACGCTTCGGCGTCATCTACTACCCGGCTGTCACCAGCACCGCGCCGATCTACAGCCGCCGCGTGCTCGTCCGTGCCCGCAGCAGCGTCACGCTGTCACGCCCGTATCACCAGGGCCGCGCCTACCGCTTCGACGGCCAGGTCCGCGGCGGCATCGCCCCCGTCCCCGCCAGTGGCCTGCTGATCGCCCTGCAGGTCCGCAACCGCAGCGGCAACTGGGTCACAGCACGCCTCACCAAGACGACCGCCAGCGGCCGTTTCCGCGTCCGCTACCGCTTCCCGCGGTCGGCCGGCCTGATCGTCCGCGTCGCCGCCCCCTCGCAGAACGGCTGGGCGCTCTACGCAGGACACAGCAACCGCTGGACGATCCGCCCGCGCTAGCTGATGTGCCCGGGGACGTTCCGAACGGCGTGAGGTAGTAGGTCCGGGCCTGCCGAGAGGCTGTGGGTGTCAAAGCTCACGGTCTCAAGGCGCTGGCGTGGACCCCGTCGGTGTTGTCAGTTCCGCTCGGCACGCACCGGAAGGCACCCGGCCCCCCGCGGCAGCCCAAAGCCCCACGACAACATTCCCCGTCTACGACAACATTCCCCATGGCGCGAGAACGAAAAGGGCGTATTTGCAGGCTACTTGTTATAATCAGGATTATCGGGCATCGAAAAAGGCCCGCGCGCCGGCGCCCTACTCGGTGCTCCGCCCTACGCCCAGCTCGGCGTGCCGGCCACCAGTCGCCACGGCGCCACGGCCGAATCATCCAGCTCGAGTGTCCAGCGTTCGACGAACACGGTCTCGTGGTTTCTGTCGCCGCTGATGAGGGCCACCGTGTCGCGATCCTCGACATAGCGGCGGCCGCGGACGCGGACCTCGACCTCCATCCGCGGCGACCCGCGGTCGGTGTGGAGCGCTGTGATCGCGACGCGCAGGATCTGCGGGCCCCGGACGACGACCCGTGCCGTTCCGTGCGGCCCGGCGCCGGCGTACAGCAGCGCCTGCGCGGCGGCCGGCGTCGCGATCGCGAGCAACGCGTCATCGTCTCCGTCGACCGCCTCGGCCCAGGCCTGCACTGCACGGCGCACCGCGATCTCGAGCACGTCGGGCGCACAGCGCGGATCGGCGAGCGACAGGTCGAGCGCCTTCGCGCGCGCCGTCCCCTCGAATTCGACGCTGACAAGCTCGCAGACGTTTGTGCCGACGGGCGGCGCATCCGCGTTGACGAGCTCGACGAGCGACTCGTCGCGCAGCCGTTCGTCGTCGGACCACGGCGCTGGCACGATCGTTGCGTTGAGGTGGTGCGCCCCCTCGTGCTCCTGCTGGATCGACTCCAACCGCCAGCCGGTGCCGTCGCGCTTCAGCGTCCAGTACTCGCATACGTCGATCTGGCCGTCGCGGTCGCGGTCGACGTCGCGGTTGATGATCTCGCCGCCTTCGGTACGCACGACGCTGTAGAGCTGCGCCGAGACCGCAACGGTGACGCGGTCCTGCGCGTCGCCCTCACGGTTGACGAGCCCCACGTACTCGACCTCCGGGCCGCGCGTGATGGCGACCTCGTTGACCCATCCCTTGCGCTCGAAGTCGGCCAGCCGCCGCCGCCGACGAGCAGGCCGGGGCCCAGCATCCGCTCGAGCGCAGCAACGTCACGCTTGCTCCAAGCGCGCTGAATGTCGGCGTACAGCGACGCCGCCTGTGGCTTGACGAGGGCGGCGGCGAACGCTGGATCGTCCTCGGCCGCCGCGAGGCTGGCGAGCGTCACCCGCTGGTCGCGCTCGCGGCGAGCTTCTCTGTACTTGCGTTGCATCCGCGCAAGCGTCCAACGCTCCTTGCCCGCGCGCGTGCGCTGTACCAGCCATGCGGGGATGCCGAAGAAGAACGCCAGGAAGACGAGGAAGATGACGAGGTCGACAACGCCGCCGTCGCCCTCACTGTCGGAGCTCCCTCCGCCGCCGGTGCCGCCGCCGAAGCCGCCGCCTCCTCCGCCGCCGCCTCCTCCGCCTCCACCGCCGCTGAAGCCGGAGCTTCCGCCGCCGGCCTGCGCGAGCACCTCCGGTGCGAGCAGTCCAAGGACGACGACCGCCACCGCCGCGGTGCGGACGAGCGTTCGCCGGTCGGTCAGGAGCGTCGTGTTCATGTCATCGCACCTCGAGGTCGCCGCTGCCGTGCGACCAGCATCCTCCCCCGCACCTGGCCAATCAAGCCGCCCGAGCGTCAGCCTGCGCCACGTGATCGCG
>Ga0136618_10000781_pt1 | contig 11536 bp, 10 predicted proteins | sample AntDrymUQ3302106_2_FD_104805 | JGI IMG/M metagenome (GOLD analysis project Ga0136618, IMG submission 104805) | Polar desert sand microbial communities from Dry Valleys, Antarctica - metaG UQ330 (21.06) | ecosystem: Environmental > Terrestrial > Soil > Desert | place: Antarctica: Dry Valley... | reverse complement strand
GTTTGGACGCCGTTGCCGGCACGACCGACGGCTTCGAGCTGTCCCGCCTCGACCTCGAGCATCGCCGCGAGGGTGACGTCCTCGGTGCGTCCCAGTCCGGTCGACGCTCCGGCCTGCGGCTGCTCTCCGTGCTCCGGCACGAGGACGTGATAGCAGACGCTCGTACGGCGGCCGCGGAGGTCGTCGCCGCCGACCCGGTCCTGGGTCTGCACGCAGACCTGATGCGATCGGTCGACCGGCTGCACGAGTCCGAACAGGCCGACTTCCTGGAGAAGGCTTGAACGCCCGGATCATCGGAGGAAGCGCGTCCGGCCGCCGGGTCAAGACTCCCAGCGGCAGTGCGACGCGGCCGACTTCGGATCGGGTGAGGGAGGCGCTGTTCTCGTCGCTGGAGGCCGCGCTCGGTTCGGTGGCGGGGCTGCGGTTCCTCGACCTCTACGCCGGTTCCGGGGCCGTGGGCCTGGAGGCCAGCTCCCGCGGAGCCGGTGTCGTCACCTGCGTGGAGCAGGATCGGCGCACTGCAGCGCTGATCCGCGACAACGCGCACACCCTTGGCCTGCGTGTCGTGGAGGTGACGACGGCTCCGGTGCGCCGGACCCTGCTGAGCGTTCCCCGGGCGCCGTACGACGTGGTCTTCCTCGACCCGCCGTACCCTCTCCCCAACGACGAAGTGGTCACCGACCTCGCCGCGCTGGTGGCGCAAGGCTGGCTGTCGCAGGCCGCCGTGGTCGTGGCCGAACGGTCCGACCGGGGGCCCGCCCTCGTCTGGCCGGCCGGACTGGTGGGCGACCGTGAGAAGAAGTACGGCGAGACCTTGCTTTGGTACGGTCACGCAGCAACCGGCAGCGCATGATCGCCGGACCGGTCGTCGAGCCCCGAGGAGGATCCGTGCGCAGAGCAGCGTGCCCCGGCTCGTTCGACCCGGTGACCAACGGGCACCTCGACATCATCCGGCGCGCCTCGACCCTCTTCGACGAGGTCGTCGTCGCCGTGGGGGTGAACAAGTCCAAGTCACGACTGTTCTCGGGCGAGGAACGGATCACCATGCTGACCGAGGTCTGTGCCGACTTCGCCAACGTGCGTATCGACAGCTTCGCCGGCCTGCTCACCGACTTCTGCCGGGACCGGCAGGTGAGTGCGATCGTCAAGGGGATGCGGGCGATCAGCGACTTCGACTACGAGCTGCAGATGGCTCAGATGAACTCCAGCCTGGCCGACATCGAGACGGTCTTCGTGCCGACCAGCCCCGAGTACTCATTCCTCGCGTCCAGCCTCGTGAAGGAGGTCGCCGCCTTCGGTGGAGACGTCTCCTCTCTGGTCCCTCGCAGCGTGCTCCCGCGGCTCACGGCCCGGCTGGCTGCGCGGGACCGGGCTCTCTGACCGCCCGCGCAGCCTTGCGTCGCCGACGTATCGTCGGGTGATGCGGCGACTGCGTCATCTCCAGCCAGGGGATGGGGGAGCCGGGAGACACACCTGCTGCAACTTCTTGAGAGGGACAACGTGGACGTGCACGCGAAACTCGCCCAGATGCGGCGGATGATCGAGGAGGCGCGTTCGATGCCCATGTCGGCGTCGGCAGTCGTCAACCGGGTCGAGCTGCTCGGCCTGGTCAAGGATCTCGATGCCTCGCTCGAGTCGGCGTTCAGTGACGCGAACCGGGTCGTGGCCGACCGGGACTCCGTGGTGGACGACGGCCGGAAGGCAGCAGACGAGATCATCGCCGAGGCCAAGAACGAGCGCGAGCACATCGTCTCGGACACCGAGGTGTTCCGGGTGGCGAAGCGCCAGGCCGACCAGGTCCTGGAGCACTCCCGTTCGGAGTCCGAGGCTCTGCGGCAGGAGACCGACCACTACGTCGACGCGAAGCTCGCCAACTTCGAGATCACCCTCGAGCGCACCATGGAGGCTGTCAAGCGCGGACGTGAGCGGCTGGCCGGACGCTCGGTGCTCGACTCACTCACCGACGACGAGGTCGACAAGATCAGGCTCCCCGAGCACCTCGACAGCTAGAGCCGGCCGTTTTGGTTGCAGGGCTCCCCGTTCGGTAGTCTGGTGACAGTCCTGCATGCCCGACCGGCAGCCAGTTGCCCGGCCAGGTGCGTGGGACCGTGATCTGTTCCGCCCGATGACCTGAATGGACCTGCTGTGCGTCTCGACCCGAGAGCGCCGCTCGTGCTCGACACACGCGAGCTCGGCCGCCGCCCAGGGTCACAACGCCGACAGTCCGTGACGGCACCGGCGCCGGCAGATCTCGGTATCGAGGTTCTTCACGTCCCTGAGGGATCGCCCGTCGAGTTCGAGATCAGGCTCGAGGCGGTCATGGAAGGGGTCCTCGTCACTGGCACGGCCACGGCCGGCTTGACGGGGGAGTGCGTGCGGTGCCTGGAGGAGATCCGTGACGACGTCACGGTCGACTTCCAGGAGCTCTTCGTCTACGAGGAGAGTGACACCGCCGCGACCGAGGAGGACGGCGCTACCAGCCGGCTCGTGGGCGACCTGCTCGACCTCGAGCCACTGCTGCGGGACGCGGTGGTGCTCTCACTGCCGTTCCAGCCGCTGTGCCGGGACGACTGTCCGGGTCTGTGCGTCGAGTGTGGCGCGCGGCTCGCAGACGACCCCGGTCACCAGCACGAGGAGGCGATCGACCCCCGGTGGGTGGCGCTTCGCGGGCTGACCGACGACGACGTACCCAGCCGGGAACCCGGCCGAGTTGAGGAGTGAGATAAGTGGCTGTTCCGAAGCGGAAGATGTCGCGGAGCAACACGCGCCACCGTCGTTCCCAGTGGAAGGCCGTCGCGCCGTCCCTCGTGAGCTGCGCGAACCCGGCTTGCGGGGCCAAGCATCTGCCGCACCGCGCCTGCGGTGAGTGCGGTCAGTACGGCGCCCGAGCCGACCGTCGCCAGGTCCTCTGAGCGACCGCCCGTGAGCGAGGCCTACGCCGACTTGCGGGAGGCGCTCGGCGGACCGGTCCTCGGCGCCGAGATGCTCGACCATGCCCTGACGCACAGGTCCTTCGCCTACGAGAACGGTGGCCTGCCGACCAACGAGCGCCTGGAGTTCCTCGGCGACTCGGTGCTGGGAGTGGTGGTCACCGACACCCTGTTCCGCACCCATCCGGACCTCTCCGAGGGAAGGCTGGCCAAGCTGCGGGCCGCGGTGGTCAACGCACGTGCCCTCGCCGAGGTGGCTCGCACCATCGGCCTCGGTGAGCACGTCAAGCTGGGGCGCGGCGAAGAGGCCACCGGAGGTCGGAACAAAGCCTCGATCCTCTCCGACACGGTGGAGGCAGTGATCGGCGCCGTCTATCTTTGCGGAGGGTTCGAGGCGGCGAGCTCCATGGTCCACCTGTTGTTCGACCCGCTCATGGCCAGCGCCGCGCGCCTCGGTGCGGGCCTGGACTGGAAGACCAGCCTCCAGGAGCTGTCCGCCGCGCATGCTCTCGGGGTTCCGGAGTACGTCGTCGAGGACGCAGGTCCCGACCACGAGAAGACCTTCATGGCGCAGGTCCAGGTGGGCTCCCTGCTCTACGGCCACGGAACCGGCCGGTCCAAGAAGGAAGCCGAGCAGGAGGCTGCCGAGACCGCCTACCTGGCCATCGCCGCTGAGCACGGGCACGTCCAGCCGGCGCCAACGTCGTTGGCCGACCCCGCCACCTTCACTCACCCTCTCTGACCCGGCGCCGTGCCCGAGCTACCCGAGGTCGAGGTCGTACGACGGGGGCTGGAGGCTCATGTCGTAGGTCGCACCGTTGCCCGCGTGGACGTGCTGCATGCCCGTCCCGTCAGGCGCCACCTCGCCGGTCCGGACGACTTCTCGACCGCGATCACCGGTCGGATGGTCCTCGCAGCGTGCCGGCGGGGCAAGTACCTCTGGCTGCCCCTCGACAGCGGCGACGCGCTCCTCGCCCACCTCGGGATGAGTGGTCAGCTGCTCGTGCGACCCGTGGACGCGCTCGACGAGCGGCACCTGCGGGTGCGGATGGTCCTTGACGCGCCGTACGAGCTCCGCTTCGTCGACCAACGCATGTTCGGAGGTCTCGCGGTCTCCAGGGGCGGTGCCGTCGGACCGACGGAGATCGCGCACATCGCCCGTGACCCCATGGACTCGACCTTCGACGACACCGCCTTCGCTGCCCGGGTCCGGAAGAAGTCATCGGGGATCAAGCGAATCCTCCTGGACCAGAGGGCTGTGTCCGGTGTCGGGAACATCTACGCCGACGAGGCGCTCTGGCTGGCACGCCTGCACGGAGACCGTCCGGGGAGCCGACTGACGCGGGCCCAGGTCCACGAGGTGCTCGCCGGGATCCGGCAGGTGATGACCTCGGCACTCGACCAGGGTGGGACGTCCTTCGATGCGTTGTACGTCGACGTCAACGGGCAGAGCGGCTACTTCGACCGCTCGCTCGAGGTGTACGGCCGGGCCGGCGAACCGTGCAGGCGCTGCGCTGCTCCGATCGTGCGCGTGGCCTTCATGAACAGGTCGTCCTTCTTCTGTCCCCGGTGTCAGCCGCGGCCGCGGCTGCGCTCGCGTTGAACTGACTGCGGGACGTTGCCGTTGCAGTCAATGGGCGTCCACTCCTGCGACGGCACCCACTCGCTGCCGCAGCCGCCGCACGCGAACACCGGCTCCGCGGTAATGACCTCGTCCGTGCGGGACCAGCTGCACTCCTGCCGGCACGCTGAGATCTGCAGCGGGCGACCCATCCGGCCAGCGTACCGGCGGGCGGACAGCCATCGGCGTTGCTGCCCGAGTGCCGCCATTGACCCGATCCTGCGGTCGTGGGAGTCTTGGATCGACTACCCACACACATCCTCTGGGTGCGACCCAGCCGGTCTCCCGGTGTGCCTCCTCCACCAACGAAGGACTGATCCATGGCCAAGGCGCTCCTCGGCACCATGAGCAGCACCGACCCCCGTGTCGTCGAATCCATGATCGCGGAGAACCGTCGACTCCGGCGACGTGTCGGTGACCTCGAGGCGCACGTGCTCAGACTCCAGGCAGAGAACGACTCGCTCGCGGCCGCGGTGCATCATGAGCCGTTGCTGACCCTCGAGCACGCCTGAGCCGACCCGATCGACCCCGGTTTGGGCGGCGGACGTGAGGGGTAATTTCGTATCGTTGACTGAAGTGGCCGCCGTACCGGTGCGGCCCGGCGAGAGGAACCCATGCGTCGTCCACACCTTTCGGCCGCATCCGCTGCCGTCGCCCTGGCAACCGCTGGGTTGCTGCTCACCACTGCGACCCCGGCGACAGCGCACGGCGCGTCCGACGCGGCCGAACTTCTCGGCAGCCAAGAGGTTGGTGGCCTGCCCGCCCCCCTCATCACCAGCGACAACGTCCGGCCGTTGCGCAACGTGCCGGGCTCCGCCGGGATCTCCGGGTGCTTCCTGCAGACCGCTCCGCTCTTTGTGATGTCGAGCCTGGACTCGATCACGGTCTACGACGTGAGGAACCCGGCGGCGCCGACGCGCGTGGGCACGCTGCCGAGTGCGCAGTTCGAGAACGAGGCCATGAACTGTGGCGAGCGCAAGACCAAGAGCGGCACCAAGCGTTTTGCCCTCATCGGAGTCGACCTCTACCAGGTCTCGCCAAACGATCCCAACCACGTCAACGCCGGGGACGGCAACGAGCTCGTGATCGTCGACGTCACCAACCCGAGCACTCCCAAGATCATGTCGCGGGCCCCGGGAACGACGTCGACGCACACGGTCAGCTGCATCGACGAGACCGACTGCACCTACGCCTACTCAGCCGGCGGGAGAGGCCTCTTCTCCATCTTCGACCTGCGCAACCTCGCGAAGCCGGTCGAGCTCGACGCCGATCCAAATACGCCCGGGACCCAGGCGTTCCGGTCCCCGACACCGGCGCACAAGTGGAACTTCGACGCGGCCGGCTACGGCACCCACACCGGCTTCGACGGCTCCTCGATCTTCGACGTCAGCGACCCTCGTCAGCCGCGACTGGTGACCACCACCGGTGCTGCGGGGCGCGGTGAGGACCCCGCCTACCCGGGCTACAACGACTTCATCCACCACAACTCGTTCCGCCCCAACGCCAGTGCGTTTGCGCCGTTCGCCGCGCCCTCGCTCGCCAACGGCAACGTCCTGCTCATCACCGAGGAGGACTACGAGCAGACCGACTGCAGCCAAGCCGGCTCCTTCCAGACCTGGAAGGTCAACACCCTCGACGGCAGCCCGGACGCGATCGTGCCGCTGGACAAGGTGGAGCTGTCCGACTTGGGGAACTTCCCCTCTCCCGTCGGCGCGTTCTGCTCGGCACACTGGTTCTCCTACCACCCTTCGGGCATCGTGGCGATCGGCTTCTACGGCGGCGGCATGCAGCTGATCGACGTACGAGACCCGCTTGACATCAAGCCCTACGGCCACGCCGTCTCGGGCGTCTCCGAGGTATGGGACGCCTACTGGATGCCGGTCTACAACAAGGCCGGCCGGATGACCAACCAGAAGACGGACATCGTCTACGCAGTCGACCTGGTGCGTGGCCTCGACGTGTTCCAGGTCGATCTCCCGGGCACATCGAGGTTGGCGGAGCCGACCACCCTCGGTGCCGGCAACCCCTTGACCACGTTGGCGTGGCCGGAGGAGGGCGTCCCCCTCGTCCTGCTCGGCCTCGCACTGGTCGGCTCCGCGGTGCTCCGCAGGCGCGTCCGTCCCACGGGTTCCTGAAGCGGCGGTTGCACGGTTCGAGCGTTCCGGCCCGGTAAGGTCGGTCGTGCCTGACCGGCGACCCGTGAGGAGCACCGTTGTACCTCAAGAGCCTGACGCTGCGCGGGTTCAAGTCCTTCGCATCGGCGACGACTTTGCAGTTCGAGCCAGGGATCACCTGCATCGTCGGCCCCAACGGCTCCGGCAAGTCCAACGTCGTCGACGCGCTGGCCTGGGTGATGGGTGAACAGGGCGCCAAGTCCCTGCGCGGCGGCAAGATGGAGGACGTCATCTTCGCCGGTACGTCAGGCCGGCCGCCCCTGGGTCGGGCCGAGGTCGCGCTGACGATCGACAACGCCGACGGTGCACTGCCGATCGAGTACGCCGAGGTCACGATCAGCCGGACGATGTTCCGCAACGGGGGTTCGGAGTACGCCATCAACGGCGCGTCCTGTCGCCTGCTCGACGTCCAGGAGCTGCTCTCCGACTCCGGCATCGGACGTGAGATGCACGTGATCGTGGGCCAGGGTCAGCTCGACTCGATCCTGCACGCCACCCCCGAGGACCGTCGAGGCTTCATCGAGGAGGCCGCCGGCGTCCTCAAGCATCGCAAGCGCAAGGAGAAGGCGCTCCGCAAGCTGGACTCGACCGAGGCCAACCTCACCCGGCTCAGCGACCTGCTCAACGAGATCCGTCGCCAGCTCAAGCCGCTCGGCCGTCAGGCAGAAGTCGCTCGCAGGGCAGCCATGGTCCAGGCCGACGCCCGGGACGCTCGGGCCCGGCTGCTCGCCGAGGACCTCCTCAACTGCCGCACCTCACTCGAGAAGGAGCTCGCCGACGAGACGATCCTGCACCAGCGTCGTGGCGAGGTGGAGGCCGGTATCGCACGAGCCCGCCAGAAGGAGACAGGCCTGGAGGTGGCGCTCCGCGAGGACCTACCGGCCCTGGCAGCAGCACAGGAGACCTGGTTCGGACTGTCCGGGCTGCGCGAGCGCCTCAACGGCACGGCCGGACTCGCTGCAGAGCGGGTTCGAAACGCGCAGGACGCCGCGGACGAACCAGCGTCCTCCTCGGGGCGCGAGCCCGACCAGATGGTCGCCGAGGCCGGGCGGGTGCGTGCCCAGGAGCAGGACATCGCCGGTGTGGTCGAAGGCAACCGGACCGCTCTGGACAGTGCGCTCGCGACCCGGCAGCGGGCCGAGCAGGCGCACGACGAGGAAGACCGCCGGGTAGCCGGCCTGCTGCGGGCGGCAGCTGACCGGCGCGAGGGTCTGGCTCGCCTGCACGGACAGGTGAACGCCTTGAAGAGTCGTGCAGCGGCTGCGGACGACGAGGTCGGGCGCTTGGGGTCTGCACAGCAGGAAGCCGTCGCGCGAGCCGAACGCGCCCGACGCGACTTCACCGCCCTTGAGACCAGCATCGCCGGGCTCGACGCGGGTGAGGAAGGCCTCGACGCCGAGCACGAGGGTGCGTCCTCCAGTCTCGCTGACGTCGAGGAGAGGCTCAGCAAGACCAGGCAGGAGGCACAGTCGGCCGAGCACGAGCGAGGAGCCCTCACCGCTCGCAAGGAGGCCCTGGAGCTCGGACTGAGCCACAAGGACGGTGCCGGCGCGCTGCTGGCTGCCTCCGACTCGGTGTCGGGTCTGCTGGGGTCGGTGGCGGCGCTTCTGTCCGTGCGGCCTGGCTACGAGACCGCAGTCGCCGCCGCCCTCGGGTCGGCTGCCGACGCAGTCGCTGTCGAGCATGTGGACGCGGCTATGGGCGCCCTGGACCATCTCAAGTCCGGGGAGCTTGGCCGGGCCGGGATCCTGCTCGGCGATGCGGACCTCGACGATGCGGACTGGCCCGGCCTGCCGGTGCAGGCGTCGTACGCCGTGGACGCGGTCGACTGCCCGGACACGCTGCGTCCGGCGCTTCGCCGGACGATGTTCAAGGTCGCCGTGGTCGAAGATCTCGCCGCAGCCCGGGCACTGGTGCGGGAGCTGCCGGACCTGACTGTGGTCACCCGGGAGGGGGACCTGGTGGGAGCCCACTTCGTCTCGGGAGGGTCCTCGGTCCGGCCGAGCCTCATCGAGGTGCAGTCGGCGGTCGACGAGGCCAGCGAGCGACTGGCCGTCGCCGGGCACACCAGCGAACGACTGACCTTCGAGCTCTCCCGCCTCGAGGAAGAGCGCGCCCAGGCCCGGCGCCGGGTCGATGTGGCTCTCGCCAAGCTGCACGAGTCCGACGCAACGCTGGCCGCGGTGGCCGAGGAGCTCGGTCAGTTCGGCTCTCTTGCACGCGCTGCCAAGGGGGAGGCCGAGCGGCTGACCGCGGCGATTGCCGCTGCCGAGGACGCCCGGGACAGGGACCTGGCGGGCCTCGCCGATCTCGAGCTACGACTTGCCCGTGCCGTCGACGCACCGGAACAGGACCCCGACACCGGCGACCGGGAACGACTGGCCGAGGTGGCTCGTGCCACGCGTGCTGCAGAGATGGACGCGCGGCTGGCACTACGAACCGGAGAGGAGCGTGCCCGGGCCTTGGCCGGTCGGGCCGACTCGCTGCTTCAAGCTGCGCAGAGCGAGCGCGATGCGCGCGCCCGAGCCGTGGCCCGCCGCGAACGACTTGTTCGCGAGGGCCGGGCTGCCGAGGCGGTCGGACGCGGGGTCGCGCTCGCCCTGCAGCGGCTCCAGATCTCGATCTCTGCGGCCGTGGCAGGGCGGGCCCATGTCGAGCAGTCCAGGCGGGGCCGCGAGGGGCAGCTCACAGCGGTCCGAGAGCAGCTGCGCGACCTGGCGATGGAGCACGACGAGCTGGTCAACACCGTTCACCGGGACGAGATGGCCCGGACCCAGCAGCGGATGCGCATCGAGCAGCTGGAGGAGCGGGCACTCGAGGAGCTCGGGCTCGACACGGACGCGCTCGTCGCCGACTACGGCCCGGACAACCTGGTGCCCGCGGTACTGGACCCCGAGAACTTGTCCGGCGTCAGGGATGAGGACCGACCGGGACAGCCCGATCCGGTCCCCTACGTGCGCGAGGAGCAGCAGAAACGGCTTCGTGCCGCCGACCGCTCGCTCGCGATGCTCGGCAAGGTCAACCCGCTCGCCCTCGAGGAGTTCTCGGCGCTCGAGGAGCGGCACAGGTTCCTCAGCGAGCAGCTCGAGGACCTGCGCAGGACCCGCAAGGATCTGCTCGACATCGTCCGTGAGGTCGACGAGCGGGTCGAAGAGGTCTTCACCGAGGCCTGGGAGGACGTCCGGGCGTCCTTCGAGTCGGTGTTCTCCCGGTTGTTCCCCGGCGGCGAGGGGAAGCTCGTCCTCACCGACCCCTCGAACATGCTGTCCACGGGCATCGAGGTCGAGGCGCGCCCGCCCGGGAAGAGGATCAAGCGGCTCTCCTTGCTCTCGGGCGGCGAGCGCTCGCTCGTCGCGGTGGCATTCCTCGTGGCTCTCTTCAAAGCACGGCCATCGCCCTTCTACATCCTCGACGAGGTCGAGGCCGCCCTCGACGACACCAACCTCGGTCGACTGCTGGAGATCTACGAGGAGCTGCGCGAGAACAGCCAGCTGCTGGTGATCACGCACCAGAAGCGGACCATGGAGGTCGGCGACGCCCTCTACGGAGTGACGATGCGAGGCGACGGGGTCTCAGCTGTGATCAGCCAACGGCTGCGCGAGTCCGAGTCGGCTTGAGGGTTGCGGCCGTCCCCAGCAGCTGGCTCGCCGTCCTCCCGTCGACCCTTTCCTTCTTGTCCCGCGTGAGGGCGGACCGGGTCCCGAGCCGGCTTCTCTGATTGGATACGCCCGTGGAGTACCTCTGGTTGATCCTTGCCGTCGCGGTCGTGCTGGTCGGCGGCCTCGCCGGCCTCGTGACGACCCGACACCGGGGCAGAACCCCGGTCGACCGAGGCCCGTCGACGGACGTCTTGGCTCCCGCGGAGCCGAGGGTCGGCGACGATGCCGAGACGCCGCGCGACACCGCGACACGCACCGTCGAGGAGACCACCCTTCCGACCCTTGAGCGACCCGAGTCGACAGCGAGCCGGCTGGTGCGGTTGCGCGAGCGGCTGTCGCGGTCGCAGGGCCCGCTCGGTCGCGGGCTGCTCGCCCTGCTGTCCCGAGACGTCATCGACGAGGACACCTGGGAAGAGATCGAGGACACCCTCATCACTGCGGACATCGGGGTGGTCCCGGCCCAGGAGCTGGTCTCCCGACTGCGCACCCGCGTCAAGGTCGAGGGCAAGACCCACGCGTCGATCCGCGACATCCTGCGCGAGGAGCTCGTGACACTGGTCGACCCGTCCCTCGACCGTGAGCTCCGCGTCGAGGGCGCCGGCGGCGCCCCGGGGGTGGTGCTGATGGTCGGCGTCAACGGCACCGGCAAGACCACGACCGTCGGCAAGCTGGCCCGGGTGCTGGTGGCTCAGGACAAGACGGTCGTCCTCGGCGCGGCCGACACCTTCCGTGCTGCGGCTGCCGAGCAGCTCGCCACCTGGGGTGAGCGAGTGGGGGTCCCGGCGGTGCGGGGTCCCGAGGGCAGCGACCCGGCGAGCGTCGCCTTCGAGGCGGTCAAGCAGGGCATGGCACAGCAGGTCGACGTCGTGCTCGTCGACACCGCCGGACGACTGCAGAACAAGGCCGGCCTCATGGACGAGCTCGGCAAGGTCAAGCGGGTGATCGAGAAACAGACTCCGGTCACCGAGGTGCTGCTCGTCCTCGACGCGACGACCGGGCAGAACGGCATGTCGCAGGCCCGGATCTTCGGCGAGGTCGTCGACGTGACCGGCATCGTGCTCACCAAGCTCGACGGTTCGGCCAAGGGCGGCATCGTCGTCGCGGTGCAACGGGAGCTCGGCGTACCGGTCAAGCTGGTCGGTCTGGGCGAGG
>Ga0136618_10000780_pt1 | contig 11543 bp, 11 predicted proteins | sample AntDrymUQ3302106_2_FD_104805 | JGI IMG/M metagenome (GOLD analysis project Ga0136618, IMG submission 104805) | Polar desert sand microbial communities from Dry Valleys, Antarctica - metaG UQ330 (21.06) | ecosystem: Environmental > Terrestrial > Soil > Desert | place: Antarctica: Dry Valley... | reverse complement strand
GACGGCGTTGACGAAGGCTTCATCCAGTGCAATAAAAAGATGCGAGTCTTCCGCATCAATTACACCGAGTTTTTCTACTCTCTTTGTCAAATAATTCAAAACCGAGTGCATCAGGGAAAGCGCGCTCGGAAATTCAAATTCGATTTTCTCGCGCAGGTTTTTTATTTTTTCAACTTCGTCAACGTATTGCGCTTTATAATTTAGGATTGTTTCAAAAAGATTTTTCAGTTCCGCTTCGTCGTAATCTTCGCGGCGATAGCCGGTCGCGCAAATCTTGAAGGCGTGAATGTGTTCGGAAGTTTTATGCGCTCCGACTTCGGGCAAACACGAATCGTCTTCGTCGTCATTTTGAACGGCTTCGGGAATTCTATCAACGTTATCGAGGTCGGTGATAACCACGTCAAAATCGTCAATTTCTTGGAGAGCAACCGCTTCGTCGCGGTTTTCGATGGTTATGACCGAATATCCGAGTTTCACGAATAATTCTTTAAGTCCGCTGCTCAAATCATCGTGGTCGTCAATTATCAAAAATTTTCTTTGCATCTTTAACGTTTTCAAATTACCGCCGGATTCGCCGCCGAAAAATTTACGACAAACCATTTTCCTTTGTTGCAAATAATACCCTAAGTTGTTACTTATTTTCTATCTGTGCCGAAACAAAAAGAAAAAATGTATCAACTCAGCTCGCTTGCCGATTATTCTTTTAAAGAGCGTCTGCTGATTCGATTTTTGGGTTTTGTTTTTTACATTTTCACAAATTTAATCGGGAAAACCGTTCGTTTTCAAATCGAAGGTTGGGAGATTCTCGAGAAAGTCGAGCGTGACGGCAAAATTCCGATTCTTGCCTTCTGGCACAACCGCATCTTTCTGGCGACTTATTATTTCCGGTTTCGCGGCATCATCGTGATGAGTTCGCAAAGTTTTGACAGCGAATATGTAGCCAGATTTATACAGAGATTCGGTTTCGGGATTGTCAAAGGTTCTTCGACACGCGGCGGTGTCGGCGGACTCATCGAGATGATTCGCCTGATGAAAAAAGGATTTCCGACGGGTTTTTCGGTTGACGGTCCGAAAGGTCCGGTTTATCAGGCAAAAACAGGTACGCTTCTGCTGGCAAAAAAGACGGGCAATCCGGTGCTGCCGTTTTCTGTCGAAGCGGAAAATTATTGGACGATAAAAAGCTGGGATAAACTGCAAATACCGAAACCTTTCACGCGGTCGAAAATTTTTATCGCGGAACCGATTAACGTTTCAAAAAATGCGGACGATTCGGAAATGAAAAATAAACATCTGGAACTGCAAAAAAAACTTGACGAAATGGTTAGGTTTGGAGAACAATGGCGGGAAAGCGGCAAATGATTTCAGGCTTTTCTAAACTACCGACAGGAGAAAAAAGATGTCTTTGTTTGATTCGTTGATAAACGAAACGGAAACGAAATTTAATTTGGGCGGGAAAGGCGGAACTTTGCTTTCCGCTCTACTGGCTTTGGTAACGAATAAAAGTCGCGGCGGTTTTGCGGGATTTTTGGAAAGGTTTAACCGCGCAGGTTTGGGAGATACGGCTTCTTCCTGGGTGAAAGACAGCGCGAATATGCCGATTTCTAATGAACAACTCGAATCGGTTTTAGCACAATCTGAATTGGAAAACATTGCCAATCAAGTCGGGACAAATTATGAAACGGCAACTTCGGCAGCCGCTTTTATGGTGCCTCAAGTTGTTGACCGTCTGACACCGAACGGCGTTTTGCCGGACGAAAATGATTTGCTTTCGACAACCGGCACATATTCAACGAACGTCGGCGAAATGGCTGGATTTGCAGTTGCAACCGCCGCCGGAACGGTTGACCGTATCGGAACTGCCGCCACCGATGTCATCGATGCCGGCAGAGAAACAGTTAGCGACGGAGTTAATATAATCGGCGACAGAGTTGATGTCAGCAATAATTCGGGAATCGTCGGTGACGGAGCGGACAGAAGTGTCAAGAGCGTTGATGATGATAATGATGATTCACCTTTAAAGTGGCTGTTGCCGCTTCTGCTGTTTGGATTGCTCCTCATTTTGGGTTATTCGTTCTGCCGCAAATCACCGACACCAACGACTGCCAATGCCAATGCCAACACGAATAGTGTAATTGTCAATGCCAACAAATAGGTTTTGATGAAGAATAAAAAGGCGAGCGGATGCGAAAAAGCACGTTCGCTTTTTTATTTTTGTCCGCACATCGAATTTGATAAATTTAACTTTATATTTTTTGATAATTATCGAAGGCGTTGAAAATTACGACCAACCGTAAGTTATTAAATCAAATCCAAATGTTCGGGAACTTTTCTTTACAGACCTTCGTAGAAAATGTTTGACAGAGCAGGTTTAACGCTTTGTTGCTTTAAGTCGAAAGCGATTGCTTTTTGGAGAAACGGCGTTGGAAGCATTAAAAGTGGCGGCTGTCAGCAGTGGCGGTGCAGACCTTGTAAGACGATGTCGTGCCGGTGACGGGACGGCTTGGGAAGAAATTGTTTCGTCGTTTTCGCGGCGCATTTTCAACCTTGCCTATCGTTTCACTTCAAGCGTCGAAGCGGCGGAAGATTTGACGCAGGAAGTTTTTGTTCGCATTTATAAAACGCTCGACCAATACGATGCCAAGCACGGCGATTTGGCAAACTGGCTGATGCGGCTTGCGAGAAATTTGATAATTGACGATTATCGCCACCGCCAGCGCAATCCGCAGAATTCTTACGCCGACGATGTTGAAAATCATACGTTTCATCTTCGCGCCGTCGGAACTTCGGCGCAGAAGGAAATCGAACGCCGCGAGCTTTGTGTTCAAGTGCAGGAAGGAATTGATAAACTACCGGCGGATTTGAAAACTTGCGTGATTTTACGCGACATCGAGGAATTGAGTTATCAGGAAATCGTTGATGTTTTGAAGATTCCCGAAGGAACCGTAAAATCACGAATTAACCGCGGACGGATTGAATTGGCGAAAATTTTACGTCGAATGCGAGTCGTCAATGTTTAGAAAAAGATTCTAGTTGTTTGTAATCAATAGCCATTTTTTTCTGACTACTGACTACTGACTACTGACTACTGATTTATGACTTATGAACACGAAAAAATAATCAACTGTTCCGAATTTGAGGGGGTTTTGACCGATTATTTGGACAACAGTTTAGACCGACAAATGCACAAATCGGTTGCTTCTCACGCTTTGCGTTGTCCGCTCTGCCACGGACTTTTGAATGAAGTAAAAGATGCTCTGAAACTTTGCCGCGAAATTTCCGCGCCGAAGACTTCGATAACAAAACTCGAAGCCAGAATTCTTTCGATGACCGCGCCCGAAACGGCGATGGCTTGCGAAGAATTTGAAGAGCATCTGACCGATTATATGGACGGTTTTTTGCCCGCGACTGTCTTTCACCGTTGGGAACGTCACGCCGTTTTATGCGAGCAATGCACGGATTTGCCCGGTGCGGTCGTGCGTTCAATCGCCGCTTGCTATACCTACAAAATGGATGAATTGGCGATGCCCGCGGGCTTGCACAATAAGATTTTGCAGGCGACTATCGGCACGACCGAAGCCAAAGCCGTCAAAGCATCCTGGACGGCGCAAATCGTGGAATGGATTCGAGGTTTGAATTTCCCGATTCCGATTCCGCAGCTTGCGCCGGTCGCAATGATTCTACTTTTCGCCGTTTTGATTTTTAGTCAAAGCGTTTCCGCCGACAGCTCGATTGGCGGAATTTATGAAAAAAGTTTTGAAATGGCGGGACAAACTTACAAGCAGGGCGCGGATATTATGCTCGGCGGAAATAAAATCGAACCCCAATTGAATCAAGAACCGATTCAGGGAATTTACGTGAACGAGGAAAAGAGGCGATGAATTGTGCTTATCACACTCAAAATGTTGCGGTTGTCGGTTGTAACGGCTGTGGAAAACCACTGTGTCCGGCTTGCGACCACCGCATCAAAGGTTTTCCATACTGTCAGGACTGCATCATTTCCGGCGTTGAGCTTTTGCGAAATTCCAATCAATCTTCAAATATTCCGCTTGTCAAACGGCAAACCTCGCCTTTAATCGCAACCGTTCTTTCGTTCGTTTGTCCCGGACTCGGCGCGGCTTACAACGGTCAGACGGCAAAGGCTCTGGTTTATTTCGCGGTTTTTGTCGGGCTTTTTCAGATGGCGGTGCTGACCGGCGGATTGCCGATTTTCGTTCTCGGATTTATAGGAATGTGGCTTTTCGCCGCGCTCGACTCGTGGCGCACGGCGCGGCTTATCCGCTCCGGCGTAATGCCGAATGGCGCGGAAGATATTATCGTGCAGAGGTTTTCGGGGAATCCGAAACTCTGGGGAATCGTCCTGACAATTTTGGGTGCATCGTTTTTTTTGCAGGCATTCTTTAATATTCGTTTTTTTATTCGTGCGGTTTTGCCGGTTTTGCTCATCGGTTTGGGCATCTATATTCTGCGCGATTATATTTTCAAACCGAAGAAAAGCCAATTAAACCGGACGGATTACGGCAATCAGACAAATGTGCCGACCTATGCCGCCACGAGTTTTCACACGGGCGAATTTGATTCGCAAAACGATTTTGCAACCGAAGTCCGCGCTAAGACGTGGAAAAACAGGTAGGAAATTTGGTATTATAAAAGCAGGACAGTTCAATCGTTTTTAAGATTAGATTGTTCGGCGGTAAATCAGCAGTTTCGAGAGGTTTTAAAGTTATGTCAATTTGGTTAAAAGCCGCAGGAAAATGGGGAAGCATTTTAGTTATCTTAACTTTGATTATAACGCTTCTAAAACAGGTCATCGCATTTATCGGTTTTTTGACGGCAGCCATCAAGATTATCGTCATATTGGCTTTTGTCATTTTGTTTATTGGTGTCGGAATGATTGTTTTGCGCTCCTGGAACAACAGTCGCAAAGCGCGAGAATAAATCTGCAAATGTTACTCGTTTAGAACAGGCTAATGCCGAGGATTGTTCCTTCTGTTTGTCTTTGGCGACAGCTTGTGATACTTTTTATTTTCCCTAGATAAGAAATAATTGAACATCAGGTGAAATTACCCCTAAGAGAGTTTTCTTTTTTAAAGACTCTCGACAAGGATTCGCGTCAGTTGCCCTAAGGCTATACTTTCGTGATTCCATGCAGTTGAAACGCTGGACTTTCAACGGCAGAAAATCATCAAAAGGAGCTAAAAGCACAATGCAAAAAAAGGACAACCGTTCTTATACTTTTTTATTAACACATAAAACAAAAACAAAAATTTATTCGCGTCGTATCGAAATTTCAAAAAACATTCTTCATACGAGCGTCGTCGGTTTGATTTTAACAGTCGGTATAATTTCTTTAGGATTTTTCAAAGACACTGCATTCGCAAAATTTCAAACGGAAACTTCGATTGAAACCGCACTTGCCGTTCAGCCTGTCCAAAATATTTCGAAAGCTGAATACAAATCGTTCAATTACGACCGTCCGGCATCTACTTATGATTCGGTTTTTGTCGGCGGCGGCGAAACAATAATTTCTATGCAGCCGTTTCCAACCGAATCCGATGCCGAAAAAAATAAAATGGAATCTCAGCTTCGCGTTATCAAAACCACAAGCAATCCGGCATCTCTGCCGACGATGTGGGCGCATCCGGGTAAAATCAATAACGAATTCGGTATTCGCAGTAATCCGTTCGGCGGACGTTCATACGAGTTTCACGCCGGAGTCGATATTGATGGTGAAACAGGCGATGTCGTCGCTGTGCCTGCCAACGGAACGGTCGTCGAGAGCGGTTGGAAGGGCGGCTACGGCAATATGATTGAGATTGACCACGGCAACAACTTAAAAACGCGCTACGGACATCTTTCCAAAATCGGAGTTTCCACCGGCGAAACCGTCCAGCGCGGGCAGCCTATCGGTTTAATCGGCTCGACCGGACGCTCAACCGGACCGCATCTGCATTACGAACTGCGTTTGAACGATAGACCGATTAATCCACGCCGTTTCTTGCCGTCCGCTCCGCCGGAAATTGCCGCATTTAAATAAGGGTAACTAAATTTCAAAAAGAAAAAGTGTGAGCCGATTAAACTCACACTTTTTTTGTTTTAAATAAAACCTTTTCCGTGCCTTTTTAGTCTAATCATCGCTCTTTTATTTTCGGGCAGGAAGTTGATAAGACATTTCTGTTAATTTTCGGTAGAGTTATATTAAAGCTCTCCATTAAATCTTAAATTGAAAAGGACACTACTAAAACTATGCGCTTAAAACCAAACATTTTTTCCACACTTGTTTTGATGTCGGCAATCTTATTGTCTTCGATGTCGTTTGCCTTTGCAAAGGTTGACGAAGGGATGTTCACGCCCGACCAAATCAGCCAGCTTCCGCTTGCGAAAAAAGGCTTGAAAATAAAGCCATCCGATATTTACAACCCGAACGGCGTTAGTCTGACCGATGCGATTGTGCGTCTGAGCGTCGGCTGCACGGCGGAATTTGTTTCGCCTGAAGGTTTGATTTTGACCAATCATCACTGCGGTTTCGACGCGCTCGTCTCGGCTTCGACACCGCAACAGGATTACGTCGAGAACGGTTATAAAGCCGATTCGCGCACAAATGAATTGCCCGCAAAAGGTTATGCGGTTTTTATGACGCAGCGCGTCGAAGACGTAACGGCAAAAATCACCAGAGAAACGGAGAATCTGACGGGCGATGCTCTCAGCCAAGCCATCAAGAAAAACGTCGAAACACTTGAACAACAGGAACAGGCAAAAGCACCGAAAGGCGCGACGATTCGCATTCAAGGTTTGAACAGCGGCTATTTTTATTATCTGTATCAAACGATGCAGATAAAAGACGTGCGCGTCGTTTATGCTCCGCCGAGAAATATCGGCGTATTCGGCGGCGACCCGGACAATTTTGAATGGTCGCGCCACACCGGAGATTTTACTTTTCTGCGGGCTTATACCGCCCCGGACGGCTCGTCTGCCGAGTATTCGCCGAGCAACGTTCCCTTCAAACCGAAAAAGTTTTTGACGATTAATATCGGCGGCGTTAAGGAAAATGATTTTGTTTTTGTAATGGGTTATCCGGGCGGCACGACGCGCTATCGTGAAAGCCAGTCAATTGATTTTGCGGAAAAAGTCAACTTCCCTTTTCTCGCCGGTTACTTGCAGGCGCGAAGCGACGCGCTCGGCAAAGTCGGTGAAACGAACGAGGAAAAGCGCATCAAATTTCAATCCGAAATAGCCAATTTCGATAACTACCGCAAAGTTTATACAGGCAGCAGCGTCGCTCTCAAACAGAATGATACGACTGCTAAGAAACGCGTGGAAGAAGCGAAGTTTGCTGCGTGGATAAATGCCAATCCACAGCGTCAGGCAAAATACGGCGAAGTTCTGCCGAATCTCAAACGTATCTCCGACGATTATTACACGACATCGCAACGCGACGTTATTCTGCAAAGACTTCCGAACCCGACTTTGACACCTGCCTTCAGGCAAGTCTATGAAGCGTTTTCAGCCGTCCGGCAAGGCAAAAAGTTGACGCAGGCTGAAAAGCAGCAGAAGCTCGTCGAGATTCAAACCGCCTACAAAGACCGCGAGCCGATAAACGAGCGCGAGGTGCTTAAATTTTTCTTGAAAATGATTGCGGAACTGCCGGCAAATCAAAAATTCGCCGTGGCGGAAACTCTTTTCAATCGCTTTGAAGGCAAGGAACGCCGTTCAGCCGAAGAAACATTTGCCGAATCAATCGCCGAGAAGGAAAACTTCGACACGCCGGAAAAAGTTCTCAAACTTTACGATATGTCGCAGAACGATTTGCAGAAAAAGTATCCGAACATCGTCAGTTTTATGACGGCTCTGGCGCAGGAAAGAGAATTGCTCGGGGCGCGGACAGGCAGATTTAATTCCGAGATTGACCGGCTCAGACTGCTTTACCAGCAAGGAATGGCGGAGATGAAAGGTACGCGCCCGTATCCCGATGCCAATTCAACTTTGCGTTTCACCTACGGCTATATCAAAGGTTACAAACCGCGTGAAGCCGTAACATACAGCCCGTTCACGACGGTCAAAGGCATTCTCGAAAAAGACACGGGCATCGCGCCGTTTGACGCTCCGCAAAAACTGAAAGACTTGCAGCGCACAAAGGATTTCGGCAGATTCGGAGTCGGCGACAGTGTTCCGGTTAATTTTCTGTCAACAACTGACATCATCGGCGGCAATTCGGGAAGTCCGGTCTTAAACGCTTACGGTGAACAAGTCGGCTTGGTTTTCGACGGAAATTACGAAGGCTTGGGCAACGATATTTTCTACAATGAAAACCTTGGACGCACCATTTCCGTTGATATTCGCTACGTTCTTTTCGTAACGGAGAAATTCGGCGGCGCGGGCTGGATTTTAAACGAAATGAAAATCAAAGGCGCGACAGGCGGGGCAAAAGCTAAAAGCGCAACGGCTGAATAAAATTAGCTAAGATTTTTAGCCACGAATTACACGAATGAACACGAATTATTTTTATTTCTTATTCGTGTTCATTTGTGTAATTCGTGGCTAATTTCTTTGAAAATGCAGAAATCAATAAGCTAATTTAATATGATTCATTCCGCGCAAGATGACGCGCTGGCGGCGGACGACGCGCTTCGGATTTTTCTTCGGATTAAAGACGTTGAGCGGCGACGGAATCATCGCCGAAAGATACGCGGCTTCCTGCGCGGTCAAGTTGGAAGCCGATTTTTTGAAATAAAAACGCGCTGCGGCTTCCGCGCCGTAGATGTCTTCGCCCCATTCGATAACATTCAGATAAAGTTCCAGAATTCTCTTTTTCGACAAATCCTTTTCCAGAAAATATGTAATAGCGGCTTCGCGTCCTTTTCTAAAAAAATTTCTTTCTTCGCTCAGGTAGAGATTTTTGGCAAGCTGCTGCGTGACGGTTGACGCGCCGCGCTTAAAATTCGGCATCGGCGGAATCCAGCCGTTCGGGTCATAATCGCCTTCTTCTTTTGCTTCCTTTTCGCCTTCTCTCTGCGCTTCATCCCAAGCCTTTTGAATCGCGTCCCAATCAAAACCGTTGTGCTCGAAAAAATGCGAATCTTCGCCGGCGAGAACGGCACGCTGCAAATGCGGAGAGATTTGCTCAATCGGCATCCAAATTTGATATTTCTTCGCTTCTCTTCCGTCGGCTCTGTCTTCGGTCGCCCGCGCTTTCATCATCGAAGTCGCCATCGGATTTTCGTTGCGAAGTTTCGTGATGCGCGGAAAAGTTATGACTTCATAAGCCAGCCAAACAATAACCGCACCGATAAAAATTAAAAATAAAGTTTTTGTCCAATACCACATAAGCAAACGAAAAACGGAAAGTGAAAAATGGAAAATCAAAAACGCTCTAATATACTAATTTATTCGCGCTTTTGCTAAAACATAATTTACGGTTTTGTTCAAGCATTGTTCCGTCAAACCAATTGCGGCTTCAACAAAAAATCATTTTCCGTTTTCCGTTTTCCATTTTCCATTCGCCGTTCCAATCATATTTGAGACGATTTTCCCAGAACTCATCACGCCCGGCATTCCCGCGCCCGGATGCGTTCCCGCGCCAACAAAATATAGATTCGGCACGTCTTCACTCAGGTTATGCGGGCGCAGCCAGGCAGACTGCATCAAGGTCGGCTCGACACCGAAGGCATTTCCCAGATAACTGTTCAAAGTATCCTCAAAATGAAGCGGGTCGATGTAATGTTCGCTGACGATATGCTTTGATAGTTCCGGCATATAATTTTCTTCGAGGTATTTGATAATCGAATCGCGGTAAGGTTTTGCCTGCGTCGTCCAATCAACATCCGCTTCCAAATGCGGCACGGGCGAGAGAACATACCACGAATCGCAGCCTTCGGGCGCAAGCGATTTGTCCGTCGCCGTCGGACGATGCAGGTAAAGCGAGAAATCTTTTGCCAGCGTTTTGCCGACAAAAATTTCATCAAGCAGACCTTTGTAACGCTTGCCCATAATTATTTCGTGATGCGCCATATTTTCATACCGGCGGTTCGTGCCGAAATAAATCACAAACAGCGACATCGAATAAGTCAGCGATTTGACCTTTTTGTCCGTGTATTTTTTGCGAAATTTTTTCGGCACTAAATTTAGATAAGTAAAACCGACATCGGCGTTTGAAACAACCGCGTCGGCTTCAAAAGATTCGCCCGATTTCATTTTTACGCCGTTTGTTTTTCTGCTCGTTTCGTCAATCGAGATTTCATCAACTTCCGCCTCAAGAAAAACTTTGCCGCCGATGTCTCGAAACAAATCGCCGAGTGCGCGAACCAACGCGCCCGTTCCGCCCATCGCAAACCACACGCCGAATTTCTGCTCAAGTTCGTGAATCATCGCGTAAATCGAAGTCGCCGTGAATGGATTTCCGCCGATTAAAAGCGGGTGAAAACTGAAAGCTTCGCGCAGCCGCTCGTCTTTAAAATAACGAGAGGCGAATTTATAAACCGAACGGTCGGAACGCAGCTTTATCATTTCGGGAACGACCTTGACCATATCCCAAACTTTTGTGAACGGCTGGTCAATCAACTCGAAACCGACGCGATAAATCTCGCCCAAATCTTTTGAGAATCGTTTATAACCTTCGACATCCGCCGGATTGAATTTGCGAATTTGGTTTAATAAATTTTCCTTGTCGTCGTTGTAGTTAAAAACCGTTCCGTCGGGAAATCGAATGTTGTAAAACGGGTCAATCTTGACGAGTTTGACATAATCTTCTGTGCGTTTTCCGGCGGCTTCAAACATTTCGTCAATCAGCCACGGCGCGGTGATAATCGTCGGACCGCCGTCGAATACGAAACCGTCCTGCTCATAAACGTAAGCGCGTCCGCCGAGTTTGTCGCGCTTTTCCAAAATCGTTACTTCGTGTCCTTTTGCCTGTAGGCGAATCGCCGCTGAAAGACCGCCGAAACCGCTGCCGATTACAATAATTTTCATTTTTTATTTTTGGTTAAACTCTCAAATAATCTCCGCGCCAATCGGTCACGGCACGTTTGATTTCGTCGGGTTTTTGAAATTCTCCTTTCAAAGCGCGCTCGATTAGAGTGGGTAATTCCCTGTCCGAAGCAAACCGCAGGGCGTTAATCTGACTACGGCTCAAGTTTTCTGTTTGCGGCAACAAATTGGCGGGCAAAACTTTTTCGTAACGAATTTTTTCTTCCAGTCTAATCAATCTGTCTTGCACGCGAAGCGAATTGATGCGAACCAGCACGCCCATAATTACAAGCCCGATTGCGAGAAGCAAAAATTCCGCGCGGTCGATGTTCGGTTCTTGAATGAGACGCACGATTGCGTAAATAAAATTTACCAGCAATATCGGCGTTAAAACGAAATGCTGCGGCGCGTGCCAGCGGACGTGATTTTTGTAGTTTTGTTGTTCAGCCATTTGTTTTTTTGTCTTAATCCAAATTATAACCGCGATGTTTTGACCGCTGCTTTTTCTAAATTTTCCGGCGTAAAATCTTCGCCCGGATTAATAAATTGATTTTTCTCGAATTGATACTGCTCGTCGTAAAGCT
>Ga0136618_10000779_pt1 | contig 11545 bp, 11 predicted proteins | sample AntDrymUQ3302106_2_FD_104805 | JGI IMG/M metagenome (GOLD analysis project Ga0136618, IMG submission 104805) | Polar desert sand microbial communities from Dry Valleys, Antarctica - metaG UQ330 (21.06) | ecosystem: Environmental > Terrestrial > Soil > Desert | place: Antarctica: Dry Valley... | reverse complement strand
TGAATTTGACATATGTCAAATTCATTACCGTTCACTTATTGAATTTATCGGTTGCGATTTTCGATTGAGAATCGCAACCGTTTATTTTTGCTGCTTGAAATTGATTGTCTCGCTTGAATTTATTTCCGCGCCAAGTTCTTGAATCGAATGAATGCGCCAACTCTCATCTCTTTCGGGAAAATCCGTGCGAAAATGTCCGCCGCGAGATTCTTCGCGCCACAAAGCAGCTTTAGCGACCAAAATTGCAACGCTGACAAAGTTGCGCGAAGAAGTTCCGAGATTTGCTTCTGAAATTTGTTCAAATTCCCTGATGGCGCGTCTCAAAGCTTCTTTATCACGCAAGATTCCGACTCGTTCCCACATCACGCGCTTGACACGCTTTCGCACCGCCGTCGAAATACCTTCTGATTTTGGGTTTTCGATTTTGGATTTCGGATTTTCACCTTCAAACTTTGAACTTTGAACCTTGAACTTTGAACCATCCTGAATCATTGCTTTGCCCGCACGCGCTCCGAAAACCAAACCTTCGAGCAGGGAATTCGACGCAAGGCGATTTGCACCGTGAACTCCCGTGCAGGCGACTTCGCCCGCCGCATACAGTCCTGCGACAGTTGTGCGACCGGACAAATCTGTGCGAATTCCGCCCATACAATAATGCGAAGCGGGCGAAACGGGAAGCATATCTTCCGCCATATTTAACTTATAAAACTTGCACGTTTCATAAATTTTCGGAAAACGCGGTTTCAAAAAATCTTCTTTCATTGCCGTCATATCGAGAAAAACATTACGCGTTCCCGTGCGGCGCATCTCCGCAACGATTGAACGCGAAACAATATCGCGCGGCGCAAGTTCCAATCTTTCGTCATAACGCGGCATAAATCTTTCGCCCTGCGCGTTTCGCAAAATTCCGCCTTCACCGCGCATTGCTTCAGACAAAAGAAAACGCGGTGCATTTTCCAAACTCAAAGCCGTCGGGTGAAACTGTATAAATTCCATATCAGCCATCTCCGCACCCGCAAAGTATGCCATCGCCATTCCGTCGCCGGTCGCAACCGATGGATTCGTCGTGTGCAAAAACAACTGTCCCGCGCCGCCCGTGCACAGAATCACACCACGGGCGAAAATTTCACGCGGAGCTTTAAGAATCGGGTCAAGAAAACGCACGCCGACGCATCTTTCATCTTGAATAATCAAACTTTCTGTATTGGCAAACGGCATCAAAACGATTGATTTTTCTTGTCGGGCGCGGGCAATTAAAGCCCTGACGATTTCTTTACCAGTCGAATCGCCGTGCGCGTGCAAAATTCTTCGGCGTGAATGCGCGGCTTCCCGCGTGAAGACCAATCGTTCGCCTTCACGATCGAATTCCGTTCCCCAATCAATAAGTTCCTGAATGTATTTTGTGCCTTCGGTTACTAGTATTTCGACGCTTTCCGCATCGCACAATCCTGCGCCTGCAATCAAGGTATCTTCTTCGTGAAGCTCGGCGTTATCGTCATCAGACAAAACAACCGCCACGCCGCCCTGAGCATATTCCGTGTTTGATTCGCTTGTTTTATCTTTGGTTAAGACCGTGACTCGTGCACCACTTTCAGCAAGTGCGATTGATGCCCGAAGTCCGGCAATTCCACTTCCAATGACAACAAAATCAGTTTCAAATGCCATAACATAAAATTGTGAACTCTAACGGAGGAAATTTCAATCTTGCCGATGCCAACAATTTATACTTGACACTACGAAACTTTCCGTATTAACTTTAATAAAGAAATACTAAAATCTTCGTAGGAGATAAATGTGAAAATTTATAAACTCGAAATTGTCTTGATAATGTTATTAACAGGCTGTTTATCCGTTTTCGGGCAGAAGCGCGAGGTTTCGGTAACATTTGATGACCTGCCGACGGCATATGGCACAAATTTGAAAGCAAAGCGCGAGCTAACTAAAAGGCTAATTGACAGCATAAGCGTAAATAATGTTCCAGCAATTGGTTTTGTCAACGAAGCAAAACTTTACGAACGCGACGAGACGGATGCGCGCATCGCGTTGCTGCAAATGTGGCTCGATGCCGGACTTGAACTCGGCAATCATACTTTTTCGCACATCAACAACGCGGAAGTTTCGCTTGCTGCGTATCAGGACGATATTGTGCGCGGCGAAACCGTTACGCGTCGGTTGCTTGCTGAGAAACAGATGAAGCCGCGCTATTTTCGTCACCCGTTTCTTTTCACCGGCTCGACACCCGAATACAAGCGCGGAATTGAACAATTTTTAGCGGCGCGTAGTTACACTATTGCACCCGTTACGATTGACAACCGCGATTATATTTTTGCCCGTCTTTACCGCGACGCGCTCGACCGCAATGATACGGCGTCGGCAAAACGCATTGCCGACGCTTACGTTCCGTATATGGAAAAAATGTTCGAGTTTTTCGAGACCGTTTCGCGCGATTCGCTCGGCTACGAGCCGAAACAAATTCTGCTGCTCCATGCCAATGAACTCAACGCTGACCGTTTCGGTGAACTCGTCGGAATGATGAAAAAACGCGGCTACAAATTTATCTCGCTCGAAGAGGCGTTGAAGGACAAAGCGTATCAATTGCCCGACGCACCAACCAAAGAAGGCATTTCTTGGCTGCACCGATGGATGAAGGCGAAAAATTTGAAATTAAAAGTAGAACCGAACGAACCTGAGTTTATTACACAGCTTTTTAAAGCGCGGCGACAATAACCGCGAACTAGGGAGAAACTGATGAAAAATACGATAATTATTGGTTTGATACTGATAACCGCAATTTTTGTCGCTGGTCAAAACACGAGCGGAAAATCAGTCAAACAACCGAAAGAAGAACAGGAATGAAAGCAGTTAGAGCGCGAAATAGCAGCGAATGTTTGGGGGCAGATTGTTACTGGTCATTCGTCTCATATCCCGCCGCCGACACAACAATAATTGATAAAACTTGAGTTTAAACATTATGCCAAAACAAAACCAAAGAAAACCGACAACAGCCGAACTCGAAATTCTCGCCGTGTTGTGGGAAAAGGATGCCGCGACAGTCAAAGAAGTTCACGAAGTTATTAACGCGCGAAAGCCAACAGGTTACACAACTGTTTTGAAAACAATGCAGATTATGCGTGATAAAAATTTGGTCGAGCGCGACGATGCCAACAAAGCACACGTTTTCAAAGCCGTGCAAGCGCAAACCGAAACGCAAAAAAATCTTGTTATGGATTTGATTGAGAAAGTGTTTCGCGGCTCGGCACTCAAATTAGTTCAGCACGTTTTGGAAGCAAAACCGGCGAGTGCGGACGAACTTAAAAAAATTCGTAAGATGATAAAAAAAGCTGAAAAGAGAGGAGAGCAAAAATGAATTGGGAAATTTTGACAAATTCAAAATTCGTCGAAAATCTCGGCTGGACGCTTGTTCATTCGGTTTGGCAAATCGTTTTGATCGCCTTTGTTTTATTTTTGATTTTCCAAATTTGTAATAAACTTTCGGCAAACGCGCGTTATCTGTTTGCGGTTGCAGCACTCGGTTTTGCCTTCGTTATACCGCTTGTAACGTTCGTTCAATTGGCAAGCGATTCGGCGAAAAACCAGTTTTCAGATAAAATTTTCGCTACGGAAACCTCAAATTCACCAAAGAATGACGTGCAGCAACCGGACAATTTTACGCTTTCCACAAATAATAAATTACAAATTGCGAACTCACCAAACGAAAAGACTTTTCTTTCCTTTGCAAATTTACGGGAAAGTTTGAGACAAAATCTCGCCTCTGCATTACCGATGTTTGTTTCGCTGTGGATTTTCGGTGTCGGCATCTTTGCATTTCGGCTTTGCGGCGGTGTTTGGCAGCTTCACAAATTCAAAACACGGGAAATTTCATTTCCGGAAAAACATTGGCAAGAAAGATTTTCAGCTTTGTGCGGGAAACTGCGAATCGCGCAAACGGTTAAACTTCTGCAATCAAGTTCGATTGAAACGCCGGTTGTCATCGGCTGGCTCAAGCCTCTGATTCTCGTGCCGACAAGTGTTTTTTTGCAGATGAATCCGCAACAGCTTGAAACGATTCTCGCGCACGAGCTGATTCATATCAGACGGTACGATAACCTCGTCAATTTCGCGCAGAGCTTCGTCGAGATTTTGTTTTTCTATCACCCGTGCGTGTGGTGGATTTCCGTGCAGGTTCGGCGTGAGCGCGAGTTTGCGTGCGACGACGCGGTAACGGAAACGCCCGGAAACCCGCACATTGTTTATGCCAGCGCGCTGGCAAATTTGGAAGAAATTCGTCGCTTGACGAAAGAAAAAACGCCGTCGTTGATAATGGCGGCGTCCGGAGGCAAATTAATGCAGAGAATAAATAGAATTTTAGAAAAAAATACCGAGAGGCAAAATTCCAAACAAACGCTTTGGTCGGCAAGTTTGGCTTTTGTGCTTATCTCGGCAGTTTTGACAACAGTATTTTGGACTGATTCGAGCTTTGATGTCAACGCTCAAAGCAAGAGTAAGGACAAAAAAATGGCAATCGGATTCGTTTCGATTCCGCCTAATTATAGAGAAAATTCGGACAAAAGTTTTGATGAAACGGCGCGTTTATTGATTGAAAAATTAACGGCGCACCGTATTCCGGCAATCGGATTCGTTAATGGCGGAAGCATTTTGCAGGAACAACATATTCGGGAGCGAATAGAATCATTGGTCGCGCCCAGCAATACTGTAAGCAATTCACTTAATGAAAAAACACTTTCCAATCCCGCCGAGGTTGCCCGAATGCGGTCAGTGCTTGAGAAGTTGCGGGCGCAGCAATCAATGATTGAAAAAACATTTACCAATCGCGCCGATGTCGTCCGAATATGGCGCGACGCGGGACTCGAAGTTGGCATCGGTAATTTCAATCACGTCTGGTTTTACGACACGTCGTATGACGAATACGTCGCCGGCGTCGAAAAAAATGAGCGTCTGACCAGACAGATTTTAGCCGAGAGAAATTTGCCGCTCACGTTTTTCAGTTATCCGTATTTGAACACCGGAAAAACGGCGGAAGATAAAATTCGTTTTGAGAATTGGCTGACGACGCAGGGGCTGCGATCTGTCAAATATACTTTTGACAACCAGGAATGGATGTATTCATTCGCTTATGATGAAGCGCGTGAGAAGAATGACTTAGAAACAGCGCAGCGAGTAAAAACAGAATTTCTTGATTATATGACGAAAATGCTGGAGCATTACGAAGCGTATTCGCAGGAAATGTTCAAGCGCGACATCGCGCAGACATTAGTTTTAACTCCGAGTCGTCTGGTTGCCGACACAGCCGATGAATTGTTCGGATTGTTTGAAGAACGCGGCTACAAATTTGTTTCGACGGACGAAGCACAAGCAGACGCGGCGTATCAAACGGAAGAAAAATTTGTCGCCGGCAAATCGGGAATTTCCTGGTTCGAGCGTTGGCAGATGGCGCAAAACAAAAAATTGCGAGATGAGCCGCGCGTCAGCAAATTGGTTGCAGACGCTTGGGATAACAGAAAAGATAAAAGTGGTCCGCTTCCTCCCAAACCGCCGCCGCCGCCAACGACACCACCGCCGCGAAATAAAATGCCGTAAAAGTTCTTGTCGTGAAGTCTAAAAAAGCCTGTGTGATTTTATTCGCACAGGCTTTTTATCATTGTTCAGTAAGTTCATTTCTAACTTTTCTGTTACCCGTTTCCTGTACAACACGAACAGCTTCGCCTAATTTCCCTTTTGGCACAGTTCCTCGCATAACAATTTCTTCAATGGTCGCTTCCACTGAAACATTAAAAAATCCTCTTTTATTTAACGCATTTTGAACTGCGTTTGCGGTTTTGCTGTCTATTGTTTCAACGGTTGTTTCCGAATCTTTTGCGACAGTTTTGTTTCTTTCAAGTTTTGGCGTTTCAAAATTCTCTATGTTTTTCCAAAAAATTATCAAACTTCCGTCCGTATCTTTTCGGTGAACTTTCAATGCAACGAGAATATCGGCATCGTCAAAGCTAATCGCCCGCAAAACATAGCTATGACCGACGATTGCCGGAATGCGGCTTTTGTATGAAATACCATCAACTTCGTAATTCCACGCTTTACGCTGTTCGATTCTTACGCTCGGCTCATCTGTCGGTGGTCTGTAATTAACAAGAAAACTTACTCCGACGGTTTCTTTCGTAACGTCAGCAAGCGACATTTCACCTAAATCATTGATAAAACCATAATTCGCGCCGGCAAAACCGACTTTCAAATTATTTTGTTCTAAACCGATTTGAGCGATTTTCTGGTAATCGTGGCTTCCGGTTGTAAAGGAATAATAAGAACCGCCGCCCTGTATAGTGAGTTTGTGGTCGTATCGTTCGCGCGGAAGAAGTCTGATGACATTAAAACCTTCTTTTTGCACCGCCTTCAAATCTCCGGTGGTTGGAGAAATGACATCGTTTTCTAACGTCTTAATTTGATTGTTGAGTTCAGTAATTTTTTGTAACTTTTGTTCACGCGATAATTCTTGGGCATTTGAAATTGAAACAAAGAACAAACCGGCAATGAGAATGCTAAATGTAAAACGCATAATTTCTCCTTCTATAGAACCTGTTTGCAATTATTTTAGGCAATCCGCCGCAAGATTAGCCGGATCGCGCAAATCCGAATCTTCGTTTCACTTGTTCTAATCAGTCCTTCGCAATTCTTCCACAATACCCGGCATTGATTGATCCACGCATTTGTGCGCTCGACGATCCATCTTTGTTTTATTGCTACAAAGCCTTGTTTTGCCGGATTTTCTTGTTTCGACGCTGCTTTTTGCTGCGGTGTGATTTTTGCCGATAACTCGATTGTAATCCGTTCGCGCAGCAACGGGTCGCTTTGTTCCAGTTTTTGCTCCAAATAATCTTTGTGATAGCCGTTGTCCAACAAAATCGTTAAGCGATGTTCGGGCGGCAAACTTAAGAAGTACTCTTGGTGTTGCTCGATGATTGCCAGCAATCCGTCATCATCGCTGATGTTCGCCCGTGTGCAATGAACAAAGTACGGATTGCCTAACACGTCCACAAGAAGATGCCGCTTAATTCCGTTCGTCGCTTTGTACCAGCAATAGCCTTTGGTCTCGCGGTTCGCCGTGTCCGTGTTTTTGGCACACATCGAATCTCCGATTAATAAACTTGGGAATCGGTTTTTTTTACGGCTGCTCGCTCACTGTTCTCCAACGCGGTTAAAACAGTTTCCCAAGTTTCATCCGTTTGCCATCGGCGAAACTGCGAGTAAACGGTTTGCCACTTAGGAAAATCGGCAGGTAAATCACGCCACTGACAACCGTTTTTGAGTTGGTACAAGATAGCGTTGACGATTTTGTGCCGTGAAACCACGTATCCGCGAGTCTTGCTCTGTGGCAGTAGTTGGTCTAAAACCTCGAACTGCGGCGCGGTCAAATCAGTTGTGTAAGCCATTATCGGAGTAAAAACGATTTCCCATTTAATTGCAAACAGGTTCTATAGAAAAAGCACTTTGATTTGCCAGCATAATGCAAACAAATCAAAGTGCCTAGTAAAATAACCGGAAGAACCTATTAATCTTGCGGAATCTTCAGTTCTTGACCGGGACGGATTTTGTCGGCATCGTCGAGTTTGTCACGGTTGGCTTCAAAAATTTTCTGCCAGCTGACGCCGTAGTGCGAACCGATTTTGCTCAACGTGTCACCCGATTGAACCGTGTAAGTCGAGCCACTCGAAGAACCTCCGCCGGAAGATGCCGAAGCACTTGCTTCCGGCGCGGAAATATTCATCACCAAATCGCCCGAACGATAATCCGGGTCGAGCCGTCCGTATTCATCCCATAATTGCTGTTTGGCTTCTGCGTTGCCGGCAACGCCGTCAACTTTCAAGACACCGTTTTCTTCGTTGACATTGAGTCCCGAAATACCGAGCTGATTTGCCATATCAATCAAGGATTGGTATTTATTCGTTAACATAATTCTTTTTCTCCTTTTTTATCTACTATTTTTCAATTACTTGATTATTCACTTTACGTTTTCCGGTTTCTTGGGCTACTTGATTCACTTCAGCCATTCTACCTTTTGGAATAGTCCCGCGAATTGTAACTTCCGTTGTGGTGGCTTCAACCGTTACATCGTTAAACCCTTTGCTCTTCAGTGCTGCCTCGACCGCATTTTTTGCTGCGTTGTCCGCCATCGGTGCCGTCATCGAGTTAGCCATCATATTGCCGTTCACCATCATATTGCCGTTGGCAACATTGGTATTGGCTGTGCCGCGGCAGCCGACCAAAAACATAAATGCCGCTAAACTGAGAATCGTTAAAATTCTAATTTTCATCTGTTTCCTCCTGAAAACCTTCAAAATAATCGTATTCTTACTTTTCAAACTGAAAACATAAAAAGCAGTTTAACTGCATTTTGCGTTTTTCACTGAAAAATTTCTCAAACCTTTTTTGAGAATTTCGTCAGCCGCGTTCAATTTGATAGATTAGTCTAAAACATTTTGCAAAAAATTTCAGTCAAATTTTATCGAAAAGACTTCTTCGGCAATCTTTTTTGCGATTTCGTAAGAAGTTAAATCGGGTTTGACTATAAAATGCCAATCGGTCAAACAATAATAATCTTGCCTTTCGTCAAAAAGTTTTTTGGCTTGAACTTTGTTTTTGGCAAGCGGGCGTTCGCGTTTTGAAGATTTTATGTTGCGCCAGCAATGTTCAAATGAAGATTCCAGCCAGACGCTCGTGCAGTTTTGGGTTTTTATAAGACGGCGATTTTCGGCAATCGTCCACGCGCCGCCGCCGAGCGCGAGAATTCGCGTTGAGTCTTCCGACAAGATTTTTCGCAGAGTTTCAGTTTCTATTTGGCGAAACCGCTGCTCGCCGCTCGTTTTAATGATTTCGGCAATCGTCTGTTTTTCGCGTGCTTCGATAACCGAATCGAGGTCAATTCTTCCCGTCCGCAGAATAAAAGCGAGATGGCGGGCGACGGTTGATTTGCCAACGCCCATAAAACCCGTTAAGACTATTCGCTTTTGATTATCCATTTTTTAGAATGATGAATGATGAATGTTCGAGAATTTCTTTAATTCATCGCGTCAATCGTTCCTAATTCATCACTTTAAAGAGCGTTTGGAAAAATTCGGGAAATGAAACGCCCGCGCATTCCGCGCCGACGATTTTCGTTTCGCCGTCGGCAAAAAGCGCGGCAACTGCAAACGCCATCGCAATTCGGTGGTCGCCGAACGAATCAACCGTCGCGCCTTTCAATTTTGACTTTCCAACCCGAAAACCGTCCGCAAATTCTTCGACATCGGCGTTCATTCGCCGCAGATTTTCGACAACCGCTTTTATTCTGTCCGATTCTTTAACGCGCAATTCCTCGGCGTTGCGGATTTCCAATCCGTTTTCGATTTGCGTTCCGAAAACTGCCAGAATCGGAATTTCGTCAATCAGGTTGCCGATAATTTCACCACCGATTATATTTGAAAAAACTCCCGGCACAAAACTTTCACCACCGCGCACCAGCAAATCGCCGACAGTTTCATTGCTGATTTCCTGCAGATTTATGATTTCAATCTCTGCGCCCAAATTTTGCAAGACTTCGATAATCGCCGTCCGCGTCGGATTCAAACCGACGTTTTCCAGAACGATTTCCGAATTTTTCAAACAACTCGCGGCGACGATAAAAAATGCGGCAGATGAAATATCAGAAGGAACATTTAAATTTTTTGCAATGAGCCGTGAGTTTCCGTCAACAGAGATTTCTTCGATGAATCCGTTTTCCGCTTCAATAAAGCTTTCTTCAATTTCCGCGCCCAAATACCGCAGCATCAACTCGGTATGATTTCTCGAAGTCGGACTTTGGACTTTGGACTTTGGACTTTGGACTTTGGTTTTGCCTTCGGCGTTTAGACCGGCGAGCAAAATGCAAGATTTAACTTGTGCGCTGGCGACGGGCAAATTATACGAGATTGAATGAAGCGGACTTTTGCCGTAAATTTTGAGCGGCGCACAATCGTCGTTTGAATTAATCTTCACGCCCATCTGCATCAAAGGTTCGATAATTCTTCGCATCGGACGTTTTGAAAGCGATTCGTCGCCGGTTAAAATCGAATCGAAATTTTGTCCAGCCAAAACGCCTGCCAAAAGCCGCATCGTCGTTCCGCTGTTGCCGCAGTCGAGTTCTTTTTCCGGCATTGAAAAGCCGTCCTTACCGACACCTTTGACAAAAATCGTCGTATTTTCTTTTTTGATTTCAACGCCCAAATCCCGCAGACAATCAAGCGTTGAAGCGCAATCCGCGCTCGTCGCAAAATTTTCAATGCGCGTTTCGCCCGTCGCCATTGCCGAAAGAATCGCGGCGCGGTGCGAGATTGATTTATCGCCGGGCAAGCGAATCGTTCCGTTGAGAGAATTTGCGGGCTGAATTTTCATAACTTTAAAATCGAACGAATCGCTTGCGACAAATTCACTTTTATAACTTTCTACTTTTTACTTTTTCAGTTTTTATTTCCGAAAAAGCAATGTCGTAAATCGCGTATTCCATCCAATCTTTATAATCAAAATGCCACCATTCGTTTTTATTGACGGTAAAGCCTTCGGCTTCCATCAATTTTCTCAGCAAATCACGATTTTTTGTTTGAATCTCGCTCGCGCCTTTGTAATCGGGCGAAGCGCGTTCGGTAAATTCGTCAAAATCCGACGGCATATCAATCAGCCTTCCGGTTTTTAAATCAAAAATGCTCAAATCAACCGCGCAGCCGCGATTATGGCGCGAGCCGGTTTTCGGATTGGCGACAAATTTTCGCTTGTCTTCGGGCGTAACTTCCCAAAATAGTTTTGTTACCGACCAGGGGCGATAACCGTCAAAAATCACCAAACCGAATCCGAGTTTTTTCAGTTTTTTGTGGACGCGAACGAGTGCTTCGGCGGCGGGACGCTGCAAAAAAGCACGCGCTTCGGTGTAGACCGCGCGACCGACAAAATTATCGGCGCGGGCGTAGCGAATGTCGAGTTTTATTGTCTTGTCGAGTTTGAGAATTTCAATCAAATCAGCCTCACGTTTATCTTTTTCCGGCGGCGGCGCATTTTGGGCAGTTGCGAAAACAGACGCAGTCAATATCCAAACAAGCAAAGGGAAAATTGTCAAGAAGTGTTTTTTCATAGCTGAAAACCGGAGGCACAAACGATTTGAAAACTTTAGGGAAACGGTTTATTTTATGAATATAGTGCCGGAACAGGAAAAAAAATCTAAAACAAATTTGATAAAGCGTTTAGGCGTTGCCGGATTTTTGTTTTTCCTCATCAAAGGTCTGCTGTGGCTGATAATTCCCGCGCTTGCCGCATATTTCGCCTGGTAAATCCCCGCTTTGTCTTCAACCTAGGTTCTGTTGACATTTTGTTTTTGTGCCGAAGGCACTGCGGAAATTAGCCTGTAGCGTGAGCCACAGGAACAATAGATAAAATGATTCGCACTCTGGAGGAGTGCCGGACACTCGCAGTTTCCACCGCGCCTATCGGCGCGGAAATCTGGTTTGGCATTTTACCTGCGGTTTTACCG
>Ga0136618_10000777_pt1 | contig 11569 bp, 11 predicted proteins | sample AntDrymUQ3302106_2_FD_104805 | JGI IMG/M metagenome (GOLD analysis project Ga0136618, IMG submission 104805) | Polar desert sand microbial communities from Dry Valleys, Antarctica - metaG UQ330 (21.06) | ecosystem: Environmental > Terrestrial > Soil > Desert | place: Antarctica: Dry Valley... | reverse complement strand
ATAATCTATCTCTATTGAAAACGATTTTCAATTTCAACACTTTGTTGTCAAAAAGCCTTCAGCGCAACAACGCCGAAGGCTCAGATACAAAAAATCCGTCGTCCCTTTGAAATGAATAACGAATCGTGTGCAGAGACGATTTTAGCACACTTTTCATTTAGCACACTTTTCATTAGTCTAAAACCGAAAATTTTACAGACATTTGCCGGCGACGATTTACCATCGCCTGAAAGTGATTTGATCAAAAAAAATCTTCAACAGGAGTCTGCATAAAATGAATTGTGTATCAGCTAAAATTTCAGTTAGACGAATCTTCCGTTTTCTATTGTTACCAACTTTTTCAATATTTTTTATAACCTCGATCAGTTTCACGCAGAATTCGACATCCGTTTTACAAGGAATTGTCACTGACGAAAATAAGGCAATTATTCCCAAAGCCAGAATTGTTCTGCGCGACGATAAAGGCGCGGAGCGCGAGACGATTTCGGACGCAAACGGCAATTTTTCATTCGGCACATTGCCGTTCGGAAAATATCGCCTGACGGTTGAGAAAGTAGGTTTCGCAGTTTTCGAACGCGAAATTATTTTGAACGCAGTTGCCCAAAATTCGGATTTGACTTTAGCGGCGGGCGCAGTCAGCGAATCGGTGACGATTGTTTTGGACAGCGCAGAGGCAGCGGTCGAATCAACTTTGAAACTGCCAATTTCAATTCACGAAACGCCGCGCAGCGTGACGGTCATCGGTGAAGAACGCCTGCGCGAGCAAAACTTTCGGCAAGTTTCCGACGCGCTGACTTACGTGCCGGGAACCACGCCGAACAGTTACCGCAACGGCAGCTATCATTTTTACGCCCGCGGTTACCGCCAGTCGGCGGACGACACGCGGCTCGACGGTTTCGCTGGCATCAACGTCGGCAGCAACGGTTTTGGAGCAAGTTTGTTCGGCATCGAAGAAGCGGTCGTTTTGCGCGGTCCGGCAGGTTTGATTTACGGTTCGACTGGCTCGCCCGGCGGATTTATTAATCTCGTTTCCAAACGCCCGCAGGAAAATCGCTTCACGCGGGTTGATTTGCGCGGCGGCGGTTACAACGGCAACGGCGTTTCCATCGGCGAGCGTCCGTCGTTCGGCTTCGACATTGATACGACCGGAGCGTTCACAAAAAGCAATCGCGTTACATATCGCGGACTGCTGACGCTCGAAAATATGAATTATTTCACGGCGGACACGCTCGACCGCAATCGTTACGCCAATGCTTCCGTTTCCTTCAAATTAGACGAAGGCGGACGCTACGTTCTCACGCCGAGTTTTCAATACACACGCTTCAACCGTCCATACGGAGGCGGTCTTGTCATTTCACCGACGACTTCGCTCAGCACCAACGACCGCATCAGCACGCCGATAAACGAAGGCGATTTATCGCCGCTCGATGTCAATCTTTCGGCAGGCAGACGGATTGAAAAAACCGGTTGGTTCGGAGTAGATTTTCGCGGCTCGGTAACAGATAAAATTCGCGTTAATGCGGCTTACCGTTTCGTTTCGTTCGACACTGACATCAACCAATTTGCTCCGCAAGTTACTTCGTCAGCGCAAATCGCTCAACTGCGAACGCAAAACATCGTCTCGCGCATTCAGGCTAAAAGTTTAACCGAGCGTCGGTATAACAATTTCAACGCCGACGTGAGTTATGAATGGCTAAATAACGGTTGGTGGAAAAATACGACGCAAATCGGTTTTTACGAGCGCATATTGGATTCGCGCGTGACGGCAGCGCAGGGCGCGCTCCTCGGAGCGCAGTCGCCGATAAACATTTACACGGGACGAACATTATCACCATTGCGCGACGTTTATCCGGCAATTGCGTTCGGCGCGTGGAGTAGGGATATTATTTTGAACGGCTTCATTCAAAACCGCACATCGCTTGATAATGGACGCTGGAACGTGACGCTCGGATTCAATTACGGGCAGAACAAACCCGCGCCGAACGCGCTGGTGACTTCGCCGCCGACGCGCAGCAACGGTCTTATTCCGAACGCGGCGATTGTTTTTAACGCCTCGTCGGAACTGGCTATTTACGCGAGCTATTCAACCAGCTACAATCCGAATGACCCGCTGCTCGAAGACGCGAACGGCAATCGCGGAACGTTTGCACCGGTGACGGGCAGAAGTTACGAAGTTGGCGCGAAATACGATTTGCTGAATCGCCGCGTCGGATTGACCTTTGCGCTTTTCCAAAACCAAATTGACAACGCGCTCGTGCAGACGGACGCGAATGTTTTGAACTCTAACAATATGCGTTACTACGTTTCCGCCGGAACGCGCCGTTCGCGCGGAGCGGAAATGACGGGCGAATTTCAAGTGCGGCAGGATTTGCGTGTTTCGGCTGGAGTGAGTTATCTGGACGCGATTTACAAAGGTTTTCCTTCAACGATAACGGCTTCGTCATCGCCGATTCCAAATTCGTCGGCGGAGAAATCGCCGCGCTGGACCTACAACGTTTACACGCGCTACGACCGGCGCGAAGGTTACCTGAAAGGTTTCGGCGCGGGTTTTGGAATGTTTTGGCAAGGCAAACGCTTGGGCAGCAACGGTGGGCGAACTTTCGCCGCACCCGACCCGCTCGTTCTACCGTCTTACACGCGTGTTGATTCGGCTTTGTTTTATCGCTTGAATAAATTCGTTAATTTCGGGCTCAACGTCGAAAATTTGTTTGATGAATTAATCTATGTCAACGCTTCGGTCGGCTCAAACATCGAAATCGCCGCGCCGCGTACGCTGACGTTTCGCACGACGTTTAATTTTTAGGAAAATACTGTCCACAGGTAAACGCGAGTGATAACAGATTCATTTTTGTTTTATCCGTCTCTGTGTTTGTCTGTTAACAAAAATTAGTATGAAATCGTTCCGCAAAATTATATTCTGGCTTCACCTGATTTCGGGCGTTCTCGCCGGAATTTTTATTTTTGTAATGTGCGTCACGGGCGCACTGCTTTCGTTTGAATCAAACATTCTGGAATACGCCGAGCGCGAAATGCGCGTTGTCGAAGTTCCGTCGGAAAACGCCAACCGCTTGCCGATTTCGGAAATCGTCGCCGTCGTTCGGGCGGAAAAGCCGAACGCCAAATTATCAAATATCACTTTGCAAAATAACGAGTCGGCGGCGGTAATCGTCGCGCTCGGACGCGGCGAACAAATTTTCGTCAATCCTTACACAGGTGCAAATTTGGGCGAAGGCGCAAAAGGCTGGCGCGGATTTTTTCGCACAGTCGAAGACGCGCACCGCTGGCTCGCGCTGTCGGGCGGCGGGCGAACCTTCGGCAAAGCCGTCAATGATGCCGCCAATTTTTTATTTTTATTTCTGGCGATTTCCGGCGTTTACATCTGGTTTCCGCGCCGCCGGACTTGGAAGCATTTCAGAGCCGCCGCGGTTTTCCGCCGGAAGGTCAAAGGCAAAGCGCGTGATTATAACTGGCACACGGTCATCGGATTCTGGTCGTCGCTTGTGCTGATTATTTTGACGTTAACGGGCGTGATAATTTCTTATCAATGGGCGGGCAATCTGGTTTACACATTAACGGGAAACGAACCGCCACAGCAGCAAGCACCGCCGAACGCGCCCTCGTTAGAAGGCGAACAACCTTTCGTCTTCCCGGAAAACCTTGACGACATCTGGACGAAAGCCGAAAATCACACCGCTCACAAATCAATCTCCTTGCGTTTGCCGATTACCAAAGATTCAGCCGTTTTTACGATTGAAGAGGGAATTTACCGGAATGTTTTTGCCCGTTCGACGCTGACGATTGATACGAAAACTGCGGAGGTCGCCAAATGGGAAGCCTACGGCGCACAGAATTCCGCCAGACAGCTTCGTTCCTGGATTCGCTTCACGCACACTGGAGAGACGGGCGGCATTGCCGGAAAATTTATCGGTTTTCTCGCCTGCGTCGGCGGTGCGTTTCTAGTTTGGACGGGAATTTCATTGGCTCTACGAAGATTCAGCAATTGGCGCGGCAGGAAAAAATTAAATGCCGAAGAAAGTTCAGTTTAGTTTTTTAATTTGCAAAAACTTAATAATTCTAAAAACATTTTTTTATAAAAAACTAAAATAGCCGCTTGACAATCCCAAACTGTATCTAATAAAGTAACAGTTATGGCAACGAACACACAATTCTCAATCGCGGTTCATTTGATGATTGCGCTCGGCTTTAATTGCGAGCGACAAGCAACATCGAGCGAGCTGGCGATGAGCATTAATACAAGTCCGAGTTTCGTGAGAAGAATTCTGGCGAAACTGTCGAAAGCCAATCTCGTCAATACGACGACGGGAAAATCGGGTTCGTGTCTGCTGGCGAAAAAACCGGAGAACATTTCGCTGCTGGAAATTTACAAAGCGGTTGACGCGCCGCAGACTTTTGCGATTCACGATTATCCGGTGCAGAGTCAGTGCCGCGTGAGCTGCAATATCGAAGCGACGATGCAGAAGGTTTTAGCCAGAGCGCAGAATTCGTTTGAAGGAAGTTTGGGAGAAACGAGCCTGGCGGAAGTTATTGCAGATATTAGGCAATAATTTTTTTGGACGTAATTGTTACTCTTTTAGTAACAATTTGGAAACATACAAATAGAAAAATAAATACGAGGGAAAAAATATGAGCAAGAAAAAAGTTTGGTTTATTACGGGAACGTCGAGCGGTTTTGGACGCGCTTTGGCGGAAGAAGTTTTGGCAAAAGGCGACCGCGTGGTGGCAACGGCGCGAAAACCGGAAGTTCTGCGGGATTTGATTGAAAAATATCCCGATACGGCGCGGGCGGTCAAACTCGACGTAACGAATTTGGAAGATGTGAAAAATTCGATTCAGGAAGCCGTTAGAGAATTCGGGCGAATTGATGTTTTGGTCAATAACGCAGGTTACGGTCTGGTCGGCGCAATCGAAGAAGCAAGCAGCGAACAAATTAAACATCAGTTTGACACGAATGTGTTCGGCGTTTTGAATGTCATGCGCGAAGTTTTACCGATTCTGCGCGGGCAGAAAAGCGGTCATATCGTCAATATCGGCTCCTTGGTCGGCTTCGCGGCTTTTCCGTCGTTGGGCTATTATTCGGCGACGAAATTCGCGCTCGAAGGTTTGTCCGAAGCGTTGGCGGCAGAAGTCGCGCCGCACGGAATCAAAACGACCATTGTTGAGCCGGGACCTTTTTACACCGGTTTCAGTTCACGCGCATTAATTGTCGGCGAAAATCTTCTGCCGGAAGTTTATCCTTCGACTACGGAACTTACGGGAGCTTTTCCACAATTTGACGGTCCGACAGCGGGCGATCCCGTTAAAGCCGTGCGAATCATTATTGAAGCCGTCGAATCGGAAAATCCGCCGTTTCGCCTGCCGTTAGGATTATTTGCGTTTGAAGGAATCGAGGCAAAACTCGAACAAGTTAAACAGGAAATTTCAGTCTGGCGCGAAAGAGCGACGCAAACAAATTTTGATGCCGCCGCGACTGCTTGATAAGGAAATCAATAAATTTACATATAAAGAGGAAAAAACAGTGAGTGAACAAAATAAAAAAACAGCATTAATTACGGGCGCAAATCGCGGTATCGGTTTTGAAACCGCGCGGCAGCTTGGGCAGCAAGGCATCAAGGTTTTAATCGGTGCAAGAAGCGAAGAAAACGGCAAAGAAGCCGAAGCAAAATTAAAAAATGAAGGCTTCGACGCGGAGTTCGTTTTATTGGACGTCGACGACACGAAAACGCACGAATCGGCGGCAAAATTTATTGATGAAAATTATGGCAAACTCGATATTTTAATCAACAACGCCGGAATTTACATTGACGAAATCGAAAACGGCGCGCCAATCGGAGCAAGCAAAACATCGGCGGAAGTTTTCCGCAAAACTTTCGACACAAATTTTTTCAACACAATCGCTCTGACACAGGAATTCGTTCCGCTAATAAAAAAATCGAACGCCGGCAGAATCGTCTTTTTATCGAGCGGTTTGGGTTCGCTAAATTTGCATAGCGACCCGAATTCTCCGATTTACAATTACAAAGTTCCGGCTTACGACATCTCGAAAACCGCGCTTAACGGCTATGCGGTGCATCTCGCTTATGAATTGAAAGATACGCCAATTAAAGTCAACGCCGCGCATCCCGGTTCGGTTATAACCGATATGAACGCGAACGGCGAAATTCCGGTTGAAGAAGGGGCGAAAACTTCGGTTGATTTAGCGACGCTTCCAACGGACGGTTACACGGGAAAATTTATTCATCTCGGTCAGGAATTGCCCTGGTAAGAATTTTGAAAATCAATCTCATCGAAATGGTTTTGATGAGATTGATTTTATTTATTAAAAAATGAAACGGAAAATTGCTTTTGCTTTCTTGATGGGAATCATCACGACGGGATTAATTTCGTTTACGGTAGTTTCAGTCAATCTCGGCTTTGCGGAAAACTTTTTGAAAATATGGCTGAAATCCTGGGCGATAGCTTACTTAATAGTAATTCCGGTAATTTTGGTCATTGCTCCGCAAATAGACCGGCTTGTCAGCTTTTTATTCAAAGAGAAAACCGCTTTTAACGACAGCAAGAAAACTGTTTGAGACTTTGCAAATTTGGAGGTAAAAAATGAAAACACAAATAGAGAAAAACGAAATTGCGACAGAAAAAGAACTGTTTGTAAAAATGGTCATTGCTGCGTGGGACGCGCAAAACAAAAACGCCGATAAATTGCTCGCCACGCTTTCCGACGAACAGTTGGCGGCGGAAACCGCGCCCGGCGCAAATAGCGGAATTTATCTTCTCGGTCATCTGACGGCGGTGAACGACGGTTTATTGCCGCTTTTGGATTTGGGTGACAGACTCTATCCGCAACTAGAAGAAATCTTTCTGAAGAATCCCGATAAATCAGGTTTTGAGATACCTTCAATTGATAAGTTAAAGAGGTATTGGAATGAAGTAAAAGCAAACCTTGCCACTCACTTTAACCAAACGTCGTCCGACGAATGGTTTACCAAACATAACGCCGTGTCCGACGAGGATTTTGCCAAAGAGCCGCATCGAAACAAATTAAATTTGCTTATCAGCCGGACAAATCACCAGAGTTATCACTTGGGACAACTTTCTTTGTTGGCGAAAAAATAAGAATGCGTCGAAGCGAGCGAGAAAAAATTCCAGATTGTCCAAGTTGAGCGAGAAAAATCTACTGAATAAATTATAAGGAGAAGCATTAAAATGAATTGCAATGTTGAAGTTGAAAAAAGTTCCGGCGCACCGGTTCTCGCCGGAACTTTCCGTTTTTTAATGGGATTAGCACTGATGTTCGTCGGATTACACATCGCTATATTATCCGATATTCAAGGATACGGTTTGGGTTTGCTGCTCGTGTTCGGCTCACCATTTGTAATTTTCAAAGACGACAAATAATTAATATTTGCTGATAATTCAATAAGCGAAACAATTCTTTTCACTATGGTTTGATTTCTCTGTATGTTCAGCGCAACGCTCTGTGGCAGAATAATCGAATGAGCGAAACTTACGATGTCGCCGTCATCGGCGGCGGACACAACGGTTTGACGTGCGCCTGTTACCTCGCCAAAGCGGGTTTGAAAGTCATCGTCTTGGAACGCCGTCATATTGTCGGAGGCGCGGTTTGCACCGAAGATGGTTTGATTGAAGGTTACAAAATTGACGTCGGCTCGTCGGCGCACATTATGATTCACCTCACGCCGGTTGTAAAAGATTTGGAATTAGAGAAATTCGGACTCGAATATATTGACTGCGACCCGTTCGCATTTGCGCCGATGCCGGACGGCAAAGGCGCGATTTATTTCTGGAAAGATGTTGATAAAACCTGCGAATCAATTGCAAAAATTTCACCGGTCGATGCGGAACGCTATAAAAAATTTGTTCTCGAATGGGAAAAACTCAACGAAGGAGTTTTCCGAGCATTCCTGAAGCCGCCGACAATGCTTAATCTCGGACGGCATATGATTTTCGGCAAGAAATCGAAAAATCCCGCCGATACGGTTCGCAAATTGATGACGAGCTACGGCGCACTCGTGCGGGAAACTTTCGTTCACGAAGGATTGCGCGCGGCGATGGCGTGGCTCGCGGCGCAATCGGGTCCGCCGCCGACAATGACCGCGACGGGCGATTTTCTCGGTTGGCATTCGATGATTCACAAAAGCGGCGTGAAACGTCCGCGCGGCGGAAGCGGCGCACTGACGCAGGCGATGGCGCGATGTGTGGAACATCACGGCGGTAAAATTTTATTGGACGCGGAAGTCGAGCGAATCGAAGTTGAAAACAATGAAACAAGAGGAATCATCTTACACAACGGCGAACGAATCGCCGCAACGCGAATCGTTTCAAACGCGCACGTTCACACGACGTTTTTAAAACTCATCGGCGCGGAAAATCTGCCCGACGGCTTGGCGGAAAGAATCGAAAACGTCCGCATCGGCAACGGCTTCGGGATGATTGTGCGTTGCGCCGTTTCCGAATTGCCGGACTATACCGCCGCGCCGAATGGCGGAAACGCTGCCGACTGTCATCACGGCTTACAGCTTCTTTGCCCCTCAATGGATTATCTCGAAAAATCCTACGCCGATTATCTGAACGGCATTCCGTCAAAAAATCCGTCGGCTTTAGCGATGACATTTTCAGCGGTTGACCCGACACTCGCGCCGTCGGGCAAACACACGCTTTTCATTTGGGGACAGTATTACCCTTACGAATTATCAAACGGCGAGCATTGGGAAAATATCCAAGACCGCGAAGCCGATAAATTAATTGATGTTGTAAATTCCTATGCGCCAAACGTGAAAAACTCAATTATTGAACGCTTCGTCCAATCGCCGCTCGATTTGGAGCAGCGTCTCGGACTTCTGCGCGGTAACGTGATGCACGTCGAGATGGATTTTGACCAGATGTTTCTTTTCCGCCCGTTGCCGGAAATGTCCTCATACAAAACACCGATTAAAAATCTTTATCTAACCGGAGCTTCAACACATCCCGGCGGCGGCGTGTTTGCCGCGTCGGGACACAACACGGCGCAGGTTATTTTAAAGGATATTAGGAGACGGTTGTTTTAACTACGAAACTAATTCTTAGGTTATAAAATAGAGGATATTTTGGATTTTCGTTAATTGTTGTTTTGGGGAATGCGGAATTTGAAATTTACCGAAGCATTGATTTATCTTCCGCATTCGCCCTTTGTTTCTGACTACAATTCGCCTTAAACCGGCGACGGCGTAAGCCCATTATCCCAGATGTCTTCAGCGATTCTCAGTCCGAGATTAACGCCGCCGATTTCGTTGTTGTATTCGGGATCGTTATCATCGAAAGCGTCAAAACTCCAGTGAACGCCGAGATAAACGCGGCTTAGTCCGTTTTCGCCAATCATTCCCCACAAACCGTGTTTAAATGTCCGGCGGTGAAGCGGTCTGACCGTACCGTTATTGTCCTGCGTTTTTTCGTTCAATTCCTCGGAAATGAAGAAAATATCCTCAGTCGGAAAATCCGGGTCTTTCAGATTTTTCAAAAGAGTGTCGGGCTTGCGCCGTTTGTTAGCGGCGGTAACGCCGAAGAAAAGCCGCGCAACCTGAAAAGCCGCCGCGCCAAACGTCGCGTGTCCCGAAGGATACGCCGGAAAAGGCGGCGTAAAGTTTTTGACCTTGCCGTTCATCGCGGTCGCAAAAGGAAAATTTCCCTGCGCGGTCATCACCAGCATATTTGCTGAATTTGAAGCAGGCGCGCCAAGCGGAAGCCAACCCGGATCGCCGTCTTTATCAATCGTTTCGGCGGCGGGCAGCGGTGTGTTTGTCCGATTGCCGAATGAGTTGTCGTGTTCCCGAATGCCGAGAACAGGTCGCCAGAAATCGTGTCCATATTTCTCCGCCCAAGATAAAGCTCCGGCATCCGCCATTGCCACATTGACCATCGCGAAAAGTTTGGCGTTTTCGGCTGGTGTCGTGCCTTTTGCGCGGGCAATTTTTTTGATGATTTGATTGTAAAGACGCGGCGGCGTACCGAGTGCGATTGCGCCGTCATAACCCCAAAAAATTCCGATAACGGTTTCTTCGGGCGTTCGCTGTGTGTCTTCAAATTCATCGGGCAGAGTTCCCATCAGTTCAGGCTTGATGCCTTTGGCGCGAACCTGTTTCAACGCCTTTTTATACTTCGCGTTATCAAACGGCGGAGCATCGAGAGTAAAGCGCGTTTTCGTCGCAAAAAGTGCTGCCGAACCGTAATCGGCTCCGTGAAACGGCTGATTCGAATTGTCCGGGTCAACGTCGTGATGACCGCGTTCCTGTATCGGCGTATACATTCCCGGATCGGATGAAGGGTCGTTTATCCGCACATTGAGAATCTGGTCGGCAATGTGCACTCCGTAATTATGCCCGGAATCGGTAACATCACCGTGCAGTAGCAATTGCGTCTGGAAATACGCCGCTTGGCTCGGAAACAGTTTCGTCAACGTGGTATAAGCTGCTCCCGCCACCGCATTTTCAACGGTTGCGCCTGCCGGAACAGGCGACGGCGGATTCAAATAATGCGGTAATCCGGCTGCCGTATCAACGCCGGCGTAAGCGTCATACATTGCCAGATGGACAATCGCCAACGCCCGCGCGCTGCGCGGCGGTCCGCTTTCCGCTTTATCTTGTCCGTTAGTGTGATTAACTCGATTGGCTTCGAGCGCAATCTCATTCCAAATTAAAATAGGGTCGTTCATATATCTATCTCCTAATAAATTAATAGTCTCATTGAAGACAATCTAATTCTTCAAAATTCAGCGAAATATTTTTGCCTTCAATACATATGACTTTTTTAGGCAAAACATTTTGCCTAAAAATTTAAGGTGATGAAAAAAATATTTCACGCAGACTTATAAATGAAGAAATTTTCTTGCGACAACGTGATGCGCGTCGAGATGAATTTTGACCAGATGTTTCTTTTCCGCCCGCTGCCGGAAATGAGCGCCTACAAAACACCGATCAAAAATCTTTATCTGACCGGAGCTTCAACCCATCCCGGCGGGGGCGTGTTTGCCGCGTTAGGTTATAACACGGCGCAGGTTGTCTTGAAAGATGTAAAGGGAAAATGGTTCTAAAATTAACCGCGCGGAGTCGGTTGTTTTTCCTTCAAGTGCCGTGTCGTTTGTTCGGTGACGGAGGAAAAGATGTGGTTCGTTTCGGGCAGAACCAGTTCATTTGTCGCGCTTTCGGCAGTGTCAAGCTCGCGCTGGCTGCGGGCAGCAGACGATTTGTCGGAGAGGATTTTTTTCGGAACGGTGAATAGTAAAGCGTTGAGAATCAAACTCAGCCCAATGAATAAAGTTACCAAGCCTAATCCAGCGACCAAAAAAACGCCAGTGTCATTCATCAAAACGGCAGCTATCGAAAAACCGATTGCTGCACCCAAACCAATTGAAGCCACCACCGTGCCGTTACGAACGCGGCGAAGACGTTTCTCTTCGGGCGATTCGAGAAATTTTTCGATTTCCGGCAGCACGTCTTCGGCGACCGTCGCCAACTCGCCCGGTGATTTCGCTTCTCGAATCTTAAATGCAATCGCGCGT
>Ga0136618_10000776_pt1 | contig 11570 bp, 10 predicted proteins | sample AntDrymUQ3302106_2_FD_104805 | JGI IMG/M metagenome (GOLD analysis project Ga0136618, IMG submission 104805) | Polar desert sand microbial communities from Dry Valleys, Antarctica - metaG UQ330 (21.06) | ecosystem: Environmental > Terrestrial > Soil > Desert | place: Antarctica: Dry Valley... | reverse complement strand
GAAAAAAGCGCCGGGTAAGAAATAGAAATAAGAAGTCAGAAGTCAGAAGACAGTAGAAGAGATTTCTTCTGACTTCTGACTTCTGACTTCTGTACTTAAATTATGGCAAAAGCAACAACAAAAGGTAAGAAAACTTACAAAAAGAAAGAGAGAAAAAACATTCCGGTCGGGATTGTGCATATTGCGGCGTCGTTTAACAACACGCTGATTTCAATCACCGATACTCAGGGAAATTTGGTCGCGCAATCTTCTTCAGGTGCGCGCGGTTTCAGAGGTTCGCGCAAAGGAACGCCGTTTGCCGCCCAGCAAGCCGCTTCGGAAGCGGCGCGGAAAGCGTCCGAGGCTGGAATGCGTGAAGTGGAAGTTCGGGTTAAAGGTCCGGGCGGTGGTCGTGAATCGGCGATTCGGGCAATTAATCAGGCAGGAATTCGCGTCACTTCGATTCGTGATACGACGCCGATTCCGCACAACGGATGCCGACCGCCGAAACGCAGAAGAGTCTGACGATTTTGGATTTTAGATTTTAGATTTTGGATTAAATCTAAGAATCGGGGTTTGAAAATTTTAATATAACTATCGAAAGGATGAAGGGTGATTTTTGATTTGAAATTACCCGTAAACTTTTCCATCAGAATACGTGCGCTGGAATTTAGCCTTTGGCGGAAACGGATTGATTCTTCAATCCAAAATCCAAAATCTAAAATCTAAAATCGCACGTGGTTGGAGGCAACAACAAAATAAATGGCTAGATATAGAGAAGCGGTGTGCCGTCTGTGCCGCCGCGAAGGTGGAAAATTATTTTTGAAAGGCGACCGCTGTTTCAAGCCGATGTGCGCCATCGAAAAACGCGGAACTAATCCGCCGGGGCAGCATGGCGCGGCGCGGCGAAAAATGTTAGCCGGTTACGGGCAGCAGCTTCGTGAGAAACAGAAAGTTAAGCGCATTTACTTCGTGCTTGAAAAACAATTTCGCAATTATTTCGAGAAAGCCCTGCGTCAAAAAGGCGTAACCGGCGAAAATCTCCTGTTTTTGCTTGAACGACGGCTCGATAATGTAATTTATCGTTCGGGTTTTTCGACTTCGCGCCGTCAAGCGCGGCAACTCGTCAATCACGGACACATCTACGTCAACGGGCGCAAAGTGGATATTCCTTCATTTCAAGTAAAACTCGAAGACGTGATTACCGTTAAGGAAAAAAGCAGTAAAAATGTTCACGTCGAAGGCGCGTGGCAAACTGCCGGCGGTCGCGGTCGTCCCAATTGGATTTCGGCGGGTAGCGAAGATTTTAGCGTGACGGTTTCGTCTTTGCCGAGGCGTGAAGATATTGACCATAATATTAACGAGCAGTTAATCGTCGAACTTTACAGCAAATAGTTTACTGAGTTTGCATATAGTTGCAGAGTTTACAGAAGTTTTTCTTATACTCTGCAACTATATGCAACTTTGTGGACTCTGCAAACTTTTTAAAAAAAGAATATGACACAAAGCAATAATTGGACAGATTTCCAGATGCCGGGTCGCTTAAACGTCGAAACTGAAACTTTGACGGAGCGTTACGGAAAATTCTACGCCCAGCCTTTTGAACGCGGTTTCGGCACGACAATCGGGAATTCAATCCGTCGCGCATTGTTGTCTTCGATTGAAGGCGCGGCGATTACGGCGGTTAAAATTGAAGGCGTGGAACACGAATTTTCATCAATCAAAGGCGTTGTCGAAGATGCGACCGACGTTATTTTAAATCTCAAACAAGTTCCATTCAAACTGCACAGCGCGGGACCGAAAACTTTAATCATCAACAAAAGCGGAGCCGGTGAAGTAACCAGCGCCGATATTGAAGCCGACGGCGAAGTAGAAATCCTCGATTCAAATATTCACATTGCGACAATCAGCGCGAGCGGCGAGTTAAACGTCGAAATGCGTCTGAAGCGCAGTCGCGGATACGTTTCCGCCGAGTTTAATAATGACGAAGACCTTTCGGTCGGTTATATTCCGATTGATTCGGTTCATACGCCGATTAAAAAAGTTAATTACACGGTTGATAAAACACGTCAGGGTTCAAACACGGAATTTGATAAATTGACAATTGAAGTTTGGACGGACGGCTCGGTTACGCCGGAAGATTCTATCGGTTTGGGAGCAAAACTCGTCAAAGACCATATGTCCATCTTCATCAATTTTGAAGAAGAAGAGGAAGAATATAAATACGAAGATATTGCGCGTCCGCCGCTGATGCGAAACGATTTACTGGATAAATCGGTTGACGAGTTGGAACTTTCGGTTCGTTCATATAATTGTTTGAAAAACGCGGATATTCGTTCGATTCGTGATTTAATTCGCCGCAGCGAGCGCGATATGCTCCACACGAAAAACTTCGGCAAAAAATCACTGACGGAAATCAAAGACCTGCTGCACGGAATGGGCTTGGATTTCGGAATGGATTTTGACGAGCAGGGAAATCCGATTCCGGGTTCCGGCGGACGTGATTTAGACTAAATTAGTGGTAAGTGGTAAGTGGTAAGTGGTAAGTTTCAATCTTCCACTTACCACTTACCACTTACCACTCACAACTAATATGAGACATTTAAAAGCACATCGTAAATTAGGCAGAACAACGGAGCATCGAATTTCGCTGCTGCGAAATTTGGCGACATCTTTAATCAACGCCGAAAAGGAATACATCGTGACGACCGTTCCGAAGGCGAAGGAACTGCGCCCGTATGTCGAAAAGATTATTACAATGGCGCGTAAAGCTCAAAATCTGACGGGCGACGAGGCAAAAGTTCAGGAAGTTCATCTGCGACGACAGGCTGCCAGATTTTTCCACGCCGGAAACAGCACATTTAAAACCGAACAAAGTCGTTTTCGCGGTAAAAAAGGCGAACCGAAAGAAAAAATTGAAAGAACCGCCGGTGTAAAAGCCGTTCAAAGGCTGTTCAGTGAACTCGGCGCGCGTTACAAAGATCGTAACGGCGGTTACACCCGAATCATCAAACTCGGTCGTCGGCAGGGCGATAACGCTGAGATGGCGGTCATCGAATTGGTTGATAATGCGCGTGAAGTTGCAGCGACGAAACAGTAAAGGAGTAAGCGCGGGATGAGTGACAATACAGCTTCAGCCAAAGCGAAAAAACAAGAGGAAACAGGCGAAAGCAAAGCGCGTCGAAGCGGTGCGAAGAAAACTATTCAGCCGACCGAAACGTCCTTTAATATGGCTGAACTGCGCGAGCTTGCCGAACTTGTCAACGAACACGGATTTACGGATTTTGAATTTGAAAACGAAAATATTCGCGTTCGTTTAAGTAAAATGACCAGCGCGCCGATTATGCCGCCAGTCCAATCAATTTCTGCACCGACTGCCGCTGTATTGCAAACATCTGCCGAAACAAAAGCTGAAGCAGCAGTTTCGGAAACTCCGCCGGAAGAAGATTTATATCAAATCACCTCGCCGATTGTCGGAACTTTTTACAGTTCACCATCGCCCGACAAAGAGCCGTATATCAAAGAAGGCAGCAAAGTTTCGCCGGAAACGACTGTGTGTATTGTCGAAGCGATGAAACTGATGAACGAGATTCAGGCGGAAACTTCGGGCGAAGTCGTCAAAATTTACGTCGAAAACGGTCAGCCGGTCGAATACGGGCAGCCGCTGTTCGGCATCAGGAAATAGTCCAAAGTCCAATGTCTAAAGTCCAAAGCCAAGATTGTCTTGTCTGTTTTGGACTTTGGACATTGGACTTTGGGCTTTGGACTAAAAATGAAGAAGCGCGAGATTCGCAAAATTTTAATCGCCAATCGCGGCGAGATTGCCTGCCGGATAATCTGGACGTGCAAGGAAATGAACATCAAAACGGTGGCGGTTCATTCTGAAGCCGACAAAGAAGCTCTTCACGTTCGATATGCGGATGAGGCAATCTGCATCGGTGCGGCACCGTCAGCGCAAAGCTATTTAAATATTCCGTCAATCATCAGCGCGGCGGAAATTACGAATGTTGACGCGATTCATCCCGGTTACGGTTTTTTGGCGGAATCGGAAACTTTCGCTAAAATCTGCGAAGACTGCAATATCAAGTTTATTGGACCGCGAGCCGACGTAATCGGAATGATGGGCGATAAAGTCGAAGCCCGGCGAACGATGTTGAAAGCCGGAGTTCCGATTCTTCCCGGTTCGCCCGAACCGATTGAAAGCGCGGAGGAAGCGATAAAATTAGCCGGGGAAATCGGCTTTCCGGTAATTATCAAAGCGGCAGCCGGAGGCGGCGGACGCGGAATGAGAATTGTCCGCACGGAAGATGAACTTGCCGTCAATCTCGAAATAGCCCAAACCGAAGCGCTCGCCGCATTTAAAAACGGCGCGGTTTATATCGAACGCTATATCGAACGTCCGCGTCACATCGAAATTCAGGTTTTAGGCGACGAATACGGCAATGTAATTCATCTGGGCGAACGTGAATGTACGATTCAGCGGCGGCATCAGAAACTGCTTGAAGAAGCTCCTTCACCCGTTATTACGCCGCAGCAGCGCGAGAAAATGGGTGCGGTCGCCGTTAAAGCGTGTCAGGAAATCGGCTATTCGAGCGCGGGAACTTTCGAGTTTTTACTTGACGAAGACGGCAGTTTCTATTTTATGGAAATGAACACGCGAATTCAGGTCGAGCATCCCGTTACGGAAATGGTAACGCTCGCCGACATCGTGCGAAACCAAATTCGTATCGCAGAAGGCGAAGAACTCGGATTTAATCAAACGGACGTGCTGATTGTCGGACATTCAATCGAATGCCGGATTAACGCCGAAGACCCGGTAACATTTACGCCTTCGCCGGGTAAAATTACGGCTTTCAATATTCCCGGCGGTCCGGGAGTTCGCGTTGACACGGCGGTTTATCCCGGCTATACCGTTCCGCCTTATTACGATTCGATGATTGCTAAATTGATTGTTCACGCCCGCACTCGTGAATTGGCAATCGCCCGAATGAAGAGAGCTTTAGAAATGATGGTCGTCGAAGGAATCAAAACGACGATTCCGCTGCACATCAAAATAATGAATGATGAGAAATTTCAAAAAGGAGATTTCTCGACAAAGTTTATGGAAGAATTCCAACACTAGCCGGTCGTTGATAAAAAGCAGGCTTTATGATAATTTTGAGTTAGCATTTAACCACGTAACGAGTAACAATTAAATGACTGAAATTTTTGCGGTTATCGTTTTGTCAAAAAACGAATTTACTGCGAGCAAGGAGAGACTATTTTTAATAAAATTTTTTTTATAAAATACAAAATTTATGGCAACAGAAAAAGAGCTAAAAGAACAAATCGTCGGCGACTATAAAACTCACGGGTCGGACACGGGTTCGTCGCAGGTGCAGGTCGCGCTTTTAACGCAGCGGATAAATGAATTGACCGAGCATTTCAAAGTGCATAAAAAAGACAATCATTCACGTCGCGGTTTATTAAAAATGGTCTCACGCAGACGCAAATTGCTTGATTATCTCAAGCGTCGGGATATTAACCAGTATCACGAAATTATTAAAAAATTAGGATTACGCAGATAAGAGTGGAGAGTGGAGAGTGGAGAGTAGAGAGTGGAGAGTTTGAAAAACTTTTTCTCTCTACTCTCCACTCTCTACTCTCTACTCTTTTGACTTCTTCGAGTCATTGTAAAACAGGTTCTCTCGAAGACTTTGCCGGAGGCTGCTGAACGTGACAGCGTAATATGCCGCCGGACAAAAGAGAATCGGTCGCAAAATTTAGAGATCAAAAGCGGCAGGGCTTCACGGCACAGAACCTGTCGCTTTTTTTATTTTTATTAATTGAGGAAAAGAGATATGACACAAAAAAGATACTTGAATGAATCAATCAAGGTCGGCGACAAAGATTTAAAGGTGGAAACCGGAAAAGTCGCCAAACAAGCCGATGGTTCGGTTGTAATCAGCTACGGCGAAACGATACTTCTAGTGACCGCCGTCAGTGCGCGCACCGCGAAAGAAGGATTGGATTTTTTCCCTCTGACAGTCGAATATCGTGAATCCAGTTATGCCGCCGGACGCATTCCGGGCAATTATTTTCGGCGCGAAGGTCGTCCGAATGAAAAGGAAGTTTTAACCTGCCGTTTGATTGACCGTCCGGTGCGCCCGCTTTTTCCAGACGGTTATCGTTTCGAAACGCAAATCGTCGGCTCGGTGCTTTCGGCTGACGACGAAAACGACCCGGACGTTATCGCCATCACGGGCGCATCGTGCGCGCTTTATTTGTCCGACATTCCTTTTGAAAATCCGATTGCCGCAGTCCGCGTCGGTCTGATTGAAGGAAAATACAAAATCAACCCGACTTATGATGAAAGACGCGAATCGGATTTGAATCTGATTGTAGCCGGAACCGAAGAAGCGGTTGTGATGGTCGAAGCCGAGGCTAAGGAAGTTTCGGAAAACATAATGGTCGAAGCCCTGATGCTGGCGCACAAGGAAATCAAACGACTGTGTTTATGGCAGAGAGAATTATTTAAAGCTCTCGATTATAAAAAGCGCGTGTTTACCGTATCGCCGCTCGATGAAACGGTTTATGGTGAAGTCGAAAAAAATTATACCGATAAATTACGCGAAGCACTCGATAGTCGCGGAAAGGATAAAATAACCAATTACAGCGTGATTGACGCTTTGAAAAAGGAAGTCGTCGAAAGTTATCCGGCGGACGACGCGGAAAAACGCTCGATGGCGGGCAAAGTGTTTTCCGAATTAAAGGAAAAAATCTTTCGTGAAGACATTTTAGGCAATCGCCGCCGACCTGACGGGCGTAAGTTTTCCGAAATCCGCGCGATCTCCTGCGAAGTCGGCTGGCTCCCGCGCGTTCACGGCTCGGCGCTTTTCACACGCGGCGAAACGCAGGCGATTGTTACGACGACGCTCGGCACGAAAATGGACGAGCAGTTTATGGACGATTTGGAAAAAGGCGAAACCCGCCGCCGCATTATGCTTCACTACAATTTCCCGCCCTATTCGGTCGGTGAAACCGGACGTTTCGGCGGCTCGAGCAGACGCGAAATCGGACACGGCAATCTGGCGCGCCGCGCCCTGCAATTCGTTCTGCCCGACGAAAGCGAATTTCCGTATACGCTCCGCATCGTTGCCGAAATTACCGAGTCGAACGGCTCGTCTTCGATGGCGACGGTTTCGGGCGGCTGTTTGAGTTTGATGGACGCGGGCGTTCCGATTAAAAAACCGGTCGCGGGCGTGGCGATGGGTTTGGTGATGGAAGGCAATCGTTATGCAATTTTGTCGGACATAGCCGGCGCGGAAGACCATTACGGCGATATGGATTTCAAAGTGACGGGAACAGTCGAAGGAATCACGGCATTGCAGATGGACATCAAAACCAGCGGCATCAATGCGCAGATTTTGTCCGAAGCGCTCGAACAAGCACGCAAAGGTCGGCTTCATATTTTGAATATTATGACGCAGGCGATTGATAAGCCGCGCGAGGAACTTTCGCCGTATGCGCCGCGCATTATCACAATTAATATTCACCCGGATAAAATCCGCGAAGTTATCGGACCGGGCGGCAAAATGATTCGCTCGATTACGGAAGAAACCGGCGCGAAAATCGATATTGCCGACGACGGAACGATCAGCATCGCCACGGCTGACGGCGACGCGGCACAGGCGGCGGTCGAACGCATCAGAGCGATTACCGCCGAAGCCGAAATCGGCGAAACGTATCTGGGAACGGTTAATCGAATCGTTGATTTCGGCGCGTTTGTCGAAATATTCGCCGGAGTCGAAGGTCTTTTACATATTTCCGAAATTTCCGACCGAAGAGTCCGCGACGTGCGCGACGAACTCAAAGAAGGACAGCAAATTATGGTGAAATGTATCGGCAAGGAAGGAAACAAAATTAAACTCTCGCGCAAAGCCGTCCTGCAGCAGGAAAAAACAGCTGATAGTAGTTCGGCTGGTAATTAATCTGCCGTAAGGTAAACTCCCGACTTTAGAGAAATCTTTAGAGAAAATAGTAAAAGGATCGCTTTGCCGCTTTTCTTTTACTATTTTCAATTTAAAAGTATAAAATCAAAACAAAAGAAAAGTTGAAAAATAATTGGAAGCCGACCGACAAAGAACGGTTATTTTGAAAACTGCAAAAGCGATTTTGGTTTGAAGCATAGGTGATAATAATATTTTTAGTATTGGCTTAAAAAAAATAAAATTTTCTGGAAAACGGTAGTTATTAAACCTTATTTCTTGATGTAATCGTCATAATAAGAGTTTCAAGCATAAATCGCCGGTTAAGAATAAAAAAAAGTTCGTGCATTTCAAGACGTTTTTTGATATAGTTTGCCGAAAACATTCTGTAATTACTTTAAAACAAATCAAAAGATGACTTGTAAGTCTGTATTTTTCTTGCGCGTAAATATTTAGTTGGGTAAAAAAATGAAAAACTTCAATTTTAGATTTTTTCTTTCAGCCGTCTGTCTCTATTCGATAATGATGGCAGTATCAGCCTCGGTCAGCGCCGCTCCCGTCCAATACAATCAGGTAGTTCAGATTGTTAATGCTAAACCGGGCAAGTCTAATACCGGCGGCTTTTCGCAGCTTCGCCTGGCAGATGGCGGCATTGTCGCCGCAGACGGCGACGATGATAAAAAGCCCGTCACGGCGCAGGACGACCGCGTTATCACGGAAACAAGAGTTGAAATTGTCGAAGACGATGTTTGCGATTGCGTTGAAGATCAAGTTATCAGAAAAGGATTTCCAAAATGGGCTTTATTAGGGTTGGCGGCGGTACCTTTGTTATTTTTGTTTAGAGACACGGATACGCCGCGAACGCGAACGCCGCCACCGACTACGACGACGGAAACGCCGACACCGACGACTCCAACTCCGACCACGCCAACCCCGACAACTCCGACGCCGACGACGCCAACCCCAATGACGCCGACGCCGCCCGAACCGGTCCCGGAACCGATGACGATTCTGCTGTTCGGCACCGGACTTGCCGGAATCGGTATTGCCGCGCGGAAAAGATTCGGCAAAAAAGATAAGAATGAAATCCAGAGTTAATCGGGTTTGAAAAAGTGAAAGCGGTTATTTTGAGAATAAACGCTTTCATTAATATTTAGTAAAAACATTTAGTAAAAGTTTTGCGAAGCGAAAAGGGAAATCGAAGATTCGACTTTTCATAAAACTTCAGAGGAAAAAAAGATGCGAAAAAAGATGCGAAAAAACAGATACAATTTTTTATTTATTATCGGGCTGATGCTCGCTTTTGGATTGACGACCGTTTTTGCCAGCGTCAATGACGATAAAATTAAACGACCGAAAAATATGGGCATTCTTTCGGTAAAAACAACTCCGGCGGCATTTCCGGTTAAAGTTGACGGGCAAATCGTCGGTATGAGCGGAGTTTCAGCACCGGCGGAATTTTATCTGTCGCCGGGAACGCATCGCGTCGAAATCGAAGGTCCGAACGGGCAAACTTTTTCTAAGGAACTCGAAATCCGAAGAAACGCAAAAAATTGTATCTGCATAAAAATCGTTGAAGAAAATATCAGCCGCCCTTGTCCGTATGATATTCGGGTTGACGGACCGGATAAAGTTTTGGAAGGCGATTTAATAACATTCGCCGCTTTTAACGCGGTAACGGCATCGGAAACGCCTTTAAAATATAATTGGACGGTTTCGCCGGAGGCGGTTCGCATTACGAGCGGACAGGGAACTCCGTCAATTACGGTTGATACGACGGGAATGGGCGGGCAAAACATTCGCGCCGAACTCGATGTTTGGGACGGCGCTTACGATGCGAACTGTCGTCAAAGAATTTCCGTGCCGACCGAAGTTGAAAAACCGAAAGTTCCCGAAGCGGTCAGATGCGATACATTCGAGTCGCGCGCCTTTGACGATGATAAAGCGCGATTTGACAACTGTGTTATCGAACTGCAAAATCGCCCGGATTCACAGCTTTACATTATCGTTTATCAGGGAACGGACAAATTAAGCAGAACGACCAACAATGCCGATAAACTCGGAAGACGCACCCTGGACTATCTGGTCAAGACGCGCGGCGTTGACCCGCGGCGAATCAGTATCGTTAATTGGGGAACACGCCCGAGAACGATGTTCGAGATTTGGATTATTCCGCCGGGAGCGCAGCCGCCGGTGCCGCAATAAAGCGGAAGAGGAGAAGAGGAGAAGAGGAGAAGAGGAGATGCGCGCATTTCCTCTTCTCTTTTTTATTTGGTTGATTGTTAATTGTTGAGCGTAAATGTAAAATTTACATTTTGAAAATTTATAAACATTCGGATTAAGAAAATATTTCGAGCAATAAAAAATCCGAAATCCGAAATCCGAAATCCAAAATCAAAATATGTCGGCATCAAATATTGAAACAATTGTATCTTTAGCAAAAAGGCGCGGATTCGTTTTTCCCGCATCGGATATTTACGGCGGCTTGGGCAGTTCGTGGGATTACGGCTCGCTCGGTGTCGAATTGGCAAATAATATTAAAAAATCGTGGTGGCGCCGGCTCGTTCACGAACGCGACGATATCGAAGGCTTGGATTCTTCGATTATCCAAAACCGCTTAGTTTGGAAATATTCCGGTCACGAAACGACTTTTTCCGACCCGCTGGTTGACTGCCGCAACTGCAAAGGCAGATTTCGCCTCGATAAATTGCAGGATGTCCAATGCCCGAAACATCCGGCGGTTCATCCGGGCGAAGACAAGGAATGTGATTTGACCGAAGCCAGAGAATTTAATTTGATGTTTCGGACGACGGTCGGCGCGGTTTCCAATGAAGAAGATGAATCGGCACTAGCATATCTCAGACCGGAAACGGCGCAGGGAATTTTTATCAATTTCAAAAATGTGTTGGATACTTCGCGCCGCAAATTGCCGTTCGGCATCGCGCAAATCGGCAAATCCTTTCGCAACGAAGTAACGCCCGGAAATTTTATTTTCCGCACACGCGAATTCGAGCAGATGGAAATGGAATATTTTTGCCGACCGGAAGACGCGGCGGAAATTCATCAAAATTGGATTGATGATTTTCAAAAATGGTTTGCATCGCTCGGCATCAAATCCGAAAATCTCAAACTTTATGAGCAAACCGACAAAGAACTCGCTCATTATGCCGTGCGCTGTGTTGATATTTTGTATCGCTTTTTCCCCGAACGTGCGGACGAAGAAGCGCAGTTTGACGAATTGATGGGCATTGCCAACCGCACGGATTTCGATTTGAAAACTCATTCGAAAAAGCCTGAAGATAGCGAAGGAAAACGGTTTAATCCCGATTCGACCGAAGATTTATCGTATTTCGACGAAGCAACAAAGCAAAGATTTTATCCGTATTGCATCGAACCTGCGGCTGGCGTAAATCGCACGGTTTTAGCGGTTTTGATGGACGCTTACACCGAAAAAACGAATGACAAAGGCGAAACCCGTGTGATTTTGCAATTGAAACCCGAACTCGCGCCAATCAAAGTCGCTGTTCTTCCATTAGCGAAAAACAAACCCGAAATCGTGGCGATGGCAAAGGATTTGAAGAAACAGCTTTTGCCCGCGATGCGAACCGTTTACGACGATACCGG
>Ga0136618_10000774_pt1 | contig 11573 bp, 8 predicted proteins | sample AntDrymUQ3302106_2_FD_104805 | JGI IMG/M metagenome (GOLD analysis project Ga0136618, IMG submission 104805) | Polar desert sand microbial communities from Dry Valleys, Antarctica - metaG UQ330 (21.06) | ecosystem: Environmental > Terrestrial > Soil > Desert | place: Antarctica: Dry Valley... | reverse complement strand
GGCATCAAGATGGGCGTGAACTACGGGTGCGAGAAGGTGCGCTTCCCCTCACCGGTGCCCGTGGGCGCCAACCTGCGGGTGGGCGTCGACCTGGTGGAGGTCACCGACATCCCCGGCGGCTGCCAGGTGCAGATGCGGTTCACCTTCGAGTGCGAGGGCGCTCCCAAGCCGAGCTGCGTGAGCGAGAACCTCTTCCGCTACTACGAGTGAGCCGCCCTCAGCGCAGCTGAGGCACGACCTTCTCGGCGAACAGGCGCAGGGTCTCGGTGTCTGGGTAGTCACTGCACCAGGGGTAGAAGCCGGTGCAGCCGAGATCGATGTAGGTCTTGATCTTCTCGGCGACCTGGTCGGGCGTGCCGACGAGGTTGCCCGCCGTCCACGACTCCACCGCCTCACCGAGGAACGAGCGGCTCCCCGCCTCGACCACCGCTGCCTCCGTGTCCCGGATGAAGATCTCCGGTGACCAGGTCTTCTGGATCTCGTCGTAGTCGCGACCCGCCTCCGAGCAGTGCCTCTTCAGGATCTCCGTCTTGGCCTGGAACTCCTGAGGCTTGCCGCCGAAGTTGGAGGCATCGGCGAGGCGGGCCACGACCCGGAGCGTGAGCTGCTCCCCCCCGCCGCCGATGAGGATCTGCGGGTGCGGCGTCTGGATGGGCTTCGGGTCGCACTGGGCGCCGTCGAGCTGGAAGTGGCGACCGCTGTAGGTGACGTCAGGCTGGCTCCACATCGCCTTGACGATCTCGACGGTCTCCTTCATCACCCGGATGCGGTCAGCAGCCTTCGGGAAGTCGTAGCCGTACCCCTTGAACTCGTGGTCGTACCACCCGGCGCCGATGCCCCAGATGAGGCGTCCGCCTGACATCACGTCGATGTTCGATGTGATCTTGGCCAGCAGACCAGGGTTGCGGTACGGCGAGCAACCGACCATCTGGCCGAGCATGATCCGGCTGGTCCTCTGGCTGATGGCCGCCAGCGTCGTCCAGCACTCGAACATCGTCTCGTGGGCCGGCACCGGCACGTTGTGGAAGTGGTCGTAGACCCACAGCGAGTCGAGTCCCAGGTCTTCGGCCAGCACCGAGACCTCGATGGCCTTGGCCCACTTGGCTTGCGGGTCCTCGATGGAGGCGAGCTCCATCTTCCAACCCTGCGGGATGAACACACCGAACGTGAGGGACATGGGTTCGGTTCTAGCGTGGATCAGGTGCGATCGCGCTGCGCTCCGGTGGTCCTCGGGCTGCTCGTCCTGGTGGCAGGGTGCGGCGGATCGAACGACGGCGACGCCGCCCTGCTGCCCACCGCCCCCACGACCTCCGCCACGAGTGCGGCACCGACGGTCCCGACCAGCTCCGCGCCGACCACCACCACCATCGAGCTGCCGCCAACCGTCCCTCTCGCCTGGCGCGCCTGCGGTGGCGGCCTGGACTGTGCGACGGTCGTCGTGCCCGTCAGCTACCAGGCGCTCGGCGGGCCCACCCTCGAGCTGGCCCTCATCCGGAACCCGGCCGACGATCCCGACCAGCGGATCGGCACACTGGTCGTGAACCCGGGAGGCCCGGGCGCCTCGGGGGTGCAACGCGTGGCGCGCGGGTTCGAGGTGAGCCAGGAGGTGGCCGACCGCTTCGACATCGTCGGCTTCGACCCACGCGGTGTGGGAGAGAGCACCCCCATCACCTGCGGCGACGCGGTGCCGGCCTTCCGGGCCACCGACCTGGCGCCCGACACACCGGCGGAGGCGGCCGCTCTGGAAGCGGCCGCCCGCCGGGTCGCCACGGAGTGCGCCGCCACCGAGGGCGACCGCCTCGCCCACCTCGGCACCGTGGAGGTGGCCCACGACGTGGAGGTGATCCGCCGCTCCATCGGCGAGGCCCAGATCAGCTTCGTGGGCTTGTCGTACGGCACCCTGATCGGCCAGCTGTGGGCGGACCGGTACCCGACCTCGGTGCGGGCGGTGGTGCTCGACGGCGTCGTCGATCCCGGCGCCACGTCGGCCGGCAGCATCGAACAGGCCGACGGGGTCGACGCCGCCGTCGAGGCCATGGCGGCCGCCTGCGCCATCGACGCCAGCTGCCCGCTCTCGGCGACCGGGGGGTTCTTGGCGTCCTACGACGAGCTGGCTCGACGCATCGACACCGGGGCGGTGGCCGGTTCGGATGTGGGCCCGACGCAGCTGGCCCATGCCGCCTTCTACGCCACATACGACGCCGACACCTGGCCGGCGCTCTGGCGGGCCGTCGGTCGCGGCCTCGACGGTGACCTCAGTGGCGTGGCCGAGCTGGCGGCGTCCTACGCCCGACTCGTGCCGTACGCCCCCTTCGCCATCGTCACGTGCCTCGACGGTGTCCACCCGGCCGGCTACGCCGCTTGGCAGGCGGATGGCGACCGGTTCGAGCGGGCGTCGCCGCGGTTCGGACGACTGCTCTCCAACGAGCTCCTGCCGTGCGCTTTCTGGCCCCCGGCGTCCTTCGTGGCCCGACCGCTCGAGGCGCGGGGGACGCCACCGATCCTGGTGATCGGGAGCACCGGGGACGCGGCCACCCCGTACGAGTCGGCTGTGCGGGTGGCTCGGACCCTCGACGCCGGTGCGCTGCTCACCGTCGAGCTGTCCGGCCACGTCGCCCTCGGCGACTCGGCCTGCGCCACCCAGCGAGCCACCCGCTACCTCATCGACCTGGAGGTCCCGGAGGTCGGCGCCCGCTGCTGACCGCCCCGGTTTCGACCCACCGACCGACCGCCCCTACTGTCCGAGGGCATCCGAACACCGAGCCCATGGGGGGAACCGGTCGCATGGAGTTCAACCTCGCCGATGTGAACGACGCGGTCAGCGCCGCCATCGGGGACCGTGAGTGCATCGTCTGGCGGGACCGGCGCCTCACCTACGCCGAGGTGGCCGATCGCACCAACCGGCTGGCCAACCACCTCATCGGCTCGGGGGTCGGCGCCCGGGTGGAGCGCACCGATCTCGGGGGCCACGAGAGCGGGCAGGACCACCTGGCCTGCTACCTGCACAACGGCAACGAGTACATCGAGTCGATGCTCGGCGCCTACAAGGCACGGGTGGCCCCGTTCAACGTCAACTACCGCTACGTGGCCGAGGAGCTTCGGTACCTGCTCAACGACGCCGGCGCCCCCGCCATCGTGTTCCACTCCGCCTTCGCCGACCGCTTGGCGGAGGTGCTCCCCGACCTCCCGGGCCTCACCGTGCTGCTCCAGGTGGACGACGAGAGCGGCACCGACCTGCTCCCGGGGGCGCAGTGGTATGAGGAGGCGTTGGCGGCCGCCAGCCCGACCCGGCCCGACGTGGAACGCAGCCCCGGCGACCTCTACATCCTCTACACCGGCGGCACCACCGGGATGCCCAAGGGCGTCCTCTGGCGCCAGGCCGACATCTTCGTGGGGGCCATGGGGGGGCGGAACCTCGCCACCGGCGCCGAGTGGGAGAGCCTCGACCAGGTCGTCGAGGCGGCGGTCAACGGCGGAGCCCGACTGGTGCCCGCCCCTCCGTTCATGCACGGCGCCGGGCACTGGCTGGCCTTCAACGCCCTCACCGGTGGCAACACCATCTGCATCCAGGACGACACCGTCGGCCTCGACCCCGACGACGTGTGGCGCACCATCGAGCGTGAGAAGGCGAACATCCTGCTCATCGTGGGCGACGCCTTCGGGCGGCCGCTCGTCGACCAGCTCGAGCTGGCGGCCGAGAAGGGCCAGGCCTACGACCTGTCGTCGATGCTGATGATCGTGTCGGGCGGCGCGGCCTTGGGCTCCACCATCAAGGACCGCTTCCTGGCCCAGCTCCCCGCCGTCATGGTCATGGACGCAGTGGGCGCGTCGGAGACCGGGAGCCAGATGTCGCACATGAGCGCGGCCGGCCAGTCGGCCAGCACCGGCACCTTCACGCCCGGGCCGGGCGCCGCCATCGTGAGCGAGGACCGCTCGACCGCCCTGGCGGCCGGCCACGGCGAGGTGGGTTGGCTGGCCCAGAAGGGTCGGGTGCCGCTCGGCTACCTGGGCGACGCCGACAAGACGGCTCGCACCTTTCCCGTCATCGGCGGCACCCGCTACTCGGTTCCCGGGGACCGGGCCCGCCTCACCGCCGAGGGCGTCATCGAGCTCTACGGGCGCGACTCGGCCACCATCAACTCCGGCGGCGAGAAGATCTTCGCCGAGGAGGTGGAGCAGGCCATCGCCCACCACCCCGACGTCTATGACGTGGTCTGCGCCGGTCGCCCCTCGGAGCGCTGGGGCCAGGAGGTCGTCGCCGTCGTCCAGCTGCGAGAAGGGGCCACCACGACCGAGGCGGATCTGCTCACCGAAGCCGCCAGCCACGTGGCCCGCTACAAGCTCCCCAAGGCCTTCGTGTTCCGGGACGCCATCGTCCGCTCCCCCGCCGGCAAGGCCGACTACCGCTGGGCCAAGGACCAGGTGGCCCCCGAGCGGAGCTGACCCGATCTGTGTGCGCTCAGCACCGCATACCGGTTGTCAGCGCACTCAGAACCAGTGGGGTGGGCTACAGGGGGAGCTTGCCGGTGGCGTTGCGGACGGTGCCGTTGTCCTTCCAGTCGGCGATGGTGCGCTGGGCGATGCGCATCTGGTGGATCTCGTCGGCGCCGTCCGCGAAGCGGGCCCAGCGGGCCTGCTTGGCCATGTCGGCCAGCGGCGTGTCGGTGGAGTAGCCGAGGGCACCGTGAACCTGGATGGCCCGGTCGATGATCTTGCCGAGGCTGTTGGCCACGAAGTGCTTGGCCATCGAGACCTCGGCGATGAAGTCCTGCTTGGTGTCGATCAGGTAGGCGGCGTGGAGAACCATCAGCTTGGACTGGTAGAGCTCCATGGCCGAGTCGCTGATCATCCACTGGATGCCTTGCTTCTCGGCCAGGTAGCTGCCGTGGCTGTACCGGTTGATGGAGCGGTCGACCATCATCTCCAGAGCCGTCTCGCACTGACCGAGCCAGCGCATGCAGTGGGCCAGGCGCGCGGGACCGAGGCGGTACTGGCCGAGCAGGTGGCCCTGGCCGCGCCCGCCGAGCATCTGGTCCTTGTGCACCCGGAGGTCGGTGATCTGGATCTCGCAGTGGTTGTGACCGCCGGACATCGTCTCCACGTCCCGCACGATCTCCCAGCCCTCGGACGGGAAGTCGATGATGAAGCAGGAGTTGGCGGCCTGGGGCAGGTCGGGGTCTCCCTCGGTGCGGGCGATCAGCAGCCCGAACTTGGCGCCCCGCGCCCCGGAGATGAACCACTTGTGGCCGTTGATGACCCACTCGTCGCCGTCGGGCTCGGCGTGGGTCTGGATGAGGGTGGGGTCGGAGCCGGCCACCTCCGGCTCGGTCATGGCGAAGCAGGAGCGGGCGAAACCGTCGCACAGCGGCTTCAGGTACTTCTGCTTCTGCTCGTCGGTGCCCCAGTGCAGCAGCGTGTGCATGTTGCCCTCGTCGGGCGCCTGGGCGTTGAGGGCGAAGGGCCCCATCCGGGAGCGGGCCGCTTCGGCCGACACGCTGGCCATGCCTACGTGCCCGAGGCCCATGCCGCCCCACTCCTCAGGCATGTGGGGGAGCCAGAGGCCCCACTCCTTGGCCTGGCCGCGCATCTCGATGATGCCCTTGATCCAGTCGTCGCGGCTCCAGTCGTCGGCCTCGGCCTTGTCCTCGATGGGCTTGACCACATCGGTCACGAAGGCGCGGACCTTGTGGCGGATCTCTTCGATCTCGGGCGGGAACGTGAAGTCGATGGCCATGGTCCCGAGTCTGGCACGCCCTCTTGACCCACGGGTCAGGGTGTCTGGCTAGATGAGCCGCGCCCGCAGCTGCCCCCACCGGGGGTCGTTGCGGACCGCCGCGAGGTCGGGCTCGCCATCCACCACCGAGGGGGCCCGGAAGCCGGCGTCGGCTGCCCGCTCCAACCACGTGGCGGCGCGGTCCACCTCACCGGCCTTGGCCCAGCTGCACGCCACCTCGAAGGCGGTCTGCGCCTGGCTCGGCGGCCGGGCGGCGAAGACGACCTCGCCCACCTCCGCCGCCTCGCTGAAGCAGTCGGCGTAGTGGAGGTGGGTCTGCAGGGTGCCGGCTCCCTCCCGTCCCTTGCCGTCGGTGCGCTCCACCAGCCGGCGGGCGACGGCGGTGGCCGCGCCGGAGCGGGCGAGCAGTTCCGTGGCCACCAGGTTCGGCGGCCCGCCCGGGCTGCGGACGTAGGCCGCCTCGAACATCTCGAACGCCTTCGGGTCGCCGGTCGCCAGCGCCGTCGATGCCCGCAGGTAGGCGTCGGCGTGCGCACCCAGGCCGCTGGTGAGCCGCTTGGCGGTGGCGCCGTCGCCCTCCCGCAGCGCCGCCCATGCCTGCTGGGTGACCTTGGTGGGATCCTGATCGCCCATCGATGGCGCCATCGGTGCGGGGCCCACCATGGACAGGTGGGCCCGACCTTTGCCCTTCTTGGTGGGAGCACCGCCGCTCTCCGGGGCATCGACGTGGAACGCGTCCACGTCGGCACCGGTCCTCGCCGCCCGGATCTCCTGCCAGTTGTTGAAGGCGAGGAACAGCGCGAAGAAGGCGGCGTAGCCCTGGTCGTGGGTGAAGGCCCACACGGCGCCGGCGATGGCGGCCACGATCGAGATGCGACGGGCCCGGTCGATGCCGAAGAGCTCGGCGGTGACGTTGCCTCCGTCGAGGGGCCGGATGGGCAGCAGGTTGGCCACCGACCACCACAGGTTCTGGAAGGCAAGGAAGAACACCAGGTACTGGAGGCTGACGGCTTGGTCCATCCTCCACTCCGAAGCCAGCAGCTGCCGAGTCGGCAGCCAGAGCAGGACCAGTGCCGTGATCGAACCGGCCAGGCTGACCACGATGCTGCGGGCCCGGCTGAGCGTCGTCCGGCGCTGGCTGATGGTCACCCCGCCGAAGCCGTGGAGCACGATGGCCGACGCCTGGCCGAAGAGCTTGAGCGCAAACCCGTGGCCCAGCTCGTGCACGAGGATGGACACGAAGCTGGCCAGGATCCAGATGCCGACGATCTCGATCCCGATGTCCACGTAGCGCAGGCCCCAGAGCCCGGAGATGACCAGGAAGATCGGCTCGACCCGCACGGGGATGCCGGCGATGGAGAAGTGGGGGCGGGCCGACACGGGGAGATCCTACGGGCCGGCCCCTGACATCGGCAGCAGGGCGCCGGTTGGGATCGAGCTCCGGCGGTTCCTACCATGACCCCGATGCCCGGCTACACCATGCCCGACGCCCTCCCCGAGGGGGAGGCGAAGGTGCAGGCGGTGCGAGGGATGTTCGACGCCATCGCCCCCCGCTACGACCTGGTGAACCGGATCATGACCTTCCGCATGGACGTCCGCTGGCGGCGGCGCACCGTCCGCACGCTTGGCCTCCCGGCTCGCGCCACCGTGGTGGACCTGGCCTGCGGCACCGGCGACCTGTGCCGGGAGCTGGTCGCCCAGCAGCTGTGGCCCATCGGCGTCGACCTCTCCTTCGGCATGCTGGCGGCCGCTCGCACCGACGCCCCCCTTGTGCACGGCGACGCCCTGCGCCTGCCCCTCCCGGACGGGTGCGTGGACGGGGTCACCTGCGGGTTCGCCCTGCGGAACTTCGAGAGCCTGCCGCCGTTCTTCGCCGAGCTGGCGCGGGTCGTGTGCCCCGGTGGGCGCATCGCCCTGCTCGAGGTGGCCGAGCCACCCAACCGGCTCCTGCGGTTCGGCCACGGCCTGTACTTCGGCAAGGTCGTGCCCATGGTCGGCGGGCTGCTCTCCGACCCGGCCGCCTACCGCTACCTGCCCCGCTCGGTCGCCTACCTTCCCGAGTCCGACGTCATGCTCGGCCAGCTGGCCGATGCCGGCTTCGTGACGGTGGACCGTCAGCTGCTCTCGGTGGGCATCGCCCAGCTCATCACGGCGACGCGCCGGGCCGAACCCCACACCTCGTGACCCGAGCCGCCCCGCTCCTGGCCCGCACCCGTCGGGTCGACCATGACCTCGACCTCCTTGCCCTGGGGGGTGCCGACGGTGTGCTCCTCGAGCGGTCCCGGGTGGGCCTGGCCGGCCGGGGCGTGACCGCACGTGTCGGGGTCCAGGAGGTGGCCGAGGTGCTGGCCGCCATCGACGTCGACGACGCCGTGGGCGTTCCCGGCACCGGCGCGGTCGCCTTCGGCGCCCTCCCCTTCTGGCCCGACCCCGGCGCGCCGATGGTGATCCCCGAGACCGTGTGGGGGCTGGGCGACGACGGCACCGGCTGGGTGACCACGATCGGTCCGCCCGATGCGGCGGAGATCCCGGTCGCCTCGCTCTGCTCGCCGGCCGCCGCCGAGCGGCGTCCGCTTCCCGCGCAGGTGCGGGTGGCGCCGGCGCGCCCCGCCGAGTGGTGGTGCGACCTGGTGGCCCAGGCCACCCAGGTCATGGACGAGGCGGGTCCCGATGGCCTGCGCAAGGTCGTGCTCGCTCGAGAGGTGCTGGTCGAGGCCGACGTGCCCTTCGACTGCGCCGTCCTCCTCGGTCGGCTGCGCGCCGCCTACCCAGGGTGCTTCTTGTTCCACGTCGACGGCTTCCTCGGCGCCAGCCCGGAGCTGCTGGTGGAGCGGGCCGGAGATGTCGTCCGTGCCCAACCCATGGCCGGCACCGCCGCGCGCGGGGGCGACCCGGAAGCCGACGCACGCCTGGCCGCCGGGCTCCTCTCCTCGGCCACCTATCGCCACGAGCACCAGATCACCATCGACATGGTGTTCGACACCCTGCTCCCCTGGTGCTCCTACCTCGACTACGAGCCCGAGCCGTCGGTGGTCGGCGTCGCCAACGTGCAGCACCTGGCGACAACAGTGGAGGGGCGCCTCTCCCAGCCGGCGCCGTCGATCGTCGAGCTGCTGGGGGTCCTGCACCCCACCCCCGCCGTCAACGGCTGGCCACGCGACGAGGCCCGGGCGTGGATCGCCGAGCACGAAGGGTTCGACCGGGGGCGCTACGCCGGCACGGTCGGCTGGGTCGACGCCATGGGCAACGGCACCTTCGCCGTCAGCATCCGCTGCGCCGACATCGACGGCGCCCGGGCGCGGGTGGTGGCCGGGAACGGCATCGTGGCCGGGTCGGATCCGCCGACCGAGCTGGCCGAGACCCAGGTGAAGCTCCTTGCGCTCCTCTCGACCCTCACCCGGGTCTGACCGCCGTCAGCCGACCCGGACGAGGCGGAGGGTGTCGGTGGTGGGCTCGACATCGGCGGGTGAGCCCACCAGCACGGCCACGAGGTCGCCTGGCCGTACGACACCCAGCCGGGAGGCGGCCTCGACGGCGTGCCAGACGATGATGTCGGGGGTGCCGTGCATCTCCATGAGGTGCGGGGTGATCCCCCAGGCCATGGCCAGCTGGCGGGCGGTGCGCTCGTAGGGCGTCATGGCCAGGATCGGGCAGGTGGGACGGAACCGGCTGATCATGCGGGCGGTGGTGCCGGAGTTGGTGCAGGCAATGATGGCTGCGAGGTCGGCATCGACCGATGCCCGCCAGGCCGCCGCCGTGATGGCCGAGGTGATCCGGACGGTGGTGGGGGCATCGTGCAGGCCGGCCATCTGCTGCTCGCCGAGGCGCGTGCCCCAGCCGCGGTAGTCGAAGTCCCGCTCCGCCCGCAGGGTGATGCGGGCCATCGCCTCGACGGCGGCGATCGGGTCCACGCCGATGGCCGTCTCCCCAGAGAGCATCACCGCGCTGGTGCCGTCGAACACCGCGTTGGCGACATCGGAGACCTCCGCACGCGTCGGGGTGGGAGCAGTGACCATCGACTCGAGCATCTGGGTGGCAGTGATGACGGGCTTGCCGTGCGCCACGCCGCTGCGGATGATCTCCTTCTGGATGTGGGGGACGTCCTCGAGCGGGAGGCGTACGCCGAGGTCGCCGCGGGCGACCATCACGCCGTCGGAGACGCGGAGGATGTCGTCCAGGTCGGCGACGGCCGGACCCGTCTCGATCTTGGCCACGACCATGGCGGCGTCGTGGCCCATGGCCAGCCGGATGGCGGCCACGTCCTCCGCCGTCTGCACGAAGGAGACGGCGACGGCGTCGACGCCAGCGTGCCGCATGCCGTCCAGGAGCCTGAGGTCGTCCTCGGTGGGCGAGCGCAGCGCGATCCGATCCTCCGGGAGCGAGACGCCTGGGCGACCCCTCACCACGCCGCCACTGATGACGTGGGCGACCACGCCGTCACCGCTGACGTCCTCGGTCACCACCAGCGCCACGCCACCATCGCCGAGGGCCACCCGGTCACCGGGCTGCAGGGCGTCCACCGCGCCGGGAAGCTCGACGGCCACCACCTCGGTGGTGCTGATGTCGCCCGGTGCCGCTTCGGTGAGACGGATGAGTGAGCCGGAGAGGAGCAGGACCCCGTCATCGCCGAACGGAGCCGTGCGCACCTTCGGCCCGGGCAGGTCGATCAGGATCCCGACGGGCCGGCCCACGTCCTTGGCGGCGGTCCGCACACGATCGATCCGGTCGAGGCTGGCCTCGAGGGGACCGTGGGCCAGCCCGAGCCGGCATACATCAGTCCCGGCTTCGAGCATCCCCCGCAGCACGGCCGGCGGATCGGAGGCCGGGCCGACGGTGGCGACGATCTTGGTGCGGCGCCCGGGCATGGCGATCACGCTACCGAGCCCGGTTGATGGCCCCGACCCCCTTGGCGACGGCGGCGTTGAGGCGGGCGTGGACCTCGACGTTTTCGGCCCGGTCGGCGCGCACGACGAGGACGTGCACGCCGCCGGCCGTCAACGCCTCGGCCACCGCCGGCCCGACCTCGGTGACGGCGCGGGCTCGGGCGCCGTGGGCGGCCGCCACCGCCACGAGGTCGAGGCCGTGAGGGGTGCCGTAGAGCAGCTCGAACGACGCCGTCCCCACCACCTCCGCCTGCGGCAGGAAGGAGAAGATGCCACCACCGTCGTTGTCCACCACCACGATCACCAGATCGATGCCCCGTTGCGCGGCGCCGAGCAACCCGTTGGTGTCGTGCAGGAACGCCACGTCGCCGATCAGCAGCGCGGTCGGACGGTCCGGGTGAGCGAGGGCGATCCCCACCGCGGTGGAGACGACGCCGTCGATCCCGTTGGCGCCGCGGTTGGCGTGCACCTCCAGGTCCGCCCCTGGCAGCCCGTACCACTCGAGGTCGCGGATCGGCATGGAGGACGACACCACCAGCGCCGTGCCAGCCGGCAGCGACGCCACGAGCTGGCGAGCGACGGCCGGCTCGGTGACATGCGGCTCCGCCGCCAAGGTGACGTCGATGGCGTCCATGGCCGCGTGCCCGAGGGCGGTCCAGCTCGCCAGCCACGCGCCGCCGTCCACGGGTGAGACCGTGTGCACGTCAGCCAGCCACCGCCCGAGGAGCACCTCGGGCGCCATGGGTAGGACGAAGGCGGCGGTGCCGTGAGGATCGGTCCACGTCCGCTCCCCGTCCACGACGATCTCCGCCGCGCCGGTCGCCGTCAGCCACTCTCCCGCGACCCGAGAGGCCAGCGGTCCCCCGAGGTGCACGATCACCTCCGGTCGAAGGTCGACCTCGTTTCGGAGGATGGCGTCGGCAGCCCCGATGGGCTCGGGCGAGCCCCACACCGCG
>Ga0136618_10000772_pt1 | contig 11576 bp, 9 predicted proteins | sample AntDrymUQ3302106_2_FD_104805 | JGI IMG/M metagenome (GOLD analysis project Ga0136618, IMG submission 104805) | Polar desert sand microbial communities from Dry Valleys, Antarctica - metaG UQ330 (21.06) | ecosystem: Environmental > Terrestrial > Soil > Desert | place: Antarctica: Dry Valley... | reverse complement strand
TGGCTATTGCTCGTATAAGAACCAATGCAGGAAAAAAACCAACCCGAAGAAACTCCCGAAAAATCAGCCGACCCAACCCAAGCGCAGGAACAAATCGAAGCGTCGAAACCCGAACCACGCAGCGTTGCCAAAAGCGCGGGCATCGTTTCGATAGCCGTGATGTTTTCGCGTGTTTTAGGCTTGGTGCGCGAGATGGTCTTTTCCAGATTTTTCGGCGCAGGGTTTTTATACGACGCTTTTTTAATCGCCTTTCGGATTCCGAATCTGCTGCGCGACCTGTTTGCCGAAGGCGCACTTTCAGCCGCTTTCGTCAAAGTTTTCACCGATTATCAAATCAAGCGCAGCGAAGAGGAAGCGTGGCGTTTGGCGAGTTTGGTTTTAAATGTTCTGGCTGTCGTATTGAGCGCGATTACGATTCTCGGAATTTTGTTTTCGTCGCAAATCGTCGCGCTCATTACCTACAATTACACGGGCGCGGTGTGCAGCGCGGGCAGCGAGTACTCGCCCGAAAAAGCGGCGTTGGCGACGACGATGATGCAGATTATGTTTCCGTTTATCCTGCTCGTCGCGCTGGCGGCACTGGCGATGGGTGTTTTGAATACGAAAGGCAGATTCGGCATTCCGGCTTCGGCTTCGACGGCGTTCAACATCGTTTCAATCATCGTCGGAATTGCGCTGGCTTTTTATTTGAGCGGCGGCGGCTGGGAAAAATCAATTGATAGAAATCTAATTCCGAGCGAGGCAGCGCAGTGGGCGATAATCGGGATGGCAATCGGGACTTTAATCGGCGGCGCGGCGCAGTTTTTGATTCAAGTTCCGTCGCTCTGGGCGGTCGGCTTTCGCTTTTCGCCCGTTTTGAGATTTACCGATTCGGGTGTCAAGCGCGTCGCGCTGCTGATGGCACCGGCAATCATCGGAACATCCGCCGTGCAAATTAAAGTTCTGGTTGATACGGCAATTGTTTCGTGTATTGACGGCGGGCAGTCGTGGCTCAGTTACGCTTTTCGTTTGATGCAGTTCCCGATTGGAATTTTCGGCGTGGCAATCGGCACGGCGGCGATTCCCACGCTTTCGCGCCTTGCGTCAGAAAATAATTTCGAGAAATTTCGCCAAACTCTTTCCGACGCGCTGAAGCTCGTTTTTCTGCTGACGATTCCAGCGGCATGCGGCTTGATTGTTTTGGGCGAGCCGATTATTCGCTTGATTTACGAAGGCGGACAGTTCGACGGGTTCGATACGCAGATGACGACGTGGGCTTTGGCGGCGTATTCAATCGGTCTGGCGGGTTACGCTGCGATAAAAATTATCTCGCCCGCTTTTTACGCGCTCGACGACGCGAAAACGCCGATGTATGTCAGCGTCGCCTCGATTATTGTCCACGTCGTCGTCAGCTATTCGATGCTGAAATTTCTCTCAACCGTCGGCGTTACGCCTGAACGTCCGAGCGGTTTCGGTCACGTCGGCGTTGCGCTGGCGACTTCAGCCGTCGCGCTCGTCAATTTTTTCGCTTTGACGCTTTTGATGCGAAAACGTATTTCAGGTTTAAACGGCAGAGAGATTTTCGCTTCATTCGTAAAAATCGCCGTCGCTTCGGCATTGATGTCGGCGGTTTGTTATTTCAGTTATTATTTTCTGACAAACTCGCTCGGCGCGAAAACTTTAATCGTCAAACTCGTCGAAGCATTTGTGCCAATCGTGCTTGGCGGAATCGTGTTTTTTGTGACGGCAAAAATTTTGCATATCGGTGAGATTGATAAAGTATATAATGCTTTCAAGGGAAAATTGGGACGCAAATAATATGGATGATAATCAAGTGAATGAGCGAAACTATCGAGAGCGCGTTTATGAAATCGTCCGCGAGATTCCCGCCGGACGAGTGATGAGCTACGGACAAATTGCGGAAATTTTGGGCGAAGGCTACACGCCGCGCACCGTCGGTTTCGTGATGCACGCGGCAGATACGGAAAAAATTCCGTGGCAGCGCGTTATCAATTCGCAAGGCGCGTGTTCAACGGGAAAAATGACGATGCCGGTAAATCTGCAGCAAAAAATACTCGAAGACGAAGGTATCGAATTTGACGAAAAAGGACGCTGCGATTTGAAAATTTATCTCTGGTCGCCCGAAGGATTTGAAACCGAAGAAGCAAATCAGCCGAGTCTTTTCGGAGATTGAAAAATAGATTCGATAATTTTTTGAGATTTCTGTTTTTTCATTGGAAATACAAAGCATTTTCGGTGTATGCTTAATGGTTGAAGTTTGAGGTGAAAGTCTTTCCTAGAACATAGCTTGCACGGATCGTTTAGAGCGATACTTTTTGTTTTCAAATGTGATTATATTTAGAATTTATTTTAAGACGGATATTTATAAAAAATGGCATTCAAGTCTTTATTCAGTTTATTTTCAAGCGATTTAGCAATAGACCTCGGCACGGCTAACACGCTCGTTTATGCGAAGGGGCGCGGCATCGTCGTCAGCGAACCATCGATTGTCGCAATCAACAAAGTTACCAATCAAGTCGAAGCCGTCGGACGCGATGCCAAAGAAATGCTCGGCAGAACGCCCGGCAATATCGTGGCGATTCGTCCGATGAAGGACGGCGTGATTGCCAATTTTGAAGTTACCGAGAAGATGCTCCAGCATTTTATCCGCAAAGCGCACAACGGAAAATCGTGGGTGCGCCCGCGCGTCGTCATCGGTATTCCGTCGGAAATCACGCAGGTCGAACGCCGCGCCGTCGAAGATTCGGCGTATCGCGCCAAAGCGTCGGAAGTTTATCTGGTTGAAGAAGCAATGGCGGCGGCTATCGGCGCGGGACTTCCGATTACCGAACCGCACGGAAATATGGTTGTTGACATCGGCGGCGGCACGACCGATATTGCAGTCATATCGCTTTCGGGAATTGTTTATTCGCGTGCCGTTCGCGTCGCCGGAAACGAGATGGACGAAGCGATTACTCAGTTTATCAAACGAAAATATAATCTTTTAATCGGCGAACGAACGGCGGAAGCCATCAAAATCGCACTCGGTTCGGGTTTTCCGCTCGAAGAACCGTTGACGATGGACGTGCGCGGCAGAAACTTGATAGAAGGTATTCCGAAGACAATTACTATCAGCGACGAAGAAATCCGCGAAGCACTTTCCGATTCGGTAGCAACGATTATCAACGCTGTCCGAGTTGCGCTCGAACGCACGCCGCCGGAGCTTTCCGCCGACATTGTCGAGCGCGGCATCGTGATGACGGGCGGCGGCGCATTACTCAAAAATCTCGACAAGCGTCTGATGATTGAAACCGGTTTGCCGGTCGTCATTGCCGACGACCCGCTTTCGAGCGTGGTGCTTGGAACCGGCAAAATGCTGTCGGATTTTGAACTCTTGAAAAGGGTCAAATGGGACAATTCTTTGATGACGGGAAGTTAAAACAATTAAGAATTAAAAATTAAAAATTAAGAGAAAACACAGTTTCAAAATTTTTAATTCTTAATTCTTAATTCTTAATTGAAACGATGGCGGAGAGAAGTCAAAAAGAAGTTTGGAGATTAGCTCCGTGGCTAATGATTTTCCTGCTTTTGTTTAATTTTATTTTGATGGCTTACGATGCGAAGACCGCCTCACAGGAAAGAGTAATTCGCGTCTGGACGCAGGTCGTAGCCGATTTTGTCCAATCTCCCGTGACTACGGTAAGTTCATCCGTAAATAATTATTTCCGATCAATCTCTTCCCTAAGAACTGCTCAAAGTGAAAACGACCTTCTTAAACAGCGCATTCAGAAACTGGAAATCGAGGTTCAGCAAAAGGAAGATTTATCATCTGAGAACGGGCGGTTGAAATCGTTTCTCGAACTGAAAGAGCAGTCACCATATAAGATTTTGGCGGCTCAAATTATCGGGCGTGACCCGTCAGTCTGGTTCGATACTTCGATTATCAATCGCGGAAGTCTCGACGGCGTAAAATTAAATATGCCGATTGTAACCAACGGCGGATTGGTTGGCAGAGTAGTTGCGGTTAGTCCTTTGACGGCGCAGATTGCTTTGATAACCAAAGATAAATCCGGCTTGGGCGCGGTTGTCGGTGAACTCGGCAATTCCAACGCGCTCGGTGTCGTCAGCGGCAGCGGCAAAAAGGAAACTCTCGAAATGGGCTATGTGCCGGGAAGTGTCGAAGTTCAAACGGGCGGGATAGTTTACACGACCGGGCAGGACGGAATTTATCCGGCGGGTCTGAAGTTAGGCGAGATTGTCGAAGTGCGTTCGGGTTCGGCAACCGTTCCGCATCAGATTTTCATCAAACCGAGCGCAAATCTTTACGCGATGCAGGAAGTCGCCGTGCTGCTTTACGAGCCGCCGCCGCGTCCCGAATATGATAAATCTTTGCCGAATGCAGTGAAGAAGAAGTAGGCAGTCGGCAGGAGCAGTAAGCAGGTTGGTTTCCTTTGTCGAATTTTCAACTATACCTTTACTGCTTACTGCTCCTGCCGACTGCTTACCAACAAAAATGGAACAGGTAAAAATCACAGTCGCATTGATTGTCGCTATTTTGCTTCAGTGGACGCTCCGCAATGTCGCTGAACCTTTTGCCTATATTGATTTTCCTCTGATAATCGTCGTTTATGCCGCGCTCCAGCGAAATTCAATGAAAGCCTTGTTTTACGGCACGATTGCCGGTGTCGCGGTTGATGCCCTGAGCGGCGGACTTTTAGGAGCGAACGGTTTCTCCAAAACATTGATTGCATATGTGGTTTCCGAGATTGTGCGCCGTATCTACCTGGACAACTTGCTGCTCAGAATCCCCGTCATAGCAGGTGCTTGCGTGTTGAACGGCTTGGTTTATTTCGGAACACATTATCTTTTGGGTCAAGCACCGACCGCGCCGGTAGTCAACACGATAGCTTATACGCTTATCGGAACGACTATTGCCGGAACAATTATTTACTTGCTTTTAGACAACTTTTTCGTAGAAAATATAAAGGTACGCAAGCGCGAAGTTTTTCCTCCGCGCAGACAAACGCGGCGACGTAATCCGATTCGTTTAGGAAATAGAAGATAAATTTTTAGTGGAAAACGGTAAATGGTAAATATAAGAAACATTCTATGATTTACCACTTACCACTTACCACTTACCACTATGAAGTTATACGACCAGGCACAAAATTTAGTCACCAGAGTTGGAATAATTCAAGTATTCGCCTTTACTTTGCTGGTTATTCTCGGAGTTCGTCTCTATTACCTGCAAGTTGTCAAAGGCGAGTATTACAGCGAAAAGGCTGAAAATCAGCGTGTCCGCTTTATTCCGATTCCTGCGCCGCGCGGTGCGATTTTTGACCGCAACGGCAAAATTCTCGTTGATTCGCGCCCGACTTACAACGTAACTTTATCGAACGAGCCGATAAAAAAAATCGACGTCAGCGACCGCGTGGATGATTATGCTCAAGGGCTGCAAGTTGACCGCCAATTTGTCGTCGAACGTATTAATTTGATAAAGAAGCAGCCGGAATTTGAAACTTTGGTTATCAAAGAAAATGCGACCATTCAAGATATTGTTTGGGTCGAATCGCACGAACTCGAATATCCCGAACTGCGCGTCGAAATTCAGCCGCAACGCTTTTATCCGCTTGGCAAAGTTCTGGCGCACGTTTTGGGTTACGTCGGTGAAATCAGCCCGAAACAACTCGAAAAACCCGAAGTAAAAGAAAAAGGCTTTCGTGCCGGAGATATTATCGGCAAAGGCGGAATCGAACAATACTACGATGAATACCTGCGCGGAAAACCCGGTTATCGAAAGGTTCTGGTTGACAGTCGCGGGCGCGTGCAGGACGAACTCGAAGTCGTTCCGCCGCAGGCTGGACAGGATTTGATTTCGACCATTGATTTGGATTTACAAAACGCGGCTGAGGAACAGCTTGCAAATTCGACAACCAAGCGCGGAACGATTATTTCAATGGACCCGAATAATGGTGAGATTTTGGTGCTGGCTTCCGCGCCTTCGTTCGACCCGAATGCCTTTGCTACCAGAAGTTCTACACCCGAAGGGCGCAAGGAAATTAATCAGTATTCTACCAACGAAGAAAGACCGCTTATAAATCGCGCGATTCAGGGACGCTATCATCCGGGTTCGACCTGGAAGATTCCTGAATCGGTCGCCGGTTTGCAGCAAGGCGCGATTACCGTCAAAAATTCCAATCTCGTTTGCGGCGGCGGAATTCAAATCGGCACTAAACATACGCGCTGTATGGGCAGCCACGGCTCGCCGCCGCTTGGCTATGCGATTACCAAATCCTGCGACGGTTATTATTATCGTTTGGCTCTAAAAATGGGCATCGCCGGTTTGATTCAAATGATTGAAGATTTTGAGTATGACAAGCGTTCCGGCATTGACCTGCCTAATGAAAAAATCAGCCAAACCCCGAAATCCTGGATGCCGAGCGTTGTAAAAAATGAAGGAAAGTGGAGCGATATTAGAACCGTTTATGCTTCAATCGGTCAGGACACGGTGGTCGTTACACCGATTTCGATGCTTCGCGCCATCTCCAGTATCAGCGTGCAGGGAAAAATGTTTGTGCCGCACTTGTTAAAGGAATTTAAGGGAATCGGCGCAATCGGTGAAGAAGGCGAACCGAATTATGTCCCGGCGCGGGCGAGTTTCGGCTTTGCGCGACCCGAACCAAAGTTGATTGAAATGACACCCGAACAGAATAAATTGGTTCTCGACGGAATGTGGGGCGTTGTCAACGGCGGCGGAACGGGCGCGGGCATTAGAATTCAGAATTTTGAAATCGCCGGAAAAACCGGCACGGCACAAAACTCCGAACTAAATTCAGGCGGCGCAAAAGACCACGCCTGGTTTGTTTCATTCGCTCCGGCTTACAAACCGGAAATTGCCGTTATCGTGCTGATTGAAAATTCGGGTTTCGGCGGAAGTCACGCGGCACCGGCAGCGAAAGGCGTCTATAATGCGTATCTTTCAAAAAATCGTCCGGATTTGCTGGACGGACAACAGTTGGCAAAGAAGTAGAGGTCAAAGGTTAGAGGTTAGAGGTCAGTCAAGACTTTTCACTAACCTCTGACTTCTAACCTCTAACCTCTCAAGTTTTATGGCTGCTATTTTAGAAAAACGCAATTTCAGAGATTTCGATTGGCTGGTTGCCTTTCTCGCCGTCGGCATCGTCAGTTTCGGCGTGTGGCAAATTTACAATGCGCAACCGGCGCAGACTTACTGGCAAAAACAGATTATCGGATTGTTTATCGCGCTGGCGGCACTGATTGCTATTGCGGCTACCGATTATCGCCGCGTGATTGATGCCGCGCCGATATTCTATGCCGTCGGGTTGGTTTTGCTGATTTTGGTTTTGACTCCAATGGGCGTAAAAATCAACGGACAACAAGCGTGGCTGAAAATCCCGCTCATCGGACAATTTCAGCCGTCCGAGTTTGTAAAAATTCCCGTCGCTTTGATGCTTGCCAAATATTTCGGCTCGCGCAAAACCGGAACTTTGAGACTAAAGGAAGTTCTTGTCGGCATCGGAATTTTAGCCGCGCCGCTGGCATTGATTATGCTCGAGCCTGATGCCGGACAAGCATTAACTTACTTTCCAATTCTCGCCGTCATTTTGTTTCTCTCGGCAGTCAAAATCCGTTATGTTGTTTTGACGATTGTCGCGGGTTTGATTTTTTTGCCGCTTGTCTATTGGGTCGGAGTCGAAACGGGGAAAATCAAAAATTATCAGCAGGAACGCATCAAAGTTATTCTCGACCCGGAAAACGCCGACCCGCGCGGATTCGGTTATCATACGGTTCAGTCAATGATTACGGTTGGCAAAGGCGGTTTGACGGGAATCAAAGGCGACACGGACACTTCGCAGAGCGTTTTGAAATTTCTGCCCGAACCGCACACGGATTTTATTTTTGCGGTCACGGCTGAAAATACGGGCTTCATCGGCTGCATTTCGCTTCTGCTCGCTTATGCTCTGCTTTTATCCAGGCTCATTGCGGGCGCAAGGCAAGCTCCCGACCGTGCGGGAATGCTCGTGATAATGGCGATTGCAGGCGAACTCGCGTGTCAAATTTTTATGAATATCGGAATGGTACTCGGATTTCTGCCGGTTATCGGCGTTCCGCTGCCGTTGATGAGCGCGGGACTTTCGGCGGTTCTGGCGACGTTTATTGCGATCGGTTTTGTTATCAGCGTGAAAATGCGGCGTTTTGTCAACTAAAAAAAATAGCCGAAAAGGAAAAGAATGCAGGCAATTTTGAATATAAAACCAAGTGAAATTGATGACAGATTGTTGAACGTCATCAAAGAATTGCTTTCGAGAAACGTAGAAATTGTGATTAAGAAAACCGTTGAATTGGAAGAATACGACAAGAACATACCTTTGGATAAAGTGATGGGCGAGTTTGCAAAAGTTGGTTATAGTGAGAACTTTTTAAGTGATTTGAAAGCAGGTTTTGAAACATCCAAAATATACGGCAAGCGCACGATTACCAATCATTACAAATGATGTAAGGCTAAAAGAAATGAGAAAAATTGCAGCTACAGAAATAAAATCGGTTTCAACCAAAAAGAATGGTGTTTGGAGATTTCTCTGGTTTCCGACCGCGTTGCTGCTGGCTTTATCGGCGGGCGGTTTGACCGGCGTTGTGGCTTCGTATTATTTGAATAATTCTCACTACACGACCGAAGTTTCCGCGCTGGCGACTTATCGTCCGCCGCAGGTAACGACGATTTATGCCGACGACGGCGAGACGGTTTTGGCTGAGTTTGCACTTGAAAAACGGATTCCGATAAAAGAGCAGGATATTCCGAAAAATGTCGAAGACGCGCTGATTGCGGTTGAAGATTACAAATTTTACGACCACGTCGGCATTGACCCGTATCGTATCGCGGGCGCGGTTATCAAGAATGTTACGACCGGAAAAACCGAAGGCGCATCCACGATTACGCAGCAGCTTGCCAAGAATCTTTTTCTCTACCGCGACCAGACTTACACCAGAAAAATCAACGAATGGATGGTTGCGTTGCAAATCGAGCGTTTATATACAAAGCGGCAAATTCTGGAAATGTATATGAACTACGTTTTTCTCGGCGCGGGTTCTTACGGTTTTGAAGCCGGTTCGCGGACGTATTTCGGAAAATCTTTGAAGGATTTGAATCTGGAAGAAGCTGCGCTGCTTGCCGCAATTCCGAAATCGCCCGAATACTCGCCGACGCGCAATATGGGAAAAGCGAAAATGCGGCGCGACATCGTGCTTGACCAAATGGCAAAATACGGTAAAGTTTCGCAAGCCGATGCCGATGCCGCGAAAGCCAAACCGATAAAACTCGCGGACACGGCTTATTATCAATCGCTGCCGAAATCAACCGCCTGGGATTATCCGGTCGAAGAAGTTCGCAAATATCTCGAAGAAAAATATACGACCCGCATCGCGCAGGGCGGTTTAAAAGTTTATACAACCATCAATGTCGACGCGCAGAAGTTGGCGACTAAAGCCATCCGCGAGGGTTTGCGAAGATATGATAAAGGTCGCCGCTGGACTTCAAATTATCAAAACATTTTGGTTGACGCCAATAACCAGCCGATTACCGACCAGAAGGAAGTTCAGCAAAAACTCGATGCTTTCAAACACGCCGATTGGTATGGTGATGATTATGAAAAAGGCGAATTTATCAAAGGTTTAGTAACTAAGATTGATCAGACAAAAGATGAAGCGACAGTTCGTTTCGGCAGATACAAAGCGACGATAACTGCCAAAGACATGGGCAGAAGCGGAAAAAAACCGAAAGACGATTTGAAGGTCGGATACCTGGCGGAGTTTGAAGTCAAAGAAACCGACGAAGACAACCAGAGTTTGCAGGCGACGCTTTCGCAAGTTCCTGAAGTTCAGTCGGCAATGATGACGCTCAACGCGCATACCGGCGAAATCGTTTCGATGGTTGGCGGATACGATTATCACACCAGTAAATTTAATAATGCGACGCAGGGTTTGCGGCAGACAGGCTCGGCTTACAAACCTTTTATTTACACGGCGGCGGTCGAATGGGGAATGACACCGGACGCGATGGTCAGCGGCGCGCCGATCAAGCGCGGCGGCTGGATGCCGCACAATTACGACGGCTCGCTCAGTCACGGAAACGTGCCGATGAAAACCGCGCTGGCTCGTTCTCTAAATCTGGCGGCGGTGCATCTGCTCGACCAGGTTGGCGTGCAGACCGGCGCGCAGATGGTGCGCCGCTTCGGAATTACCAATCCGATGGCTCCGAGTCTGCCGTCCGCGCTCGGCGCAAGCGAAGTTTCTCTGACCGAAATAGTTTCGGCTTATTCGACTTTTCCTAATAAAGGCGTGCGCGTTCAGCCGCATTTAATTCGAAAGGTCTTCAGCCGCGACGGAAGTCTTCTGGAAGAATGGAAGGGAACGACTTATAAAGTAACCAGCGAATACGTCGCCGGAACAATGGTTGATATGCTGCGCGGCGTAACAAGCGCGGGCGGAACGGCTCCGGGCGCAAGTGCGAGCGGACAGCCGCTGGCGGGAAAAACCGGCACGGTCAACGACCAGACGGACGTTTGGTTTATCGGTTTCACGCCGACTTATGTCACGGGCGTTTGGATGGGCAACCCCGAACGAAAGGAATCTTTGGGCGCGGGAATGACCGGCGGGCAAGGCGCGCTTCCCTATTTCAATGCGTTTATGATTCCGTTTATGAAGGATAAAGAAAAGGATGCTTTTTACAAAACGCCGCCCATGACCGCCGACATCAAAGCACTTGCCGAACAGCGCAGACGCGAGGAACTCGAAAAACTTGAAAAGGCTGACGAAGCCGGCAGAAATCTCGGTGTCAGCTTTAATACGGGAACAAAGGTTCGTCCAAGCGTTGATAAAACAATGACGACCGGCGGAGAATTAACGCCCGATTCAAATCTGCCGCCGACTACGACGGAGACGAGCAAACCTGATGACAATCCGAACCCGAGTGTTGTTCCGCAGGATGAAATGCCGAAACCGAATCCAAAGCCGGCTGCTCCGGTCGCTCCGGTCAAAAAGCCTGAGCCGCCGGTTGAAAAACCGAAACCCGAAGGGACAAAACCCAAAGGCAAAAAAGGCATCGGTGATAATTGATATTGAACTTGAAAATTTGAACAAAAAGGCTGAAATTCTATTTACTACTTTCAGCTTTTTTGTTCAGTATTCTAACCGTCGAAAAGCAGAATTGCTTCTTTTTTAAGTTTTATTTGATAGCGTTTTTAATATATCAAATGAAACAAATGTTTGAATTGCAGCAGATTGGACTTTAAGCCGTAATTTGATAAAATCGCCCTTTGTCCGAAATGACAACTAATTTTAATTTAAAATAATCAGTAGGTAAGCAGGAAATAAAAGATGTTAAAGTTTTTCAGTCGTATGGAAAGAACGCGCAGTTTCGTTCTTGTTCTTTTTGCTCTCATAATGGTTTTGAGCTTGGTGCTTTTTTATTCGCCGACTCAGAATAACGTCCAAAATAATTTAACACGCGACGAAACGGCGGTTGCCAAAGTCGGAAACGAACAGGTAACAATCGCCGATTTAGCGACGCAGAAGGAAAG
>Ga0136618_10000770_pt1 | contig 11582 bp, 9 predicted proteins | sample AntDrymUQ3302106_2_FD_104805 | JGI IMG/M metagenome (GOLD analysis project Ga0136618, IMG submission 104805) | Polar desert sand microbial communities from Dry Valleys, Antarctica - metaG UQ330 (21.06) | ecosystem: Environmental > Terrestrial > Soil > Desert | place: Antarctica: Dry Valley... | reverse complement strand
GAGGAGCAGGATGCCTCGATCGTCGACCGGGTGCGCGTCCTGCGCAACGGCAGCCGCAACACGGTCGAGCGGATCGAGGCAGCCCGCGACGAGATCGCGGCGAAGAAGGCCGAGCTCGAGCGAACCAGGGTGCAGCTCGAAGCGCGCGAGGCCGAGCTCGATTCGGTCCGCGACCAAAAGGCCGCGGCCCTCGATCAGGTGCGGGTCGAGATCGACCACGTCGAGGGCGACATCGGCGACATCCAGGACCAGATCCAGGCGCAGATCCAATCGGCATCGGAGACCCCGACCACGCCGCTTCCCGCCGGCCCGATCCAGGGCGGCAGCTCGGGCTTCATCTGGCCGGTCAACGGGCCGGTGGTGTCACCCTACGGCCCGCGCTGGGGGCGTATCCACGAGGGGATCGACATCGCCGTTCCCAGCGGCACGCCGATCCGCGCGGTCAAGGCCGGCAACGTGATCCTCGCCGCCTACACCGGCGGCTACGGCAACTACACCTGCGTCGACCACGGCGGGGGCCTCTCCTCCTGCTACGCCCATCAATCGAGCTATGCCGCCTCGGTCGGCGACAGCGTCGGCCAAGGTGAGGTGATCGGCTACGTCGGCTGCACCGGCAGCTGCTTCGGCGACCACGTCCACTTCGAGATCCGTGTCAACGGCGCCGCTGTGGACCCGCTCGGCTACCTCTAGCCCGGGCGGCCGAAAAGCACTACCCTCTGCTTGTATCGAAAAGCGCAACGCCCCCTGCCCGCGCGAGGCCCGGGGCGAATCTCACCAGCAAGGAAGCGGAGACAAGAGCGAGCGTGCGCGATCGTAACTTCAACCTGCACGCCTACCTTGCGGGGGGCGGTGCGACCCTGGCCCTGATCGCCGCGGCGGTCCTGGTGTTCGCGTCGCTGGGTGCCTACGTTGCCTTCGAAGGCCTGCCGATCGGCGATGACGGCGAGGACGCCGCGCAGGTGGCGGTCGAGGCGAGCAACGGTGCCGCGGGCGCCCGCAGCTCCGGCGGCTCGCAGGGCGATGCCGATTCCGGCGAGCCCGGCGCGTCCGCGGCGGCCGGCGGCGGCGGCGATCGAGCGGATGCTGGCCCAGGAGCTGGGGACGCCGTCGACACCGGCGTCTCCACGGCACCCGCCACGGCGCCGGATCAGCCTGCCGCGGTGCCCGGTGCGGCAACGCCGGCGGTCGAGGCGGCCCCCGAATCCAACGGGGTGGAGCCTGCGAGCGGGCAGGACGGTACCCGCGGATCGGTGAGCGAGGCGACGGCGCCGGTGCGGGGCACGATCCCCGGGGTCCCCGCAGTCCCCACCGGCGAGCTCCCCGCGAACATCCCCACCCCACTCGGCGGGGCCGGTGGCGTCAGCGACGTCGGCGGCGGGTAGGCCGACGCTTAGCGCACCGTCGCCGGCGGCTCGAGCGCCCGCGCCATCCACCGCAAGGCGATCCCTTGCAGCTCGGCATCGTGCTGGGCCGAGCGGTGGTGGCCCCCGGGGAGGATGATCAGCTTGCGCGGCTCGCCGGCGCGGTCGTAGAGCTGCTGCGACCAGTCGCCCGGGATGCGCTCGTCACCGCGGGCATGGATCAGCAGCAGCGGCTTTGCTCCCATCAGCTCGACCGCGTCGCGAAGGTCGTGCTCGCCCAGCCATGCCGTGAGGTCGGTGCGGGCGCGGGGGCCGGCGCGCATCTCGAGCGTCTGCTCGCGCAGGCCGCGCAGCAGGTGGGCCTCTCCCGCCGGGCAGATCGCGATCACCCCGGCGATCGCCTTGGAGGTGGCGGCGCCGTGGATGGCGATGAAGCCGCCCATGCTCGAGCCGCGCACGCAGACACGACCGGGATCGACCCGCTCGTGCGATTGCAGCAGGCGAGCCATGCGGCCCACGTCGGCGAGGGCCTCCGGCGACATCTCGTCGCGAGCGTTCCCGTGGCCGCGCTGGTCGTAGGCGAGCGCCGCCCAGCCGCCGGCGGCGCAGGCGCGGGCGAAGTCGGCGTGGTTCTCCTTGCGCGATCCGGCCCCGTGGACGATCACCATCCCCGGCCACGGCGGCGGCGAGTCGGGCAACCAGAGCAGGTACGGGCGGCCCGCGTGCTCGGCGCTCTCGCTCGGCGCGCGCGGGGCAGATAGCCAGCGCCTGCTCATCGCGCCAAGCTAGCGGGCCTGCGTCCGGTGCCCGGACCAGCCACACCGCGACCCCCGGCGGCGCTGCCTGCCGTCACAATCCCTTGCCGCGATGACCGCCAGCAGCGCCACCACCAGAGCGGCCTCGATCGAGGGGTCCGCCGTCCTCCCGATCGGGAGCTGCGTCAACGAGCTCGGCCACCTCGAGGTCGGCGGCTGTGACGTGGTCACGCTCGCGCGCGAGTTCGGCACCCCCGTCTACATCTACTCGGAGGACGACCTGCGGGCCCGCGCCGCGAGCTACCGCGAGGCGTTTCGCAGCCGGGTGGACGAGTTCGAGGTGATCTATGCGAGCAAGGCCGCGCCGATCACCGCTGTCCTCGAGATCTTCCGCGAGCAGGGCTTCGGCGTCGACGTCGCCTCCGGCGGCGAGCTCCATCTGGCCCTCGGCGCCGGGTTCGACCCCGCCGCCGTCTACATGCACGGCAACAACAAGAGCGAGGCCGAGCTCCGTCACGCGGTCGGTGCCGGCGTCGGGCATGTCGTCTGCGATTCGCTCGCCGAGATCGACCGCCTCGATGCGATCTGCGCCGACGTGGGCCGCACCCAGGATGTCCTGATCCGGGTGACCCCGGGGGTCGAGGCAGACACCCATTCGCACATCAGGACCGGCCAGCTCGACTCCAAGTTCGGCGTCAGCCCCGCCGACGGCCTCGCCGCCGGCGCGATCGAGTCGGTGCTCGCGGCCGACCACCTGCGCCTCGATGGATTGCACGCCCACATCGGCTCGCAGATCTCCGAGCTCGAACCCTACGCCGATGCGATCGAGGCGCTCGGCGAGCTCGCCGATCCGCAGTGGTGCCGGCTGCTCAACCTCGGCGGCGGGCTTGGGATCGCCTACACCGCGGACGAACGCCCACCGGTGATCGACACCTGGGTCGGGGCCCAGGTCGACGCCGTGCGGCGTGTCTTCGGCAAGCTGCCGCGGATCCTGGTCGAGCCGGGCAGATCGCTGGTCGGCAACGCGGGGATCACCGCCTACACCGCGGGCGCCGTCAAGGAGATCCCGGGCGTTCGCACCTACGTCGCCGTCGACGGCGGCATGTCCGACAACCTGCGGCCGATGCTCTACGGCTCGCGCTACACGGCGCTCGTCGCCGATCGAGCGGACCAGACGCCGGAGACGACGGTGACGATCGCCGGCAAGCACTGCGAGTCCAGCGACCTGATCGTGCGCGAGGTCGAGCTCGCTTCGCCGCGAGCGGGAGACGTGCTGGTGACCCCGGCCACCGGCGCTTACGGCCATGCGATGGCCAACAACTACAACGGCATCCCGCGTCCGCCGGTCGTCATCTGCGCCGCCGGCGACGCCCGCCTGGTCGTGCGTCGCGAGACCCACGACGACCTCACCGCCCGCGATGTCTGAACCGGCGCGTATCGGCTTGTTGGGCAGGGGCACCGTCGGCGGTGCGTTCGCCGACCTGATCTCCGCCGACGGCGCCACGATCGCGGCCGCTGCGGGCCGGCCGGTCGAGATCGCCGGCGTCCTGACCCGCTCGCAGGGCGACTTCGAGGAGATCCTCGAGCACAGCGAGATCGTCGTCGAGTTGATCGGCGGCATCGACCCGGCCCGCGAGCACGTGCTCGCGGCGCTGCGCTCCGGCCGCCACGTGGTCACCGCCAACAAGCAGCTGGTCGCCCAGCACGGTGAGGAGCTGTTCGAGGCGGCGCGCGCGGCCGGCGTCCAGCTCCGCTTCGAGGCGGCCGTCGCCGGGGTGGTGCCGGTGATCAGGGTGATCCAGGAGAGCCTCGCGGCGACCGAGATCACCCGGGTCTTCGGGATCGTCAACGGGACCACCAACTTCATCCTCTCCGAGATGGCGAACACCGGCGCCTCCTACGCAGACGCGCTCTCCCGCGCCCAGGAGCTCGGCTACGCGGAAGCCGATCCCAGCGCCGACGTCGGCGGCGCTGATGCCGCGGCGAAGATGGCGATCCTCGCCCGGCTCGCCTTTCACACCCCGGTTGAGCTCGCCGAGGTCACCTACGAGGGGATCACCGAGATCCGGCCGGACGACCTCGCCTACGCGAAGGAGCTCGGCCTGTCGCTGAAGCTGCTCGGAGTGGCCGAGCTCCGCGAGGGCGGGCTCAGCGTCCGCGTCTTCCCCTGCTTCCTTCACAACGGCCACCCGCTGGCTCCCGTCGAGGGGCCGTTCAACGCGGTCATGGTCGAGGCCTTGGCGATCAACGAGATCACGCTTTCGGGCCCGGGGGCGGGGGGCGCCGAGACCGCCACCGCCGTGCTCGGCGACGTCGTCTCGATCCTCGCCGGCGAGGCACCCGTTCACCAGCTCCGGCGCCGGCTCCCGATCGTCACCGATGTCAGCTCCTCCTTCTACCTCTACCTCGAGGTCGCCGACCGGCCCGGCGTCCTGGCCCGGGTCGCCGATGTGCTCGGGCGCAACGAGATCTCGGTCGAGAGCGTCGTCCAGCGCGGCCTCGGCGACGACGCCCGGCTGGTGATGGTGATGCACGAATGCGCCGAGCGGCGCTTCTACGCAGCGCTCGACGAGATCGCCACGCTCGACTTCATCCGCGCCGCGCCACGCGCGATCCGCGTGATCGAAGCGGAGCAAACATGAGCGTGCGACGGGCCGCCGAGGGCGATGGGCCCGCGATCAGCACCATCGTGCAACGCGCCTTCTCCCACTACGTGCCCCGGATCGGTCGGCGCCCGGGTCCGATGGACCTGGATTACGCTGCTCTCGTCGGCCGCGGCGAGGCTTTCGTGCGCGGCGAGCCGATCGAGGCGGCGTTGGTCGCGCGTCCGCAGGACGATCACCTGTTCGTCAGCGTGATCGCGGTTGAGCCGGGCCGCCAGGGCCGTGGCGCAGGCCGCGAGCTCATGGCTTTCGCCGAGGCTGAGACCGCCCGCCGTGGCCTCACCGAGCTACGTCTGCACACCCATGTGCGGATGACAGAGAACGTCGGTTTCTACACCCACCTCGGGTACGAGATCCACGAGCAGCGCAGCGAAAACGGCTTCCAGCGCGTGTACTTGCGCAAGCGCCTGCGATCTCGCCCAAGGTAGCTTCTCGGCGATGCCCGTTCCATTGATCGAGCGCTACCGCCACCGGCTGTCGCTCGAGCCGGGGGACCCGGTGGTCACCCTGAACGAGGGCTCGACCCCGCTGGTCGAGGCGCCGGTGATCTCCGAGCGGGTCGGGGCGCGGGTCCTGCTCAAGCTCGAGGGAGCGAACCCGACCGGCAGCTTCAAGGACCGCGGGATGACCGTCGCCGTCTCCCGCGCGCTCGGCGCCGGGGCCGCGGCGGTGATCTGCGCCTCGACCGGCAACACGGCCGCCAGCGCCGCCGCCTACGCGGCCCGCGCCGGGCTGCGCGGCGTGGTCATCGTCCCCGAGGGCAAGATCGCGATCGGCAAGCTCGCGCAGGCGCTGATGCACGGGGCTCGGGTGATCGCCCTGCGCGGCAACTTCGACCAGGCGCTGGAGATCGTCAGGGCGCTCTCCGACGCCCACCCGGTGGAGCTCGTCAACTCGGTCAACCCCTACCGGATCGAGGGCCAGAAGACCGCAGCCTTCGAGGTCGTCGAGGAGCTCGGCGAGCCCCCGGACGCGCTCGCGATCCCGGTCGGCAACGCCGGCAACGTCACCGCCTGGTTTCGCGGCTTCGGCGAGATCGGCGCGGCGCCGCTGCTCTACGGCTTCCAGGCCGAGGGGGCGGCGCCGCTCGTCCGCGGCGCCCCGGTCGCGAACCCGGAGACGGTCGCCTCCGCGATCCGGATCGGCAATCCGGCGCGCTGGGAAGAGGCGATGGCCGCCTTCACCACCTCGCGCGGACGGATCGAGGCGGTCTCCGACGAGCAGATCCTCGCTGCCTACCACCTGCTGGCATCGCGTGAGGGCGTCTTCTGCGAGCCGGCCTCGGCGGCCGCGGTCGCCGGCATCCTCGCCCACGGCCTACCCGCCCCCGAGGGTGAGCCGACCCCCCAGACGGTCGTCTGCGTGCTCACCGGCCACGGGCTCAAGGACCCCGACACCGCGCTTGGCAAGGCGCCCGCGGTGATCGGTTGCGACGCCGAGCTGGCGGCGGTCGAGCGGGTCGTCTTCGACTGAGTCCCTCGGCCGCTGGTCGCCCCCGTGCGAGCGGCACGAAGCGTCCCCCCGGGGGACGTTATCTGCCAGTCGTTCGCCTGGCTCGGGAAGGCGCCTCCGCCCGGCGCCGTCTTGTGAGTGGCTTGGCACTTTTCGGGCCTCACCCGCGCGTCGCCCGCGTTGAGTCTCAGCGGGATGAACGCGCTCGAAGCCCAGCGCTTCCTCGGCGCCCTCTTCGCCCCTCCTCGCTGCAGCCTCTGCACCGGTGCCTGCCTGCCGGCGGAGTTGGTGTGCGCCGACTGCGGGCGCCGCCTCGAAGGAGCCGGCCCTGGCGCCGCGCCGCTCCCCGGGGTGGGGCCGGTGAGCTGGGCCGCCCACTACGAAGGCGTGGCGCGGGAGCTCGTCGGAGCGCTCAAGTTCCAGGGCAGGCTGGGGCTGGCGACAGTCGCCGCCGGCGCGATCGCGGCGGCCCTTCCCGCCGGACTCGACGGATCGACGGTGGTCGCGGTGCCCGCGGCACCGTTGCGGCGCCGCCGCCGCGGCTTCGACCCGGCGGAGACGATCGCGCTGGCGCTGGCTGACCGGCTCGGGCTTCCGCTTGCTCGGCCCCTGGCGCGGTCGCAGGGCCGTCGCCAGGTCGGCCGGCGCCGGGCCGAGCGCCGCCGCTCGCCGCCGCGGGTTTGGACTGTGAGCGCGATCCCGCAGCGGGTCCTGCTTGTCGACGACGTGCTGACCACGGGGGCGACCCTCGCCTCCTGCGCTGAGGCCCTGCGCGCCGGCGGCTGCGCCGAGCTGCGAGCCGCGGTCTTCGCCAGGGCACTTGGAAGGGGTTGCGGGGCGGCGTAGGATTGAAGGGAGCAGCACTCGAGGAAAGGAGCCGTCATGCGGATCGAGGTCAGGGGCCGGAACACCGAGGTCACCGCCGAGCTCGAGCAGGCGATCAGGAAGCGCTTCGCGCGCGTCGGCCGCCAGGTCTCCGGTCTCGCCACCCTCGATATCGAGTTGATCGAGGAGCGCAACCCCTCGATCTCCGAGAGCCAGATCGCCGAGGCGACCCTGTACCTCAAGGGCGTCACCCTGAGGGCCCGTGAGGCCTCGCCAGAGATGTTGCACTCGATCCACGAGCTCGCCGAGGACATCCGCCGCCAGGTCAAACGCCACCGCGAGAAGCGCCGCGGCCGCGCCAGCACCCGCAAGGCGATCGGCCGCCTGCACGAGACCTAGGCTCCGGGCGCGAGGCCGATCGTCTGCGTCCGGCGCCGCCCCGCTGGTCCATACGAAAGGTAGAAGACTGCGCGTAGGCCTCAGTTTCCTCCCCTTCGTCGCCGATTCCGGGCCCGCGGCCGCCGGAGCGCGCGGGTCTGGGCGGCGCCCCGTCGAGTCCGTCGGATCGGGTGGCCTGTTGGTGGATTGGGCTTGGCAGACCCCCGGGCCCACCCCAGGGCTGTCTGTACCCTGAAAGCTCGATGGCCGGCGGCGGAATAATCAACAAGGCGCTGAGGCTCGGCGAGGGACGCAAGTTCAAGGACTACGAGCGCCGGGTCGAGTCGATCAACCGCTTCGAGCCCGAGCTCGAGCTGCTCGACAACGGCGAGATTCGCGAGCGAGCCGATGAGCTGCGCCGGCGGGCCCGCGACGGAGAGCCGCTCGACGACATGCTGCCCGAGGCCTTTGCGCTCGGCCGCGAAGCCGGCAAGCGGGCGATCGGCCAGCGCCATTACGACGTTCAGCTGATCGGTGCGATGGTGCTCGACTCGGGCACGATCGCCGAGATGCGGACCGGCGAGGGCAAGACCCTGACCGCGACCCTGGCCGTGTTCCTCAACACGCTCGCCGGCGACGCCGTCCACGTGGTCACCGTCAACGACTACCTGGCCCGCCGCGACGCCGAATGGATGCGGCCGATCTACGAGCTGCTCGGTGTCTCCGTCGGCGTGATCCAGTCCGAGATGCGCCCCGCCGAGCGGCGGGCGATGTACGCCGCCGACGTCACCTACGGGACCAACTCCGAGTTCGGCTTCGACTACCTGCGCGACAACATGGCCGCCTCGCTCGAGGAATGCGTGCAGCGCGACCACGTCTACGCGATCGTCGACGAGGTCGACAACATCCTCATCGACGAGGCGCGAACGCCGCTGATCATCTCGGGCAAGCCCGAACAGGCCGCCGACACCTATTACACCTTCGCCCGCCTCGCCAAGCAGATGGTCGGCTCGGAGATGAAGACGAAGCTGAAGTCGCTGGGAGAGTCGCGCGATACCTCCGAGGCCGAGCACGATTACGAATACGACGAGAAGCACAAGACGGTGGCGCCGACCGAGGCCGGAGTCGCCAAGGCCGAGAAGTTCCTCGGCGTCGACAACCTCTACATCTCCGAGCACGGCTCGCTGGTCAACCACCTGATCCAGTCACTGAAAGCGGAGTCGCTGTTCAGGCGCGACACCGACTACGCGGTGATCGACGACGAGGTCAAGATCATCGACGAGTTCACCGGCCGCATCCTCGAGGGCCGTCGCTGGTCCGACGGCCTCCACCAGGCGGTCGAGGCGAAGGAGGGGGTGCGGATCCGCGAGGAGAACCAGACCCTGGCGACGATCACGCTGCAGAACTACTTCCGCCTCTACGACAAGCTCGCCGGGATGACCGGCACCGCGCTCACCGAGGCGACCGAGTTCATGAAGATCTACAAGGTCGCCGTGGTCGAGGTCCCGACCCACCGCCCGATGGTCCGCGCCGATCACAACGACCAGATCTACAAGACCAAGACGGGCAAGTGGGAGGCGGTCGTCGACGAGATCGAGGAGCGTCACAAGAGCGGCCAGCCGGCGCTGGTCGGGACGATCTCGGTGGAGATCTCGGAGATGCTCTCCGATCAGCTCAAGCGCCGCGGCGTCCCGCACGCCGTTCTCAACGCGAAGCCCGAGTACGCCGAGCGCGAGGGCGAGACGGTCGCCCAGGCTGGGCGCCTCGGGGCCGTGACGATCGCCACCAACATGGCCGGGCGCGGCGTCGACATCAAGCTCGGCGGCGACCCCGAGCAGCTCGCGATCGACGAGCTGCGCAAGCTCGGGGTCAAGCCCGGCGACGAGAGCTGGGAGACCGAGCTCGTCGAGCACACCGAACGCTTCCGCGGCCAGACCTCGGCCGAGGGCGACGAGGTCCGCGAGCTCGGCGGCCTGTTCATCTGCGGCACCGAGCGCCACGAGTCGCGCCGTATCGACAACCAGCTGCGCGGCCGCTCCGGTCGCCAGGGCGATCCCGGCGAGTCCCGTTTCTTCCTCTCAGCCGAAGACGACCTGATCCGGCTGTTCGCCGGCGAGCGGATCTACAAGATCCTCGACCGCCTCGGTCCCGTCGACGAGGACGGCAAGGAGTTCCCGCTGGAAGCGAAGATGCTGAGCCGGACGATCGAGAACGCGCAGAAGAAGGTCGAGCAGCAGAACTTCCTGATCAGAAAGCGGGTGCTCGAGTACGACGACGTGATGAACGAGCAGCGCCGGGTGATCTACAAGTACCGGCGCGAGATCCTCGAGGGCCGCGACATGTCCGACGTCGCCGAGGCGGAGATGGAGGAGGTGGTCGGACGGGTCGTCGACGAATACACGCCCGGCGAGATCTTCGAGGACTGGGATCTCGATGGGCTCGAGGGACACCTGCGGGGGCTCTGGCCGCTCGGCGTCTCGGTCGGCGAGCTCGACCCGCAGAGCTCGAGCCGCGAGCAGATCAAGACGATCCTGATCGGCGACGCGCAGGCTGCCTACGAGCGCCGCGAGGAGGAGTTCGGCGCCGAGCTGATGCGCTACCTCGAGCGCCAGATCCTGCTGCAGATCACCGACAACCGCTGGCGCGAGCACCTCTACGAGATGGATTACCTGCGCGAGGGCATCCACCTGCGCGGGTTCGCGCAGATCGATCCGCTGGTCGCCTACAAGAACGAGGGCTTCACGATGTTCCGCGACCTGATGGCCTCGATCTGGGAGGAGTTCACCCGGGTGATCTTCCACGTCGAGGTCAACATCGAGCCGGCGCAGGCCGAGCAGATGTTCGAGGCCGAGCAGCCTCGCCAGAGCGGCCAGGTCCAGTACTCGGGCGGCGGCGGCGAGCAGCCCTCGGCGATCGCCGATGCGCGCGCCGCCGGAGTCGCAACCGCGCCCGCCGGCGGCGCCGCTGCGGCTGCGGCCGCGGCGGCGAGCTCGACCGGCAACGGGGGCGGCGACGGCGTCAACCCGGCCACCGTCGTCAAGAGCGACGAGGAGAAGATCGGCCGCAACGATCCCTGCTGGTGCGGTTCGGGCAAGAAGTACAAGAAGTGCCACGGCGCGTGAACCGGACTGGGGCTGCTGGGGAGTTTTTCGTGCCGGCGTGTGGCGGCGGCATTTCGGTCAAGATGCGACGATGAGCTCGAAGCTGCGATTCGCCGCGGCGTTCTCCGTCGCTGCGACGATCCTGATCACGTCCACCGCGGCGACCGCATCTGGGCCGCCCGGCGCGAACCAGTCGCGGATCGTCGGCGGCCAGCCGACCACGATCGAGGAGTGGCCGTGGCAGGTCGCCGTCGCCCACCCCCCCGCCGAGGGCGGCGACGGCTACGACCGCCAGTTCTGCGGCGGCTCGCTCGTCGACGCCAGGGTCGTGCTCACCGCCGCCCACTGCGTCTTCGACTCGGACGCCGGGGCCTTCTCGCCGCCGAGCGAGTTCTCGATCCTCAGCGGCCGGACCACCCTCTCCTCCGGCCAGGGCGCCGAGACGCCGGTATCCGAGGTTGTCTACTTCGTCTCCGGCCCGAGCGGCCCGCAGCCGCAGTCCCAGGCCCAGCCGACCTCCTCGCCTCCGCTCTACAACGAGTCCAGCTCGCAGTGGGACGTCGTGCTGCTCGAGCTCGCCACGCCGGCGCCCGCGCCCGCGAGGCCGGTGCTGACCACCAACGAGGCCGAACGCAGCCTCTGGGATCCGGGCGCCCAGGCTTTCGTCACCGGTTGGGGCTCGACCGCGACCGCGGCAGGCCCCTATCCCGACGACCTCCAGGAGGGGGAGGTCGAGATCATCGATGACGGCACCTGTGAGACGTCCCAGGTGGGCGGCTCCTTCGACCCGCAGACGATGGTCTGCGCCGGGAAGTTCCCCCAGGGCGGCACCGACACCTGTCAGGGCGACAGCGGCGGCCCGCTCGTGGTCCCCGCGGGGACCGGGCAGTTCCGCCTGGTCGGCGTCACCAGCTTCGGCACCGGCTGCGCCTTCCCCACCCAGCCAGGGGTCTACGCCCGGGTCGGCGACAACCCGATCCGCGACGCGGTCGCCGCCGGCGTCGCGCTGGCGCGCGGCGTCCCCGCCGGCAACCCCGGCGGCGGCGG
>Ga0136618_10000768_pt1 | contig 11599 bp, 9 predicted proteins | sample AntDrymUQ3302106_2_FD_104805 | JGI IMG/M metagenome (GOLD analysis project Ga0136618, IMG submission 104805) | Polar desert sand microbial communities from Dry Valleys, Antarctica - metaG UQ330 (21.06) | ecosystem: Environmental > Terrestrial > Soil > Desert | place: Antarctica: Dry Valley... | reverse complement strand
TATCAATATCGCGTAGCAATCCGCGACACGCAGACGCAGAAAGTCGGCTCGGCAAGTCAATTTATCGAAGTTCCGAACTTGAAGAAAAACCGCTTGACGCTTTCAGGACTTCTTCTGGAAAATCTGACGGCGGAGCAATGGCAGAAAAATTATACGAATGCGCCGACTCCGACGAATGCGCCTGCTAACAGTGCGGATGATACAAGCGACCCGCTTGCCGCTACTTCGCTCCGTAGATTTAAGCGCGGCACATTTTTGCGCTACGGTTATGAAATTTATAACGCCAAACTCGACGCGGCGAATAAACCGAATCTAAACACCCAAGTTAGAATGTTCCGCGACGGCAAGATTACATTTGAAGGCAAAATGATTTCGGTCGGCGTTTCGGCTGCGACGGATTTGGAACGAATAAAAATTGTCGGCGCAATCAATCTGGGAAGCAGTATGCCCGCCGGAGATTATGTTTTACAAATCGTTGTAACTGACGTTCTGGCAAAAGAAAAAAGTAAAATCGCCGCGCAGTTTGTGCAGTTCGAGATTATTGAATAAGTGATAACTGATAAGTGAGAGAAGATAAATTTTGTTCTTACTTATCAGTTATCACTTGTCAGCTATCACTTATTAAACGGCTGCGCCCTGATAGCTTCCGCCGAGTTTTGCCTGTTCGCCTTCCGCGAGTGTGCTGACCAGGTAATTATTACTCTCCCAAGCCTTTTGATGTAAAAAAACGAATGTGATTCGTATTATCTCTAAAATCGAAAACTCTTTTCAAACAAGCAAGGTTCATTATATGATAGCAGAGAAGTTTTAGTTTTCTGCGGAGATTTTAATGAAGAAAATAATTGCCTTGCTCGTTTTCATTTTTTCGTGTGCTTTGACCGGCTTTTCCCAAACGCCAATGCCAACGCCGAAACCTGCCGATGACGATGATGTCGTAAAAATTTCTACTACTTTGATACAGATTGATGTAACCGTAACGGACAAGGACGGCAAAGTTGTCAAGGATTTGAAACCGGAAGATTTTGAGATTTATGAAAACGGCAAAAAGCAGGAAATTACGAATTTTTCATTCGTTTCTGTTGAGAATGCAACTAAGCAAACGCTGGTTAAATCAAAAGAAAAAGATAAAAATTCAATTCCTCCGCCGCCTGTTTCGATAAAACCCGAACAAGTTCGCCGCACAATTGCCCTTGTCGCTGATGATTTAGGATTGTCGTTTGAAAGCATTTATCAAGTTCGTCGGGCATTGAAAAAATTTGTTGACGAGCAAATGCAGCCGAATGATTTGGTCGCCGTGATTCGGACTGGCAGTGGAATGGGCGCGCTTCAGCAATTTACCTCTGATAAGCTGCAGCTTTACGCGGCAATCAAAAATATTAAGTGGAACGCGCAGGGACGCGCAGGAATTTCGGCATTTGCGCCGCTCGAAGCGACTTCGCTCGAAATAGCAAAAGCCAATGGACAACCGGTAACTGATGAAGATTTGGCGGAGGAGCAAAAGGCGATTCGAGATTTTGACAGTTTCAGAGAAGATATTTTTTCGGTCGGAACATTGGGAGCAATAAATTTTATCGTCAAAGGAATGGGCGAACTTCCCGGGCGAAAATCTATTATGCTTTTTTCCGATGGATTTGCCATTTGTTCGCCCAGTAATCCCGACCGTTGTGGAAGAATTCTCGATTCGGTTAAAAAATTGACTGATTTATCGAATCGCGCCTCGGTTGCGATTTATTCTTTTGATGCCCGCGGGCTGCAATATACCGGCTTGACAGCGGCGGACAACCCGAATGGCGCGACTGCCCAAAGAGTAATTGAACTAAATAGTTCACGCTCGGCGCAGCTTTTTGAAACGCAGGAAGGTTTAGCCTATCTGGCAAAGGAAACGGGCGGGCGCACGTTTTTTAATAGTAATGATATAAATAAAGGTTTAGACAAAGCTCTCGAAGACCAAAAAGGCTATTATTTGATTGGCTATCAGCCTGATGCAGAAACTTTTGACCCGAAGTTGCGGCGTTTCAATAAATTACAGATAAAGGTCATTCGGAATGATACGTCTGTTCGATACCGAAGCGGATTTTTCGGCGTTAGCGACGAGCAAATCAAGAAACCGATTAATCAAACCGTGTCCCAACAACTCGCCGCCGCGCTCAATTCGCCTTTCGGTGCTAACGACATTGCACTACGCCTGAACACGCTTTACGGAAACGATGTCCGGCAAGGCGATTTCGTCAGTTCATTTCTGCACGTCAATGCCAAGGATTTAAAATTTACTGATGAAGCCGACGGCAGCAAAAAGGTGATTTTCAATGTGTTGGCGGTCAGTTTCGGTGCAAACGGAACGGTGGGCGAGCAAATTGCGAAAACTTATACATTCGCCGTCAAAGGTAAGGCATATGAAAAACTTTTGAACGAAGGCTTTGTTTATTATTTTACGTTTCCGGTCAAAAAACCGGGCGCGTATCAATATCGCGTAGCAATCCGCGATGCTCAATCACAAAAAGTCGGCTCGGCAAACCAATTTATCGAAGTCCCGAATCTGAAGAAAAACCGCGTAACGCTTTCAGGGCTTGTTCTGGAAAATCTGACGGCGGAGCAGTGGCAGCAAAGTTTTACGAATTCCGCAACTGTGCCGAATAAGCCGGTCGAAAAGCAAGAGAATACAAATGACCCGCTCGCCGCCACTTCGCTCCGTAGATTTAAACGCGGCACAATCCTGCGCTACGGTTATGAAATTTATAACGCTAAACTCGATGCGGCACAAAAACCAAACTTGAATATTCAGGTGAGAATGTTCCGCGACGGTAAAATTATTTTTGAAGGCAAACAGATTCCGCTTGAGCTTTCCGGTCAAACTGATTTGTTGAGAATAAAATCAACCGGCGCAATTAATCTGGGAAGCGCAATGCCCGCCGGAGATTATGTTTTACAGATTATTGTTACCGACGTTCTGGCAAAAGAAAAAAGTAAAATTACCACGCAGTTTGTGCAGTTCGAGATTGTCGAATAAGTGAAAAGTGAAAAACAAAAAGCGAAAAGTGAATAACTTTTGTCATTCACTTTTCGCTTTTTGTTTTTAGTTTTTTACTTATTAAACGGTTGCGCCCTGATAGCTTCCGCCGAGTTTTGCCGCCTCGCCTTCCGCCAGAGTGCTGACCAACTCGTAATGAAAATAATCGAATTTAGCGGCAACCGGCGGCTGCACGCGCTTGTCATACATCTCGCGTGAACGGTCAATTGCTTCGCGCAGACGCTCGTAAAGGTCGCGTGCCTCGCGTCCTTCCTTAACTTTTTGCTCGTTGTATAATTTGATTTCCGAAACCAGCAGACGTGCGAAACGTCGCGCGTCGTTGTGCAGACGGCGTTCATCTTCCGATACTTCTATCGGCAAATCCACGTTTCTGTCGCTGAAACGTGATTTGACCGGCTGAGACGCAACCGGCTGGCTGACTGCTTCAAGACGTTCTTGTGTAAAATCGTTTGCCTTGACGGTTTCGGCTGCGGGCGGATGATAGCTCTTCTTTTCGTCAAACGAAAAGTTTTCCGTCTGCGGAACAAATTCGTTAGCCGATTCGGATTGCAGATTTTCGACCGATTCAAAAGTTGAACTTTCAAATGCCGAATTGTCGAATCCAGCCGTTTCTTCAAACCGAACCTGTGACGAATCTAAAGATTGCCCGCTACCATATTGATTGTTTTCAGCTTGATAATCGTTTGCCTGAGGTGCGGAAAAGTCTTCCGCCGAAGCAGGCTGAAATGTGGATTGATACGATTCGTTTTCTTCTTCCGTTTCTGCTTGAACAGGCTGAAACTCCTGCGTATCCGTTTCTTCTTCGTCATGAATTACTTCGACTCCAAAATCATCCGCATCAAAACTTTGCGGCGCGGTATCGGTCTGGTAGTCGGATTGAAAGGAGAAACTGTCGCCCGGCGATTGATAATTTGTTTTAGCAGCGGACTCGGCGGTGTCTTGACCGAACGATGAATTATAATCTGTGGCAGCTTGAGAATCGGCGAACTGTGCTTCCGACTGAAAACTCTCTGCCGCGCCGATTTCAGATGATTTTTCTTCAGTTTGATAATCGTTTCTCGCCTCGAATTCGGCAGCTTCTTTTTGAGGTTGAACCGAAGCGGTCGAACTTGAATACGCTTGCGCCGGCGGCGCGTCGTATTTTGTGCTTCCGCCTTGCGAGGAAGCAGTAACTTCGACTGTCAAACCTGCCACGCGAACCAGAGTTTCCAGGGCTTCGACGTTAACCGCTTCGCTTTCTTCGCCGCTGTCGGCATAAAGCACGGCAACGCCGCGCCCGCGGGCGACAAGCGGAATGGCAAACATTCGTTCGGGCTGACCAAATCCGAGTTTATCCAGATAAGTCGAGTCGCCTTCATAAGTTCCATAGGAACTTTCAACCGCGCTCATCGACCTGACGGATTCGCCCAAGACTGTGTCTGAAGAGATCGGAAAGAAAATCTCGCGGATATTTCGGTCATCGTTTTCTTCTTGTTTGCTGCCGAAAACTCGCCAACCGACGAAATGCTCTTTCTTAAGGATAAAAAACGCGCCGCGTGTAGTGAATTGTGCTGCGTGCTGAACGAGAGCTTTGAGAATTGCGGACTGTGAAGTTTGACTGCTGATGTCGTTTATTGCATCGCGCAATTCGCTGATTCCGACGCTCGGCGCGGCTTGCGCCAATGCTTGCTGCGCTTCTTCGGCTTCCTTCATTTCCTCGGCTTCGGCGATTGCCGTTGCCGTTATTCTCGCTCCTTCGTCACGCGCCAGACGGAGATGTTCGACGACCGATTCGGTAAAACCTGCATCGAATTCCTTTTCGGTTTCGACACGGGCGGAAAAATCCTGAAAAACCTCGCTCAGTTGCGATTTATGTTTTTCAAATTCCGCTTCGACCTTCTCTTGCAGTTGAGATATTTCCTGCCGCATACCGGCAAGAACACTTTTGAGTTGTTCCTCAAATTCAGTTCTCAAACTCAGTTCGAGTTCTTCACTATTCACTTTATTTTTCCTCCGTAAGTAGAAAACACAGCACTTTTTTGAGATGAAACAGCTGGCAGTTTTGAGTAGATAATTGAAATGTTAAAGATGAGATGACATTTCAAATCCAATGCCACCTCAAGGATTATGAACTTTTTTTGGTTTTTATGTCAAGAAAATCTTTCACACGCAAGAATAAAAGCGTTTGAGGACATCTACTTATCAATTAAACTGCCACGACTTCTATTTCAGGATCAATCTCATCTTTTATCATATTTTCAATTGCCGACAAAGTTCCCGTCAGACTCGAAGGGCAGCTTCCGCACGCGCCTTGATAACGAATTTTTAAGGTTTTATCTTCCAAATCCAGAACTTCCAGCCAGCCGCCGTCGCTTGCCAGATAAGGTCTGATTCGCTCGTCGAGCAATGCGTTTATTTCCGCGATTTGCGGGTTATCGTTGGCAGCGACGGCAGCGATTGCGCCGCCGACTTCTTTTGCCGCCGAACCGTTCGTTGTCTGCACAGCTTCCGCCGCCCGAATCGGAACGGCTAAAATCGGCAGAATATCGTCCCAATCGGCTTCGTCGGTTTTTTCCACCGTTATCATTTTGTCCATATAAAAGACCGAAACCACATCGCCAACGTCGAAAAGCGATGCGGCGAGTTCGTTGTCTTTTGCCTTTTCAGCCGAATCGAACGAATGAGAAGTTCCGTAGCTGACCGCTTCTCTGAGAATAAATTTTACGGCGTTTGGATTCGGTGTTTCCTGTATATCTGCAATTTTTGGCATTACTGTAAATCCTTGGTTAAATATAATAAATGTAAATTTAATAAACCTTACATTTTAGTAAACATTATATCAAACATACTGTGAGATGTCGCATTTGCCGAATGAATCGTCTTTGAATTGGGTAAAACTATGGATGATAGATAAATACCTTCGAATGCTCGAACCGTATTCAAGACATATAAGTAACTTATAAGACGGCAAATTGAAAGTATGGAGAATTTTGACTAAGAAGAATTTTACAAATAAAAAAAGAGGCGAAACTACACAAGTTCAATCAGTGAGAAATCAAAAGTATAAGGCTGATGAGTCTGGAACAAAAGAATAACGAGCGACAAACAAGAAGATTAGTTTGCTCGTAGAAAACAAATAAAATATTCTTCGTTAGATTACCGCTCGTCTAAAGCCAATAAGAGTGCTTGTTTATTCGGTAATGTGAATATCTTCGTTTTTATTGACTCTGCCCATCAGGAACATCGCGCCAAAAACGAGTGCCAGCAGCGTGAATACTATCGCCACGACAATGAACATAGTTTTATTGTCGCTTACGCCTCTGAAAGATACGAAACAATACGCCGCTATCACGGCGGAAACCAAAGCTAAACCGGCATACAGCAAATCCTTCACAAAAATCACCTCCGTTGTTGTCTAAAGAAAAGGGTAAAACTTCCGAAGTTTCGCTGGCTTTGACAAAATCCCGCAAGATATAAAAATCAAGAATTTTGAATGTGCCTACAAACTTTCAAACTGTCTATTTGGAATGCAACTCATCGTAACTCTATCAATATAAAAAGGCAAGGATTTTTTTGCAATGTGCAAGCCGACGCACGATATTTTTACTTGAGATTGTTGCGAATGCCTATGCCGCAGTTTCAAAAAGCTCCAAAATCTGTTTGCCTTCGCTCGAACGCGGGTCAATCGTGCGAATATGCTTACGACCCTGCATTTCCCAGATTGCCGTCACGCTTCCTTCCTTTTCTACCGTGTGATACGAAACGTCTTCCGTATTTTCAGCCGCTGCGTTATCTGAGCCTTCTTCAGTGTTTGCCGCTGTTTGAGTGGTTTCGTTATTTTCAGCGGTCTCATTACTTGTCGCCTCGACGCTCGCCTGATTTGTTTCATCCGTTGCCGTTACTGTTCCGTTTTCTGACATTTGATTTAAAAAATCTCCTTAGAATAAAGTTGTTTTGATTTATAAATTGTTAATAATAGACGAATTTTGCCATACGCTCAAAACTAAAGCAAGCAAAAATCGGGCTTAAAGCAAAGTTTGCCGCAAACCATCACGAATTTCTTTTTGATTTACCTCATTCATTCGGTTGCCGCCGTAAATTTTCTATGTTTCAGATGTTACTCTATAATAAGTTTTTGCCGACTATTTTTTGACTTATGCCAAATTTTCCCGATTCAGATTACGACGAAGCCGTCTTGACGGAAAGCGAGACACGGCTGGAAAAACCGCCGCTCTACAAAGCCATCCTGCACAACGACGATTTTACGACGATGGAATTTGTCGTCTTCATTCTGCAAACGGTTTTTATGCGCTCGGACGCGGAATCTTTTACGATTATGCTCAAAGTTCACAACGAAGGCGTTGGCATCGCCGGCATTTATTCCTTTGAAATCGCCAATATGAAAGCCGAGAAAGCGATGAATATGGCACAAGCGCACGAATATCCGCTTCTTTGCACAGTGGAAGAAGAATAACTTTGAACTAATTTTGTGAGATAATCATCAAAGTTTTTGAAATATGTTAACTAGAGAATTAGAAGAAACATTAAGTTTTGCGGTTGATGAAGCCGTTAAATATAAACACGAATACGTTACCTTGGAGCATCTGCTTTACGCTTTGCTCGAAGACAATGCGGCGCGGGATATTTTGTATCATTGCGGCGCGAAGATTGAGGAAATCGGCAAGCAGCTTGAAGATTATTTTGCGGATGTTTTGGAAAAAATGCCTGCCAAAGTTCAGCAGATGCCGGAGCTTACTTCGACGTTTCAAGCGACGATTCAATACGCGATTTTGCAGGCGGAAGGAAGCGGGCAAAAAGCGGTTGACGGCGGAAATATCTTAGCCGCGCTTTACCAGGCTGAGCAGAGCTATGCAGTTTATGTGCTTTTGCAGCAAGGCGTTTCGCGGCTCGATATGCTGAATTACATCTCGCACGGGATTTCCAAAATCAGCGATGACGGCGATTCGATTTTGGAAGGCTTTGGCGACGAAGATGAGTTCGGCGGGCAAGCGGGACAAAAGAAGAAAAAACCGCTCGAAAGTTTTACCGTCGAACTCGTAGCAAAAGCTGCGAGGGGCGAGATTGACCCAATAATCGGACGAATGGCGGAAATCGAGCGCACCGTTCAGGTGCTGTGTCGACGCAAGAAAAACAATCCGCTTTACGTCGGCGAACCCGGAGTCGGCAAAACTGCTTTGGCGGAAGGTTTGGCACTCAAAATCAGCGAAGGCGACGTGCCGGAAGTTTTGAAAGGCGCAAAAATCTTCGCGCTCGATATGGGCGCGGTTTTGGCGGGAACCCGTTATCGCGGCGATTTTGAACAGCGTTTTAAAGCAATTATCAACGACTTGGACAAAGAAGAAAACGCGATTTTGTTTATTGATGAGATTCACACCATCGTCGGCGCGGGCGCGGTTTCCGGCGGCGCAATGGACGCTTCAAATATCTTAAAACCCGTGCTGGCGGCAGGAACTTTGCGCTGTATCGGCTCGACGACTTTTGCCGAATACAAAGCCGCGTTTGAACGCGACCGAGCCTTGGCGCGACGCTTTCAAAAAATCGAAATCGGCGAACCGACCATTGAAGAAACTTACGAAATCTTAAAAGGATTGAAAAAGTTTTACGAAGAACACCACAAGGTTCGGTATTCGGATGAATCCTTGAAAGTCGCGGCGGAACTTGCCGGAAAATATATCAACGACCGATTTTTGCCCGACAAGGCGATTGACGTGATTGACGAAGTCGGCGCGGCAACGAAACTGCTTGCCGAAGACAAACGCCCGAAACAAATCTCGGTGCAGATGGTTGAAAATACGATTGCGCGAATGGCGAAGATTCCGCCGAAAACCGTTGTTGCCGACGAAAAAGACCGTCTGAAAACGCTTCGACCTGATTTGAGAGAAGTTATTTTCGGACAAGATGACGCGATAAATAAAATCGTTGACGCGATTCAGATTTCCCGTGCGGGTTTAGGACACGAATCAAAACCCGTCGGCTCGTTTCTCTTCTCAGGTCCGACAGGGGTCGGCAAAACCGAATTGTCAAAACAACTAGCGGAACAACTCGGTGTCGAATTTATGCGCTACGATATGAGCGAATACGCCGAGCCGCACACGGTTTCGCGCCTTATCGGTGCGCCGCCCGGCTACGTCGGTTTCGACCAGGGCGGACTTTTGACCGAAGCGATTATGCGAACGCCGCACGCCGTTCTCGTTCTTGACGAAATCGAAAAGGCGCATCCGAATCTTTTCAACTTGCTTCTTCAAGTAATGGATTCGGCGACATTGACCGACAACAATGGCAAAAAGGCGGATTTCCGCAACGTGATTTTGATTATGACGACCAACGCGGGCGCGAGAGAATTGTCGTCCGGCGGAATGGGTTTCAAAAATCAGGCAAGTACGAAAGGACAGGGAAAAGGTGCTATCGAACGCACGTTCACGCCCGAATTCCTCAATCGTCTCGACGCTTGGGTCGCCTTCAAACCGCTTGATTTAGAAGTTATCAAACTCATCGTCGATAAATTCATCAATGAACTCAACGGACAATTAGCCGAAAAGCGCGTTCTTATAAAACTAACCGAACAAGCCCGCGAATGGCTGGCGAAAAACGGCTTCGACGGCAAATACGGAGCGCGCCCGATGGCACGCTTGATTCACGAAAAAATCAAACAACCGCTGGCGAATGAGATTTTGTTCGGCAAGCTGACCGATGGTGGAAGCGTTTTGGTTGGAGAGAAAGATGGCGAGTTGGTTTTAGATTTTTAATAAGTCATTAATTTACAAAGAAAAGCGAGGCAAAAAGTCTCGCTTTTTTATTTTTGATTGCTCTTCTTTTACCAACGCTTTTGGTATTTCAAAATCTTTGCATCGCTGTTTGTCCCAAACAAATTGAAAGGATGAAATTCTATGGAATCCAAACCGATGTTTGTGTTAGCTTTATAAAACAAGCCGAATTATATTTTTGAATTCAGGCATTTTATGAAACGATTTCCAATTTTGTAGATTTTGTTCAGCGAATTAGCTGATGGCGGAAGAGTTCATGGCTCTTCTTGCTATTCGAGAAAATCGTGATACATCTCTTTGGCTTCCAGCTTATTGCTCATAATAATTCGCGCACATCCGTTCCAGCGAAGAATTGCGTCTTCGTTTCCCGCCGGGCGAATCGCTTCGGCGCGTTCAAACCAATCCATCGCTTGACGGAAAAGCTCGTAAGCCGTGTGTTCCGAACCGGGTGTGCCTTTGCTGAGCGCGGCTTTGGCGCGTCGCTCGTAAATAATTCCGGTGTAATAAGTGCGTTCGTAATCGTCGCTGATGCGCGACAGGTAATCTTTGATTTGCGAATCGCCGATTGAGTAATCCTTCGCCAAGCGGTCGCTCATCGCCAAGACCAAATTGACCAGAGCGTCTTGATTGTCCGGCTCGACTTGCAGGATGTCGAGACAGATGCTTTGCGCCGCGCTCGGTTCGTTCAGCAGGCGGTAGTGTTTCGCCTTTTCGAGTGCTGCGGAAACGGCTTCTTTTGACAGCGGTTTTAGTTCAAACATACTCGCTCCAATCGGTTTTAATTTTTTCCTTTCCGGCGAAACAATCGCACGAGCTTTTTCACCGGGTCGTAAAACTCGTCAACCACGCGCTCCTTCAAAGGTATAATCGCGTTGTCGGTAATGGTGATATTTTCGGGACAAACTTTTGTGCAGCATTTGGTAATGTTGCAATAACCGACTCCAAACGCTTCTTTCAATTCTTCCACGCGATTTTCCGTATCGAGCGGGTGCATCTCCAGTGCCGCCGCGTAAAGCAGAAATCTCGGACCGATAAACTGCTCGTGCATTTCGTGGTCTCGAAGGACGTGGCAAACGTCCTGACAGAGAAAACATTCGATACATTTGCGAAATTCCTGCACGCGGTCAATGTCTTCCTGCACCATTCGCCATGTTCCGTCAGGCGCGTCGGGCGGGCGCGGCTTGAATTTTTTGATTTTCTCCTTAACGCGATAATTCCACGAAACATCCGTCACCAAATCTTTTTTCAGCGGAAACGCCCGCATCGGCTCGACGGTTATCGGTTCGTCAGTTGGCAGAGTGTTCATCCGTGTCATACACATCAGCTTCGGATTGCCGTTAATTTCCGCCGAACACGAACCGCATTTGCCCGCTTTGCAATTCCAACGACACGCCAGGTCACCCGCCTGCTCGCCCTGAATTTGCAGAACCGCGTCAAGCACGACCATTCCTTCGGAGATTTCCGTCGCATAATTTACAAATTCGCCGCCCTCGTTGCTCCCGCGCCAGATTTTAAATGTCGCTTTTGTCATTTGCTCAATTTTCCAATACTGAATTCAAATTCAATCTTTCTATCAGGTAAACTTTTCCCTTCTCGAATTCGCCAACTCGTTCATTGAATTGCGGTAATAGCTCCAACAAAAAATCTACTTTGCTTTTTTCTACATCAAGCACAACAACGGCGATTTTATAATCGTTCATATTTTGCTGATGCTCTAAGTTCTTATCAATCGTCAGCAAAATATCAAACTCATCCATAACTGCCGCGCTCAATAAGTTGCCGTTTTTCAAACCGCTCCAATTCATTT
>Ga0136618_10000767_pt1 | contig 11605 bp, 8 predicted proteins | sample AntDrymUQ3302106_2_FD_104805 | JGI IMG/M metagenome (GOLD analysis project Ga0136618, IMG submission 104805) | Polar desert sand microbial communities from Dry Valleys, Antarctica - metaG UQ330 (21.06) | ecosystem: Environmental > Terrestrial > Soil > Desert | place: Antarctica: Dry Valley... | reverse complement strand
CGAGGTCAAGGCCGCGATCTTTGGGGCGCGCGCCGCGATGAAGCTCGCCGACCGCGACGTCCCGATCCAGGCCCAGGTCTCGCTGCTGCCCAACGGCGGCAAGATGCTCCTGGGCACCGACATCTCGGCGGTGCTGACGACGCTCGAGGCGCTGAACGTCGACGCGATCGGCCTGAACTGCTCGACCGGGCCCGAGGACATGCGCGACGCGATCCGCTTCCTCGGCGAGTACTCGCCGGTGCCTGTCTCGTGCATCCCCAACGCCGGCATCCCGATCCAGGGCCCCGACGGCGAGACGATCTTCCCCGAGGGTCCCGAGCAGTTCTCCAAGACGCTGATCGACTTCGTCACGCGCTATGACGTGAGCATCGTCGGCGGCTGCTGCGGGACGACCCCGGAGCACATCCGCATGGTCGCCGAGGGCATCAAGGGCAAGCGCTGCAAGCCGCGTCCCGCCCCGCGCGAGACGCACGTCAGCTCGATGATCGCCGCCACCACGCTCGTGCAGGAGCCACGGCCGACGATGGTCGGCGAACGCGTCAACTCCCAGGGCTCGCGCAAGGCCAAGGAGATGCTGCTGGCCGACGACTACGACGGCCTCAGCCAGATCGCCGAGGATCAGGTCGAGGGCGGCGCGCACGTGCTCGATCTCTGCGTCGCGCTCGTCGAGCGCGACGACGAGGGTGAGCAGATGCGCCGCGTGGCCGAGCGCGTGTCGCTCGCCCAGCCGGCGCCGATCCAGGTCGACTCGACCGAGCCCGACGTCATCGAGACCGCGCTCGAGCAGATCCCGGGCCGCGCGATCGTCAACTCGATCAACCTCGAGGCCGGCCGCGACAAGCTCGACCGCGTCGTGCCGATCGCCCTCGCCCACGGCGCATGTCTGATCGCGCTGACGATCGATGAGGTCGGGATGGCGAAGACCGCACAGCGCAAGCTGGAGATCGCGCAACGGCTGAAGGAGCTGTGCTGTGACGAGCACGGCCTGGACCCCGAGGCGCTGATCTTCGACGTGCTGACGTTCACGCTGACGACCGGCGACGAGGAGTGGCGGCCGTCGGCCGTCGAGACGATCGAGGGCATCCGCCTCGTCAAGGAGCACATCCACGGCGTCAAGACCTCGCTCGGTGTCTCCAACGTCTCCTTCGGCGTCGGCCCCCGCGCGCGGGCCGTGCTGAACTCCGTCTTCCTGCACCACTGCGTCGAGGCCGGGCTGGACCTCGCGATGGTCAACCCGAACCACATCACGCCGTACTCGGAGATCGGCGAGGCTGAGCGCGCGCTCGCCGACGACCTCGTCTTCAACCGCCGCGAGGACGCGCTGGAGCTGTTCATCGCCCACTTCGAGTCCCAGTCGCATGAGGCCGAGGACGAGAAGGCCGACCCGACCGAGGGCATGGAGCCCGAGGAGGCGCTGCACTTCCACATCCTGCGCCGCAGGAAGGAGGGCGTCGAGGATTGGGTCGATGCCGCCGTCGAGAAGCTCGGCGCGGTGCCGACGCTCAACGAGGTGCTGCTGCCGGCGATGAAGGAGGTCGGCGACAAGTTCGGCGCCGGCGAGCTGATCCTGCCGTTCGTGCTGCAGTCCGCGACCGTCATGAAGCGCGCCGTCGCGCAGTTGGAGAACTACCTCGAGAAGGTCGAGGGCTACACGAAGGGGACGGTCGTGCTCGCGACGGTCTTCGGCGACGTGCACGACATCGGCAAGTCGCTGGTCAACACGATCCTCACGAACAACGGCTACACGGTCGTCGACCTCGGCAAGCAGGTGCCGATCTCGGCGATTCTCGAAGCCGCCCAGGAGCGCAATGCGACGGCGATCGGCCTCAGCGCGCTGCTCGTGTCAACCTCCAAGCAGATGCCGCTGTGCATCGAGGAGCTGCACGAGAAGGGCCTGGACTACCCGGTGCTGATCGGCGGAGCGGCGATCAACCGTGACTTCGGCCTGCGGGCGCTGTACCCGAAGGGCAAGGCGGCCGACGACATCTACGAGCCCGGCGTCTTCTACTGCAAGGACGCCTTCGAGGGCCTGAACAAGATGGAGCAGCTGATCGAGCAGGAGGGCCGCGCCGCGCTGCTCGAGAAGACGCAGGCCGCCGCCCTGCACTTTCGGCTGTACGGCAAGGACCCGCCGCCGCTGATCACCGACGACGACAGCGTCCGCTCGGCCGCCCGCACCGACGTGCCGATCCCGACGCCGCCGTTCTGGGGCGCCCGCGAGATCGACGTGCCGCTCGACGAGATCTTCCCGCACCTCGACACGCACGTCCTGTTCAAGCTGCACTGGGGCGGTCGCGGCGTGAAGGGCGAAGCGTGGCGCGAGCTCATCGACGGGGACTTCCAGCCGCGCCTGGAGCGCATGTGGCGCGAGCAGGACTACCTCGGCCCGCGCGCGCTCCTGGGGTACTTCCCCTGCTACAGCGAGGGCAACGACGTCGTCGTGCTGGACCCCGACGACCGCGAGACGGTGCTCGAGCGGCTCGTGTTCCCGCGCCAGCCCGAGCATCACCGCATCTGCCTTGCGGACTTCTTCCGACCGCGCGACGCCGACGAGCTTGATGTCGTCGCGCTGCAGGCGGTGACCGTCGGCCCGCGCGTGACGGAGGTCATCACGGCGCTGGAGGCCGAGGGCGAGTACGCCGACCAGCTCTTCACCCACGGGCTCGGCGTGCAGTCGGCCGAAGGCACCGCCGAGTGGCTGCATTCACGCGTGCGCGAGGAGCTCGGCATCGGCCCGACCGAGGGCCGGCGCTACTCGTGGGGCTATCCCGCCTGCCCCGAGCAGTCCGAGCACGAGAAGATCTACCGCCTGCTCGACGCGCCCTCGATCGGCCTGTCGCTGACCGGCGGCTTCGCCGTCGAGCCCGAGCAGTCGACGCTGGCGATCATCGCCCATCACCCGCAGGCCGTCTACTTCGGCATGAAGTCCGGCTTCCTGCCCAAGGAGCGCGCGCCGGACGACATCATCGCCGGCTCCGATCGCGACGCCACGAAGAAGCGCGACCACGACCCGCGCGACGGCCCGCCCGAGGACGAGCCGGCGCTGGCTGCCGACGCGCGGGCGTAGCTCTCCGCAGGTGCGCCTTTACACAATGGCGTAGCTACGGTAAAGGCCATGCCTCGCGTGTCCTCGAAGAACCAGGTGACCCTGCCCGTCGAAGCGCTGCGCATTGCCGGCATCGGCGCCGGGGACGAGGTCACGATCCGCGCGGCGGGTGACGGCGAGCTGATCGTCGCCGCGCGAGAATCGCGAATCCGTCGTCACGCCGGGATCGCGACCGGAATCTACGAGCCTGGAGAGCTCGAACGGCTGCGCGACGAATGGCGGCGCTGATCCTCGATGCGAGCGTCCTGATCGGACTGCTCGACCGTGCGGACGCCCACCACGAGCGGTCGGTCGCCGATGTCGAGCGCGCCGATCAGGAAGGCCGCTCGCTGATCGTGGCGGCAAGTGCATACAGCGAGGCGCTCGTCGCGTTCGCCCGCGCGGGCCGCATCGCCGAAGCGCGCGATGCGATCGCGGCGATGGGGATCACCGTGGCGCCGCTCACGGCACGCGCCGCCGAGCAGGCCGCCGCACTGCGCGCACAGCACGCAAGCCTGCGCCTCCCCGACGCGATGGTGCTCGCCTGCGCCCGCATGCTCGGTGGCGACCTGCTGACCTACGACGAGTCCGGTCGGCCGGTCGCCGAGCTCGGACCGATCCGCGCACGCCGGTGGGTCGACGCCGCGGATCTGCGCGAGCTGTGGGACCTGCCGGCAGACCCGGCGCTCGAGCACGACCTGGAGGGCTTTCGCGCCGATCTGGGCGACGCTTGGGGGCGGTAGACCGTGCGAGCGGTCCTCGACACCTCCGTGCTCATCGGCGGGGAAGCGGTGTCGCCGGGCACCGCCTCGGCGATCAGCTCCGTCTCGATCGCCGAGCTGCATTTCGGCCTGCTCGTGGCGACGGACGACGACACGCGCGCGAAACGAGCCACGCGGCTGGGCATGCTGGAGGCGCGCTTCCCCGATCCTCTGCCCGTCGATGACCGGGTCGCGCGCGAATGGGGTCGCCTGCAGGCGGCGGTCGCCGGCCGCGACGGGCAGCCGCGCCGGCGCGCAGCCGACCTGGCCATCGCCGCGACGGCCAACGTCCACGGGGCGGTGCTGCTGACCAACAACCTCAAGGACTTCGCGATCATCGACGACCTCGTCAATGCTCGCAGCCCAGCCGGCGGCTGATCAGGACGTCGCAGGCGTCCGCACCGGTGCAGAACATTGTTCGTCGCGCCGATCAGGCGGGCAGGCGCGCCTCCTCGAGATCCAGGTCGCGCTGAATCTCGCGCATCACGTCGGACTTCAGGCGGCCCTCGTTGCGCAGCCCGAGGATGGCGTCGGCGTCCTGCACGAAGGCGCCTTCGACGCCGGCTCGCTCGTCGCGACCTGGATCAGTAACGCGGCGGAGGCTTTGTGACGAGGAACAGCATCGCCGTCGCGTAGATCGTCAGCAGCACGCCGATCGCCAGCACGATTGCGGGCAGCACGTCGATCGGCGGCCACGGGCCGGCGAAGCGCTCGAAGTCCCGGCCCTCGGCCTCGATCAGCGGCACGACGTCCTTGTCGAGGTAGTCGGCGAGCTCGGGGATCGTGCGCACCGGCGTCGCGGTGTCCAGGCGCGTGAGCTCTTGCGTCCCGGGAATCTGCCTCCAGCCCGCCGTCACCGGGCCGACGGCGAGGATCGCCTGCGCCAGACCCGGCGTGCGCCTGCGCAGCGTCGCGACGAGCCGGTCTCCGCCCATCCCCAGCTCACGCGACAGGACGGCGAGCAGCCGCGGCAGCTCCGTGGCTACGGCGCTCAGCGGAATCGCCTCGAGCAGCGCGCTGGTCCGCGGCGCGGCGTCCGCCAGCCGCGCGCGCACCCGCTCCCTGGATTGGCCGGTGCGATCGGCGACGAGCGCCACCAGCTTCGGGACCTCGGCGGCCGCGCCGCCGGCCGCGGTCATGATCGGATCGCCGAAGCGCACGGACTGCGCCACGAGGTCGATGCCCGCGCGTGTCGGGCCGGTGCGCCGCTCGGCAAAGGCCGGCTGGAGGACATCGAGCGTGCGCTCGGCGTCGTTGAGGCGCGGGAAGAGCGCCAGCGCGCCGACGGTCGCCATCGTCACCACGCCGAGCGCCGCGACGAATCCCCAGGCGACCTTGCCCGACGGGCCGTTGACGCTCCAGCGGGCATGCAGCAGACCGAAGGCGGCGAGGACCCCGCCGAGCACGAGCAGCACGATCGGGATGGTCCCGACGCCGCCCGAGCCGGCCAGCGCCTGGACGCGCTCGTGCTCGGTGCGCAGCACGCCGATGAGGTCATCTCGCAGGTAGTCGCGATAGTCGGGGACCGTCTTGACGACCGCGCCTCCGTCAAAGCGCGTCAGGCCCTGCATGCCCGGGACGTTGCGCCAGCCGCTCGTCACGCCCGGCAGCTCGGAGAGCGTCGCGAACAGGCGCGGGAAGCTGCTCGCGAGCAGTCCCTGCAGCTCCTCCTCGGTGATGTTCAACGCCGACGACAGGTATCCGGTGAGCCGGTCGCGCTCGCGCACGATGCCGGAGAAGGGCAGCGCGCGCAGCAACGCCTCGGTGTGCGGCGCGGCGCGGCGCAGCAGCGCCCGGGCGCGCCGCTGCGAGCCGCCCGTCCGGCGTGCGATCGTCGAGATCAGCGTCGAGACCTCGCTCGCGCCGCCGCCCTTGGTGAGCAGCGGGTCGGCAAGGTCGACGTAGCGCGACAGCAGCCTCGTGCCCGCGACCTCGCCGGCGACCGCCTGATCGGTCATCACGGGCGTGGTGGCATCGACGAGCGACTGACCCGCCGACAGCCGCGGGTGCAGCTGCAGGCCGATCACGATCGCGACCACGATCAGACCGACGATCATGACCCCGAGCCACGCCCGCGACGCCGCGGTCGACAGCAGCCCCTTCATCCGATCCGCTCTCCCTTTGACCCTGTCGGCGGCGACGACCGCCCGCCGCGTGTTGGTGCGCGACCTTACACGCGAGGCGCCGGGATGCGCTGCACTGGCCCAGCCGCCGACGCCGAGATGAGCGCGAGCTTCTCGGTGCGCGTCAGACGCTTGATCCGGGCCTCCTCGCGGCGCGCGGCGCCGCGGTCGGCCATCGGCGTCGCGAGTGCGAGCTCGACGGGCAGCCGGCTCGCCGTGTAGCGGCTGCCACGGCCGCGCCGATGCGCATCGAGGCGGCGGGTCAAATCGGAGGTCCAGCCGCAGTACAGCGAGCCGTCGCGGCAGCGCAACAGGTACACGTAGGCCTGCTCGGTCATCCGCTGTGCTGTTCGACGCGCCAGGCCGCGATCATCCCACCCTCCAACCGGAAGGTCGCCTGCCGGAGGTCTAGACTCGCGCGCGCAGTGTCCGTGGCGCGTGTCATCGCGATGGTCGCCGTCGCGCTCGCGGCGATCGCTGTGCGCGACGGCGCCGACATCGCGAGCGCGCAGTCACGCTGCCTGCCGCCGCTGATTCCGTGCGCGCCCGCCCCGCAGCCGGAGCCCGCTCCCGCTCCCACACCGGCCCCCGAGCCCGAGCCGCTGCTCGAGCTCGGGCTGACCGAAGCGGATGCGCGCCTGCTGGATGTCAGCCGCCAGCGGTCTCCCGGGACGCTCGTCGCCGCGCTGAAACCCCGCTACGTGCGCGTGCTCGTCGACTGGAACCGGATCCAGCCACGCAAGGGCCAGCGACCCAACTGGGATGCCCCGGCGGGCGGCTGCCCCCGCCGCGTACCACGCTGCAAGAGCGCGGGATTGCGCGGCCTGCTCGAGGCGATCCGCTCCCGCGGCCAGGCCGACGGCGGCTGGAAGGTCGTCATCGTCCCGTACTTCACGCCGCGCTGGGCCGCAAGACCGAGGACGGGCTGCGAACGGAGCGGGACGACCGCCAAGGCGCGGATGCCGCGGATCGCCCACTACCGCCGGTTCCTGCATCAGATCCAGGCCCTCGGCGACAAGCTCGACCTCGAGCTCGACTACTGGACGCCCTGGAACGAGCCCAACCATCCCGGCTTCCTCAACCCGCAGCGCCGGATCTGCGACCGCAGCTCCAAGCCGCTGGCGCCGGCGCTGTACGCGCAGCTGGCGCGCGCCGCCGCGATGCAGCTGCGCCCGGGCCAGAAGCTCGTGATCGGCGAGCTCGCCGGCCTCAAGAAGCGCAAGGCGCACAGCTCCAGCACGACCGAGTTCATCCGCGCGATGCCGTCCGACGTCGTCTGCGGCGACGCGCGCGCGTTCGCGCAGCATGCCTACATCGGTAAGCGCGGCCGGCGTGGGAAGGCGGCGCGGCGGATCGATCCCGCGACCGCCGTACGCTCGACGACGAGACTGCTCAACGGCGTCGACGCGGCGCTGCGAAGCCATGGCTGCCAGCTGCCGCTGTGGATCAGCGAAGCCGGCACGTTCGACCACCACTGCGAGGCGATGGCGGCGACGCTCACGGCCTGGGCTCGCGATCGGCGCGTCGAGGCGGCCTTTCAGTACACGTTCCGCGACGTGCCTGGCTACCCCGTCGGGCTGATCAGCAACTCGTTGCGCAGGACCTATCCCTCCTACCGCGCGTGGCGCGCGTTCGCCGGATCCACCGATCAGATCCCCGAACGGCCCTGCAGCTAGCGGAGCACTACACCGTCTCGCGCGCTCCCGTGCGCGAGAATGTCTGCGCGGGCGACAGCTCGACCGGCGACGCGTGCATCGCGCGCAGCCGCACCTCGCGCCATGACAGGCCCTCCTTGACCAGCGCCGGGGCGCCCATCACGATCGCGGTCGCGATCTCGACGGACTGCAGGATAATCCCGTAGGCGAGGGCATCGGCGGCGCCGACGCCATAGGCCGTCAGTACGGCGACGCACGCAGCCTGGAAGACCCCGAGGTTCGACGGCGTCGCGGGCAGCACGGCCGTCACGTTCACGGCGAACAGCACGGCCGCGGCGGCGCCGATCCCCGCGCGCTCGTCGAGGCCCAGCGCGACGAGCAGCACGTAGCAGGCGATCCATTGCACCGCCCATGCCGAGAGCTGCGCGACTGCCGCGAGTCCGCCCAGCCGCGGGCGAGTGAAGACGCGCAGGCCGGCGCGCACCTGCACGAGCGCCGCGCGCGCCTGCGACACGAACGTCGCCACGCGCCGGAAGCGCGACGGCTTGCCCGAGCGCAACAGCGCTGGCACGGCGAGCATCAGGACGACGATCACCAGCGGCGCGATCGCGACCAGCAGCAGCGCGGTCTGGTGGGTGAAGAGGTCGACGGTGAAGAACATCGTCACCCCCAGCACGACGAGCGCCAGCACGTTGAGCAGCGTCTGGGAGACGATCGTTCCCAGCACGGCGGGCAGATGCAGGCGAGCGTTGCCGATCCGCCGCGCGACGACGAACGCGCGGGCCGGCTCGCCGAGGCGGGCCGGCAGCGTGGCCGACATCAACACGCCGATGAACGTCCCCTGCAAGGCGTCGACGAGCCGGACGCGCGCTCGCGGCAGCGCGGCGCGCAGGATCGCGTGCCACGCCACACCGCGGATCGCCATCGAGCAGCACATCAGACCGAGCGCGACCATCACCCAGGTCGGCGTCGCCGCGAGCAGCGCGTCGCCGATGCGCTCGAGGCCGATCTGCCGCAGCCCGAACGCGGCGAGCGTCACGGCGAGCAGCGCGACCACGCCGATTGCGGCGCGTCGCAGCAGCCGGGCGACGGGCCTGCGAGCGGCGAGGTCGCCGCTGGGCGGCGTGGGCTCGAGCGTCGGCAGGCGCGCGGCAGGCACGCGAACGCCATCGGCCGGCGTGCCGGCGAGGCGCGCCAGCGCGCGCGAGCCCTCGGGCGCCGGCATCGTGATCGCGTCGCGGTAGCAGTCGAGCACCTTGCCGGCGACCCGGGGCCACGCATAGCGCTGCGCGGAGCGCGACGCGGCGCCGGCCAGCGCGTCCCGGCGATCGCCGTCGAGCGCGAGCGCAAGCAGGACCTCGCCCAGCGCCCTGGGATCGCCACGCGGCACGAGCACGCCGTCGACGCCGTCGGTGACGACGTCGCGGTAGCCGGCGATGTCCGATGCCACGACCGGCGTCCCCGCCGCGAAGGCCTCCGTCAGCACCATGCCGAAGCTTTCACCGCCGAGCGACGGTGCGCACAGCATGTCGGCCTGCTCGAGCACACGGCGCTTCTCGGCGTCGTCGCATTTGCCCAGCGCCACGACGCCGCGGTCGTCGAGCATCAGCGGCGCGATTTCGTCCGCGCCGGCGCCGACGACGTCCAGGCGGACCGGCAGGTGATCGCGCAGCGCCTCGAACGCGCGCAGGAGCACCGGCAGGCCCTTGCGCTCGACCGTCTGCCCGATGAACGCGATCCGCAGAGGATCGCCCTCGGCGCGCACCGTCCGCGCCACCGGCGCGTCGGGCACGTCGACGCCGTTGGGCACAATCCGGTAGCTGCCGCCGTAGAAGCGCCGGCCGGTCCAGGCGGCCGCCTCGGACACGGCGATCCGCACATGCAGGCGGTTCAGCCGCCGGCGCGCGCCGAGGACGTTGGCGAAGTTGTTGGAGAAGGCGTTCTCCGAGTAGCAGTGAAACGTGCCGACCAGCGGGAGGTCGACCGAGCACAGCGCATCCCAGCACAGCGCCAGCGCGACCGGCTCGTGCAGATGGACGACGTCGAAGCCGCCGGCGCGCAGCTCGCGCCGCATGAGGCTGACGGCGCTCGCCGTGTAGGACACGTTGGAGACCGCGCCGTTGGACGGAAACCCGACGGTCCGGCCGAGCGGGATCAGCCACTCGGGCAGCTCACGCTGCCGCGGCCGCGCTCCGCGGTGCAGGCGCGCCGCGACGCGGTCGTCGGGATCGACCGGCGAGAGCACGCGCACGTCGTGTCCGGCGGCCAGGTACTGCTCGGCAAGCGCCTCGATATGACGTGTCACGCCCCCGGGGTACGTCCATGAGTACGGAGACACCAGCGCGATGCGCATCACGGCATCGTAGAGGCCTTGTCAGCGGACCGTGGTCCTGCGCGTAGGTACGCCGTCACGCACGCGAGGACGAACGTCCCGAAGACCAGCAGGATCGGGCCGGAGTCGTTGAACAGCGTTCCGACGATCGAGGCCGTCAACCCGCCGACGAGCGCCGCGCGCCAGACCGGCGAGCCGCGCAGCGGCGCGAAGATCCGCTCGCGATAGCGCGTGGCGTAGACGATCGACAGGATCGTGAGGATCGCGATGAACGGCATCGCTCCCGACATCAGGACGTTGAAGGCAAGCGTGTAGCGGCGTACGACGACGTCCCACAGGGCCCCCGGGCCATCGGCCTGCAGGATCGTGCGCGTGAAGTGCCCGTCGCCGCCCGTCGCCAGGTCGAGCGCTGCGAGGCCTGCGATCGCCGCGACCGGCGTCAGCAGCGCGAGGCCGATCACCCACCGCGACAGTCTGCCCGGCAGCAGCAGGACCGTCATCACCGCGATGCCCGCGCCGAACGTGATGACACCGCCGACGTCGGCGCCGAGCTGGCCCGCGCCGACGAACACCGACGCGACGAGGCCGGCGGTCGCGACGATCGCCGCGGCGCGACGCGAACGGCCCGGCCCGGCGCCGAACGGCGCGGGCGGACCCTCGATGTCCGCTCGGCGCATGAGCGCCGCGGCAAGGCCGACGAGCAGCAGGACCACCAGCGTGGACTCGAGCTCGTTGCCCAGCCCGTAGAAGCGTGAGCCCGAGCGCGGGTTGACGCCCAGCAGGGACCGGATGATCAGCTGCGATCCGAACGCGAGATCGGCGCCGTAGGCGACGACGGCCACTGCCGCCGGAACCAGCGGCGCCCGAGGCCAGCGCACGAAGCGGTCGCACAGGACCGCGAGGCCGAAGCAGCCGGCGACGATCGTGACGACCTCCGCCAGCCGCCCCGGCGCAAGCCAGCCGGTGAACAGCAGCACCGGCAGGACCCACAGCATCGCCAGCCCACCGATCCGCAGTCCGGCACTGACCCCCCGGCGATCCGACAGCACGCCGCGCGCCAGAATCAGCGCCGCCCACGTGAACAGCAGGGCGAAGATCGTCGGCGCGCGGCGCCCGCTGACGACCCGCAGTCGCGCTTCGAGCGTCCGCAGCCCGGCGGCGTCGCGCGTGGCGTCGACGTGAATCAGCTGGCCCTTGACCCCGGCCGGCACCTTCAGGTCCAGTCCGCGCAGAATCGTCACCGGCAGGTCGATCGCGGCCACGATCCCATCCAGGCGGGTCGTCGGCGACGCAAGCAGGCCGACCGCGCCGGCGTCGGCGAGCACCGCACCCGCCGGCAGCAGCTGCGGCACAGAGGCCCGCGGCGGCGTCTGCATGACGATCAGCAGATCCTCGGGCCGGCGGTCGCGCAGCAGCTCGTCGAGCACGGCGTCTCCCTTATCCGCGGTCGGCAGGCCCGCGACGACGAAGCGGTGACGCTCAAGCAGCCGGCCCACGCGCTGTGCGAGGCTGGCAGATGTTCCGAGTGAGAGCGCGGCGATGTCGCCGTCGCGGTCGGCCGCGACCACCGCTTCGAGATTCCTGCGGCTGCGCACGCCGGCGAAGGCCGCGCCGCCCGGGATCTGGCTTGCCAGCAGGCCGGGCCGGAT
>Ga0136618_10000766_pt1 | contig 11608 bp, 11 predicted proteins | sample AntDrymUQ3302106_2_FD_104805 | JGI IMG/M metagenome (GOLD analysis project Ga0136618, IMG submission 104805) | Polar desert sand microbial communities from Dry Valleys, Antarctica - metaG UQ330 (21.06) | ecosystem: Environmental > Terrestrial > Soil > Desert | place: Antarctica: Dry Valley... | reverse complement strand
GTGGCGGTCGCGGTGGCTGCGAAGGTCGAACGTGCACCCAGGCGCTCCGAGATCTCGCCGAGGCGGTAGTACTCGGGCCGGAAGTCGTGGCCCCACTGGCTGACGCAATGGGCCTCGTCGACGACGAAGAGACCGACGTTTCCCTTCAGCTTCTCGCCGATGCCCGGCGCCCAGAAGCGCTCTGGCGCTACGTAGAGCATCTTGGCTTCGCCGGCGAGAGCTCGGCGAAGCGACTCGGAGTTATCGGCCGACGAGCGCTGAGCGTTGATCAGCTCGGCGCTGTCACCCAGGCCCTCGACCTGGTCCTGCATGAGGGAGACGAGCGGCGAGACGACCAGGGTGAGCTTGTCATCGTCCTCTAGCGCCGGCAGCTGGTAGCAGAGCGATTTGCCTGCGCCCGTCGGCATGACCAGCAGGACGTCCTGCCCATCCATGGCCGCCTCGACCGCTTCGCGCTGCCCCCGCCGGAAGCCCGGATGGCCGAAGTGGCGGTCTAGAGCACCCTCGACGCTCAACGGACCGGTATCGCGGCTATCTCTTCCAGCGCGAACTTGCCGTCCGCGGACTGGGGATCCCCGAGCGGGTACTCGCCGGTGAAGCAGGCGTCGCAGTGGGACTCGCGCGGAGTGCCCACCGCCTCGTAGACACCCTCGAGAGAGAGGTAGGCGAGCGAGTCGGCTTGTAGCTCGGCCGCGATCTCATCCACGGTCCTCTCGTGGGCGATCATCTCCTCACGCGTCGACATGTCCACTCCGTAGTGGCAGGGGTTGCGGATCGGCGGGGCGGAGATGCGCAGGTGAACCTCGGTCGCACCGGCGTCGCGGAGCATGCCGACGATCTGGCGCGTCGTGTTGCCGCGGACGATCGAGTCGTCGACGACAACAACGCGCTTGCCCGAGAGGATCTCCGGCAGCGGGTTGAACTTCATGCGCAGGCCGTGCTTGCGGAGCTCTTGGCCCGGCTGGATGAAGGTGCGCTGGACGTAGCGGTTCTTGATCAGCCCGTCGTCCTTCGGGAGCCCCGCCGCGCGGGCATAGCCGGTGGCCGCGGGATTACCCGAGTCAGGGACCGAGATCACCAGGTCGGCCTCCACGGGGGATTCGCGGTGGAGGATCTCGCCCATCTTGGAGCGGACCTCCTGGAGAACCTTGCCCTCGAGGCGGGTATCGGGGCGCGAGAAGTAGATGTGCTCGAAGACGCAGTGGGCGCGGCGCTTGGGCTCGATCACCTGCCGGGTCTCGAGGCCGCGCTCGCCGATCGAGACCATCTCACCCGGCTCGACTTCGCGCACCAGCTCGGCGCCAATGATGTTGAAGGCGCAGCTCTCAGAAGCGACGCACCATGTGTCGCCGATCCGCCCCAGCGAGAGCGGGCGGACGCCGTGCGGGTCGCGGAAGGCGACCACGGCGCGCTTGGTCATGATCACGGTGGAGTAGGCGCCCCGAAGCCGCGGCATGACCGCTTCGACGGCATTCTCGATCGGCCGTTCCTCGGCGACCGAGAGGAGCGCGCACATGATCTCCGAGTCAGAGGTGCCGCGGAAGCGAAGGCCCTGCTCGGTCAGCTCCGAGTAGAGCTGGACCGCGTTCGTAAGGTTGCCGTTGTGGGCGAGCGCGACCTCACGCCCGTCGTCGCGCCAGACCGGCTGGGAGTTCTCCCAGGAGCCGCCGCCCGTTGTCGAGTACCGGACGTGGCCGATCGCCATGTCGCCGTCGAGCGCGCGTAGCTTCTCCTCGTCGAAGACCTGCGAGACGAGGCCGGTTTCGCGAAGCGTCGTGATGTGGCCGCCCTCGCACGTGGCGATCCCGGCCGACTCCTGCCCGCGGTGCTGGAGCGCGTAGAGCGCGAAGTACGCGAGCTTCGCGACTTCGGAGCCGGGCGCGTACACACCAAAGACCCCGCACTCGTCGCGCGGGCCTTCGCGGTCGGGAACGGCGTCAGTGTCGAGGTCCTGGGGGAGCCTCGTGGGAGAGGGCATTAAGGAGCTTCGCTTGGGTCGGTTGGACTCGCGGAGCAGGCGGGATGCCTGAGAATCAAGGCTAGCACCGGCTCCGGCCCCATTCCGTGCCAAAACCTGCCCGTAATGGGCCGAAAGCGGGTTAGTCCGGAAGCGATTGGCGCACCCGGAGGTCACCGATCAAGGAGCCGATCGGGCCGAGCGTGACCACGACAAGCGCCGGAAACCACCAGCCCCAGCGATCGGCGCCGACGCCGCGCACGCACAGGATGAGAAGCACCACGAAGCCAAAGCCATGGATCGGCCCGAGGATGGACACGAGGCTCTCGCGCTCGGTGAAAGAGGCCCACAAGAGGAAGCCGAGGAGCACGGCGTCGAGCAGAGCGACGATCGCGATCGCATCCACGAGGCGCTTCATCCCGCGTAGCTCCCCTGGATCACTAGGCGGATCGACCCAGAACCGTTCCCGCGCTTCGGTCATCGCGGGAAGTCTGGCATGTGCCGTTGGATCTCTCCGTCCTCAGCCGAGCGGCGCGACTGCGATCCGCACGGTGAACGGAGTGCAGTAAAGGACCACTGTGTCGTACTTGCGAAGGTCGGCGTCGTCCGGAAGCTCGTATGCCTGGTCGCCGACGTTTCCCTTGAGCGTGCCGAGCTCGATCCGGTCCTCGAGCGAGGACTCGTCCTTGGTGAGCCAGACCTCGACCGTGGGTCCCGGGTCGACATCGAACTCGGTGAAGGTGAGCGTCCTGTCGCCGTTCGACGCGCGGATCACCGTGGCCTTGCCCGTCCCGTCGTGCCCGTCGACGCCGGTGAACGGACCGCTTGCAAGGTTCACCGGGCCTTCCGGCTTCGGCTCGGGCTTCTTCTCGTCGGCCTTCTTCGCGTCCGCACCGGAGGCAGGCTCGGCCGGTGCGCTGTCGCCCGCGAGTCCGGCGGCCCGGTCGGTCTCCGAGGCCTCGGCAGTCGCCACCACGACCTCCTCGTCCACCTCGGTGTCGCGGAAGCCGGTCCAGTAGCCCACCGCGGCCGTCGCGGCGACCACGGCGGCGAACGTTCCGAGCATCGCTGTCCGTAAGCCGGGGCGCCGGCCGGCGAGCAAAACGACCGCGATCCCGACGAGCGCGAACCAGGCGATCACCAGGATCAACGCCGCCGGCCGGGTCTCGGCGACCCAGCGCTGGAGCACGAGCGACCCGACCCCCATCGTGGCCGCGACGGCGACCGAAGCGAGCAAACTCTTTCGTCCCATATGAATGGGTCCAGCCCGGCGCCGGTCCGTTACGCGGCTCAATGGAAGAGACCGGTGGCCGTGGCACCGACGAGCAGGGCGATCGCAAGGACGAAGAAAGCCGTGGCCCAGGCGAGTTGGCGCCACGGCGGCGCGTCCGCCGCCTCGTCGGCAGCGGGCGCCTCAGTCTCCTCCTCGCCGCCCGACCGCGGCAGGGCGAGCCTGTCCGAGTACACCTTCGCCAGGAGGCCGAGCCCCACCGCCGCCACGGCGGCGCCGATGAAGAGCGGCGAGGCGGGGTCGTCGAGCCCCGCGCCGAGGGACGCGTACGCGACCGCTCCCGGGATGATGCCGAATCCCGTTGCCAGCACGTAGTCGCGCCCGCTGATCGAGGTCGCGCCTGCGGCGTAGTTCAGGGCGTTGAACGGCACGACGGGAATCAGCCGCAGGACGATCAGCGCCAGGAACCCCTTGCCGCTGAGGCGGTCCTCCAACGCCTCCAGGCGCGGACCGCGTACCCGCTCGACCGAACCGCGCGCCGAGTGCCGGGCGATCGCGAACGCCACGGTAGCTCCGACCGACGCGCCCACGACGCTCACCACGGCTCCCCCGACCGCGCCGTAGAGTGCGCCCGCCGCCAGCGTCAGCGGCAGTCCCGGCACGAATGCAACTGTCAACGCGGCGTATAGCGCGGCGTAAAGGACGGGCCCCAAGCCGCCGCTCCCGGCAAACGCGTCCTCCAGGTCGTCGGCGGATGGTCTGAGGACGAACGCGACCACGCCGCCGACCAAGATCACAACCGCTCCCACGATCAGGACCGTCCGTGGCGCCAGCTTCACGGGAGGCCGGGTCCTTCGCTCCGCCATGATTCCCCGCGATGATCGACGCACCACTCCGACGAGCGCTGGCCCCCGCGCTCGACAGCGCCGCCGGCCGTCTCGCGCGCGCCGGGATCGGCGCAGGCACGCTCACCGCGGTCGGCCTGGCGATCGGCGTCGGCGCCTGCGTCGCGGCAGGCTTCGAGCACTGGTACCTCGCCCTCGCCCTCTGGATCGCGAACAGGGCAATCGACGGGATCGACGGCCCGCTCGCCCGGATGCGCGGCGCCACGGACCTTGGCGGGATGCTGGATTTTCTGGCGGACTTCGTCGTCTATTCCGGCTTCCCGTTGGCGGTGGCGATCGCGATCGAGGACTCGCGCGTGGCCGCGTGCGCGCTCCTTGCCGCCTATCTCCTGAACAACGTCGCGCTCCTGTCGTTCTCGTCGCTCATCGAGCGGCGAGGGATCGACCTCGGCGATGAGCGCTCGCTGCGCTTCACCACGGGCCTTACCGAGGGCACCGAGACGATCGCCTGCTACGCGCTGGTGTGTCTGATCCCGGAGCACGCCGGCTCGATCTTCTGGGTGTTCGCGGGCCTCGTCATGATCACCGTTGGCCAGCGTCTTCGGCAGGCGTACGCGACCCTGTAGAGGCGTCTCCCGGCAGCGGCCAGAGCCTCTCCGCGGGCAGCGTGAACCCGACCAGGGCGCCGGCAGCGGGCGCTTCGGCGGGGTCCACCATCGCCTCTACGCGTTGTCCCTGCCAGTCCAGCACCAGCCGCACCCGCGAGCCGCGATAGGTCGACTCGACGACGGTCGCGGTCAGCTCGCCGGCGCCGACGGCGACGTGCTCGGGCTGGATCGCCCAGACCTGCCCCGGCGGGCCGCCGGGGATACGCAGCAGATTGGAGATGCCGAAGAACCTCGCTGCCACTCCGGACGCGGGGCGCTCGAACATCGCGCTCGGCTCGTCGTGCTGGACGATCGAGCCCTCGAGCATCAGCGCGATCGAGTCGCCCATCTCGGCCGCTTCCGTGCGGTCGTGGGTGACGAGGAGGGTGGTCAGCCGCCGCGCGGTCAGAACCGATGCGAGCAGGACCCGCAGCGATTCGCGCCGGTTTGGATCGAGGGCGGCCAGGGGCTCGTCCAGTAGGAGCAGATCCGGATCGGCACAGAGGGCGCGAGCGAGCGAGACGCGCTGCTGCTCTCCGCCCGACAGGCCCGCGACCCGGCGCTCGGCGAAGCCCCCGAGGCCGACCTCGCCCAGTCGCGCCCTCGCCGCCTGACGTCGGGCCTCCTTCGCGACGCCGCCGACCCGGAGCGGCAGCCCGACGTTGTCCTCCACCGAGAGATGCGGCAGGAGCCGCGGCTCCTGGAAGACCATTGCGATCCGGCGGCGGTGCGCGGGCAGCCGCAGCTGGGAGACGCCGCCGAGCGCGATCTCGCCGGCCTCGGGCTTCTCGAGCCCTGCCAGTGCACGCAGCAGCGTGGTCTTGCCGGCGCCCGACGGGCCCACGACAGCGACGATCTCACCTTCGCTCACCTCGAGATCGATGCCGCGTAGCACCGGCGCCTGCGAGCCGCCCGGCGACACCACAAGCCCGGTGACGGCGAGCCCCCCACTCACAGCGGGCTCCTGGCCGAGCGGGCTACCACGGCGAGCGCCACAACGCAAGGCGCCAGGAAGAGGATGGCCATGGCCGCGGCCACCTGCGGGTCGGTGCGCACGAAGGGAAGCATCGCAACCGGCAGCGTGGGCAATCCGCCGCCGATCGCCAGCGAGGTCCCGTACTGGCTCCAAGAGACCAGGAACGCGAGCAGCGCGGCGATCGCCAGCGTCGGCCGCAATGACGGCAGAGTCACCCAGCGCAGGCGCTCGAGCGGTCCGACGCCCGACGCCGCGGCCATCTCCTCGAGGGAGTTGAGCTCGCGACCGAAGCCAGAGATCAGGATGAGGACGGCATAGGGGAGTGCGAACGTCACGTGCGAGAGGACCACCCCCACGAGCGTGCCGTCGATGCCGAGTCGGATAAACCACTCGGTCAGCCCGAAACCGGCGAGGTACGACGGCATCAGGAGCGGCAGCGCCAGTGCGACGACGAACACGGTCGGTGGTGGCTGAAACCGCATCCCTATTGCGCGCGCCGCCGGCCACGCGATCACGAGCGCGACGACGGTGGTCGCGAGCGCGATAACGATCGAGTTGGCGAGGGCCTCGCCGGCACGCCCGCTTCTGAGAGCCACGTCGAAGCCGCGAGTGCCGAGATTGTCGGGCAGCACGCCGGGCGCACTCCAGCTGTCGGCGACGGCCTGAAGCGCCAGCACGGCGAGCGGCAGGACGAACAGCGCGGCGAGCGCGACGCTGCCCGCGATCCTTGCCGTCCGCTCACGCATCGTCGACCCCGCGAGCGGCCCGCACGGCGACGAGCGCGAGCACGGTCGCCAGAAGGCCCGCGATCAGGAGTGCGGCCGCGGCCCGGCCTTCGCCCGCAATCACGTCGCCGCTGGTTGCCTCGAACGCGTACGCGGAGAGCGCCGGCGGGTAGTTCGGGCCGATCGCAAGCGGGACCTCGAAGGCGCCGATGGCGAACGCCGCGACGATTACCGACCCGATCACGAGCGGGCGGCGGACGGCCGGCCACAACACCCAGGCCGTGCTGTGGAGGCGGTCAACCCCGAGCACGGCGGCGGCCTCTTCTCGCTCGGCGAGGGCCGTTCCCATGCTGCCCAGAACCAGCAGGGCGATGAACGGCGCCTCCTTGTAGACGTAGACGCCGATCACGCCGAGCCCGCCGCCATCGCGGATCACGTCGAACGGCAGGACGCCGAGCGTGCGGTCGGCGAGCCCGCCGGGGCCCAGCCACACGACAGCGATCACGGCGACGAGCAGGTGAGGGATCGGGATTGGCAGCGAGGCCACGGCGCGCGAAGTGGTGCCATGGCGCCGGAGCGCCATCGCGAGGCCGAGGCCCGCCACGGCCGCGAGCACCGTGGAAACGGCAGCGATGCGGAGCGTCAGGAAGAGGCCGTCGCGGAACGCCGGATCGCGGAGGAGATCGGTCCACGAGTCGAGTGTTGCGTCCCCGGCGCCGCCGCCGAGCGGGATCAGGCTGACCTTGAGCGCCCCGATCAGGGCGCCGCCGAACAGCACCATCGAGACAGCCAGCGCCGGGGCGACGCGCAGCTTGTCGGCGCGACTCAGGGCAGGATCTCGCGCTTCCAACGCTCTTCAAGCGGCGGAACCCCGTCGGCCGCAAGCTCGTCCTTGGTATCGCCGAAGTCGTCGAGCAGGTAGACGCTGCCGGTGGCCGAGTCGAACGCCTTCCGCTCCTCGGGCTCGAGACGCTCGAGATCGAGCACCGTCGGAACGCCCAGGACCTCGGGGTCGGCCTTGATCGCCTGCAGCTCCGGATCGAGCAGGATGTTCGCGAGCACCTGGGCGCCCTCGACGTTCTCAGCGTCGGCCGGGATCGTCACGTAGGAGGTGTTCACCAGGGCGCCTCCTTCCAGCAGGAACGGCCGCGTGGTCTCGGGGAGCTGGCCCATCCGCACGGCGGTCTCGATGAACGCGGGGTCGAACGACATCGCGAAGTCGACCTCGCCGTCAGCGAAGAGCTGGTTCAGCTCGGCCTCGGATTTCGGGAACTTCTCGCCGTCCTCCCACATCAGGGGCCTTAGCTCGGTGAGGTAGTCGAAGGCCTCGTCCTCACCCTTTGCGATCACCACCTGCTTCACGAACGACGTGCCAGTGAAGTCGGGCGGTGCGGGATAGGTGACTCGGCCGGGGTTCTCGCGCGCGTAGTCGAGAAGCTCATCGAAGGTCCGGAGCGACGCCGGAACGTCATCCGGGTCGCTCGCGAACACGAACGCGGCCCGGCTCCATGGCGCTTCCTGACCCTCGGTCGGGACCTGCATGTCGAGAGCGATCGAGGGATCATCCAGATCCACGTTCGCGGCGTTTGGCAGGTTCTCGACCCAGCCCTCGAGCCACAGGCCGTTCTCCTTGCCCGCGGCGAAGTTCTCGCCGTTGATCCAGATCAGGTCGACCGCGCCGCCGCTTGTCTCGCCTGCACGCCTCTGCGAGACAACGCGCTGCACCGCTTCGGCCGTGTCGGTCACCGGCACCCGCTCGAGCTCGAAGCCGGCGTCGCGAACGGCGGGAGCCACGACGTCGTCGACGTAGTCGTTGATGCGCTGGTCGCCACCGAACATCCACCAGCGCACCGTCTGGCCTCTGGCCTCCTGCACGAGCTCGTCGAAGGAAACGCCGGCCGTGGGCTGCGCGGATTCGCTGTCGCCGCACCCGCCCACGCCGATGACAAGGGCGCACGCGAGTGCACCCAGGATCCTGCCTTTGCGGCGGCTCATGGGCTCAGCTGCCATCGTCTCGCATAGTGGGACGCTAACCGGCAAGCGTTACGCGTTCGTAAGGCTCTGGTCGCTCGAGGCGCGCGACGACGCAGAGCGACGGATAGCCCGCGAACGTGCGGGCTCGCGCGGTTTCGACAAGAGACTCTGCCGCAAGCTCGGCGGCGGGGTCCAGCGGGCGCATGCCACGGAGCTTGCCCTCAGAGCGCTCGGCGGCTCGTCGCAGAGGAGCCGTGAGCGCGCGGGCCGGGGCGCTCAGCGGCGGGGCGACGGTGAGGGTGCCGAACCGGCCCCCCGGCCGCAGGACGCGAGCCACCTCGGCCACGACCGCCCGGCGATCGGCAGCGTCGAGGACGTGGAGGAGATAGGACGCCGAGACCACGTCGAAGGTCCCGTCGGCGAACGGCAGCCGTCTCGCGTCGCCTTCTTGGAGCACCCAGCCCAGCGGCAGCTCCGGGGCGCGTCTCAGCATCTCGCGCGAGGCGTCGATTCCCACCGCCTCTTCCGGCCGGCGCTCGCGGCGCGCGAGCTGGTCGAGCACGACGGCGGGCCCGGTTGCCACGTCGAGGAGGCGCTCGTCGGAGCCTACGTCGAGCAGATCGAGCAGCTTGTCGACGGCGCGGCGCTCCAGGTAGAGCTGCCCCGAGTAACCCGACGCAAAGCGGTCCCAGTCCGTACCGTGCATCGCGTCCGTCCGCCCGCTCAGACGAGCGGTTCGACCGGCTCGGCGAAGCGGTCGGCAAGCGATGTCCAGGCGGCCTCTGCCTCGGCGACGGTGACGCTCGGCTCCATCCACTCGGACGAGATCTCGATGCGCTCGCCGCCCGCGGCACCGATCAGCCAGGCGTCGACGCCCGCTTCCTTCCCGCCCGCCTGGACCTCCCGTACGCGTTCCTCGGGACCCGCGACCAGGTAGCCGCCCGGCCCCTCGCCGAAGAGCGCGGCATCGGGGTCGCAGCCGCGAGTGCGGATTAAGGCGTCGAGATCGCAGCGCGCCCCGATCCGGCCGGCGATCGCCATCTCGGCGAGCGCACATGCGAGCCCGCCGTCAGAGATGTCGTGGATCGCGAGGTCGCCGGCTCGAGCTGCCTCGCGCACGAAGGCAAGCGCGCGGATGTGCGCGTCGAGGTCGAGCTCGGGCAGGCCGGGACCCAGCTCGCCTCGAGCCTTCGCCAGCTCCGAGCCGGCAAGCGATGGATCGAACGGCCCGACAAGAGCGATCGCGTCGCCGTCGGCTAGCGCCAGCCCCCCGGCCTTGCGGGGATCGGGAAGCTCGCCCACCAGCCCCACCACCGGCGTGGGGTAGATCGGGCCGGAGTCCGTCTCGTTGTAGAGCGAGACATTGCCCCCGACCACCGGTACCTCCAGCTCTTTGCAAGCGTCCGCGAGTCCCTGGACGGCGCGGTCGAGCTGCCAGGCGACCGTCGGCTTCTCCGGGTTGCCAAAGTTGAGGCAGTTCGTGAGGCCGAGCGGCTCAGCGCCGACGCACGCCAAATTCTGCGCGCATTCGAGCACGGCCTCAATGGTTCCGGTGTACGGATCGCAGGCGACGCGCCTGCCGTTGCCGTCGATAGAGGCAGCGATTGCGTTGCCCGTCTCGGGAAGCTGCAGCACGGCGGAGTCGGCGGTTTCGGGCCTGCGCACGGTGCGCGAGCCGACGATCGAGTCGTACTGCTCGAACGCCCACCGCTTCGACGCGATCGACGGGGAGGCAAGAAGGGAGAGAAGCGTCTCGGCGGGATCGTCGGTCTCGAGTGTCTTTTCGTTGCCGTAGATCCAGCCGTCCGGCTCGGCCGGCTCGAGGTCGTAGAGGGGGCAGCCGTCGACGAGCGCCTCCACCGGCATCTCGCCTGTCACGTCGTCGCCACGGAGGACGCGGAAGAGCCCTGAGCCCGTGACCTCGCCGACGACGGCGGGAGCGGCCTGCCACCTCCGGCAGATGGCGAGGACCTCGTCGACCTTCGCGGGCTCGACCACGGCGAGCATCCGCTCCTGCGACTCGGAGACCATGATCTCGAAGGGCTCCATGTCGGCTTCGCGGAGCGGGACTTCGCCCACGTCGATGTCGATCCCGACGCCTCCACCAGCGGCCATCTCGGCGGCCGACGAAGTGAGCCCCGCGGCGCCCAGGTCTTGAAGCGAGACGAGGAGCCCAGCGTCGAGCAGTTCGAGGCAGCATTCGACCAGCTTCGACTCCTCGAATGGGTCACCGATCTGAACAGACGGGCGCTTCGACTCGTCAGCCTCGTCCAGCTCGGCCGAGGCGAGGACCGACGCGCCGCCGATGCCGTCGCGGCCGGTCGAGGCGCCCATCAGGACGACCTTGTTGCCGATGCCCGCGGCGGCCGAGCGGATCATCGCCTCCGTCTGCGCGAAGCCGATGCACATCGCGTTCACCAGGCAGTTCTGCTCGTAAGGGGGTTCGAAGTAAACCTCGCCGCCGACCGTGGGCACGCCGATCGAGTTGCCGTAGTGACCGATGCCGGCGACCACGTGGTCGAAGAGGTAGCGCGAGCGCTCCGAGCTGAGCTCGCCGAAGCGAAGCGAGTCGAGGATCGCGATCGGGCGGGCGCCGAGGGCGAAAACGTCACGCAGGATCCCGCCGACCCCGGTGGCCGCGCCCTGGAACGGCTCGACCGCCGAGGGGTGGTTGTGCGACTCGACCTTGAACGCGACCGCGTAGCCGCCACCGACGTCAACAGCGCCCGCGTTCTCACCCGGACCCATGACCACGCGTGGGCCTTCTGTGGGCAGGCGGCTGAGGAGCTTTTTCGAGTGCTTGTAGGCGCAGTGCTCGGACCAAAGGAGTGAGAACATGGCCAGCTCGACGTCGTTCGGCTCCCGCCCGAGCTTCTCATTGATCAGCTCGAACTCGGAGTCGGTGAGCCCAAGCTCACGGTGCTTCGAAGGGGAGGTTGCGGAGTCTCTGCTCACGACCGCACGACTCTACCCGCGCCACTGGCGGCTTCCCGAGAGCCGGGCGGCTCGGCCGATGGGTGTGATGCATCGGCGATCCCTGCGTAGTACACCTTGATGGTGATGAGATTGAGGCAGGCACTGAGACTCGCTGCACCTGCACTCGTGGCCGGAGCGGTTCTTACTGCCGCTGCGCCTATTGCGCTCGCGGGCGACGAGGAAGCCCTCTTCGGTCCCCGTTACCACTCGGTCTCGGTGACGAAGGATGGTGAGCCGAAATCGCTCGTGGCGGACACGAAGCTTCGCGTCGAGTTTT
>Ga0136618_10000764_pt1 | contig 11621 bp, 10 predicted proteins | sample AntDrymUQ3302106_2_FD_104805 | JGI IMG/M metagenome (GOLD analysis project Ga0136618, IMG submission 104805) | Polar desert sand microbial communities from Dry Valleys, Antarctica - metaG UQ330 (21.06) | ecosystem: Environmental > Terrestrial > Soil > Desert | place: Antarctica: Dry Valley... | reverse complement strand
CAATCTGCAAGCAATCGGAATGGACACGACCGGACGGATTCAATATCTTTATCACAGTAAATTTTCCGAAAAACAGCAGAGGAAAAAATTCGCCAAAATCGAAAAGTTCGGCGAATATCTGCCGAACTTGCGGCAAGCGACCAACGACCACATAAATCTTGAAGGTTTTCCGCGTGAAAAGGTTTTAGCCATAATGCTGCGCCTGATAAATTCGCTTTACATTCGCGTCGGAACTGAAAAATCGGTCAAGCATTACAAAACCTACGGCATCACAACGCTGCAAAACCGGCACTTGGAAATCAGCAAAAAAGGCGAATTGATTTTTGATTTTGTCGGCAAACATCATATAAAACATCGCAAAATTTTGGTTGATAAAGAACTTGCCGATGTGATGAATGAGCTAAAAAGTATCGGCGGCGCGCGAAAATTATTCAACTATCTGGACGAAAACGGCAAGCCGCGCCCGATAAAACCGCGCGATATTAACGATTATTTAAAAACTGCGACCGCGCCCGAATTTTCCGCCAAAGATTTCCGCACTTGGGGCGGAACTTTGCTCGCCGCCCTCGAACTCGCGGAAATCGGAAAAGCAGAAGACGAAAAAACCTTAAAGAAAAATGTTGTTCAAGCGGTTAAAAAGGTCGCCGAACATCTCGGAAACACGCCGACTGTCTGCCGCAGTTCGTATATTCATCCGACGATTTTGAAATCTTATGAAGCGGGAATAACTCTGGACGAATTTATACCGCGAAAAAAACGCCGGATTAAGCGTATTCAAGACGAGTTCGAAGCCGAAGAAAAAGCATTGCTGAAACTGTTTCGGGCGTAAATCGGAAAATAAAAAGAGCGGCTCGAAAAACCGCTCTGACGTTAATTTTTTTCTATTTGTAGAATTATTTTCTCAAAAGCACGACCGGCGATTGTTCGGCGGCAAGAATCTTCGAGTAGAAATCTTTGATGGAAGCGTATTTTTCAACCGGAATACTTGTCCTTCTGGTCGTCAGGCTGCGCGAAAAATAAAGTTTTCCGTTTTTCATTTCATAGCTCGCCGCATAATTTCCGAAAGGAGTTTCCAATTTAACCGCATCGGGCATTTCGTCCACCACAAAACCTTGCGGCAGAGTGAAAACGATTGTTTCCTTCATTGCATTGGAATCTAGTTCAACCGGATGATTGCGTTTCGGTTCGGTCAGGACGATACCGTTTCTTCTGCCGACGATGACGGGTTTGAAAACCAGCAAACGGTTTTGCATCAATTGACCGTAAGACGGCGCGGAAAATTCGACATCCAAATCAAAACCGGCTTCGCTTTGACGGTCGTTCGATTTAACATCAACGAGTTGCGCGCCGGTCGAGCCGCGCGTCAGCCAGCCTTCGATGGCTTTTTTGTAATCGGAAGCGGAAAGTTCGCGCAGTTCGCGGCGGAAAACAGTCGAAGTTTGTCCGTTGGCGCGTTCGTGAATTTTCCCTTTGATAGAGCCGGTTTCGGTTAAAGTCGCTTCGATATTTCTTTCCAAAAGGTCGAATTCGGGCGGCGCAACCGGCATTTTTGATAACCCGCCGTTGTCGCCGGCGATTATCAACGCCATCGAGCCTTGCAGATAATCGGGCAAATCACCGACCGGCGTATAAGCATCGGTCGCGTCAAAAATCAAAAGTCGTCCGAGTTTCGCATCGTTTATAACAGTCGGCGATTTCGTTTCGTCACTGACTTTAACGGCGATAATGCAGTGATTAAATTGACGCGGCGAAGCCCATTCCGCGCGGACAAACGTCGGGTCGCCGGAAAAAATCGCAATCGGATACGCTTCGATTTTTAAGGTTTTGAGTAGTGCGCGCATCAGGTTTGCCTTATCTTTGCAATCACCGTAACCGCGCGATAAAACGAGCGACGAAGAGCGCGGGCGATAACCGTTGCCGTAACCGACGCCGATGTCTATCGAAATATACTGCAAATTTTGGACGTAACTGCCGATTGCGCGAATTTTTTCGAGTTCGGTTTTGGCATTCGCCGTTAAATCTCTGGCTTTAGCGGCGACCGCATCGTCAATGATTACCTGCGAATCGTGCAATCCGGTTGCCCAACGCGAAACGTCCGTCCAATCTGCGAAGGCTCGATTGACTGTTTGAGCGTTATTTTCGGGCGAATAATTGACGGCGATGCGCGGCGCGATATTGACGACCGCCGGACTCATCGGTTCGGGCGGAATCGGCGCGAGATTTCGCATTTCCCAGATGTAATTCGTTCCCGAAATTTGCGGTTTCACTTCCGCCGTATTAAAAGTAATGCTCGAAGCCTTCCAACTCGCCGGAAGATTAAGCGTGTAGCGCGAAACAAGCGTCGGAAGCCGTCCCTGGAATTCCCAAACGTCCTGATAAAAAAGCGGCGAATCTTCGGAAATGACCGTATAACCGAAAGTGTAACCGACGTCTACATCACCCGACGCATCAATCACCTTGATTCGTCCTTCGTTATAAACGTCGTCCGGATCAGCAATCACATCGAGAATAGATTTTTTATCGTAAACTTTGGTCGAACCGTCGGAACGAATCAGCCAGGCTTCGATTTCACGCACTTTTCCCGAACTGACCAGATAAAAAGTGCGGGCAATGGCAAAGTTTCTGCCTTCACGATTGAGAAGTTTGACGGCGTAATTCTCGACCGTGACAAGTTTGCCGTCGCTGCCGAGAGAAACTTGCTGTTCGTCGTGCAAAACAACCGCCGGAACATCTTTTTCGTAGGTCGGCACGTTCGCCGAAGCCGCTTGTCGAAACCAATTGGGAACGCTTTCACCGGCTGCCGAAAGATTGGTGAAAAGCAAAAAAACAAAAGAGATTGAGACTATTAGACGAGGAAACATAAAAACAAAACCTCCAAAATACTACTCGTAATTTGATTGAGCGCAGAATTTGACAATCTCTGCGCTCAATCATTTATTTAGTCGCTTCTTTAAGCGTGACAGTGTGCGAATCGGATTTGTGAAACGCATCGAATAAATTTTTCAACGGTTGATAGATAGCTGCCGGAAAAAGAGTGTTACCGCCGCCGCCGAAATGAAATTTACGGTTGTATTTCAAAAGATTACCGGCTTTATCAATGCTCATATTAATTTTGAGCGAACTGATTCCGGTAGCATCGGTAATTTCAGCCGGAGCGTCGGCGTTGTCTAATTGAAAACCTTTCGGCAACTCGATTTCAATATTGTCAACTTCCGACCACGGGTAATGAAAAAAGATGTCGTATTTGCGCGTTGCCGTCGCAAACATCGGATTTGCGCCGTGTTCAAAGAATCCGGGCTGCAGGAAAAGACGTTTGCCGGTTTTTTGCGCGTAATTCGGGACGCGAACTTTATATTGATAAATAAAAGGTTTTTCCGGGTCGCCCGCGTTTTCGATGCTGATACCGGAAACTTCCGCCGCGCTGATGCGGCTTTTGATTGATTCTTTTAAGTTTTCTTCCTGTTTGACGGCGGATTCCTTATAATTATCCATCTTTTGATTGTAAGCCTGATGTCCCGTATATTCGATTTTAACCGTTCCTTCGAGCGTCCCGTCTTCGAGCAGCTTGAATTTGCCGCTGCGTTTGGCGACGGATTTATCAATGCTTGAAAGCGGTGTTTTGGTCGTTACATAATCTTTATAACCCAAAAGCAAAACCGACGTATCTTCTTCGTTCCAAGGCAGCATTCCGCTCGGCGCGAATAAACTGCCCGGATCGTAATAACTCCAACCGCCGCCCGTTTTTACGCCAATCGAAGAAAAGTGTATGAATGAAACGTGAGCCTCCCGCGGATTAAAGAATTTTTCGCTGCGGTCGCCGCCGAATGCCAATCGCGCTTCAAATCCGAGCGCAGTGGCAAGCGAAGCAAACAGTTCGTTGATGTCGGTGCGTGTGCCTTGCAGTTTTTTGTATGTGTCGGCAGTTGATTTATTCGGTTTGATTTCGTCCTTCTGCTCGTCGGTCAACTGCGTGTCGTAAGAGATATTTTTTATCCTGGTTTTGCAGAATTCGTAAATTTTAGCGAGCTTTTCTTCCGGCGTTGCTGCGCCCGCGGCAATTTGCGCCGCCGCCGCTTTCAATTCTTTGCCGGGTTTGAGCGTGTCTTTGATTTCCCAATTTCGCACGATAACGCCGCCCGCTTTTGACCAGAAATCGCTGCTGTCATCTTTCAAATTATCCCAATAATAAAGCACTAACCAGGAACGAACTTCGTCTTCCGGCGGCATTTGCGGCTCTTCCCTGATTGCCGGAACATTTTCCATCGTCGCGCGGAAAAATCCGTTTTTATCTTTGATGAACTTATTGTCGTTCATATTGAATGTCAGGTATTTAACATTATTGGCGGGTTTAAAGTAATAAGTAATATTTTGGATCGGAATATCGTGCTGAAAAAACATCCGCATATTATTCGCCGAACTGCTCGGATAAACTTCCTGATAGCGATATTCGACGATTGCGCCCGGTTCGATATTCGGAACGGCAAATGATTTGGCTTTCACCTTGATTTTATCGGTTTTAGCAATTTCGCGTTCAAAAATATCGTTTTTGTTCAATTCGACAATCGAGCCGTCCGCTTTAATGACCCGCGCCATAATATCTTTGATTTTTACTCCTTTGACAAAAGGAATATCAACTTTGCTGTATTTTTCACGTCCGCGGTCGGTGAAAACTTTAACGCGAATATAATGTTTCATCACTAAATTTTCGGAACTGTCGTCAACGCGGACTTCCCAAAAAATAGCTTCGGCATCGGCATCGGATTCGACTTTCGCCGTTTTCATTTGTAATTCGGCAGGCGTTATCGCGCGCCATTCGTCACCGGCGAAAATTGTTTGCGAACAAACTAATATCAAAGAAAAAAGAGCAGGCAAAATATGCTGCTTAATGGGAAAAGACATAACTTTATTTACCTCTTATAAAAAATTACAGGAAAATGTTTCTCACTTTTATAAAGTGAATAAAAAATGAAAAATCGTATCAAAAGGCTTGCAAAACACTCGATTTCAATCGAATTTTTTTTGAGCAGTCAGACACATAAATTTTTAGACTTCATTGCGAAAATATGCTGTGAAAAACGCAGATTAGCGGTTTAGGGGAAGTTGCTTTCTGGTTATGGCATTATTTTCCGGGTGAATCGGTCTCGGATATCTTACAGTAATTAGTTTCTATAATGCAAGAAGGTTTGAGTCTGACGCATCTAAATTTCTCGCCCTGACAATATATGGGTTTCAAATTTAAGAAAACCGCGCTTCAAAATTTACCACCGCTTGATTTTATTGGGTTTCAAAATCTATAGATGCGTTAGTCCCGCAAGAAAGTTGACCGTCAATTTTGAACGGCGGGATTTATGCTATAATTTTGCTCAAATTAATTTTGCTTTTATAAAATTTTATACAAACAGGAGATTAGAAATGGCGGCTGATTATAGTAAAATTCAAGAACTTTTAGGCGCGGAAGCCGAAACGCTTTTGAATCATACGACAACGACAATTCCGAAAGAAAATTTACACATTCCGGGCGCGGATTTTATTGACCGCGTGTGGCTCGATTCCGACCGCACGCCGGCGGTTTTACGTTCTCTGCAGACGCTTTTCGATAACGGCAGATTGGCGAAGACCGGCTATCTTTCAATTTTGCCGGTTGACCAGGGAATAGAACATTCGGCGGGCGCGAGTTTTGCGCCGAATCCGATGCTTTTCGATCCGGAAAATATTGTTAAATTAGCCGTCGAAGGCGGCTGCAACGCGGTGGCTTCGACTTATGGCGCACTCGGCACGGTGGCGCGGAAATACGCGCACAAAATTCCGTTTATCGTCAAAATAAATCATAACGAACTGCTGACTTATCCGAACAGATTCGACCAGGTAATGTTCGGAAATATTGACCAATGCCGCGATATGGGCGCGATTGCCGTCGGCGCGACCGTTTACTTCGGTTCGGAAGAATCAACGCGCCAATTGACTGAAATCGCCGAAGCCTTCTCTTACGCGCACGAACTCGGAATGGCGACGATTCTCTGGTGCTATCTGCGAAACCCGAAATTTAAAACCAAAGAAGCCGATTATCACGCTTCAGCCGATTTGACCGGACAGGCGAATCATCTCGGCGTGACGATTCAAGCCGACATTATCAAACAAAAACTGCCGACCAATAACGGCGGCTATAATGCTTTGAACATCGAAAGCAGTTACGGCAAAACGAATCCGAAAATATACAGCGATTTGACGAGCGACAATCCGATTGACCTCGTGCGGTATCAAGTGGCGAACTGTTATATGGGACGCTGCGGTCTGATAAATTCGGGCGGTGAATCAAAAGGCGAATCGGATTTAGCGGACGCGGTTCGCACCGCCGTTATCAATAAACGCGGCGGCGGAATGGGCTTGATTTCCGGTCGCAAAGCGTTTCAGCGTCCGACCAAAGAAGGCATTGAACTACTTAATGCAATTCAAGACGTTTATCTGGCAAAAGAAATCACCGTCGCTTAAATTCCAGAGGGAATTTTTACAAATAAAAAAACGCGCTTGCTAAACGGCAGACGCGTTTTTTTATTGCGCGAAATGCCGCTCGAAATGTTTTTTATTCTATTTGTTGAATCTGATTCTTCCACCTCAGCGAAAAACAAGACAAGAGGTTGATTTTTAACCTTAAATTTTAAACAAAAGAGGGATGAAAATGAAAAACACAATTTTTGCACTATTTTTAATGTTCGGAATGTTGTTCGTTGCCGGCAGCGTATCGGCGCAAATGATGAAAAGCGACAATCCGATGGTTGGCGGAGCAGCGATGTATAAAACCAAAGACATTGTTGACAACGCGGTAAATTCTAAAGACCACACGACGTTGGTCGCGGCTGTTAAAGCCGCCGGTTTGGTTGACACTCTGAAAAGCAAAGGACCATTCACGGTTTTTGCTCCGACCAACGATGCGTTTAATATGCTTCCTGCCGGAACGGTTGACACGCTGTTGATGATGGAAAACAAAGCAATGCTGACCAAAGTTTTAACTTATCACGTTGTTGCGGGCAATATGGACTCGAAGAAGATTATGAAAGCCATCAAAAAAGGAAAAGGAAAAGCTACTTTCAAGACAGTTTCAGGCGGTACGCTAACTGCTTCGATGAGCGGCAACAGTCTTATGCTGATGGACGAAAAAGGCGGTATGTCGACAGTCACCATTGCTAACGTTAAGCAATCAAACGGCGTTATTCACGTGGTTGACAAAGTTTTAATGCCTAACTAAAACTCCAAATTTTAATTTTTTTGGCGAAAAGCGCGTTTGCTTGAAAACAAACGCGCTTTTTATTTTGCATCTGCTTTGCAGATTTAATTTGAATAAAGATAAAAGATACTTATTTCGCCTTATTCATATTTACAGAATAGCTTTTATAAATAGTTTCAATCCAGGCATCGGTTTTGATAAAACCCGTTCCCCATTCCTTATATTTTTCGGGCAAACCTTCTTTTTTAATAACTTCAAGCGATTTGGTTTTCATCTTTTCCCTGACAAGACCGGTCGTTTCCAAAAGCATTTGATGATAAATCTTCAAGTCATTGAGCGTTGAAACCGCGCCGTGTCCGGGAATTATTTTTGCGTCCGAAGGTATTTGTTTGAGCAATTCACCGATGTTTCGAGCCAAACCTTCGACGCTTCCGCCGCTACCCAAATCAACAAACGGGAAACGTCCGGCAAAAAAATCATCGCCGAGATGCACGACGTTCGAGCCGGTAAAAAACAGTACCGTATCGCCGTCCGTATGACCGTTCGGAAAATGAACGGCGCGGACTTCTTCGCCATTGAAATGCACCGATAAACCCGCATCGTAAGTAATCAAAGGCAGACCGATTGCCGCGAGCGGTTTGGATTCTCTACCGCCGGAGTTCGGAGTCATCAATCTTTTTCTGACATTTGCGTGCGCGATAATAGTTGAATCCGCGCCGAAAACCGGGTTGCCGCCCGTGTGGTCGCCGTGCCAGTGCGTATTGAAAAGAAAGCGCGGTTTGTCCGAGCCGAGTTCTTTGAGCGCGGCTTTGATTTTGTCGGCAAACCGTTCAAACTGGTCGTCAATCATCAAAATTCCGTCTTTGCCGGACGAAACGCCGATGTTGCCGCCCTGCCCGATTAAGACGTAAACATTTCCCGCCACTTTTTCGGTTTTGATTACCACATCCTGAGTGCTTGAATGAACGTGATTGCCTTTAATCAAAGACGAATGCGCCTTAACATTTACAAATAAAAAACAAATCAAAGATAAACTTAGCCAGATTTTCTGCATTTATATTTCTCCTTTTTGATTTAATCTTAAATAAATATAGGCATTACATTTGATAAACGCCTGTCAGAAAAGGATTTTTTGCCCTTTCAATCCCGATTGTCGTATCGTTTCCGTGTCCCGTGTAAACCGTAAAATCATCGCCGAGCGTCAGAATTTTGCGATTTATCGAATCCATTAACTGCTCGAAGTTGCCGCCCGGCAAATCCGTTCTGCCGATTGAATTTTCAAAAAGACAATCGCCGACGAAAACTTTTCGCTCCGCTTCTTCGACGAAAATAACGTGACCGGACGAATGCCCCGGACAGTGCGTAATCTTAAAACGCAGATTCCCGACCGCATAAATTTCGCCGTCCTGCCAATTGCGCGTCAATTTCGGCGGAACTTCATATTCGAGACCGAGAATTTTTAATTGAGAACGCGGAACGCCCATAAAAAGTGGCTGCTCCGGCAAGCCGTAATACAATTCCTCATCGTCTTTATGCAGCAGAATATCCGCCTTCGGAAAAATTTTGTGCAAAGCGGAAACTCCGCCGATATGGTCGAGATGAGCGTGCGTCAACGCGATTGCCTGCAACTGATAATCGTTGAGGCGCAGAAAATCAACAATTTCCGGCGAGTCTTCGCCCGGGTCAATACAAATTGCCGTCCGCGTCGGTTCGCAGACGACGACGCGCGTGTTTTGTTGAAACGGCGTTAAGACAAAAGTTTCTATAATCATATTTCGGTTAATTTAGTCAGGTATATTTCCGCATTAAAATCTGCGGTTTTTCTGTCCCGTAAGATAAACAGAATCGCCTGCCGGTAAGTTTCCGCATTCGGAATTCCGGTAAAGCAAGGCGTTTCGATTTCCGAAAGGCTGAGATAGCTTATTAAACAGCTTAGAAGCATCCAAAAAAGCGTTTCGTCTTCCGTTCCAATCGGATTATGTTTGCGAATAACGTCGCGGTCTTGCCGGATTCCCGCGCAAATTCCGGCAAATTCCGCCTCGCTGATGCGTATCATAAATTTCATTAAAACATAATCTGAAATTGATTCATAATGCACTAAATTCAGACAGCCTGTTGTGAGAAATAAACGAAACATATGTATCAAAAACAGCCAATAAATCTTTTGAGTAATTAAGGTGTCCGGTTTTACAGGCAATTATAAACTGTTTGAAATTTGTATTTGTGGCACATTACTTGCTTTTAAGAAAGCATCTTAGAAAGATAGCAGGGGACAACTGACGAACAAGCGGAAGGACAATTGACAAGGGTAGAGTTGATTTACGGGCAAGGGTAAATTTATAACGAACAAGGGGCAGGTTATGGCAACAACTTCGATTCAAGACCGTTCTGAGATTAATGGGGAAAAGAGAGTTGTTGCTCATATTTTGTTTGGTAAAAAGGTCGGCTTATTGACAAAGTTATTTGGCTGCGGACATCCAAATCTAAGCCGACCTTTTTCTCAAGGCAGACTGGGATACAGAACTTGTCTGCGCTGTGGAGCGCGAAAACAATTCAATCCCGAAACGCTGACAACTTTTGGCGCTTTCTATTATCCGCAGATTTCAAAGACGAACTTTTAGTAAAGATATTAAAAAATATTTTCGATATTTGAAAAGTAAAAATTGAGAGTGCATTTCGTATTTCTTTATAGGGTGAACATTTAATATCTGCTTAGCTCATACCAAAACATCGCTTTCAAATTTTGCTTTTCAAATTTTAATGCCGATATTCCTTTTACGAGGAGTTTCGGCATTTTTACTTTTTACAACTTTTCTTCATACATTACATAATAAGAGCTTTCCATTCCCGTTTTCTCATAAACTTTTTGCGCTCGCCGGTTTTCCTTTTCGACATACAAACGAAATCCGCAAACGTCTTTTGATTCTTCAGCCTTCTGCTTAACGTATTCATACAGCATCCGGTAAATGCCTTGTCCGCGGCATTCAGGCAAAATATAAACGCTCTGAATCCACCAAAACCACGCATTGCGCCAATCGCTCCATTCGTAAGTGATCATCAAACCGCCGACGATTTCACCCGCGTTTTCCGCCACGACGTAAAAACCTTTTTTTGAATCATCAAAAACCGCTTTTACGCCGCTGTGCAAAGTTTCCGGTTTTAGTTGTTTTCCTTCGGTTTCGAGCGCCATTGCCTGATTAAATTCTACTAATGAAACAACATCTTCTTTTTGTGCCAATCGTATATTCATAAATTTTTCCTTGACGAAAACTTTTTTGCCGTCTACTCTTTAATGTTTTGCCTGAAACGCAAACCATCACTTTATGAAACTTCGCATACTTTATCACGGAAACTGCTTTGACGGCGTATCTTCAGCCGCCGTTTTTACCAAATTTTATCAGGCGAAAATCAATGATTCAGCCGAAATTTTTTACACGCCGACGATGCACCGCGCCGGGAACGCCTTTGACGAAAATCAATTCGACGGCGACGAAAACGCGATTGTAGATTTCAAATATTCGTCGGACGAACGCTTAACCTGGTGGTTTGACCATCATCAATCAGCGTTTTTGTCGGAATCTGACGAGCAGCATTTTCGCGCGGATACGGGCGGAAAAAAGTTTCTCGATACGAGCAGCAAATCGTGCGCCGAATTTATCGCAAAAGTCGCCAAGGAGAAATTCGACTTTGAAGATGAATCTTTAGCCGAGTTAATCAAATGGGCGCACATAATTGACGGCGCACTTTACGAATCGCCCGCGCAGTGCGTCGAGCTTCGTTCGTCTGCGCTCAAATTGATGCAGGTTATTGAAGGCGAAAAAGATGCCGATTTTATTGAGAAAATTATTCGTGATTTGACCGAAAATTCTTTAGACGAAGTTGTCGCGGGCGATGAGATTCAGAAGAAATTAAAGCCTATATTAGAGCAGCATTGGAACACGGTCGAACTTATCAAACGGAAATCTCTATACGAACGCGGCGTGGTGCGGTTCGATTTGACCGAAAACGGCATTGACGGCTACAACAAATTTATTCCTTATTATTTTTACCCGCAAACGACCTACAACGTCGCGCTGACGCAAAGTTCGCACCGAACAAAAATCTCGGTCGGTTCAAACCCGTGGTCGCCGCGTCCGCGTCTTCACAACATCGCGGAAATCTGCGAACGCTACGGCGGCGGCGGTCACGCGGTCGTCGGCGCTGTTTCTCTAAAGCCGGAAGATTTGGAACTCGGCAAAAAATATATGCGGGAAATTATTGAAGAATTGCAGTTTGAAGATTAAGAATTAGCCACGAACAAATATAAAAGAAGACGAATTCCCAAATTGTGAGTAAAATTTTACTCACAATTTGGGAATTCGTCTTCTTTTATATTTGTTCGTGGCTAATTCTTAATCTT
>Ga0136618_10000763_pt1 | contig 11627 bp, 8 predicted proteins | sample AntDrymUQ3302106_2_FD_104805 | JGI IMG/M metagenome (GOLD analysis project Ga0136618, IMG submission 104805) | Polar desert sand microbial communities from Dry Valleys, Antarctica - metaG UQ330 (21.06) | ecosystem: Environmental > Terrestrial > Soil > Desert | place: Antarctica: Dry Valley... | reverse complement strand
TTCGGATATTGGCAGAGCGTTATCGAAATCGGAGAAGACGACTCGGACTCAGATTTAATCTGATTGCAGGCATCTACAACTTTGAACTCAAGGCGGTCAAAATTTAATTTCGCAAGAGGTCTAATCAACGGCACAATTACGCTTTCGGTAGTTTTATAGTAAATTTTGTTCCGTCATTTGAATTCGATTCGACATCAATTGTACCGTTGTGAAGCTCAACGGCTTTTTTCACGATTGCTAAACCCAAACCTGTTCCCGTTTCTTTGGTGGAGAAATAAGGCTCGAAGATTTTTTGTAAATTCTCTCCGGTTATTCCTCTCCCGCTGTCTTTTATTTCAACTTTTACTGCATCTTCGAATGGCGAAATCGTTACATTCAATTGTCCGCCCGTCGTTTCCATAGATTGGACGGCGTTGATAAATAAATTGTTAAAAACCGAGCGCAGAAATTCTGCGTCGCCCAAAATTTTCGGCACGTCTTCGCGTTCGACGAGACTGATTTTTATATTTTGTTCTTCGGCTTGCGCTTCGACGATTCTGAGCGAATCTTCGACAACATTCTTTAGATCAATCGGCTGCAAATTTGCGCTTGCCGGACGCGAATAACTCAGAAAGTCAGAGATTTGGCGGTTGATTCTGCCGACTTCCGTTTTTAGCTGCGCGGTCAACCGCTCAAAAGTCGCACGCTTTTCCGCATCTTCGGGTGCGAACTTCGAGCGCAAATGGTCGAGCGACAGATTAATATAATTGAGCGGATTGCGGATTTCGTGCGCGATTGCCGACGCGAGTCTGCCGACGACCGCCGATTTTTCCGCCCGCTGCAATTGCGATTCGAGCTGTCGCGCCTTTTCGAGTTCGGCGGTCATTTCGTTGAATTGAGCGGTCAGTTTTCCCATTTCATCATTTCGATTTGCATCCGGCACGCGAAAGCTCAAATCGCCTTCGGCAACCAGCCGCGCCGCGTTCGACAGATTGGCAATCGGTCGCGTAAATCGCCATACGAGAAAAATCGTTATTGCCGTCGAAAGCAGGAGAATCAAAAGCGTATAGATGAGCGGTTGAGTTGCGCGTTGGATGGTTTCCTTTCGGTCGTTTTTCAAAATTACCATTATATAAAACCGTCCTTCGCTGGTTTGAAGCGGGATGGCGTGCGCTTCGCCGTCCGTTTCCTCATCTGAGGCGACATTTACATTCGGAAATCTTCCCGCGTCTTCGCCTAAACGACTTCCCTCCGACAACGGCGGCAAATTCTTTAAATCACTCAGATTCAGGTTTTTAATTTCACCATTTTCATCTTCAGTCGGTAAATAATCGTCACTGAGACTATCCAAGACTTGCCAATCCGGGTTGATGACAATTATATCTCGAATACGTTCGGTTGATTTTTCATCGAAAAACGGTTGACCTTCGCGCTTGACGAAATCCTGCAAGCGGTCGCCGGAAGTTAGGCTGTTTGCGCCCAGAGCGATTCCGTCAACCAAGGCTTGTCCTTGCCTTGCGCGTATTTCGGCATTTTTATTTTCGGTTCTCAGATTCAGATAAAACTGTACGCCGAGCGTTGTGACGAGGAGAAACGCCAGAATTATCAGGAGTTTACCGCGAAATGTGTTAAAGAAATTCACCTTTATTTTTTGTCCTTCAATTATTTTTACTTTTGCCGAAATTTTTTCTTGCCGTTTCCCAGTTTTGAATGTTATAGTTTTGGGTAGCTTATACGCAAACTTTTTCTGCAGTTTAACTTGTTTCCAATTTAAGAAGCTGCGAACTCTCCATAGATTCATCAAAAATTAAATAAAAGAGGTGGCAATGACTCGATTTTCCGCAGGACGTTCGTCCTTAAATTTTCTATCTGCTTTTTTGTTATTTTCCGTTTTGCTGTCGGTCGGCACTCAAGCACAAACCAGAAAAACTTCTTCCACTTCAAAAAACAAATCAAAAGTTTCAGCCAAAACAACCGATCAAAACAAAATTTCCGCTAAAAAAGATTCACTATCAAAGGATTCACTATCAAAGAAGGAAAAAGAATCGGTATCAAAAAAGGATTTAGCGTCGAAAACAAAGTCTGCTAAAAACGACAAAAAACCTCAAGCGGAAAGCAAAAGGCAAATCGAAGACAAGAGACTAGCTAAAATCCGTCAAGCAGAAGAAGAAAAACGACAGAGAATCGAAGAAGCAAGAAGGCGCGAGATAGAAGAAGCGCGTCGGCAAGCCGCGCTTGAAGAAAAACGCCGCCGCGAACAATTGATTCGTGAAGCCAGAGCCAGACAAATCGCTTTCGAGCGCGGGCTTCGTACCGAAACAATCGAAAATATTGCAAGCGACGACACGAATGGCGAAGATTTGGAAGTGCGCCGTGCTGCCGTTAATGCCTTGGGAAATCGTGCGGGAACTGTTGTCGTGCTCGAGCCGCAGACGGGAAAGGTTTTGACCGTCGTCAATCAGGATTGGGCGATTCACAAAGGTTTTAAACCTTGCTCGACAATCAAACTCGTAACGGCGGTGGCGGGCATCAATGAACGAATGATTGACGAAGGCGGCAACATTCGCACCCGGAATTTTCCGATGAATTTGGACGACGCGCTCGCCTTTTCAAACAACAGTTATTTTCAAGTGGTCGGCTCGAATCTGGGAAACAGAAAAATGATTTCCTACGCGCAATCGCTTGGACTCGGGCAACCGACGGGCATCAACGTCGCGGGCGAAACCGCCGGAAAACTGCCGCACGGCAACGGAAACGCAAGAATTTATTCGCACGGCGATGATTTTGAAGTTTCGCCGCTTCAGCTTGCGGTGATGGTTTCCGCCGTTTCCAATAACGGAAAAATTATCGTTCCGCACGTTCCGCGTTCGGATTTCGAAAAGACAAATTTTCGCGGAACACTGCGCCGCCAGGTCGCGCTTCCGCAAACTTCTCTCCAAGGCGTACTTCCGGGAATGGTCGGCGCGGCAGCCTACGGCACGGCAAGACGCGGCGTTGATTCTTCGATGGGCGTGGCGGGCAAAACAGGTTCGTGCATCGCGGGCGGCAGTTGGGTCGGGCTTTTCGCATCGGTTGCGCCAATTGAAAATCCGCAATACGCCGTCGTCGTCATCACGCGCGGACAATCCGAACGCGGGAAACACGCCGCCGCCGTCGCGGGTAAAATTTATCAAACCCTGCGCTCGCGCATTCGTGAAAATCGTGTCGAGAACATTGCTAAACTCAAACTGGAAACAAAACCACAGCAGCAGATTAACGCAAAAACTTCGGCTCAAATAGACGAGATTGCCGGCGAAGATTCGGACGACGGCGATGCAGTCGTCAAAAAAGCAGTGCCGGATGAAGAGGAAATTATCGTCCCGCAAACAACGCCAAAAGTTACGCCTCCAAAACCCGTCGAGAAAAGCGCGGCAAAGACTAATCAAAAGCCTTCTGTTTTGTTCCCGCCCGTCGTCATAAACGTGCGAAAGGCACCCAGCGAAACCAAGCGTCCGCGAGTCGTGGCAAATAAATAACTTTACAGTTTTTAAAAAGATAAATTCAAATTGATAAAATTAACTCCTCGAAATATCCGCTGGTAAAACGGTATTTCGAGGAGTTGATTTTTTGCAGCCTCTTACGGCTTTCGCTTGACACAATCCTTAAACCTGCGTGATTATTTATTTCAATCAATTGAACAAAAGTTTTTGCCGTCTGACTTTTCGGGGAAAATTTAGTCGGCTGGCAAGACTAAAAAATAGCAAACTTTTTTTTTGAGCGATTCATCAGAGTTTTTGCAAAACACGGAACTCTAAATCGTTCCGAATTGTTGATAGATATTAAGATATAAAATGCTTGGAGGAGATACTTTAATGAAAACCATTTTTAGAGTTTTGATGTTCGGAGTGATGATGTCGGCTTTTGGCGCGGCATCGGTTTTCGCTCAAGATGTTTGCAAAGATGATCTTGATGCGAATGTCGCATTGTATAAACAGTTCACGGATAATTTTGACAAAACGATAGACAAAAAGCAGATTGCCGTTGATTCCGGCAAACAATACATCGAAAAATACGGCAGCTGTGCAGATTATGCCGCGCAAGTAGATTACATAAAAAAGAGCGTTCCCGGTCTGGAAACTCAGATTGCCACTGTAAAAAAACAGGAAGGTCTACAAGCACGAAACAAAGCGTTCGATGCGGCGGTTGATGCCGGTAATGTCGGTGAAATATTCTCGACCGGAAAAGTCATTCTTGCCCAGGAGCCGGATTTTCTTGACGTAACTCTTGCCATTGCTAACTCCGGTTTCGACCAAATCGAGAAAAACCCGACGGTTAATACTTATAACGATGATGTTTTAACTTATTCGAGAAACGGTATTCAGCAGATTGAAGCAGGTAAGAAATCTGTCACCGAAGGTTATGGAGTAAAAAAATATTCCTACAAAACTGACAAATTTAACGACGGAAAAAGCAGCGCACTCGGTTCGCTAAACTATAATATCGGTTACATTTTGTATTATCGTCAGGGCAAAGATAATCCGGCTAAGAAAAAAGAAGCTCTGCCATATTTTTACAAATCAACGCAGTATAATGCTTTCAGCAAGACCAGTCCTTTGGTTTATCAAGCAATCGGCGCGTGGTATTTAGACGAAGCGATTCGGATAGACGGTGAACGTCAAAAGTTACTTGCTGCAAATGGCAATAAGGATAATGATGAAACGCTGGCAATGGTAGGTCTGCAAAAAGGTTATGCCGACCGTGCGATTGATGCTTATGCCAGAGCGTATTCGCTTTCTAAAGCAGACACAAAGAATAAAGTTTATTCAGACGGTCTTTATGCCAAATTGAAACAATTATATGCCTTCCGTTACGACGGAAAAAATAATGACGTAGACGGATTCGTTGCAACCGTAATGAATAAACCGATGCTTGACCCGACAACCGAAGTCATTCCGGTAAAAATAGAAGCGGCACCGGCAACCACAACTGGCACGACAACTCCCGGTGCAGCGATGACGAGTGATGACAATACCTCGGCAGGCACCAGCAATATGGGAACTGCAGCCACTGCAAAAACCGGCAACGGCAGCGCAAGCAAAGCCAACGGAACTGCGGCGACCAAAGCTGCTACTGCTAAAACTCCGGCACCAAAACCGGCACCGAAAAAGAAAAAACCTCGTTAGTTTTTAACTCGAAAATGGTTTCATAAAGAAAGTCGGACGCAAATTTTATGCGTCCGACTTTCTTTTTCAGCACAATATCCTTAAAATTAGCGTTCTATGCCGGAAAATCTCGCAAGTTTGGAAAGACTCATCGGCTATCAATTCGCGGATTTGGCATTGCTCGAACGCGCCGTTACGCACAGGTCTTGGGCGAGCGAGAAAATTCCCTTCGGAGACGAAAAGGAAATTCGCCGCCTACAAAACGAATCGCTCGAATTTGTCGGTGATTCGGTGCTTGGTCTGGCGGTTGCCGAGCAGCTTTATATTCATCATCCCGAATCGAGCGAAGGCGATTTGACTTTGATGAAGCATCGTCTGGTCAGCACGGAGACATTGGCGACGATTGCCAAGGATTTGGATTTGGGAAAGTTTATGCGCGTCGGGCGCGGCGAAGAAAAAACCGGCGGGCGGCGTAAACAGGCACTTCTGGCAGACACGCTCGAAGCCATTATCGCGGCGATTTTCTTTGACAGCGGTTATACTTCGGCGCGAAATTTCGTAAATCGTATTTTTATCGAAGAATTCCGCGCAGCTTCACCGAAAACTTCGCTCGATTATAAAACTCTGCTTCAGGAAACTTTGCAGGCACGGAAACTTGCCGCGCCAATCTATAATCTGGTAAAAACCGAAGGTCCGCCGCACGAAAGAATTTTTCAAGTCGAAGCCGTCTGGGAAAACGGACGAGTGCAAGGCAGCGGCAGTTCGATAAAATCAGCCGAGATGACGGCGGCAAGTCTGGTTTTGAAGAAACTAAACAAATCGAAAGCCAACAGCGTAAAAGAAAGTTAAAGTCCGGTTCTCTTGAAAATAAAATCAGCTATATTATGAACGAAAAAGAAGTTGTCAAAACACCTGAAAATAAACCGCTCGGACCGCCGAAAAGCATCGCCCGTGAGTATTTTGAATCGTTTGTCGTAACGCTCGTGATGGCGATTTTCGGAATGACGTTTATTCTGCAAGCCGTAACCGTCCCGACCGGCTCGATGCAAAATACTATTCTTGTCGGCGATTATCTGCTGGTCAATAAATTCATTTTTGCGCCCGGCGGCAACCCGCTTCCGTTTTTGCCGCAGCGCGAAATCAAGCGCGGCGACATTATCGTTTTCAAATATCCGGGCAATAAAGTTAATCCTAAAATGGACAGCTCGCGCGGCATTATTCCGTATCAAATAAATTACGTCAAACGAGTCATCGGCTTGCCGGGCGAAACCGTTGAATTCCGCAATAACCAAGTTTTCATAAACGGGCAACTGCTGCCCGAACACCGCATTATCGGCGATGCGGACAATACTGAATCGGCACTGGAAGAACACGAGTTTGAGCCGCGCCAACCGAATGAAAATTATAAGGTTTATTATTCGGAAAACACGATGAGCAATATTCAATCGGGGCGCAATGTGTCGCGTTCCGGTTATGAATTCGGCGTGCAGGGAAAACCGATGATAGTTCCCGAAGACCAATTCTTCGTAATGGGCGACAGCCGCGACAACAGCGAAGACAGCCGTTTTTGGGGATTTGTGCCGCGCGATTTAGTCATCGGACGCGCAATGTTTGTCTATTGGTCGTGCGACCGGGGCGCATCGGATGGAAGTATGGCGGGCTGCATTACAAATCCGCGTCTTGACCGGATTGGGAAAATGATTAAATAGTGAAAAACTAAAAGTGAAAAGTGAATAATGTTTTGTTCTTCATTCACTTTTCACTTTTCACTTTTCACTTTTCACTAAATAATGATTTTTAACGAAGAGGTCGCCGACGCTCTGCGAACAAAAAAACCGATTATCGCGCTTGAATCAACCGTTATCGCTCACGGTCTGCCGTTTCCGCAAAATCTTAAAACCGCGCGTAGTTTAGAAAAAATCGTGCGCGAAAACGGTACGATTCCGGCAACGATTGCCGTTTTTGACGGCGAATTTTGCGTCGGCTTAAATGAAAACCAACTCGAACAACTTGCCACCGATAAAAATATCCGCAAAATCTCCAGGCGCGATTTGCCGGTTGCCATCGGCAAAAAATTAAATTGTGCAACGACGGTTGCGACAACCGCTTTTATCGCTCGTCGAGCCGGAATAAAAGTTTTTGCAACGGGCGGAATCGGCGGCGTTCATCGCGGAGAATCAAACGACATTTCGGCGGATTTGCCGGAACTCGCGCAAACTCCGATAACAGTCGTTTGTTCGGGCGCGAAAATCGTTTTGGATTTGCCGGCAACGCGCGAATGGCTCGAAACTTTCGGTGTCACGATTTTAGGTTTTCGGTGCGCCGAACTGCCCGCATTTTATTCAAGCAAAAGCGGCTTGACGGTTGATGAAACGGTTGAAACCGCGCGGGAAGCTGCCGAAATTGCACGGGCGCGTGATGAGTTAAATTTACAAAATGCGATTCTTTTGACAGTTCCCGTCCCGGAAGAATTTGAAATCGGAGCGGAAGAGCTCGAAACAATTCTGCACGACGCGCTTCGTTTGGCGGAAGAACAAAAAATTAAGGGAAAAGAAATCACGCCTTTCCTGCTTTCCCAAATGGCGGATAAAAGCGCGGGCAAAACGCTGGCGGCAAACATCGCGCTGCTTGAAAACAATGCGGCAATCGCGGCGCAAGTCGCCGTCGAATTATCAAAAATGTCGTAATTAAATTGATTTATGAAATTCGGTCTGATTGCCGGAAACGGCAAATTTCCATTTCTCGTCGTCGAAGGCGCAAAAAAACAGGGCGTGTCTCTGGCGGTTGTCGCCATCAAAGAGGAAACCGACAAACGCATCGAAGAAATTGCCGAAAAAATCGTTTGGGTCGGCATCGGACAACTCGGCAAGATGATTTCGTTTTTCAAAAAAGAAGCGGTTGAAAAGGCGATAATGGCTGGTCAAGTCAAGCACATTCAGATATTTTCGGGCGCATTGCCGGATTTGCGGATGGTCAAAATGCTCTGGAATTTACCGCAGAGAAACACGGACGCGCTTATCGGCGGAATTGCCGACGAGATGCTCAAGGAAAATATCGAACTGATTGATTCGACTTATTTTATTCAAGACCAACTCGCCCGCGAAGGCGTTTTGACAAGGCGAAAACCCGACGAAACGGAACGCGGAAACATTGAATACGGTTTGCGTGTGGCAAACGAAATTGCGCGGCTCGATTTGGGACAGACGATTGTGGTGCGGGCAAAAGCGTGCGTGGCGATTGAAGCGATGGAAGGAACTGACGCGGTTATAAGTCGCGCCGGAGAACTTGCCAAAGGAAAATTAACTGTTATAAAAGTCGCCAAACCAAATCAAGATATGCGTTTTGACGTTCCGGTCGTCGGCGTTCCGACAATTCAAACGATGATTGAATCCGGTGCAAATTGTCTTTGTTTGACGGCGGGCAAAACTCTTATTTTTGACAAGGAAGAGATGCTCGAACTCGCCAACCAAAACAATATCTCAATCGTTGCCATCCTTAGCGAAACAATTCCCATCGAACCTGCGTAAAATTTAAAAGTAAAATTAACCACAGATGCACGCAGATAAACGCAGATAAATTAAAGATTTTCAATTTGTAAATCCTGTTATTCCTGTAATCTTCTTTGTATCCTGTATAAAAATCGGAGAAAAAATGAAAAGAAATCTACTTGCAGTATTTTTATTACTAACCTTTGTCTTCCAGTCGTCGGCTTTAGCGCAAACAGCGACAAAAGCACAGTCGCCCGCGCGAAATGCGACGGAAAATATCACGGCGGCACAGCTCAGGGATTATTTGTATTTTGTCGCGTCGGACGAGATGGAAGGACGCGACACGCCTTCGCGCGGGCTTGATACGACGGCGAAATTTATCGGAATGATGCTTTCGCGCTGGGGCTTCAAACCGGCGGGCGATGACGGAACTTTTTATCAAAAAATGGCTCTGCTGCGGGAAATGCCCGACGCGCCGAGTTCGAGTTTGACCGTCGGCGGCGAACCGCTCAAATACGGCGAAGATTATTTCCGCCTGAGCGGAAGCTCGCAAGCCGCGATTTCCGCGCCGCTCGTCTATGGCGGCGACGGCTGGTTGGTCAGGGCAAAGGGAATTGACGCTTTGCAGAATGTTGATGCGCGGGGAAAAGTCGTTGTTTTATACGGGAGAGGGACACCGAACCGTGCTTTTGCAACATCGTTTCCGAAAGGTATCGTGCAGGCGGATTTAGCCGGTGAACGCGGCAAAGACTGGGTTGACCCGTTGACCAACGCCAAACAAAAAGGCGCGGTCGGAGTTATTATCGTCGCGTCAAACGACGCGCAGGCGAATTGGGAAAGATTGTCAACTCCGCCGACCGCGCAGCGTCCGTTTGTCGAAAAGTTTCGCACCGAAGTTTCCTTGCCGACGATTGTAGTTTCGCAAAAGGTCGGCGATGTGTTGTTTGCCGATGTGAGCAAAGCACCGTATCGAATGACGGATGAAATGCAAAAAGATGCGACCGCCGCGATTGCCTTTAACGCAAATAAAAATATCGGTTTCAACGTCGCCATCAAGCAGGAAAGAGTCTACACGCAAAATGTCGTCGCCCTCTGGGAAGGAAGCGATGCCGTTTTGAAAAACGAGATGGTTGCCGTCGGAGCGCATTACGACCACGTCGGGATGAATCCGAACGCCAAAGGCGACGACAAAATCTGGAACGGCGCGGACGATGACGGGTCAGGAACAGTTTCGATTTTAGCGATGGCGGAAGCGTTATCAAAATCCACGAAAAAGCCGAAACGCTCGATTCTGTTCGTCTGGCACGCGGGCGAGGAAAAAGGGCTTTTGGGAAGTGAGTATTTTAACAAATTTCCAACGGTTGATATAAAAAATGTCGTCGCGCAGCTTAACATTGATATGATTGGGCGCAGCAAAAAAGCGGGCGACACTAATCCGAAAAACAAAGACCTTTCCGGCGAGGCGGAAGTTTATGTCATCGGCTCGCAAATGATGAGTACCAAACTCGGCGAAGTCGCCAAATCGGTCAACGATTCGTTTCTCAAACTCGGTTACGATTACAGATACGACGACCCGAAAGACACAAATCGTTTCTTTTTCCGTTCCGACCATTTTAATTACGCGATTAACGGCATTCCGATTATCTTCTGGTTTGACGGCGTTCACGAAGATTATCACCAGCCGGGCGACCACGCCGATAAAATTGATTATCAAAAGATGGAAAAAATCTCGCGCACGATTTTTCTGACAATGTGGGAAATCGCCGATTTGAAAGAGCGTCCGGCGGTTGATAAACAGCTTCCGCCCGAATTGACCCGACGATAGAATTTATCGCCGCAGATTGACGCGGACAAGCGGATAAGAATTGAAATAACAGCCGCAAAAAGGCACAAAAAACACAAAAAGGAAATTTTTTACCGTTCCCTTTTGCGAATTTTGTGCCTTTTGTGTGGATTCTTTTCCAGTTTTTGTTTATCCCGAACTGACGTTATTTACTTGAGTTCGGCGACTCTTATTTTTTACTTTGCGGAAGTTTGCGAAATAACAACTCCGTATTGTTTGGCAAATTTCGACAAAAGTTTTTCTCTGTATTGCTTGTAGGTTATCTTCGTTACCGCTTTTTTAACCGGCTCATCCGAATCCTTCACTTCGACCGCAACCGGAATTGCTTCAACGACTTGTTCGGCATCTTTTTCTGCTTCTTGAGTTTCCGGCGGATTTTCAGCCTCAACGCTCGTCTCGGATTCCGTCATTATTTCAGGCGCAGACACTTCTTCTTCATCGGAATATTCGGTCAAGGAATTATCATCTTCGGAAAGCTCGGATTCGTAATCGCTGGAGATTGAATAAAGTTTCTCATCTTCCAGAAATAAAGCGATGGTGTTCAAAAGGTATGAAACTTTTCGACGATTTGAATTGTCCGTGTTTTGCAAAAGCGCAAACGAATTCATCGCAAAAGTCGTTTTGTCCCAATTATCGGCTAAGTTTATCAGTGTGTAATCAGGCGCGATTTCTTCTTCGTTTTCCGCGTTGTTAAATTTGAGTAAATCAGCATTTATCGAAACTAAAAGCACATTGGAAATGCGCTGTTTTTGCGAATCGGTCAAAAGTTTTGCAATCTCAGACGTACTTCCGGCTGTGAAACTTTTGTCCAGTAAAATCGGTTCTTTAACGGAAACAGTTTCCTTCTCATCCGCATTTTCCTTCTTCTCTTCCTGCTCATATTCCAAAGCCGAAAAACTTGCCTGCAAATCCACCGTTCCTTCGGCGCGGGTTGCCGGTTCTTCGATTAGCCGGACGAGCCATTCGGTAAGTTTGACAAGCTGGTTTTTCTTAGCTGCTGAAATCTGCTTCAATTCCTTGATGCGCTTTACATAAACACTTAAATCGTCGTCTTCCAATTTCTTTATTGCCGAACTGTAATCAGCGAGTTCGTAGAAATTGTTTTCCGTGTTCTTGGCTAGGAAAAACAGAGCCTTATCGCCAACATTTGCATAAACTTCTGCTTCTTCGGAAGCA
>Ga0136618_10000762_pt1 | contig 11629 bp, 12 predicted proteins | sample AntDrymUQ3302106_2_FD_104805 | JGI IMG/M metagenome (GOLD analysis project Ga0136618, IMG submission 104805) | Polar desert sand microbial communities from Dry Valleys, Antarctica - metaG UQ330 (21.06) | ecosystem: Environmental > Terrestrial > Soil > Desert | place: Antarctica: Dry Valley... | reverse complement strand
ATCTTGGCCGAGCGCGGTGGCGGCGAACTCCAGCAGGGCCGAGTCACCGGAGCGCTCGTACAGCCGCAGGAAGAGCAGCGCGGGTCCGGAGGAGCCGTACATCAGCCCGGCGTGCGGGTGCTTGCCGCCGCTCTGGGTCGGGACATCCCCCTCGTCGCCGAGTTCGTCGGCGACGAACTCGGCGATCTGCCCGGTCAGCCGCCACAGGTCGCTGTCACCGGTCAGGGTAGCGAAGTGCGCCAGGTTCAGCCCGATCCCGGCGAGGCCGCCGAACAGGTCCGGCCCGCAGAGGTCCCATTTGCCGTCGAGTTCGGCGATGGCGATGTCCAGCACTGCCAGGGCGTCCTCGCGCCGGCCCAGATGTTCCAGCGCGTAGGCGACTCCGTGCAGCCCGTCGTAGAAACCGAAACGGGTGCCTGGCTGCGGGTTCAGACCACGCTGGACCAACCACTCCTCGTGCTCTGGGAGTGTTCCCGCGCCGGTCGCAAACAGGGCGAGCAGCACGCCGGCGGCGCCGTACGCCAGATTGAGCCCGCCGAGGTCGAATTGCCGGATGTCACCTGGGAAGAGCCGGTCGCCGCGTTCGGGGGTGGCGCTGGCAAGGATGGCGCCGGCGATCGACTCGCGGGCGTCCTTCCAGCCGGCCGGGTCGGCGTCCAGTTCCGGCCACAGCCGACCCTCCGACTGCCTCCCGGAACGTCCCGGGGTGACCGGCCGTCCCCCCGGGCCGTTGATGACCTCGACGGCCTCGCGCAGGAAGTCGGCGGGAACCGGGAAGAGTTCGCCGATGTCGGTGGCAAATTGGGCGGCCTTGAGCGGGTCCAGCATGATCAGTTCGGTCAGCGGCATGAACATGAACAGCCGCAGGCAGGCGAGGGCGTAGCGATCGATGTCGAAGCCGGTGCACTCGCGGGAGGCGGCAAAGGCTGGGTCGCCGAGCGTCGGGCGCTTGCCCTCGGCGATGTCGGAGGCAATCTCCAGGTCAATCAGGATCATCCGGCCGTCGGGGTGCACCAGGACGTTGTAGGGATGCAGATCGCCGATGACGACGCCGCGGCTGTGCGCCTTGGCAACGGCTTCGGCCACCCGGGCGTGGATGTCCATCGCCCAGCGCGTGTAGGTGTCGAAGCCGCGGTCGTCACCGAGCAGGGCGAGCGGATAGCGGTCGACGAGGGTGTTGCTCAGGGCCGGCCCCTCGACGTGCTCCATGACGAGGAACTCGTGCCCGCCGAGGGTGAAGTAGTCCTTGACCGCCGGGACGATGTCGAGGTCAGCCAGCCGGTGCAGCATGTCCCGCTCCCGGCGCAGTCTCTGGACCGCGTCGGCGCCGTCCATGTCAAGTCCGGCATGCGGGCGGGCTTCCTTGAGTACGACGTTCTCGCCGGTCCTGGTGTCCTGCCCGGCGTACACCCCGCCGCCGTTGGAGAAGTGCAACGGGCGGTCGATCCGGTAGGGCAGGCCGGCCATCGTGACGGTCCCGCGGGCTTGCATATGCGGGGCGAGGAAGTCCGGCAGCGACACCCACGGCGGCGTGTAGAAAGTCGCGCCGCGCCGGTCGGGGACCAACTGCCCCGTCCCGTCTTCGATCGCGGGTTCGAGCTCGCCGTCCGCACCGATGCAGTAGCGGTCGCTGAAGCCGCCGTACCGGACATAGAGGGGGCCGTCCCCGATCCGCAGATCGCTGAGGATGTACGGACCGGTCGACCCGCTGAGGGCGGCGTCGAGATCGGTGACGACGGACTCGAACTGGTGGTCATCGGCGGGATAGATCGTGACGAACTTCCCGCTGGAGCCCCGGTGGGCGTACTTGCCATTGCTCAGCAGCAGGAGCTGAGCGCTGCGCACGAACTTGAAGGCAATCCCACGGCCCACGCAGTACGCCCAGATCGTCTCGAGAATGTGCTCGGCGTCGGCGGCTGCGGCCGAGGCGTGGACCTTCCAGCCTTGGTCCGGCACGGTGGCGTGCCTGGGCGAGTAGACCAGCCAGTCCTCGAACTCGGTGCGCTTCCAGCCGGCAGGGACCGGTCGGTCCGCGATGGCGAAGTCGACGTCATCGTCGCGGGCCAGCATCGGGCTGTCGAAGAAGGTGGGATCAACGAGACAGAATCCCTCGTACCCTCGCTCCACGCTGCGCCCCCCGATCGAACCCCCCGGATTCGGTGTTTGGGACGTTACCCCCCGGAGTCGCGGGAGTAACAGGGCTTAGCCGACGTGATGTGAAATAACGGCTACTCATTGGCTGATTTGACCGCTTAACCGCCCAAAAACCGGCATCTCGGTCGCGGCTAGAGTCGCTCAATCGCCTGGATCCAGCTCTCGGCCTGGTCGCGGCTGGCCGGGAAGCGCCCCCTCGGTGCGGTAAGCAGCTGCCATAGGACAGGATCGAGACTTTCCTGCGCGCGGTCGGGCTGGGCGCGCCAGTCGATGCTTCGCCGCTGCCGGAGCCGTTCGGCAGCCAGGTCGGCGAGTGGACGGCGTACCCGGTCCTCGAAGCGCTCGGGATCGGCGGCGCCGGCGAAGCGGGTTTGCACGGTATGCAGGTCGCCGAAGGACGAGCGTTGGACGGTGGCCGGCTCGCTGTCCGGTGCCAGGTCACCGCTGTCCTCGGTGGGTAGCCCGGACAACACCGATGCGCCCCCGCAGATCACCATCCCGCCGACGAGGCACACCGCGATCGGCACCCCGGCGTCGTAGAGCAGCGACAGGGCGACGCCGACGCCGCCCAGGACCAGTCCAAGCAACGCCGCGGTCGCCAACCGCGGCCATCTGTTCACAGCCGCATCCCGGACCGCAATTCCGTCTGCAGTACGCCGAGCGCCCGGCGCGCCTCCGCCCGCAGGTCGGGCCCTACAACGTGCCGGGAGAACCGTGCCTCGCGGTAGAGCTCTGCCAACCGGCCGAGTGGGCGGGCGGAGATCATCTGCTCGGCGGAGAGCCGCTCGGCGTACTCCCGCGCGGTCTCACTGGCCCGCGCGGGGGATCCGGCCTCGGCGGCGGTTCGGATCAGCAGCAGCCAGCAGGCAAGGACGGCCTCCCGTGCCTCGCCGCGGTCGACGAGGTCCAGCGCCACATCGACGGCCTCGGCCATCTCCGCGCCGGGGTGCCGGACCGGGTCCTCCGCACCGACCGCGCCGGCATGGTGTCGCCGCCGGCGAAACCGCGGCCGCGGGATGGCGCCCAGCACGACCAGGATGGCGCCGGCCGCCAGGACGACGAGCAAGACGGTGACCGCCACGACGAGGACGTTGGCCGGGATGACTTCGCGTACCCCGGGTATCTCGTTGAAGTCCTCGGGCGCCTGCCCGCGCGGATCCGCCGGCGCCTCGGCGGGAGGTTGCGGCCGGGCGCCGGTGCCCGTCGGTGTCGACGTGCTCGCCGCCGGCGTCTTGGTGTAGGGGCCGGCCCGGGCGACGAGAGCGACGGCGATGAGCAGCAGCAGGATCGTCGCCAGCAGCGGCAGCGCACGCCAGTCCGCCTCAGCCGCCGGGGTGCGATCGCTGCTCACCGAGTCCGTCACAACCGCACTCCCTGGCGCAGCACCGTCTGCAGTACGCCGAGCATCGGTTCGCGTGGTGGATGCGTGTTCACCGCACCTCCGACAGCTCGACCGCTCGGGCGAAGACCGCGTCGAGCATCTGCGTGGTGAGCCGGCCGGTGAACGTGTTCTGCTGGCTCACGTGGTAACAGCCGAGCACGGTCAATCCGGGCAGGTGCACCTCTGCCCCGTGGGCGAAGATCGGCCGCGGTTTCGGGACCGGCACGCCGCAGGCGGTCAGCGCCGGCCATAGTGCGGTCCAGCCGAATCCGCCGAGGACGACGACGACGCGCAGGGTGGGCCGCAGCAGCTCGAGCTCACGCTGCAGCCAGGGCCGGCAGGTGTCGCGCTCGGCCGGGGTCGGCTTGTTGGCCGGCGGCGCGCAGCGCACCGCGGCAGCCACCCGCAACCGCCGTACCTGCAGACCGTCGTCGGCGGAGACCGACGTGGGCTGGTTGGCCAGGCCCGCGCGGTACAGCGCGGCGAACAGCCAGTCCCCGCTGCGGTCGCCGGTGAACACCCGGCCGGTCCGGTTGCCGCCGTGCGCTGCCGGTGCAAGCCCGACGACGGCAATGCGGGCATCACCCGGTCCGAAGCCCGGCACCGGACGACCCCAGTACTCCTGGTCGGCGAAGGACGCCCGCCGGGTGCGAGCCACCTGCTCCCGCCAGCTCACCAGGCGAGGGCAGGCCCGGCACTGCGACACCCGGTCGTCGACCCCCGGCAGGTCGCGCGCGTCCGCGGCCAGGCGCTCCACGTCCCCGGCGCCACCCGCGACGTCCCCGGCGCTACCCGCTACCTGCTCGCCAGCCGACACGACACCTCCGCGCTCCGTTGCGTACCGATCGTGCCACCCGAGTCTGCTGCTGCGGCGGCCGGCGCGAACCGGCATGATCGACGGATACCCGCACCGACAGGCCGGCGGCAGCAAGCGAGGAGACGTGACGTGGCTGGAGCACTGGGCAAGGTCGGCTGGAAAGTCCTCGGTTACGGCTTCGCCATTCCGACCGGCATCGCGGTGCGCAAGGTGATCAGTGCCGCCTGGACGGCCACGGTCGGATCAGATCCGCCCAAGAACCCGGAAGCCCCCGGGACCGAGTGGCGCGAGGCCATCGCCTGGGCCGCCGCCTCGGGGGTCGCCATCGCGGTGGCGCGGATGGTCGCCGCCGACGGCGCGGCGAGGGCATACAAGACCCTGACCGGCCACCTGCCGCCCGGCCTGGAGGAGGGCGGTCCGTAAGTCGCCGGATCTCCATGACCGTCGGGCCACTTCAGTTCGCCAGGCGCAGCGCGATCCCGTCGAGGATGTCGTGCTCGCTGACGGTCACCTCATCAATCTCCAGCGCGTCCATCAGCACCCGCAGGACCAGGGCGCCGGCGCCGATCACGTCCACCCGGCCGGGGTGCATCACCGGCAATGTGGCGCGGCGTTCCCGGGTCATCGTCAGCAGGCCGGAGGTCACCGAACGCACCCGGCCGACCGGGATCCGGCTGCCATGGATGGCAGCCGCGTCGTACGCCGGGAGTTCCAGCGCCAGCCCGGCCACGGTCGTGACCGAACCGGCGAGCCCGACGAACGTGCGAGCTTGCTCGACCGGCACCACCTCCCGGATCCGGTCGATCGCCGCCCGGATGTCAGCCTCCACGGCCCCCACCTGATCCGGAGTGGGCGGGTCGTCGGTGAGGTGCCGCTCGGTGAGGCGGACGCAGCCGACGTCCACGCTCAGCGCCGCCGCTACGCCAGCCTCTGGGCCCGAGTCGGAGCCGAGCACCACCTCGGTCGAGCCGCCACCGATGTCCGCGACGAGAACCGGCGGTAGGACCCCGGGCAGACCGGACACCGCTCCGGCAAAGGAGAGCCCCGCTTCCTCGTCGCCGCTGATCACCTCCGGCTCGGCGCCGAGGGTGGCCAGCACCATCTGCCGGAAGCCCTCCCGGTTACCTGCGTCGCGGGTGGCGCTCGTCGCCACCATCCGCACCGCCTGTACGCCGAGGTCGCGGATCTGTTCGGCATACGACGCCAGCGCCACCCGGGTTCGCTCGATCGCCTCCGGTGCCAACTGCCCGGTCCGGTCCACGCCCTGCCCCAGCCGGACGATCTCCAACCGGCGTACGACGTCGCGCAGGCCGGTCGGCCCAACGTCCGCGACCAGCAGCCGGATCGAGTTCGTGCCGCAGTCGACGGCGGCGACCCTCATGTCGGGAGCACGCACGGCCCGCCCGCCCACCACTCGGGCAGCAGCTCCAGCGCCTCGTCCCCGAGCGGGTTGACCCCGCGCCCGGCTGCCAGCGAATGCGCCACCAGGGCATGCAGGCACTTCACCCGGGTCGGCATCCCGCCGGCGGACTCCCGGGTCGGCAGTTCCCCGAGCGCGTCGCGGCGGCGCAGGTAGTCCTCGTGCGCATCGGCGTACCGGCCGGCCAGGTCCTCCTCGGAGTGCAGCCGCTCGGTCATCCGAGCCATCAGCCCCGAGGCCTCCAGGGTCCCGATCGCGGAGTTCGCCCGTGGACAGCTGAGGTAATACAGCGTCGGGAACGGTGATCCGTCCGCGAGCCGGGGCGCGGTGGCAACCACGTCCGGCAACCCGCACGGGCAGCGGTGCGCGACGGTGAAGTGGCCGCGTGGCGCCCGGCCGAGTTGCCGCCCGACCACCTCAGCATCCTCGCGGTCAACCGGAATCGGCACGCCGGACGGATTCACCGAGCCGCTCCAACCACGAGTCGCCGTCCGCCGGCGCCGCGTTCTGCACCGGCACTGCGGACGTCTGCGGCGTGGCCTCGCCGTCGACGACGATGAAGACCCGGTCCCCGGGCATGGCGTACTTCAGCCGCTGTCTGGCCTGCGCCTCGATGTAGGCCGGGTCCTGCAGCTGCAGCTGCAATTCCTCCAGTGCCTCCACGCTCGCCTGGGTCTCTCGCGCCGTCTGCTCGAGGGCCGCGATCTGGCTGCGCTGGCCGACGTACTCCTTGATCGGGTAGGCCAGGCTCAGGACGAGCGCGCACACCACGACACCGAGCAGGACCGCCCGCCCGGTCAACCCGGCCGGCGGGCGCCGGGTGAGCCGCGCCTGCGCGGCCGCGGTGGCCCGGGTCGGGCCGGGTCCCGTCGTCCGCCGCTGACGGCTGGGAGCGCTGCGCGAGCGGCCCGCGGGTTCTGCTCGGGCGCCCGGGCGCCGCCGGTCTGGGGTACGACGGGACAGCGAGACCATCCGCTAGCCGACCGCGTGCCCGGGCTCGGTGCCGGCGTACCGGGGAAAGGCAGCTCTCCCGGCGTACCGGGCGGCGTCGTCCAGTTCCTCCTCGATGCGCAACAGCTGGTTGTACTTCGCGACCCGTTCGCTGCGGGCCGGCGCTCCGGTCTTGATCTGCCCGCAGTCGGTGGCCACTGCGAGATCGGCGATCGTGGTGTCCTCGGTCTCCCCGGAGCGGTGGCTCAGCATGCACCGCAGCCCGTTGCGGTGCGCCAGGTTCACCGCGTCCAACGTCTCCGTCAGGGTGCCGATCTGGTTCACCTTGACCAGCAGCGCGTTCGCCGCCGCCTCGTCGATGCCGCGCCGCAGCCGGACCGGGTTCGTCACGAACAGGTCGTCGCCGACAATCTGCACCCGGTCGCCGACCTCGGCGGTCAGCTCGGCCCAGCCGGCCCAGTCGTCTTCGGACAGCGGGTCCTCGATGGAGACGATCGGGTACGCCGAAAGCAGGTCCGCGTAGTAGCCGATCATGTCGTCGGCGCGCTTGTGGGCACCCTCGAACCGATAGCCGTCCTCGCCATGGAACTCCGTCGCCGCCACGTCCAAAGCCAGCACGATGTCCTCGCCGAGGGCCAGCCCCGCGGCATCGACCGCCTCGGCGATCAGGTCGAGAGCGGCCCGGTTGTCGTCCAGGTTCGGCGCGAACCCTCCCTCGTCTCCCAAGCCGGTGCTGAGCCCCTTGCCCCGGAGTACAGCTTTGAGCGCGTGGTAGACGCTGACCCCCATCTCCAGCGCCTCGGCGTACGTCGGCGCGCCGATCGGCGCGATCATGAACTCCTGTACGTCGACGTTGCTGTCCGCGTGGGCGCCGCCGTTGAGAATGTTCATCATCGGCACCGGCAGCAGGTGCGCTGACGGTCCGCCGACGTAGCGGAACAGCGGCAGCGCGCAGGACTGTGCCCCGGCTCGAGCGACCGCCAAGGAGACGCCGAGCAGGGCATTGGCGCCGAGCCGCGACTTGTCCTGCGTTCCGTCGATGTCGAGCAGCCGCTGGTCGATCAGGCGCTGCTCGGTCACCTCGAAGCCGAGCAGTTCCGGCCCGATGTCCTCCAGCACCGCCGACACTGCCCGACGTACCCCTTTTCCGCCGTAGCGGTGGCCGCCGTCACGCAACTCCACGGCCTCAAAGGCGCCAGTCGAGGCGCCACTCGGAACGGCGGCGCGAGCCAGTGTTCCGTCGTCGAGGGCGACCTCTACCTCCACCGTGGGGTTGCCGCGGGAGTCCAGGATCTCGCGTGCCCCGACGGCCTCGATGCTGGCCACGGCAGTCGTCCTCCTCGGCACTGGTTACAGGGTTCGCTGGTGAGGTTAGTCGGCGCAGCGGCGTGGACTGGCCCGCCCCGCCGTGGCGGATGGGATGAGCCGGGTGCCGTCGGCGAGCACACAACAGGAGCGCAGGCGACGGTACCCGGCGGGGTAGATGGGATAGTGCCAGCCCATGGGCCTTGTTCGGGTGCGGGCGGTACGGCAGATGCTGCTCGGCACGATCCCGCTCGTCGTGCTCGCGATCGTCCTCCTCGTGCTGCTGGGGCTACGACTGAACGAGGCGAGTGCGCCGCTGCGCGCCGCGACGTTGCAGGCCCAAGCCGTTGTCGTCTCGACCGGGCTCGGTGCGGATGGGCGGCAGATCGCGGTGGAGTACACCGATGTATCCGGCACGATGCAGACTGGTCGGCTGACGTTGGACGACGTCCGGGAGGTACCGCTCGACGCCCGGATCGACGTCGCGTACGACCCGGACCGGCCGGCCGTTGTCTACGTCCGGGGCGACGCCCTGAGCAACTCCGTCAACGACCTGCTCAACGGCGTCTTGGTCATCGCGGCGATCCTGATCGGCGCGCTGGCTGTGACGGTCGTGCGGCTGGTCCGCCGGCGACGCTCGGCCACCGAAGGCCGCCAGGTGCAGGTGCATCGGTCGCGCTACCGGCGTGGCTTGTCCGACCGGACCTGGTTCGCCGTCGACACCGAACGCGGCCCAGCGTGGGTGCCGGTCTACTGGGATCCGGCGGTGGAGCGGATCGGGGCGGAGCCGACCACGGTGACCGCGTACGGCTCGGCGCTGGAGGACTCACTGATCTCCTTCGACGTGTACGGGACCACGGTGTGGCCGTCCGGGCGGCGTCGGCTGACTGCACCGAAGGGCGCGGAGCGCGAACTCGGTGCGCCTACCGGTGAGGTCTCGATGCCGCAGCAGGCTCGCGCCGATGCCGTCGTGGTGCTGCTGGCGCCGTTGCTCGGGGTGCTCTGGGCCTACATCGACGGGAGTGGCCCGGCCGGCTTCGTGTTCGCCACCGTGATGGCCGCCGGACTGCTGTTCTGGCTGCCCGCGACGTATGGCTCGGACCCCACCTGAGCCGAGGGGTCCGCACGAGGTCGTCACCGATCGTAAACGGTGCCGCGGTGGCCGAGCGTGACGACAACGACCAGAAGGACGTCGTCGGCGACTGTATAGAGGATGCGGTAGTCGCCCACCCGGACACGAAGCCCGGGTCGACCCTGCAGAGCGCGAGCATTGGGTGGACGTGGATCATGGGCCAGCAAGGCGATGGCGCCGTGCAGACGGGCACGCACCGGCGGATCGAGCTTGCGCAGTGCTCGAACGGCCGCGGGTCGCAGCTCGACTCGATACGCGGTCACGTCCAGCCGAGATCGGACTTGACCTGCTCCCACGGGACGTTCGGGCCCTCTTCGGCCATTGCCGCATCGAAAGCCACGGCATCCTCGGCATCCTCGAGTGCGTCCATCAGCCGCTCATAGCGTTCCGGACTGACGAGCACGGCCGCCGGACGCCCGTAGCGCTCGAGGAACACGGTCTCGGTCCGGGCCAGTTCCACCGCTTCGGACAGACTCTCCCGCGCCGTGCTGATACTCATTGTTGCCATGTCTTAATCGTACAACTCTGAGCTTATCTTGTACAGTTTTGGTCGGCTACGGCTCGGACCCACCTTTGCCGCGCCGGAGCTTCGCGGTTTGTCACCGCCCACAGTGTCACCTTGGCCAGCGCCTCGGCCACGATCGATCCGCTCATCTTGCTGTCACCGCGGGTCCGCTCCCGAAACGTGATCGGCACCTCGCGGACCCGGAAACCGGCCCGCACGGTGCGAAACACCAGATCCACCTGAAAGCAGTACCCGGCCGAGGACACCTCCGCCAGCGGCAACGCCCGCAGCACATCACTGCGAAACGCCCGAAAACCCCCCGTCGCATCACCCACCGGCAGCCGCAGCATCAGCCGGGTGTACAGGTTGCCGCCGCGAGACAACACCCGCCGCCAACGCGGCCAGTCCACCACCGCGCCGCCCTCGACCCACCGCGAACCCAGCACCAGATCCGCCCCAACCAACGCCGCGAGCAACCTCGGCAGATCCCCCGGATCGTGCGAACCGTCGGCGTCCATCTCCACCACCACGTCATACCCCCGGTCCAACGCCCAGCCGAACGCGTCCCGGTACGCCGCCCCCAGACCCTGCTTGGCGGCCCGGTGCAACACGTGCACCCGCGGGTCGGCCGCCGCCATACCGTCAGCCAGCGCGCCGGTACCATCCGGCGACCGGTCATCCACCACCAGCACATCAGCGAACGGCACCGCGGCACGCGCCCCCGCCACCGCGGACGGAAGATTCTCCACCTCGTTGTACGTCGGAATGATCACCACGACGCGGCGGGACCCGGTCTCCAACGATGTCCGACTCAGGGTCACAGCAGGCCTCAGCCGAGGTAGTCCTTGGCCAGGGAGCCCACCGCGGCATCAGCCGGGGTGATTGCGACAAGAGAGGTGTAGGCGACGACGTTGGACAGGTAGCTGCGGGTCTGGCTGTCGAATTCCCCACCGCACGTGACCAGGTTCAGCGCGCTGTAGCCGTGTGAGGCATACACCTGCTCGGCCGGGAACTGCGCCTTGGGGTACGTCGCGACGGTGTTGACCACGAATTCGGCGACCGCGCCGTCGGCCAAGCTCACCTCGACCCGGTCACCCGCCTGCAATGACCGAAGCTGGAAGAACACTGCCGGGCCCCGGTACGAGTCGACGTGCCCCAGGATGACCGCCGAACCCACCTGACCAGGAGAGGGCCCCAGCCGGAACCAGCCAGGCTCCTGAAAGTCCGTGGGCACCTCGACGGTCCCGTCGGAGTTGAGCCCGAGTTCGGACATCGACACCGCTAGACCGATGGCCGGGACACGCAGCGAGACTGGCACCGAGCGCTCGACTACCGGACTGACCGCCTCGGATGGCTCCGGTACGCCGTCGCCGGCCGCGGGTGGCGGCGCCGGTACGCCGTCACCGGCCGCGGGTGGCGGCGCCGGTAGGTCGTCACCGGCCGCGGGTGGCGGTGCCACTTGGCTGCCGCCGATCACCCCCGATGGCGCTACCCAAGGCAGCACCGGGCCGGCCAGCACGCTCTGGTGTCCGCGCAGGCCCACCGTGAAGCTCCCCGCGGCGATGAGCAGCAGCACAACGGCCGCCACCCACCAGCGCTTGCTCCCCCCGGCGCAGCGGCCAGGGTCACTCATGCCCGCCATGCCAGCGCCCGGCGACCAGCACCCGGCGCCGACGGATCGCGTGGCTCATCGCCACAGCCGCGCCAAGCAAAGCCAGCCCGCCGAAGCTCACCAGAACGCTGTCAACGAAGGAAGGAGCTCCTCCCACGCCGGTATCCGGGCTTCCCGAGGGGATGACGCCGCCGCCGCCACCGCCGCCACCGCCGCCGCCGCCGCCACCGCCGCCACCGCCACCAGATCTGGTCGTGGTGGCCGTCGGCGCCGTCGTGGTCGGCCTGGTGGTGCTGGTCGCGGTCGGCGCCGTCGTGGTCGGCCTGGTGGTGCTGGTCGCGGTCGGCGCCGT